>Ga0070714_100001341_pt1 | contig 17785 bp, 14 predicted proteins | sample LARL83metaG_FD_65450 | JGI IMG/M metagenome (GOLD analysis project Ga0070714, IMG submission 65450) | Corn, switchgrass and miscanthus rhizosphere microbial communities from Kellogg Biological Station, Michigan, USA - LAR L8-3 metaG | ecosystem: Host-associated > Plants > Roots > Rhizosphere ... | reverse complement strand
CCTGTTCGCTCATCTGATCCTGGTGGCCTGTTCCGTGCGCTGCCGGCGAACTGCCGCGTCTGGCCCGCTGGTGGCGGCATGTCTCAGGGCGGCATGTCTCGGGTGCGGCGTGTGCCTGGAGTGGCGGGAGCGCAGCAGCGCCGCAGCATTAACGTGGAAGAAAACAGCATCGTGCCGGATTACCCCCCGAATCCGGGGGTCGGACTACCACGAAGGGCGAAACCACCACGTTGCCGGACGCCATCTGCGGCCAACGGGGCTCATCACCGCAACCGGAGCGGCGCGCGACCCCGAGACAAGCCACATCTCTCACTTGAGGAAATCGGGGATGTCCAGATCGTCGTCTTCCTCGAAGACGACGGGGCGCCGGCGGCTGGTGGCGACCTCGAAGGTCTTGCTGGCGGTCTCGACGGCGGTCCGCTTCGCCGGGCCGGCCGCGGCGGCGGTCATCGTCTGCTCGGCTTCCGGTCGATCCGCGTCAACTGGGGCGGAGGTCGCGTCTGACCCGGAGTCTGTGGGCACTTCCGCGACTGGGTCGGGCACCGGGGCGCCCAGCATCGCGGGGTACGCGCCCGCGGGCCCGTAGGCGTCGTCCGCCGCCGCGGCTTCGCCGGCGACGACCATGCTCTCCGCTGGCGGAGTCGCGGCGGGCTCGGAGGGCTGGGCCGGCTCGGCCTTGGCCGCCGGTGCCGACGCCGACGTCGGCACCGGCGCCCGCACCACTGGCGCGACTACCGGAGCCGGACCAGACTCCGCGACCATGCCGACGCCGGCAGCCGCGCTCATGCCATGCTGGCCGGTGCCGTTGGTGCCTGGAGCAAGCGTCCCGCCAGCAGGCGCGCCGAACGCGTTGCCCGCGGGCCGCGCCACCGGCTGGGCGGGTGACACGGCCGGCGGGGTCAGCAGAGCCCGCGGCGCGGGCGCCGGAACCGAGGCGGCCCCGCCGCCGATGTTGTTCCGCGCCTCGTCGAAGCCGGCCGCGATCACCGTCACCCGCACCTCGTCGCCGAGTGCGTCGTCGATGACCGCGCCGAAGATGATGTTCGCGTCCACGGCGGCCGAATTCGACACGAGCTGAGCCGCTTCGTTGATCTCGAACAGGCCCAGGTCGGAACCGCCCTGGATGGACAGCAGCACGCCGTGCGCGCCGTCGATGGACGCCTCGAGCAGCGGCGACGAGATCGCCATCTCCGCGGCCGCCACCGCGCGGTCGTCCCCGCGCGAGGACCCGATTCCCATCAGGGCCGACCCCGCCCCGGACATCACCGACTTCACGTCGGCGAAGTCGAGGTTGATCAGGCCCGGCGTGGTGATCAGGTCGGTGATGCCCTGCACACCGGACAGGAGCACCTGGTCGGCCGCCTTGAACGCGTCGAGGACGCTGACGTGCCGGTCGGAGATGGACAGCAGCCGGTCGTTGGGGATCACGATCAGCGTGTCGACCTCGGTGCGCAGCTTCTCGATCCCGATCTCGGCCTGCACCGCGCGCCGCTTGCCCTCGAAGCCGAACGGCCTGGTCACAACCCCGATGGTCAGTGCGCCGAGCGACCGGGCCACGTTGGCGACCACGGGGGCGCCGCCGGTTCCCGTACCACCGCCCTCACCCGCGGTGACGAAGACCATGTCAGCGCCCTTGAGAACTTCCTCGATCTCCTCGCGGTGGTCCTCAGCCGCCTTGGCGCCCACGTCCGGGTTCGCGCCGGCGCCCAGCCCTCTGGTCAGTTCCCTGCCGACATCCAGCTTGACGTCGGCATCGCTCATGAGCAGCGCCTGGGCATCGGTGTTGATCGCGATGAACTCAACGCCCTTGAGGCCCTCTTCGATCATGCGGTTGACGGCGTTGACGCCGCCACCGCCGATTCCGACGACCTTGATGACCGCCAGATAGTTCTGCGGTGCTGCCACGAGTGGGGCCCTTTCCGCTCGTCCTAAGTTCGCCGTCAAGGCATCGTCCGTCACCGTCAGGCTTCACCTTCAGGTTAAGATTTAGAGTTTTTGCCGTCCGCGCGATTCATAGGGACAGTAGGGTGGCCAGCCACCAGGGTCAACTAACTAGGCCCAGCGTGTCGCGGATTCTCACGTCTTGGTCACCGCCACGCCGGGACCGCTGACGTCGTAGAAACGCGCGTGGGTCCGCATGAGAACGGCGAGCACCTGCGCCTTGACGGTCGCTCCGCTCGCGTCTCCCCACACGACCGTCACTCCGGATTTGAGCACCACGGCCACCTGCCCGTCGGTCACCGAGACGGACACCACCGACGACCGGACAGACGACGGCAGCACGCGCAGTACCGCTGCCGCCTGGCTCACCGACGGATCGCCGCGCAGTCCCGCGATCGGCGTGGCGGATTCGAACCGCGGCAGCCGCCACGGCCGGGACGCGACCCACCGCACGACCACGCCGGACGGGTCGACCAGGTCGAAGCCGCCGGCCGGCCCGGCGACCGCCACGGCCACCGCGGCCGTCCGCTCGGTGACCTCGATCACCACTCGATCCGGCCAGGACTTCACCACCTGCACGCTCTGCACCTGCCGGATGCCGTCCAAGCGCGCCTGGATCTGGGCGGCGTTCACCCGCACCATCGGCGTTCCCGGCTGCACGCCGGCCACCGTCAGCACTGTGGCCTGCGGCACCAGGTGGGTACCGGTCACCACCACGGACCGTACGACGAGGAGCTTCGAGCCGAGCAGCGCCCACGCCACGCCGGCCACGATGCCCGCCATCGCGAGCCCGAAGAACGCGGCCCGGTATTTCCTGGCGCTTGCCCGCCGCCGGGGCGGGCGCGCTGTCGGCTCGTTCACGGGTTCGCTCACGGCATCAGCTCCTCCACGAGGCGGGGGCCGAGCTTCGTCACGTCCCCGGCACCCATGGTGAGGACCACGTCACCCGGGCGGGCCAGGCTCGCCACCACGGCCGGCACCAGGTCCATGTCCGGCACGAAACGTCCCTTGCCGTCCGGAACCGCGGCGACGACTAGCGCACCCGTCACTCCTGGCTCAGGGTCCTCCCGGGCCGCGTAGATGTCCAGCACCACGGCCTGGTCGGCGAGGCCCAGCGCCTCGCCGAACTTGGCCGCGAACAGGCGGGTGCGGCTGTACAGATGCGGCTGGAACACCGCGATAACTCTCCCCCCCTCCTTGACCGGGGGGAAGGATCCCCCCGGATCCCCCTCGACCAAGTCCCGCGCCGCGCGCAAGTCGGCGGCCAGCTCGGTGGGGTGGTGCGCGTAGCTGTCCAGCACCCGGATGCCGCGCGCCTCGCCCTTCGGCTCCATCCGCCTGCGCGCGCCGCGGTAGCCGGCCAGGGCAGCGGTGACCCGGGGCGGCGCGAACCCGAGCTCGACGGCCATCGCGAAGGCCGCCGTGGCGTTCAGCGCGTTGTGCCGGCCCGGCACACCCAAAGTCAACTGACTAAATATTTCTCCGAACGGGCTGTGGCTCGACGCGACGCTGAAGCTGATCGACATCCCAGCCGGCCGGACGTCGGAAAGGTGGTAATCGGCGTGCGCGGATTCGCCATAGCGGCGGATCAGGGCGGGATCGAGCCGGGCCGCCACCGTCTCCGCGCCAGGGTCGTCCGCACAGCTGACCACCAGCCCGCTCACCTTGCGGCCGAACGCGACGAACGCGGCCTGGATATCGGCGAGGTCGGCGTAGTTGTCCAAGTGGTCGGCCTCCACGTTGGTGATGACCGCGGCGTCCGGTGAGAGCAGCAGGAACGAACGGTCGCTCTCGTCGGCCTCGGCGATGAAGTCCAGGCCCGCCCCGTCCTCGGCGCCGAGGCCCGTTTCGCGCAGCACTCCCCCGATGGCGTACCCGGGCTCGGCCCCGCAGTCGCGCAGGATCGTGGCGAGCATGGAGGTGGTGGTGGTCTTGCCGTGCGTGCCGGCCACCGCGATGACCCGGCGGCCGGCCATCACCGAGGCCAGCGCGGCGGCCCGGTGGAGCACTCGCATGCCGCGCCTGGTCGCCTCCTGCAGCTCCGGGTTGTCCTGCCGGATGGCGGTCGACACGACGAGCGTGTCGCCCGCGCGGAGTTCGCCCAGGTTGGCGGCGTGATGACCGACGCTGACCCGGGCGCCGAGGGCCGCCAGCTCGTCCAGCACCGGGGACGGCGTGCTGTCGCTACCGGACACTGCGATGCCGCGGGACAGCATGATCCTGGCGATGCCGGACATGCCGGCGCCGCCGATCCCCGCGAAGTGCACTCTGCTTATTTGCTCGCTCAGCTGCGGGCGCCCGCTGCTTCGCTCGCTCATGCTCGCTCGCTGAGGATGTCGATGACCGCCTGGGCCAGCAGGCGGTCCGCGTCGCGGCGGCCGAGCGAGGCTGCCGCGGCTGACATGCCGGCGACCTGGCCGATGTCGACGAGCACCGGAAGGAGCTTGTCCCTGATCCAGTCCGCGGTCAGCTCCGCGTCCGGCACCAGCATCCCGCCGCCGTGCTGGACGATCGGCAGCGCGTTGAGCCGCTGCTCCCCGTTGCCGATCGGCAGCGGTACGTACGCCGCGGGCAGGCCGACCGCGGTGAGCTCCGCGCAGGTCATCGCGCCGGCCCGGCACAGCGCGAAATCGGCCGCGGCGTAGGCGAGGTCCATCCGGTCGATGTACGTCGTGGCGATGTACGGCACGCCGCCCGCGGTGGCGGGCGCGTCCGCGCCGTTACGCGGCCCGATGATGTGCAGCACCTGGATGCCGGCCTCGCGCAGCCAGCCCGCGGCGCCGAACACGGCCCCGTTCAGCGACCTGGCGCCCTGCGATCCGCCGGTCACCAGCAGCACCGGCAGGTCGGGACGCAGCCCGAAATGGACCCTGGCCTTGTCGCCGAGCCCGAGCCGGTCCAGGTCGGCGATCTCCCGCCGGATCGGGATACCGATGTACTTGCCGTTCCGGATCTGGGTGTCCGGGTGGCCGGTGAACACGTGAGTGGTGAACCTGGCGCCCAGTTTGTTGGCGATGCCCGCCATCGGGTTGGCCTCGTGCACGACGATCGGCACCTTGCGGCGCCGCGCCGCCAGGTAGGCAGGGGTGGCCACGTAACCGCCGAAGCCGACCAGCACGTCGGCCCTGGTCTTGTCGAGCGCGGCGGCGGCGGCGTTCACCGCGCTGGCCAGCCGCCCGGGCACGGCGAGCAGCTTCGGCGTGATCGACCGGGGCAGGGGCACCGCCGGGATCAGCTCCAGCGGGTAACCGCGCAGCGGGATCAGCCGGGTCTCCAGTCCGCGTTCGGTACCCAGGCAGCTGATCTTCGTGCTCGGCGCGGCGCGCATGAGCGCGTCGGCCAGCGCAAGAGCTGGTTCGATGTGGCCGGCGGACCCGCCGCCGGCGAGCAGTACCCTCATTCGACCTCCTGCACCGCAGCCCCCGGTCGGTAAGCTCCGGCGTTTTGCCAGACCGAGCCAGCTTAGAACGCGCACGGGCCAGCCAGGGCCGCGTGCGGCCAGTGCCTCGCGCGCGCCGGGCTCCATCCGGGCGAAAGCCATCAGCATGCCGAGCCCGGCCAGCGTCGCGAGCAGCGAGGAGAGGCCCGCGGACACCAGCGGCAGCGGCACCCCGGTAATAGGTACGGCGCCGATCACCGCGCCGATGTTCACCACCGCCTGAACCGCGATCCAGGCGGTGATCGCGGTGGCGGCGAGCTGGCAGAACAGGTCCGGCACCCGGCGCGCGACCCGGAGCCCGGCGAACGTCAGCCCGCCGTACAGCGCGGTCACGCACAGCGTGCCGACCAGCCCGAGCTGCTCGCCGATGAGCGCGAAGATGAAGTCGCTGGTGTCCTCGGGTACCCAGCCCCATTTGCAGCCACCGGAGCCCAGGCCGACGCCGAACACGCCGCCGGAAGCGATGCACCACCGGCCCTGGATGGCCTGCATCTGGGTGCCGGTAGGGCTCCCGGCCGGGTGCAGGAAGTCGGTGAACCGCTGGAACCGGTACGGCGCCGAGATGATCATCAGCACCATGGCCATGGCCATCAGGATCAGCAGCGCGGCATAGACCCGCCCGGGCGTGCCGATCACCCACAGCAGCGCGAGGAAGATCACCAGGAGAATAAAGGTCGTGCCGAGGTCGTCGCCGGCCATCACCAGCAGGCACACCACGCCGGTGCCCGGCATCAGCGGCACCAGCAGGTGCCGCCAGTCGGCGAGCTGCCCGAGCTTCTCCTTGCGCGCCAGCAGGTCGGCGCCCCACAGCACGAGCGCCAGCTTGGCGAGCTCGGACGGCTGGAACTGCAGGCCGCCGACCGAGATCCACCGTGCCGCCCCGTTCTGCGACACGCCGACGCCGCGGATGAGCGTCAGCCCGAGGGTCACCACGGCCACCGCCAGCAGCGGGTAGGCGAGCGCGCGGAACAGCCGCGGCGAGGATCTGGCCGCGATCCACAGGACCGGCATGCCGATGGCGCAGCCGATCAGCTGCTTCTCCAGGTCAGCGTAGGGCGAGATCTTCGCGCTCAGGTCGACGACCGAAGCCGTTGCCTGCACCATGACGAGCCCGAGCCCGAGCAGCAGGTACGTGATGCCGAGCAGCAGGTAATAAGAGGTGAGCGGCCGGTCCAGCAGGGCACGCCAGCTCCCGGTCCGGGCACGCAGGCCGAGCCGTCCCGGCACCGTCTGTCCGGGCGCCGCCTGCTCGGGCACTGGCTCCCCGACGTCGATGACGCCATGCATAGACCCCAGTGTGGTTGCCGGCTACTCCGGAGACTCGGACATCCGTCGCGTGTCGCCCCATCTTTCTGGAGGGAGACCTCCCCCCAGACCCCCCTTGGCTTAGCGGGGTTTCGCTAGCGAGGCAGCCGCACCAGCGTGAGGAAGAAGTCGTCGATCTGCCTGATCGCCTCGATGAACTGCTCGAAATCGACCGGCTTGCTCACGTACGCGTTGGCGTGCAGCGCGTAGCTGCGCAGGATGTCCTCCTCGGCCCGCGAGCTGGTCAGCATCACGACCGGCAGCACCAGCAGATCCGGGTCGCGCTTGAGCTCGGCGAGCACGTCAAGTCCGTCGCGCCTGGGCAGGTTGACGTCCAGCAGGATCAGGCCCGGCCGGGGCGCGCCCTCGTGCGGCGGCTCGTGGCGCAGGAAGCGCAGCGCGTCCTCGCCGTCGGTGACGACGTGCAGCCGGTTCCTGATCTTGTAGTACTCGAAGGCCTCCCTGATGATGAGCGCGTCACCCTCGTCATCCTCGACCAGCAGTACGTCCACCGCATTCAACCGGGGGGAACCGTCCCCCCGGACCCCCGCGGCAAAGTCCTCAGTCATCCTCGTCTCCGGGCAGCGTGAAGCAGAACCTGGTGGCGCCGTCGGTGCCCGGACCGGTCTCCAGCCATATCCCGCCGCCGAAGTACTCGATGATCTTGCGGCAGATGGCGAGTCCGACGCCGGTGCCGGGGTAGGCGCTGCGCTCGTTGAGCCGCTGGAACAGCACGAAGATCCGCTCGGCGTACTGCGGGTCGATGCCGATGCCGTAGTCGGTGACCGAGAACCGCCACTGCGTGCCCTCGCGACGCGCCGCGACCACGATGCGCGGCGGCGCGGGCCCGCTGAACTTGACCGCGTTGCTGATGAGGTTCTGGAAGACGGCGGTGAGCAGCGGCAGCTCGGCCAGCACCAGCGGGAGGTGACCGGCCTCGATGGTGGCGCCCGACTTCTCGATTTCGGCGGACAGGTTCGCCCTTGCCTGAGCGAGCGCGGTGTCGCTGGACACCAGCGAGACCGGCGCCGCGTTCTGCCCGATCCGGCTGAACGCGAGCAGGTCGTTGATCAGCGCCTGCATGCGCTTGGCGCCGTCGACCGCGAACTCGATGTACTGATCGGCTCGTGCGTCGAGCTTTCCGGCGTAGCGACGCTGGAGGAGCTGGCAGAAACTCGCGACCTTACGCAGCGGCTCCTGCAGGTCGTGCGAGGCGAGGTAGGCGAACTGCTCCAGCTCGGCGTTGGACCGCTGCAGGTCCGCGGCCCTTGCCTGGAGGCTGCTGTGCTCGTTCTTGGCGGTCGACAGGTTCTGCTCGAGCTGGGCTCTGGCCCCGCGCAGCCGCGTCGCGAGCACCACGCTGACCGTCGCGAGACAGACCGCCAGGACGGCACACACCACGGCCACGATCGTCATGCACGGCCCCCCGTCGGCCGGTAGCGGAGCGCGAGCACGGCGAGGTCGTCATCGAGGTCGCCCTGGTTGAGCGTGCGCACCTGGTCGACGACCCGGTCGAGCAGGTTCTCGTCGGACGGGCAGTCCGGTCGCGCATCGGCGACCAGCTTCATCAGGCCCTCGCTGCCGAGCCGTTCGGATCCGGCGCCGACCCGTCCCTCGATCAGCCCGTCGGTGAACATCAGCAGCGTCCAGCCCTCGTCCAGCGGCGCGCGCGCTCCCGGCCAGTCCGCCGTGCCGCCGAGGCCGGGCGGGGGGACGGCGGGCGCCTCCAACTCGCGCACGTCCGTCCCGCTGATGAGCAGCGGCGGCAGGTGCCCGGCGAGCCGGACCCACGCGTAGTCCCGCTCCGGCGCGATCGAGGTCATGCACAGCGTGGCGAACATGGTGTCATCATGCCGCTCGTGCTCAAGCACCTGGCGCAGCGTGCCGAGTATTTCCCCCGGCGACCGCCCGGCGAGCACCAGCGCGCGCCAGGCCACCCGCAGGCACACGCCCAGCGCGGCCTCCGCCGGCCCGCGGCCGCACACGTCGCCGATCAGCGCGTGCACCGTCCCGTCTGGTGTCTGCACCACGTCGTAGAAGTCGCCGCCGAGCAGCCGCTGCTGCCCGCCAGCCCGGTAGCGGGTCGCCACGCTCAGCCGCGTGTCGGTGAGCAGCGGCGACGGCAGCAGGCCCCGCTCCAGCCGGGTGTTCTCCTCGGCGTAGATCCGTGCCGCGTCGAGCTCGCGCTGCGCCTCCTCGGCGCGGCGCCGCTCGATCGCGTAGCGGATAACGCGCCGCAGCGTGTCGCCGCCGACCTCGCCCTTGACCAGGTAATCCTGCGCGCCGGCCCGCACCGCCGCGGCGCCCAGGTGCTCGGCGGACACGCCGGTCAGCACGATCACCGCGAGCCGCGGCTGGTTCGCGGTCAGCCAGGTGAGCCCCTGCAGCCCCTCCGAATCGGGCAGCCCGAGGTCGAGCAGCACGCAGGTCGCGGCGCCCGCGAGCGTCTTGGCCTCGGTAAAGGACCGGGCACGCCGCAGCGTCACGGCAGTGCCCGCGTCCGCGAGCAATTCCTCCACGATCAGCGCGTCGCCGTCGTCATCCTCGACAAGGAGAACTCGCACCGCGCCCTCAAGCCCAGCCGTCATCACGACCCATTCCAGCGAGTAACCGGACCCCCATCATCCCGCACAAAACGTCACCCCCGCCACCGCAAGCGCTCCGTCCGCGCACCCGCCCGCGCCCCGCCCGCGCCCGGCCCGCACCCTCCGCCCGCGTGCCGATGGCGCCAACGGGTCGGGGTGCGACGTGCCGATGGCGCCAACGGGTGGGGGGCGTGGCGGCCCGCTGGCGCCATCGGCACGTTGGGGCACGCCGCCTGGCGGGTCAGAGGGACTGGGGGAAGTTGAAGATGTTGCCTGGGTCGTGGGCGGCCTTGATCTGGGCCAGGCGGTTGTAGTTGGCGCCGTAGTAGGCCTGGCGCCAGTTGGTCAGGTCGGGGTCGATGTAGTTCTGGTACGCTTGGCCGCTGGCGTACGGGCGCATCGACTGCCAGAACTGGCGCTGCCAGGTGTGCTGGCGGGCGACGCCGCCGGACGGGGCGCCGGCGTTCCAGTCCGTGGTGTACTGCGCCTGGAACAGGGCATTTCTGTGGACGAACGCGGTCGCCGACGGATGGACTCGGTTGACCGCGCCGCCGAGCGAATCGAACGCGATGCCGCCGACTCCCCCTGGCGCGCCGCTGATCTTCTGGATCGCTTCGATGCCGGACAGCAGCGTGCCGATGCCGTGGCTGCTCAGCGGCGTGGTGAAGATGTCGGACTTGGCGTACTGCGGTACGCGGGACAGCCGGCCGCCGGAGGCCTGCGCGGGAAGGTGGCAGGCCGGCACGCTGAGCGTGGCGCAGCCGGCCTCCACCATCATCGCGTGCAGCCAGGACGTGCTCTCCAGGAAGTGCGAGGAGGGCGCGCCCGCCTTCGCGTACAGCTTCTCCAGCTGGCTGAACGCCTCGCCGGCGCCGCCGATGTACGTGCCGCCCACCTCGATGGCGGGTGTCCGGCCGCCCGGCGCGGCGGACAAGTGCATGTTCGACCACAGCTGATCCGGGCCGTGGGGTGCCCACGACTGCCACGCGGAGATCACCCGGGCGGCGTGCGACCAAGGCCAGGATAGGAAGAACAGCACGATGTCGCCGACCGGGTGCGTGCCGAACGTGAACGAGGTGACGACGCCGAAGTTGCCGCCGCCACCGCCGCGGCAGGCCCAGTACAGGTCGGAGTTGGTTTTGGCGTCACACGTGCGGAGCTTCCCGTCGGCCGTCACGATCTGCAACGAGCGCACGTTGTCGCAAGTGAGACCGTAGGCGCGGGCGACCACGCCGACGCCTCCACCGAGCGTCAGGCCGGCCACGCCGACCGTCGGGCACGACCCGCCGGGAATCGCCCGGCCGTGCCCGGCCAGGCCGCCGTACAGGTCGATCAGCCGGGTGCCCGCCCCGACGGTCGCGGTGCCGCCGCCGACCGTCACCCCGGACATCCTGGTCACGTCGATGACCAGGCCGGTCGTGGTCGACCAGCCCGCATAGCTGTGCCCGCCGGACCTGACGGCCATCCGGACGCCGAACTTGCGGACGAACGCCAGGCAGGTCGCGACGTCGTGCGGGCTGCGGCAGTACGCGATGCCCGCCGGGTTGATCGAGTCGAAGCGAGGGTCGAACAGGCGCTTGGCCACCGGGTAGTTCGACTCGCCGGGGCGGACCAGCGGCCCGGACAGGTCCCGGGCAAGCGCCGACCAGTCCGCGCGGGTCGGGCCGGAGACCACCCGGCCGCTGGTCGCCGCGGCGGCGAACGCCGGCCCGCCGGCCGAGCCGGCCCCGTTAACACTGCCGGTGCAGCCCGCCAGCAGGGCCGCGCCGCCCGCCGCCGCGGCGGTCAGGAACGCGCGCCGGCCGGGCTGAGGAGGAAGGTGTCCGGGCTGAGGATGGGGGTGGCCCGGCGCATCCGGGCGCGGATTGAGCTGCGGCATCGGCGTTTTCCTCCCGTTCAGGCCCGCTCCCAATGTGGGCTCTCAGCGGTTAAGACGCCCGGCGATCGCCATCAGTTGGGCTAAAAGGTGACCTACCCGCGCAACCCAGATACCTACCTGCAAAAATGTAGTTGCCGGGAGACGGGGCCCGGAATATAGTTGAGTTACTCAAACGTTGATGGACTCAGGTACTTCCGGAACGTTGAGCAACTTTCAGACGGGGAGGTGAGCGTGGTGAGCCAGGATCTGAACAGCGAGGTCATGGACGCGCTCATCGAGGTCCTCAAGCACATGGGCACCCTCGGACAGGCAATCGGCGCGGAGTTCGGGCTGACCGGCAGCGATGCCATGGCGCTGCACAAGATCGACGGACCGTTGTCGATGAAGGAACTGAGCCAGCGGATGGGCTGTGACGCCTCGTTCGTCACCGTCGTCGCTGACTCACTGGAGCGGCACGGGCTCGCCAGGCGCGAGCCATCGCTGCGGGACCGGCGCAGCAAGAACATCGTGCTGACCGAACACGGGGCGGCGATCAGAGATCAGATCCTCGCCGAAGTCACGGCCCGTATGCCGTGGTGTAACGCGCTTGACATGAGCGAACGCGAGTGTTTCCTCGGGCACCTGCGGAAAATGTCCGCGAAGGGGGGTGATCGTGTCACACCCGCTACGGCCACGTCGTCTTAGGTGACGACAGCGCGAGCCGACCGCCTCGCGGGAGAGCACGATTGGGGACAGTGTCACCAAGGTCGTTATGACCAACGGGGTTCATAGACATCGCAATGAGAGGTACGCCTGGCCGCTTGGGGCCACGGCGCTAGCTAACAACGTCCTTTGACAAGGGAGATTCACGTGTCAGCCACATCCGAAGCCGGGACGACGGCGGCCACCACGGCCACCGGCACCTCGGCCGGCGCGCCACCGAAGCGGCTGGGCCTAGCGCTCGCCGTTATCGCGACCGCGCAGTTGATGGTCGTGCTTGACGCGACCATCGTGAACGTTGCCCTGCCGCACATTCAGACGGCGCTGGGCTTCTCCGACAGCAACCTCGAGTGGGTGGTCAACGCGTACGCGCTGACCTTCGGCGGTCTGCTGCTCCTCGGCGGCCGGGCCGGTGACCTGCTGGGCCGCCGGCGGATCTTCATCGCCGGCATCGTGCTGTTCTCGCTGGCCTCGCTGCTCGGCGGGTTCGCCACCGACCAGGCCTGGATGCTCGCCGCGCGCGCCCTCCAGGGCGTCGGCGGAGCGCTGGCAGCGCCAACCGCATTGTCATTGATCGCGGTCACGTTCCCCGAGGGACCGCCGCGCAACCGGGCGATGAGCGTCTACGCCTCGATGAGCGTGGCCGGCGGCGCCGTCGGCCTGATCGTCGGCGGCCTGCTCACCACGTACGCGAACTGGCGGTGGGTGCTGTTCGTCAACGTGCCGATCGGCGTGCTCGTGGCGCTCGTCGCGCCGCGGGTGCTCGGCGAGTCCGAGCGGGTCCGGTTCAACCGCAGCAGCTTCGACCTGCCCGGTGCGATCACCGGCACGCTCGGCGTGGCCGCCCTGGTCTACGGCCTGTCCAGCGCCGCGACCTCGGCGAACGGCGTCTCGCACTGGGGTGACACCAAGGTGCTCGTCTCGCTGGCCGCGTCGGTGGTGCTGCTGGTCGCCTTCACGCTCATCGAGATCCGCAGTGAGCACGCGCTGATGCCGATCCGGGTGCTGCGCAACCGGGACCGGTCCGGCGCGTACCTGATCATGCTGCTCGTCGGCACGGCGATGTTCGGGATGTTCTTCTTCCTGACCTACTTCGTGCAGACCGTCATGCACTACAGCGCGATCAAGACCGGTGTCGCCTACCTGCCGATGGTCGCCGCGATCCTGGTGGCTTCCGGTGTCGGGGCGCAGCTGGTGCCGAAGATCGGCGCCCGGCCGCTGCTGATCACCGGGTCGCTGGTCGGGGCCGGCGGCATGTTCTGGATGTCCCGGCTGACCGAGCACGCCACCTACTCGGCGGACCTGCTCGGGCCGACGATCATCACCGGTCTCGGGCTCGGACTGCTGTTCGTACCGCTCTCGCTGGTCGGACTCGTCAAGGTGGCGGAGCGGGACACCGGCGTGGCCTCCTCCCTGCTGAACGTGGGGCAGCAGGTCGGCGGGTCGATCGGGCTCGCGGTGCTCGGCACCGTGGCGTGGAGCGCGGTGACCAACAGCTTCCGCTCCCAGGCGGCCTCGGCCGCCGCGGCGGCGGCCAAGACCGGGCAGCACCTGTCCGCGGCCAAGCAGGCCGCGGCGGAGGTCACCATGCAGAACCACGCGCTGGCGACGGGGTTCGCCAAGGGGTTCCTGGTCTCGGCCGGCATCGCGTTCGCCGCGCTGGTGATCACGCTGATCACCATCCGGCTCCGCAAGGAGGACCTGGCCGGCATCAATCCGATGGCGGCTGGCTGATCCTCAGATAGACCGAGCGGCCCTGGTCTCCTCCCGGAAAGGAGACCGGGGTCGCTTCGCTACCGTCTCGGGATGTATCCGGCGTCGTTCTCAGGACTGATGCCACCGGGCCGCATCCCGGCTACCGTCGGAAGAGTGTTCCCTGCTCAGACACCGCTACGGCCGCCGGTCCTGGCCAAGATCACTGAGCGCCAGCTGTTCGCGGTCACCGCGCTCGCCTCGTGCAGCGCGTTCGTCGGGCTGAACCTCGCCCTCAGGGCCGACCCGCACGCCGGGGCGCCTCGGCTGGCGCTCACCCTGCTGGCGTTCGGCCCGGTCCTGGCGCTGCGCCGCTGGCCGTTGCCGTTCCACGTCCTCGCGACCGTCGCTACCACGCTCGGCATGGCGACCGCGGCGGTGTCGCTGCCGTTCGGCATCTTGCTTGGCATCACTACCTATCTCACCGCCACGCAGCTGGCGCGCCGGACATCGATCTGGATCACCGCTGCCACCGCCGCCTTGCTGTGCGGCGCGCTGGTTTACGCGGCCATCACGATCGAGCACCCGCCGCTGCTGGCCCCGGCGGGCCAGGGCCTGGTGCCGCTCGTCGCGGCATGGTTCATCGGCGACGGCATCGCCGCGCGGCGTCGCTACCTCGTCGTGCTGGCCGAGCAGGCCGAATGGGAGCGGGCCGAGCACGCCCGCCAGGAGGTGCGCGAGGAGCGAGTGCGCATCGCCAGGGAACTGCACGACGTGGTCGCGCACAGCCTCACCGTGATCACCGTCCAGGCCGGGGTCGGCAGGCGGCTCATGGCCAGGTGGCCAGAGGAGGCCAGCGACGCGCTCGCGTCGATCGAGTCCATCGGCCGCACCGCCCAGGACGAGCTCCGGGTGGTGCTCGGGCTGCTGCGCGACGAACAGGCCGAGGCAGCCGCGCTGACCCCGGCCCCGCGGCTGACCGAGCTCAAGGAGCTCGCCGAGACCGTGCGGGACTCCGGCAGCCCGGTCGACCTGCGCGTCAGCGGCATGGACCGCGCGCTGTCGCCGTCCCTCGAGCTGTCGCTCTACCGGGTCGTGCAGGAGGCCCTCACCAATGTGGTGAAGCACGCACCGGGGGCTCGCACTTGTGTCGACTTGACCGTCTCGGACTCCGAAGTAAGCCTGGAGGTCGTCAACGAGCCAGGTGCGCCCGATGTCGCGAGCGGGCCGGGGCCTGGCCACGGCATCGTCGGCATGCGGGAGCGGGTCGCCGCGTTCGGCGGGCGGCTGACCGCCGAGCAACTGCCGGACGGTGGTTTCCTGGTGGCGGCAAGGATCCCGATCGAAGGGGCCGCGTGACGATCCGGGTTCTCGTCGCGGACGACCAGGCGCTGCTGCGGACGGCGTTCTCCGCGCTGATCGAGGCCGAGGAGGACCTGACGGTGGTGGGCGAGGCCGCGGACGGCCGGGAGGCGGTCGAGCTGGCGGCAGCCCGCGCCCCGGACGTCGTGGTGCTCGACATCCGGATGCCGGTGATGGACGGGATCGAGGCCGCTCGCCTGATCACCGCCGCCAGGACCGGGCCGCGGGTACTCATTCTGACGACGTTCGACCTGGATGAGTACGTCTTCGAGGCGCTGCGCGCGGGCGCGAGCGGGTTCGCGCTGAAGAGCCGCCCGCTGGAAGAGCTGCTGAGCGCGATCCGGCTGGTGGCCACCGGCGAGGCGCTGCTCGCGCCGAGCGTAACCCGGCGGCTGATCGCCCACTTCACCGAGCAGGCCCGCGTACCGGTCCGGAGCAAGGCCGAGCTGGGCGAGCTGACCGACCGGGAGCGGGACGTGCTGCTGCTGGTCGCGCACGGGCTGTCCAACGCCGAACTCGCCGAGCAGCTGCACGTCAGCGTGCCCACCGCGAAGACGCACGTGAGCCGGATCCTCACCAAGCTCGGCGCCAGGGACCGCACTCAGCTCGTCATCGTCGCCTACGAGACAGGCTTGATCACCCGAGGATGAGCCGAGTCCGTCCCGGGAATGACGCGGATTCGATCCTCGCGCACGACGACGCCAGGACGGCCGGGATTCCACCATTGGCCCATGAACGATGAAAATGCGGGCGCCGCGATCGCCAGGGCACCGCGGCGCCCGGGCGACGGCTCGCCGGCGGTGGAGACGCACGGGCTGACCAAGCGCTTCGGCGCGAACGTGGCGGTGAACGGCGTCGAGCTGCGGGTGCCGCGGGGCAGCGCGTTCGGCTACCTCGGCCCGAACGGCGCGGGCAAGACCACGCTGATCCGCACCTTGCTGGGGCTGACCAGGGCCAGCGGCGGGACGATGTCGCTGCTCGGCGTCCCGGTTCCGGCCGGGCGCGCCCGCGCGCTGGCCAAGGTCGGCGCGATCGTCGACGAGCCCGGGTTCCACGGCCACCTGACCGGCCGGGAGAACCTGCGGATCCTCGCCGCCGCGCGGGGCGGTGACGCCACCGCCCGGATCATGCCGTCGCTGGAGCTGGTGGGGCTCGCCGAGCGAGCCGACGACAAGGTCGCCGCGTACTCGATGGGCATGCGCCAGCGCCTCGGCGTGGCGGCGTGCATGCTCGGCGATCCGGACCTGCTCATCCTGGACGAGCCGATGAACGGGCTGGATCCCGCCGGGATGCACGAGATGCGGGCGACGATCCGCGGCCTGGTGGACGAGGGGCGCACGGTCGTGCTTTCGTCGCACCTGCTGGACGAGGTGGAGCGTACCTGCGACACGGTCGCGATCGTGGACCAGGGCCGGGTCATCCGCCAGGGCCCGATCCACGAGCTGATCCGGGGTCCCGACGGCGAAGCGGGCGCCACGGTCCGGGTGGACTGTGCCGAGCCCAACGCGGCCGCGCGGATCATCGCGCAGGCAGCCGTCGCCGCCGGCACCGCGATCACCGACGAGGGGCTGACCGTGACGCTGCCGTCGGGCGCCGCCCGGGGCACGGTCGCCGAAATCAACCGGCTGCTCGTGGCCGGCGGCGTGCGCGTGTACGGCCTCCAGGAAGAGCGGACGAGCCTGGAGGACTGGTTCTTGTCCGTGACGAGCCGACTGGGAGAGCGGTCATGACCGAGGTCCCCGGTATGTGGCTCCCCACCTGGGGGCTCGTCACGACCCGGCTGCTCGAGCTGCGCAAGCGCCGGGGCCTGATGATCGCCGTCGCGGTGCTCATCCTCGCCCTGCCGGTCCTCGTGCTCGGTCTGCGGCTGATCTTCCACGCCGTCGATCCGAAGACCTACGGGCCGGCCGGCAGCCCCGGCATCTTCGGCGGCATCGTCAACACGATGGCCGAGCTCGACTTCATCGCCGCGGCCGCGCTGGGCACCGCGGCGGGGACCACGGACCTCACCGACGGCATGTTCCGGCACCTGGTGGTGACCGGCCGCTCGCGGCTGGCGCTGTACTTCGCCAGGATTCCCGCGGGCCTGGCGATCCTGCTCCCCGCCCTCGCGCTGGCGTTCTCCGCGATCTGCCTGGTCACCAGCTATGCGGGCGTCCCGCAGCCGACCTCGATCTCGGTGGGGGGCGTGCCGGTGCCGGCCAACCTCGACCAGTCCGGGCTGGGTACCTGGCAGCGGGAGCACTCGCGGCAGGCCGCGAACGCGTTCGGCCCGGAGCAAAGCATGGGGAGTGACTACGACCAGTACGTCAGCGCTGAGCTGTCCGGCGAGAACCCGGCCGTCAACGAGATGGTCAAGATCGGGCTGTGGCTGACGCTCGAGGTGGGGGTCGCGTTCACGGTCGGATTGGGACTTGGCACCCTGCTCGGGCAGCGCACAGTGTCGACGATCTTGATGATCGCACTGGTGATCATCATCACGCCGATCCTGGCGGACCACGTGATCCCGTACTTCATCGACGGCCAGCGGCTCGACGTCGGCATCGCGCTCGACCAGCTGCGGCCTGCCGGGCTGGCGAGCGGCGCCCGCGATGCCGGGGGGCCGAGGGTCCTGTTCGGCGGCCGCGGGGTGCTCCAGATACCGCCGATGCCGACCTGGGGCATGATCAGCGTCGTCGTCGGCTGGGTCGTCGGCTGGACCGGGATCGGGGCCTGGCGCATGGCGACCCGGGACGCCTGACACCGCCCGCCGCAGGCCGGGGGCGGCGTCGCACGGGACTGGCGCCTTCCCGGCTCCCGGCCTCGGCGTGATCATTGATTCATGGATCTCGCCTACCTGAGCGCCACCGAGGCCCTCGCGCTGTTCCGCGCCCGTGAGCTGTC
>Ga0070714_100001340_pt1 | contig 17788 bp, 17 predicted proteins | sample LARL83metaG_FD_65450 | JGI IMG/M metagenome (GOLD analysis project Ga0070714, IMG submission 65450) | Corn, switchgrass and miscanthus rhizosphere microbial communities from Kellogg Biological Station, Michigan, USA - LAR L8-3 metaG | ecosystem: Host-associated > Plants > Roots > Rhizosphere ... | reverse complement strand
CAGGTCGGCGCCGCGCTGAACCAGATGCTCGGCCACGTGTCCGACGCGCTCGCCGCGCGACAGGCCAGCGAGATGCGCGTCCGCCAGTTCGTGGCCGACGCGAGCCACGAACTCCGCACACCGCTCGCCGCCATCCGTGGCTACGCCGAACTCACCCGGCGCAGCAACGACGAGGTCCCGCCGAACGTGGCCCACGCGATCCGCCGCGTCGAATCCGAATCGGCCCGCATGACGGTCCTGGTCAACGATCTGCTCCTGCTGGCGCGCCTGGATTCCGGCCGGCCACTGGCCCGCGACCCGGTCGACCTGTCCCGCCTGGTCCTGGACACGGTCAGCGACGCGCACATCGCCGGCCCCGGCCACAACTGGCGCATGGACCTCCCACCGGACCCGGTCACCGTGACCGGCGACCAACAGCGCCTGCACCAGGTCCTGGCGAACCTGCTGTCCAACGCCCGCACCCACACCCCGGCCGGCACGACGGTCACCACCGGCCTGGTCGAATCCAACGGCCACGTGGTCCTCACCGTCACCGACGACGGCCCCGGCATCCCGCCCGCGGTCATGCCCGCCGCGTTCGAACGGTTCGCGCGCGCCGACACGTCCCGCTCGCGCAACGCCGGCAGCACCGGCCTCGGCCTGGCGATCGTGGCCGCCGTCGTCACGGCGCACCAGGGATCCGTAGGCGTGACAAGCGAACCGGGGCACACCGTGTTCACGGTCACGCTGCCCGCGGATCATCACAGCCCCGACACAGGCGTGCCACAACAATGACCTAGATCCGCCGCCGATCCTGGCAGCATGACCGCACTCGCCGAGCCGGTAGTCGCTGCCCCCGTGACCACGCCACCGCCACGCCGGTCGCGGTCGATCGCGTTGCCAACGCTGCTGGCCGGCACGGCGGCGCTCTACCTGTGGGGTCTCGGCGCGTCCGGCTGGGCGAACTCGTTCTACTCGGCGGCCGTGCAGGCCGCGACCAAGAGTTGGACGGCGTTCCTGTTCGGATCGTCGGACGCGGCCAACGCCATCACCGTGGACAAGCCGCCGGCCGCACTGTGGATCATGGACCTCTCGGCCCGCCTGTTCGGCGTGAACGCGTGGAGCATCCTCGTACCACAGGCACTCGAAGGAGTGGTCGCGGTCTGGCTGCTGTACGCGACGGTCCGGCGATGCGCGTCCCCCGGTGCCGGCCTGATCGCCGGCGCCGTACTCGCACTCACGCCGGTCGCCGCGCTGATGTTCCGGTTCAACAACCCGGACGCGCTGCTGGTCCTGCTGCTCATCCTCGCGGTGTATGCGACGGTCCGCGCCATCGAGCGCGCCAACACGATGTGGCTGGCACTGGCCGGCGTCGCGCTCGGCTTCGGCTTTCTCACCAAGATGTTCCAGGCATTCCTCGTGCTGCCCGCGATCGCGCTCGTCTACGTCTACGCGGCACCCACCGGCCTTGCCCGGCGCATCCGGCAGATCCTGGTGGCCGGCTTGGCGTTGCTGGTGTCGGCCGGCTGGTGGGTGGCGCTGGTCGCGCTGTGGCCGGCGGCCGACCGGCCCTACATCGGCGGGTCGCAGCACAACAGCGTGCTGGAACTCGCGTTGGGCTACAACGGTTTCGGCCGTCTGACCGGCAACGAGACCGGCGGCCTGGGCAATCTCAACTACGACGCCGGCTGGGCACGACTCGTCGGCACCGACATGGGCACCCAGATCGCCTGGCTGCTGCCCGCCGCGCTGATCGGCCTCGCCGCCGGCCTCTGGCTCACGCATCGACGGCCACGCACCGACCCCACCCGCGCCGCGCTGCTGTTGTGGGGTGGCTGGCTGCTCGTCACGGCCGTCGTTTTCAGCTTCGCCCAAGGCATTCTGCACCCGTACTACACCGTGGCCCTCGCCCCGGCCATCGCCGCCCTGGTCGGCATCGGCGCTACCGGCCTGTGGGCCAACCGACATCATCCGGCCGCGACCGGCATCCTGTCCGGCTCGGTGGCCCTGACCGCGATCTGGATCTACCTCCTGCTCACCCGTGACCCGTCCTGGGAACCGGCGCTACGCTTTCTCGTCCTGACCTTCGGCCTGCTGGCCGCCGGCCTCCTGCTCGTACCGAGCCGTCGCGTCGCAACATTCGGCGCCGCGATCGCGATAGTCGCCACCCTGGCCGGTCCCGGCGCGTACGCGGCCGCGACAGCCGCCGCCCCACATACCGGCGCCATTCCGTCCGCCGGCCCGAGCAGCGGCCGAAGCGGCGGGCCGTTCAACAACATCACGCCCGGCCAGGACCTGGTGAACCTGTTGTCCGCCAACGCGTCCCACTACACCTGGGTCGCGGCCACGGTCGGCTCGACCGACGCCGCCGGCTACCAACTGGCCACCGGCGATCCCATGATGGCCGTCGGCGGCTTCAACGGCACCGATCCATCACCCACCCTCGCCCAATTCCAACAGGACGTGGCCGCGGGCCGTATCCACTACTTCCTGGGCGGCCAGGGCATCCTGAACGTCCAGAACGACATCGCGACGTGGGTGAGCCGGCACTACACGGCATCCACTGTGGACGGCGTGACCGTCTACGACCTCACAGTCGAGCCATAGCCGATGCACACCGACCGCACAAGCCGGGCCGGAAGTGTATACACCATGACGACGACCGCAGCAGCGCCCCAAGCCCGCCCGCTCCCGCTCGGCCCCGCTCCGGTTCTGGACGTGGTCGTCCCGGTCCACAACGAACAGAACGACCTGGAGCCCAGCGTCCGCCGCCTGTACGACCACCTGCGCCACCACTTCCCGTACCCGTTCCGCATCACCATCGCCGACAACGCCAGCGTCGACGCGACACCGATCCTGGCCACGCGCCTGGCCACCGAACTCCCCGAGGTCTCGTTCGTACGCCTGGCGCAGAAGGGCCGCGGACGCGCGTTGCGGGAGGTGTGGTCGGCGTCGGACGCGGCCGTGCTCGCGTACATGGACGTCGACCTGTCGACCGATCTCAACGCGCTGCTGCCACTCGTCGCGCCGCTGTTGTCCGGGCACTCCGACCTGGCCATCGGCAGCCGGCTCGCGCGTGGCGCCCGTGTCGTCCGTGGCGCGAAACGGGAGTTCATCTCGCGGTGTTACAACCTGATCCTGCGGTCCACGCTGGCTGTCAAGTTCTCCGACGCGCAGTGCGGTTTCAAGGCGATCCGCGCCGACGTGGCCGCGCGGCTGCTGCCGCTGGTGCGGGACACCGGCTGGTTCTTCGACACCGAACTGCTCGTGCTCGCGCAACGCGTCGGCCTGCGCATCCACGAGGTCCCGGTGGACTGGGTCGACGACCCGGACAGCCGCGTCGACATCATGGCGACCGCGGTCGCGGACCTGAAGGGCGTGTACCGGCTCGGCCGCGCATTGCTCACCGGCGAACTGCCGATCACCAAGCTGCGCACGGAGTTCGGCCGCGCCGATCCACCCGGTGTGCCACGCGGCCTGGCCGCGCAGGCGTTCCGGTTCGCGGTGATCGGCGTCGGCAGCACGCTGGCGTACCTCGTGTTGTTCGTGTTGCTGCGGGGCGCGATGGGCGCGCAGCCGGCCAACCTGATCGCGCTGTTGATCACCGCGATCGCGAATACGGCTGTGAACAGACGTGTCACGTTTTCCGTGCGTGGCACGCGTAACGCTGGCAAACACCAGTTCCAGGGTTTGATCGTGTTCGCCATCGGCCTCGGGCTGACCAGCGGCGCGCTCGCCATCCTGCCGGCCGATGCCGGTCGCGCGTGGGAACTCGGCGTGCTGGTCGCCGCGAACGTGCTCGCCGCCGTGGTGCGGTTCGTGTTGTTGCGTGCCTGGGTGTTCCGCGCCCACCGTCCGTCCGACTGAAAGGACCCCGATGTCCGCGTCCACCCTCGCCCCACCCATCCAGCACGCTCGCTCGAGCACCGCGACGGCGATCGAACGTCCGGCCGTCGTCCGGCTCGCGCTCGGCCTGCTGCTGGCCGGCACCGCCGCGCTGTACCTGTGGGACCTCGGCGCTTCCGGCTACGGCAACAGCTTCTACGCGGCCGCCGTCCAGGCCGGCACGCAGAGCTGGAAGGCACTCCTGTTCGGCGCGCTCGATCCCGGCAACGCGATCACCGTCGACAAGCCGCCCGCCTCGTTGTGGATCATGGCGTTGTCGGGTCGGATGTTCGGGTTCAACTCGTGGAGTCTGCTGGCGCCGCAGGCGATCGAAGGCGTGCTGTCGGTGTGGCTGCTGTTCGCCGCCGTACGCCGGTGGTCCGGTCCGGCGGCCGGCCTGATCGCCGGTGCCGTGCTCGCGCTGACACCCGTCGCGGCGCTGATGTTCCGGTTCGACAACCCGGACGCGCTGCTGGTGCTGCTGCTCGTGGCCGGCGCGTACTGCGTCGTGCGGGCGGTGGAAAAGGCGAGCGTCCGCTGGCTGATGCTGGCCGGCACCGCGCTCGGCTTCGGCTTCCTCACCAAGATGATGCAGGCGTTCCTGGTGCTCCCGGCCTTCGCGCTCGTCTACCTCGTCGCCGCCAACACGTCGTTGGGTCGCCGGATGGTGCACCTGCTCGCGGCCGGAGTGGCACTGCTCGTGTCGGCGGGGTGGTACGTGGCGCTCGTCGCGCTGTGGCCGGCCGGCTCGCGCCCGTTCATCGGTGGGTCGACGGACAACAGCCTGTTGCAACTCGCGTTGGGCTACAACGGTTTGAGCCGCATCCTCGGTGGCTCGGGCGGCGGCCCTGGCGGCGGTGGTGGAGTGGGGGGTGGAGGTGGCAACACGGGCTTCGGCGGCGCGACCGGCATCACCCGCTTGTTCGGCGCCAGCATGGGCACCGAGATCTCGTGGCTGTTGCCGGCCGCGCTGATCGGCCTCGTCGCCGGCCTCTGGTTCACCCGCCGCGCGCCCCGCACCGACCGAACCCGCGCCGCGTTGATCCTCTGGGGCGGCTGGGCGCTGGTCACCGGCATCGTGTTCAGCTACATGCAGGGCATCATCCACCCGTACTACACGGTCGCCCTCGCGCCGGCCATCGGCGCACTAGTCGCGATCGCCGGCCGGGAACTGTGGCGCGGCCGGGACGTCTTCGCGTGCCGCGCGGTGTTGGCGTCGATGATCGCGGTGACCGGCGTGTGGGACTACGCGTTGCTCGTCCGCACGTCGGACTGGCTGCCGGCGCTGCGCTGGCTGGTGCTGTTGTTGGCGGCCGTGGCGACGTTCGCCGTGCTCGGCGCAGGCCGCCGTTTCGGGGCCGTCGTGGCGACGGTCGCGTTGGTGAGCGGCCTGCTGGCCACGTCGGCGTACGCCGTCGACACCGCGAGCCAGCCGCACTCCGGCGCCATCCCCACGTCCGGCCCGTCGTCGGGCGGCGGCTTCGGCGGCGGTCGCGACGTCAGCACGAACTCCGCGGTCAGCAACCTGTTGTCCGGCAGCACTTACCGGTGGGCCGCGGCGACCGTCGGCTCGCAGTCGGCCGGGTCGCTCGAACTGGCCAGTGGCGCGTCCGTGATGGCCATCGGCGGTTTCAGCGGCAGCGACGACTCACCGACCCTCGCCCAGTTCGAGGCGTATGTCCAATCCGGCCAGGTGCACTACTTCATCGCGGGTGGCGGCTTCGGCGGCGGACCGGGCGGTTCCGGCGGTGGCTCGGCCAGCGAGATCATGAGCTGGGTCGAGAGCCACTACACCGCGACCACCGTCGGCGGCATGACCGTCTACGACCTGACGCGCTGACGGCATGGCCATTCGGGTGCCCGGTCGCGATTCACACGGTATCCGGACGGTGTGACCGATAGGCTGGCGATCAACACGCACGGTCAGGGTGGAGGGTCGCAGTGGCAACGTGGAGTGATCTCGTCACGTTCATCCGGACGGAGTATCGGGTGACCAGGCTCGAACCGGACGAGGTTCGCGTCGAGGTCGAGTTCGACGACGACCGCCGTCAGATCGTGATCATGCAGCGCGAGGTGCTCGACAAGCGCGAGGAGTGGGTGCAGATCGCGTCGCCGTGCGGCAAGGTCAACGATGTCAATCTGGCCGCGTTGCTGGATCACCTCGGCAGCACGGCGGTCGTCGGTGGCGCTGTGATCATGGGTGACTACGTCGTGCTGCGGCACTCGCTGCCGCTGTCGAACCTGGACATCAACGAGTTCGTCGACCCGATGGAGTTGATCGCCGGCACGGCCGACGAACTCGAGGAGATCTTCACCGGCGGCGACGGCTTCTGATTACCCGTTTGTCGTATTGGTGATACCTGCGGTTTTCCCGGTCGTTTCGTCGTGCCGCCGTTCGGGCTAATTCTGTTTCCGCGCGATCAAGCCGGTATACAGTTGGATTGTGGGGACGAACGAATTGTCAACAATCGAGCATGTTGTCGTGCTGATGCTGGAAAACCGCAGTTTCGACCATATGATGGGTTTTCTGTATCCGGGCAATGTGACGCCGGCCGGTCAGCCGTTCGAAGGCCTGACCGGCAGCGAGTCGAATACTGACAAAGCCGGCAACAAGATCGACGTGTACCGGATCGAGCCGACGACGCCGAATGCCTACTTCATGCCCGGCGCCGATCCCGGCGAGGGCTACCAGGCCACTAACAACCAGCTGTTCGGCAGCATCACGGCCCCGAATCCGGCGACGCCGTCGATGCGCGGCTTCGTCACGGATTTCGACTACACGCTCGGCTGGCAGGCCAAGCAGGGGCGGTCGATCCTGCCCGGCACCACCGCGTCCTACATCATGGGTTGTTTCACGCCGGAAGCATTACCGGTCCTGTCGACACTGGCCACGCAGTACGCCGTGTGCGACCACTGGTTCTCGTCCGTTCCGACCGAAACCCTGCCCAATCGCGCCTTCATGTGTGCCGCGACCAGCCAGGGGCACATGGACGACAAAACCCACACGTTCACGGCACCGTCGATCTTCGGCCTGCTCGGCGCGCACGGCGTCACGTGGGGCATTTACGGCTACAAGGCCGAACCGCTGACGAAGAACACGTTCACCGACATCGCGTCCGCACCGCACGGCACGGTCGGCCTGTTCCCGGACTTCGTCCAGGCCGCCGGCGCCGGCACGCTGCCCGCGTTCTCGTTCCTCGAGCCGAGCTGGAGCAGCGACGGCAACAGCCAGCACCCCAACTACGACGTGGCACTGGGCGAACAGCTGATCCACGACGTGTACTACGCATTACGCAACGGCCCGGCGTGGCCGAGCACGCTGCTGGTCGTCACGTACGACGAGCACGGCGGCTGCTACGACCACGTCCCGCCACCCGGCGGCGCCGTGGCACCGGACAACGCGGCCGGCGAGTTCGGCTTCGACTTCACGCGGTTCGGGGCGCGCGTGCCCGCGGTCCTGGTGTCACCGTTGATCGCGCCGCACACCGTGTTCCGCGTCACCGGCACGCCGCTGGACCACACGTCGATCCTGAAAACGGTGCAGCAGCGGTGGTCCCTCCCGTCGCTGACCGCGCGTGACGCGGCCGCCCCCGCCTTCGCCGACGTGCTCACCCTCACGACGGCGCGCACCGACGATCCGCTCAGCGCCGTGAAGGTCCCGGTGTCGACCGGTACCAATCCGGCCGCCGGTGAGCCATCGCACCTGCAGCAGGTGGCCGTCGAACTGGCCAGCCGCCGCGAACCGCCCGGAACGCCCGAGCCGGACCTGCGCACCGCGGCGGACTACACGCGCTATCTGGTGACACACACGGCATAGCCTGTTCGTGTGACGGTGAACGGGGGGACCACACGCGGACCGGTCGGCGTGCGGTTGCGCCAGTGGCGCGAGCTACGCCGGTTGACGCAGCTCGAGCTGTCGCTGCGGACGGACGTGTCGACCCGGCACCTGAGCTTCCTGGAGAACGGTCGCGCCGCCCCGAGCCGTGAGATGCTGTTGCACCTGGCGAAGCACCTCGACGTGCCGCTGCGCGAACGCAATCAGCTGCTGCTGTCGGCCGGCTACGCCCCGGTGTATCGCGAGACGGCGTTGGAGGCGCCGCGCATGACGGCCGTGCGCACCGCCGTGCACCGGTTGCTCACGGCACACGAGCCGTACCCCGCGCTGGCCGTCGACCGGCACTGGAATCTGGTCGACGCCAACGCGAATCTGCACGCGTTGCTCGACGGCGTGGCCGACGATCAGCTGGCGCCTCCGGTGAACGTGCTGCGACTGAGCCTGCACCCGGACGGCATCGCACCGCGCATCGTGAATCTGGGGGAGTGGCGGGCGCACCTGCTGGGCCGGCTGCGGCGGCAGATCGCCATGACCGCCGACCCGGAGCTGCGTGCCCTCCACACCGAACTGGTGGCGTACCCGTGCGACCAGCCGGAGCCGCTGGTCGAATTGCCCGGCCAGGCCGATGTCTTCGTACCGCTGGTGATCCGCCACCGCGACCGCGAACTGTCCCTTTTCAGCACGGTGGCGACCTTCGGCACCCCGCTCGACGTCACCGTGGCAGAGTTGATCATCGAGTCCTTCTTCCCCGCCGACGACGAGACGGCGGCGGCCCTGCGCGACCGGTGATCACATCAGGCAACCGTGCCGCCCGCCACACGTCTGACCTAGCACTCCAGCCGGAGCGCCCATCCCACCCGACGTTGGGGGACGATCAAGGTGAAACTCATATCCAGGCGTGCGGTCATGACTCTGTCCGTCATCGCCGTCGCGGTCGCGACACTCGTGTCCGGCGCGGTCATCGTGCCGAGCGCGGACGCCCAGCCTGCGCCCTCGTTCAGTCAGTTGACCAACATCAGAACAGGCAGACACACGACCTATGACCGGGTGGTGCTGGACTTCCGCGGTCCGGTGCCGTCGTCCTTCCGCGACCAGTGGGTCCGGCAGCTGACCGCCGATCCGTCCGGCAAGCCGATCTCATTGCCGGGCAACAGGTTCCTCAGCGTCAGCATGCAGAACGCATCCGCGGTCGACCTGTCCGGCCGACCTACCTACACGGGACGGCGAACGTTCCGCACGTTCGCCCTCCGCAACATCGAAGCAGTCACGATCACGGGCGACTTCGAACACGTACTGAGCATCGGCATCGGCGCGCGCCACACCAGTTGGGTGCGCGTGTTCACCCTCACAGCGCCGAGCCGCCTCGTGGTCGACATCGGCCGCTAGCGCGACACCGGGTACCGGGGCCTGATGCCAGGCCCCGGTACCCGAGTCAGGCGCACATCTCGTTCAGGTCGTCCAGGGTGCCGGTCAGCTTCGCGGCCAGTAGGTCGATGTCCGGCAGCGCGGTGCCGTTCGCGTGGAGTCCGACGTGGACGGTGTCACGGTATGTGCTCATCGCCACACCGAGCGCGTGGCCCGGCGCCAGCGGCACCACCGGGTACACCTCCTTCAACTGCGCCCCGTCGAAGCACAGCGGCACGTTCGGCAGTGGGACGCTCGTCACCACCGTGTCGCACAGCAGCGGCGCGCACTGCCCGACCACCGGCATCACCAGCCGGTGCACGGCCGCCGGCACGCGATCCGCCAGCACCGGCAGCGCACCCGGCCCACGCAACGGCCCGGCCTCCTTGTTGTCGTCCATCCGCGCCCGCACGGTCGCGAGCCGCCGCACGGGATCGGCCTCGTCCACCGGCAGGTCGCACAGGTAGCCCGACAACTGGTTCCCGGCTGCGCCCCGCCCGCGACCGCGTTGGCTCACCGGGATCAACGCCCGCGGCGCCACCGGACGATCGCCGCGCGCGAGCAGCCACTCCCGCAACGCACCCGACAACACCGCCAACAACACATCGTTCGTCGTCCCACCGTGTGCCCGCCGAACACGCCGCACGTCGGCGAGGTCCAGCCGGACCGTCGACAGTCGACGATCCGATGACGTCGGCGCGAGCAGCGGCGACGCCGGGGGAGTGGGACGTGCGCTGCGCAACACCGAACCCGCGATGTCCATCGCCTGCTGCGCCGACGATCCGAGTGATCGGAGGCTGTCCACCAGTCCACCCGACGGGCACGGCGGCTGCGCCATGAGACGCGCGACACGTCCGTCGATCCCGTCCAGCAGCGCCATTCCGACCATGACCGCGCCGGCACCGTCGGCCAGGGCGTGGTGCAGCTTCGGCAGGATCGCGAACATGCCGCCGGGCAGCCCGGTGAACACGTGGATCTCCCACAGTGGACGGCTCGGATCCAGGCGCTCGCCCATGATGTCCGCCACACGATCGGTCAAGCGCGCCATGTCGTGTGGCCTAGGCAGGTGGTGCGAATGGATGTGCGCACCGGCGTCGAACCTCGGGTCATCCACCCATCGGACGACACCCAGAGGAAGGAGCGAGCTGCGAACCCGTTGCCGTAGACGGGGAATCCGTTCCGCCCGCTCGCGCAGGGAAGCCACCAGCCGGGCCGGGTGCACCGGCCGGGGTGGTGCGAACAGCGCTATCGCGCCGATGTTCATCGGCGAGGACGTGCTGTCCAGGCTGAGGAACGCGGTGTCCAGCCCACTGAGCGCAGCGGCCGCCATCGTCTACCAGTCTCCTTCGCGCGTCGTTTGGTGTACGGCCCAGCAAACCCGGTTCCGATGGCGACGGCGTGAGCGATGGGTTACGAACGCGGGTCAGCCCCGTGTGTCCAACCCCATCAGGTGAATCTGGCCACAATGCGCCGCGGCGCGTGCCGCAACACGAACGCGAGCGGTCGCCATGGCCATGGCGGCACGCACGCGTCGGCCACTTCCTGTTCCATTGCCTTCACCATCGCCCGAACACCTTTGGCGGTGTCCACGATCAGCCGACTGATCGACGGATCGGGGTTCATCTCCGAGCTGATGAAGCCAGGATAGAGGGTCGTGACGATGATCGGCCGCCGGAGTACGTCCAGCCGGATCCCTTCGGCCAGTGTGGCGAGCGCCGCTTTGGTTGCGCAGTAGGTCGTCGCGCTCCCCGGCAGCCCGCGGAACGCGGCCATCGACGACACGAGGACGAGATGCCCGTTGTCCTGGGCGCGGAACACGCGCATCGCGGCTTCGCACTGCGCCAGCGCACCGACGAAGTTGGTTCGTATGGTGGCGAGGTTGGCGTCGAACCGGCCGGTCCCGATCGGTTGCCCCTGGCCGATTCCCGCGTTCACGATCACCCGGTCGAGGGAACCCAGGTCGCCGGCGAACTCGTCGAAGGCCGCGAAGACGTCGTCGTGATCAGTGACGTCGAGCCCGCGCGCCAGCACGGTGATGTCCGGGTACCGCTCCGTGAGCTCGTCGCGCAGTGCCACGAGCCGGTCGACCCGACGCGCGCACAACGCGAGATTTCGGCCACGTGCCGCGAACTCTCGCGCCATCTGTGCGCCGAGTCCCGAGCTGGCACCGGTGATCACGATGTTTGTGCGCATTGTCCGTAGTCTAGCCGGATGATCACTCAATCCGGTGATAACTATCTGTGCGTTACGTTCAGTTCCCGCGCGAGTTGACCGGCCACCCGGTGCATCAGCGGTACCACCTCGTGCACCATGATCCGTGACATACGCGTGGCAGGGCCGCTGATCGAGATCGCCGCCCGTGCCGGTGCACCCGGCACGGTCACCGCGATGCAGCGCACGCCGATCTCCTGCTCGCCGTCGTCCTCTGCGTAGCCGCGGTCCCGGATCACCGCGAGTTCCCGTTGGAACACATCGGGATCGACGATCGTGTGTTCGGTTTGCGGACGCATGCCCGAGCGCGCCAGCAGTTGGCCGACCGAATCCGTCGGCAATTCGGCGAGCACGGCCTTGCCGACCGCGGTGCAGTGCGCGTCCACCCGGCGGCCCACCTCGGTGAACATCCGCATCGAGTGCCGCGACGGCACCTGCGCCACGTACACGACCTGATCGCCGTCGAGCACGGCCATGTTCGACGTCTCGCCGACGGCCTCGGTCAGGCTCGCCAAATACGGCCGCGCCCACGCGCCCAGTGCCCGGCCGGCCGTCTCGCCGAGCCGGATCAGCCGCGGCCCCAACGCGTACCGGCGGGACGGCTGTTGCCGCACGTAACCGCCGTTGACCAGCGTGCGCATGATCCGGTGGATGGTCGGCAGCGGCAGCGCGGACACCTCGGCGAGTTGGCTGAGCGCCACCTCGCCGCCCGCGTCGGCCATCAGCTCCAGCAGCTCGAACGTCCGCTCGACCGACTGCACGCCGCCCGACCGCTTGTCCGGATTCTGGAAGTCAACATCCACGATAAGGAAAATATCACTCAGAAGGCGGACAAGGTGTCCCACGCCAGGCCCGGATCGGGCGCGTCGTCCCGCACCACCGCGCCCTCGATCAGCCCGTACGGCCGGTCGGCCGCGAAGAACACCTCGTTCGGGTTGTCCAGGCCGAACGGGCTCAGGTCGACCACGAAGTGGTGCTTGTTCGGCAGCGACAACCGGATCTCGGCGACGTCGTCGTGCTTGGCCAGCACGGCCTCGCCCATCGCGTAGAGGGTCTGCTGCAACGCGAGGCTGTGCGTGTCGGCGAACGCGGTGAGCAGCGTGGCACGGACCGAACCGAACGTGGTGGCCCAGTCCACGTTCTGCCGGCCGTACCGCCATCGCGCGTTGACCGCCGTGGCCAATACGCGATCGGTGGTCTCGGGCAGCGTCGTGTAGCGATCCTTCGGATACCCGTGGAACTCCGACCCGGTCGACTTGAGCACGACCAGATCCCGCAACCCGGACACGACCCACGCCTGGTCACCGGCCACGGTCACGGCCGTCGTCCGCTTCTCGTCCGACGAACGCCGGAAACCGTGCGGATGGTCGTCGATGCGGTCCCACCCGTACTGGTCGATCAACACCCGGGCGCCGGTGATGTATTCGAACGAGCTCACGAAGTGCCGGCCCAGTCGCAGCGCGAAGTCCTCGATCTCGCCGACGGGCTGTTCGCGCGCGAACGCGAACACCGTGTTCTTCTGCGTGTCCGTCGGCACGACGTGCGCGTTGTCGCCGTGCAGGTGCGACGCGGTCATGTCGCCGCGCAGCGCGATGCTGACGTTGAGGTCCGTGATGTGATGGCGCTCGCCGTCCCGCCGGACCGTCACCAGGCGCGTCTCCGCCTTGCCGTACTGGTTGGCGCCCAGCGTGATGGCCATCGTCAGCTCCCTCGGTAGATGGTGAACGCGTACGGGGACAGCAGCACCGGCACGTGGTAGTGCTGATCGGGATCGGTCACGGTGAACGTCACGACGATCTCCGGAAAGAACGCGTGGTTCGCCGTGTCGAACACGAGCCGGTACACGCCGGCCGCGATCGTGGCCGGTCCGAGCGAGCGCACCCGGCCGTCGTCGTCGGTCGTCGCGTTCCCGAGCACGGCCCCGCCGTACCCCTCCAACCGGACCGGAATCCCGGCGGCCGGCTTTCCGGCGGCGGTGTCCAGCACATGCGTGGTGATCGCACTCATGCGCCGATCATCCTCTCCAACCGCAACCGCGCGATCAGCCCGAGCTCGCGCCGGACCACCCCGAGTTCGGTCACCGGGTCGTTCGCCATCCGCGCCGCGCAGTCCGCCAGCAGCTCCTCGCCGTCCCGCCCGGCGGCAGCCACCAGGTAGATGTGGCCGAACCGTTCCTCGTAGGCCCGGTTCGCCGCGAGCAGCCGGTCGGCCAGCGTCACACTGTCCACACCGGACTGCTCCGCCGCTGACATGCTGCCCTGCGCCGTCCGCGCGCCGATCCGCGGGTGGTCGTCCAACGAGTGCCGCAGCTCGGCGTCGGTCAGGCTCGCGGACAGCTCGTCGGCCCGCGCCAGCAGCCCGGCCAGGTTCGCGAACGGCCGCCCGTCGGCCAGTTCCCGAGCCCACCGCTCCACCGCGACACACGTCCGGAACGCATCGATCAGCGCCGACTGATCCATGCCGTTCACTTCTGCGATGCGGAAATTTTCTTCCATTGCCGATGACGGTACGAGGGCCATTGCCCCCTGTCAACACGTTGACCGGCCGTAGTCGATCGCGATAGTCTCGAAATACGGAACTTGACTTCCACGATACGAAATCTGGAGGAGCCGTGCGGTACGCGGCGAACCTGTCGATCCTGTTCCCCGACCTCGCCCTGCTCGACCGGCCGGCGGCCGCCGCGCGAGCCGGCTTCACGGCCGTCGAGTCGTGGTGGCCGTGGCCGAGCGCGACCCCGTCCGCGACCGAGGTCGACGGATTCGTGGCCGCGATCGAGGCCGCCGGGGTCGAGCTGATCGCGTTGAACGTCTTCGCCGGCGACATGCCGGCTGGTGACCGGGGCATCGTGTCGTGGGCCGGCCGTGAGCCGGAGTTCGCGGCCGCCGTCCGAACGTGCGTCGACATCGGCAAACGTCTGGGCACCCGCATGTTCAACGCGCTCTACGGCAACCGCGACCTCGACCCCGGTGTCGCGATCAGCAACCTCCGGCACGCCGCGACCGTCGCCGCCGAGATCGGCGCCACGATCCTGCTCGAACCGGTCAGCGCCGCCCCCGGCTACCCGCTGCGCACCGCGGCCGACGTGGTCGCGGTGCTCGACGCGGTCGACGCCGACAACGTCGCGCTGCTGGCCGACCTGTACCACCTCAGCGTCAACGGCGACGACGTGCCGACGGTGATCGACGTCCACTTCTCGAGGATCGCGCACGTCCAGATCGCCGACAGCCCCGGCCGCCACGAACCCGGCACCGGCACCCTCGACCTGTCAACCTGGCTGCGCACGCTCGAGGGGCGCGGCTACGCCGGATACGTGGCCGCCGAATACGTGCCGACCGGCGCCGGATTCGACTGGAGGGAATGGCTGTGACCAGGATCGGATTCATCGGACTCGGCATCATGGGCGCGCCCATGGCCGCCCACCTCGCCACGGCCGGACACCAGGTCATCGGCCACATCCGGCGCCCGGAGGCAGGTCAGCGCCTGATCGCGGCCGGCGGCACCACGGCCACCAGCATCGCCGACACCGTGGCCGACGCCGACGTCGTGATCACGATGCTGCCCAACCATCCCGAGGTCGAACAGGTCGTGCTCGGCCCGGACGGCGTCATCACCCGCGCGCCCGACAACGCGCTGCTGATCGACATGAGCACGATCCGTCCGGAGACCGCGATCCGCATCGCCGACCTGGGGATCCGCAGCCTGGACGCGCCGGTGTCCGGCGGCCAGGCGGGCGCCGAGAACGCGACGCTCGCGATCATGGTCGGCGGCGACGCCGACGACGTGGCGTACGCGCGGCCGCTGTTCGAGGTCCTCGGCAAGACCATCGTGCACGTCGGCCCGCACGGTGCAGGCCAGACCGTGAAGGCCGCCAACCAACTCGTCGTCGGGGGGATCTACGCCCTGGTCAGCGAGGCGATCGTGCTGCTGGAGGCGTCCGGCGTCGACCCGGTCGCCGGCCTCGACGTGCTCGCCGGCGGCCTGGCCGGCAGCCGGATCCTCGACCTCAAGCGCGCGTCGATGATCAACCGCGAGTTCACCCCCGGATTCCGCGTCGACCTGCACCACAAGGACATGGGCATCGCGATCGACGCGGCCCGGCAGGCCGACGTGGCGCTGCCCGTCACCGGCCTGGTGGCGCAACTGATGGCGGCCGCCCGGGCCATGGGTTACGGCCAGCTGGACCATTCCGCGCTGCTGCGTGTCGTGGAAAGCCTGTCCGGTCAAGGAAAGGGATGAGTGCCATGCCGAGGGTTCCCGTGATGCGGGCGGTCGTCGACGTGCTCGTGTCCGAAGGCGTCGACGTCGCGTTCGGTTGTCCCGGCGCCGCGATCCTGCCGCTGTACCAGGCGATCGAAAACAGCCCGATCCGGCATCTGGTGGTGCGGCACGAGGAAGGCGCCACCCATATGGCCGACGGCTGGTCCCGCACGACCGGCAACGTCGGCGTGGCCATCGGCACGTCCGGCCCGGCCGGCACCAACATGATCACCGGCCTCTACACCGCGCAGGCCGACTCGATCCCGATCCTGTGCATCACCGGTCAGGCCGTGTCGAGCAAGCTGCACCAGGAGGCGTTCCAGGCCGTCGACATCGTGTCGATCGCGGCGCCCGTCACGAAATGGGCCGTGCAGGTCAAGGAGGCCGCGCAGGCGCCGTGGATCTTCCGCGAGGCGTTCCGCATCGCCCGATCCGGACGCCCCGGCCCCGTCCTGATCGACCTGCCGCTGGACGTGCAGAAACAGGAGATCGAGTGGGACGCCACCATCGACGCCCGCTCCCGATCACGCCGGTCCAGCCGCACCCGCCGCGCGTGCGCAAGGCCGTCGACCTCTTGCTGGCCGCGCAACGGCCGCTGATCCTGGCCGGCGGCGGCGTGATCCTGGGTGACGCGACCGAGCAACTGCGTGCCGTCGCCGAACGACTCGACGTGCCGGTGCAGGTCACGCTGATGGGCAAGGGCGCGTTCCGCGAGGACCACGAGCTGTTCGCCGGCATCACCGGCATCCAGACCAGCCAACCGTGGGCGAACGCGGCGTTCCTCGAGTCCGACCTGGTCCTCGCGCTGGGCGCCCGGTTCGGCGACCGGCACACCGGCGAGCTGTCCGTGTACCGCGGCGACCGCACGTTCATCCACGTCGACATCGAGCCGACCCAACTCGGCCGCGTGTTCGGCCCTGACCTGGGCATCGTGTCCGACACCCGCCTGTTCCTGGCGGCCGTCGAAGCGGAACTCGCCACCCGCCCGATCCCGGACCGCACCGCGTGGACCACCCGAATCGCCGAGCTACGCGGCACCCTGACCCGCGCCACCGACTTCGACACCGTCCCGATCCAGGCGCCGCGCGTGTTCCAGGAGATCAACGACCTGTTCGACGAACACACCTACTTCGTCACCGCGATCGGCCTGTACCAGATCTGGTCCGGCCAGTTCCAGCGCTCGTACCTGCCGCGCCACTACCAGGTGTGCGGCCAGGCCGGGCCGCTCGGCTGGGAGATCCCGGCCGCGATCGGCGTGAAGTCGGCGCGGCCGGACGCCGAGGTCGTGGCCGTCGTCGGCGACTATTCGTTCCAGTTCCTGGTCGAGGAACTCGCCGTGGCCGCGCAGTACGACGTGCCGTTCGTGATCGTCATGCTGAACAACGAGTACCTCGGCCTGATTCGGCAGGCCGAAACCGGTTACGACATGAACTACCAGGTGGACATCCACTACGACGAGTTCGGCACGGACAATGTCAAGGTGATGGAGGCCTACGGCTGTACCGGACGCCGTGTGACCCAGCCGGCAGAGATCGCGGAGACGCTGGCGTGGGCACGCAAGGAAGCGCAGCGGTCCAGCCGGCCGGTGTTGGTGGAGATCATGGTGGACCGAACGGCGAACGCCGCGATGGGCACCGCGATCGACGCCGTCATCGAGTTCCAACCGGTGCCGTGAGGAGTACGGATTGACACACGTCGTGGCTGCCCCGGACAAGTTCAAAGGCTCACTGACGGCCGCGGCCGCCGCGGCCGCGCTGGCCAGGGGAATCGTACAGGCTCGCCCCGGCATCCCGGTCCACCAGGTCCCGGTGGCCGACGGCGGCGACGGGACGGTCGATGCCGCCCTGGCGGCCGGCTTCCAACCGGTCACGGCCACCGTCCAGGGCCCGACGGGCCACACCGTCAAGGCCACGATCGCCGTCCGCGACGACGTGGCCGTGGTCGAAGCGGCCTCATCCGGGGGCCTGTCCCAACTACCCGGCGGCGTGCTCGCCCCGCTGACCGCGTCCAGCTACGGCGTAGGCGAGCTGTTGCACATCGCCACCGAGTCCGGCGCGACGACGATCGTGCTAGGCGTAGGCGGCAGCGCCAGCACCGACGGCGGCGCCGGCATGCTCCAGGCTTTAGGAGCGCACCTCTACGACCGCGCCGGCAACGAACTCCCACCCGGCGGCGCAGCACTGGCCGACCTGGCAAGAGCAGACCTGACTGGGCTAG
>Ga0070714_100001339_pt1 | contig 17791 bp, 13 predicted proteins | sample LARL83metaG_FD_65450 | JGI IMG/M metagenome (GOLD analysis project Ga0070714, IMG submission 65450) | Corn, switchgrass and miscanthus rhizosphere microbial communities from Kellogg Biological Station, Michigan, USA - LAR L8-3 metaG | ecosystem: Host-associated > Plants > Roots > Rhizosphere ... | reverse complement strand
CAAGGCCACGGAGATCACGGGCACCAAGGACTTCCGTGGCGTGCAGTCCCGGATCGGTGAGGTGCTGGCCTGGCGCAACCTGTTCTGGGGACTCTCGGACGCGGCCGCACGCAACCCGATCAAGTGGACCAACGGCACCGTGCTGCCCAACCCGGAGTACGGCCTGGCGTACCGGTGGTTCATGCAGGTCGGTTACCCGCGGGTGCGCGAGATCGTGCAGCAGGACATCGCGAGCGGCCTGATCTACCTCAACTCCAGCGCGGAGGACTTCGCCAACGGCGAGATCCGGCCCTACCTGGACAAGTACCTGCGCGGCTCGGACGGCGTGGACGCCGTCGAGCGCGTCAAGGTGATGAAGCTGTTGTGGGACGCGGTGGGCACCGAGTTCGGCGGGCGCCACGAGCTCTACGAGCGCAACTACGCGGGCAATCATGAGAACACTCGCGTGGAACTGTTGAACGCGCAGCTGGCCAACGGCCAGGTCGACGGCTACAAGGCGTTCGTGGACCAGTGCCTGTCCGAGTACGACCTCGACGGGTGGACCGTGCCGGACCTGTCCTCGTTCGACCACCTGCGGGGCGTGCGTGGCAGCGCGCTCAACAGCGTGCCGACCGAGGACGACCTCGCCGCCTGACATCAGACAAGAGAGTCCCTGCCGGCAGGGACTCTCTTGTCTTGTGGGACAACGAAAACACCGCCGGCTCTGCAGGGTTTCCTGACAGGGCCGGCGGTGTTTCGTCGTTCAGCGGGACGCGACGCTGGGCTCTGCTGCGGTGCCGAGCTTCTCGTCGACCAGTCCGGCCAGGCCGGCGACGGTCGGCTGGGACAGGTACTCCCGGATGGACACCGTCACCCCGAACCGGTCGGCGATCCGGTCGAGCAACTGCGGCACGAGCAGCGAATGCCCGCCAATGGCGAAGAACGGGTCCTCCACGGTCTGCGGAGCCCGCCCGGCCAGTTCCATCCAGATGGTGGCCATCACGCGCTCCACGGGCGTCCTGGGGGCGTGCGCCGTTGCCGCTACGGACGGTCCCGGATCGGGCAGCCGCTGCCGGTCGACTTTGCCGCCGAGATTGCGCGGCAGACCGAGCACGGTCTTGAACATCACCGGCAGTTTCGACCGGCCGAACCAGTTGCGCAGGTGCGCCCGCCAGACGTCCACGTCGGCGACCGCGCGGCCCTCGGCGTCCCGGCGGGGCACCACGTAGGCCACGAGCCGGGTCACCAGGCCATCCGCGTTCGGGACACCGATGACGGCGCACTCGGCCACCGACTCGTGCGTCAGCAGCGTGGCCTCGACGTCGGTCAGCTCGACCCGGGTGCCGTGGAACTTCACCTGGAAGTCGCCCCGGCCGCGGAACTCCAGCTCGCCGTCCCACCGCCGGCGCGCGAAATCGCCGGTGCGGTACGAGGTTCCGGCGGCGACGCCGTAGTCGTCCAGCCCGGCCACCGGCCGGAAGGCCGTCCTCTCCCCCGCGGCCGCGCCGACGTAGCCGGCCTGGATGTACGGGCTGCGGATGACGAGCTGGCCGACGGTGCCGGCCGGGCACGGGCGGTCCCATGCGTCGACCACCAGCACCTGGCGGCCCGGGATCGGCCGGCCGATCGGCACCGGGCCGCGGACCGGGCCGGTGATCTCGTACCACGTCGCCAGGATCGACTCGGTGGGACCGTAGAGGTTGATGATCTGGACACCGGGCAGCACGTCGCGCAGCGCCCCGGCCAGTTCGCCCGGTAGCGCCTCGCCGGCCAGCAGCAGGTGGTCCAGCGCGGCCAGCGACGCGGTCGCGTCCTGGGCCGTGATGGCCCGGCCGAGTTCGCGCGCGAAGCTGGGCACCGTCTGGAACAACGTGATTCGCTCGGCGCCGAGCCAGTCGGCGATCTTCTCCGGGTTGGCCCTGATCCGCTCCGGCACCGGATACACCGTGGCGCCGCCGACCAGCGCGCTGAAGATCTCCACGAGGCTGGCGTCGTAGCCCGGCGCGGCCCACTGCGCGACCCGGCCGCCGGTCGTGACACCGAACTCGGCCGACAGCCAGCCGGCGAACTGCGCGAAGCCGCGGTGCGTCTGCGCGATGCCCTTGGGCCGTCCGGTGGAACCGGACGTGTAGGCGACGTAGGCGTAGCCGTCCAGCCCGCTGTCGGTGGCGACGTCCGCGAGCGTCCGGGCGGCGGGCGACGCGAGCTCGGTCACGTCGATCACGGGGCCGTCGAATTCGGCGCGGTACCAGTCGATCAGCTCCTGGGCGTCCCGCGTGCCCTCCAGCACCAGCGCGACCGGCCGCACGTCGGACAGCACCGCCTGGACCCGCTGGCCGTTGTCGCCGACGCCGAGGCAGACCAGGTGCGCGCCGGCGGCCAGCACGCCGAGCAGCGCGGCCACCTGGCGCGGTCCGGTCGGCATGCGCACGGCGACGGCTTGGCCGGCGACGCCGCCCCCGACGGACAGCGCGGTCGTCAGCGCGGCCGCCTGTGCGGCCAGTTCAGCGTAGGTGAGGCTATCGGCGCCGAGCACGACGGCCGGCACGTCGGGTTGTTCCGACGCGATCCGGCACACCTGCCCGACCACCGTGTCGGACACGGGTTCGCCGACCTCGATCCGGTCGGCGTCGCGCACGGCGGCCTTGATCCGGCGCGGCTCGTCCAGTGGCAGCGAGTCCACCGGCTGGTCCGGGTCGGCCAGCGCGCCGGCCAGCAGCGTCCGGAACTGGCCGAGGATCCGCTGTGTCGACGACTGGTCGAACATGCTCGCGCGGACGGCCAGCGAACCGCGCACCACGGGTTCCACGCGGTCCACCGTCAGCGTCAGGTCGGCGCCGACGACGGCGGCCTCCAGCGGCAGTTGCCGCACCGTGGCGCCGGCCAGTTCCAGGCCGGCCTCCGGCTGGCCGCGATACACGAATGCCGCGTCCGACAGCGGCGGCACGCGGGGGTCGCGGTCCGGGTTGAACGCGCGGACGAGTTGGTCGAAGGGCAGGCCGCTGTGCCGCAGCGCCTCGTCCGCCGTCGCGGTGACCCCGCCCAGCAGCTCGCGGAAGCTCGGCCGGCCGGCGATCTCGGTACAGACGACGACCGGCTCCCGGCACGCCCCGATGACCCGCGCGAACTCCAGCCGCGACCGCACCGGCACCGGCACGGTCACCGCGATCCGGTCCTCGCCGCCGTAGCGGTGCAACAGCGCCTGGAACGCGGTGAGCAGCGCGGCGAAGGGCGTGGTCCGATGGGCCGCGCACAGGTCGGCCAGCGGCCGGGCGATCCGCTCGCCCCACTCGAAGCTCAGCTGGTAGCCATCGGCGGACGCCGGTTGGACGGTCCGGGCGCGGTCGGCCGGGAGGGTCAGCGACGGCGGGGCCGGGGTGAGGGTGCCGGCCCACCAGTCGGCCAGCTTCCGGAACCGCCCGGACGCGGTGCGGCGGCGCTGCCAACGGGCGTAGTCGGAGTACTGCGCGCGGGTCGGCGGCAGCCGGTCGCGCGTGGCGTGGCCGGCGCGCTCGGCCTCGTACGCGCCGGACAGCTCGTCGATCAGGATCGACGTCGACTCGTCGTCGGCGATCGCGCGGTGCAGCAACAGGACGAGCAGATGCTCGTGCTCGGTCACGTGGGCGACGGCGAGGCGGGCCAGCGGTCCGGCGGCCAGGTCCAACGGTGTCGCGGCCTGCTCGTCGCACCACTGTTGCGCCAGCGTGTCGTCGGCGAGTGTGGCGTCGGTCCCCAGATCGACGAACGACGCGGCCGGGTTGCGCTCCCCCGCGATCACCTGCGACGGCCATCCCTGCCGGGCCACGAGCGTGGTGCGCAGGCTTTCGTGCCTGGTCACGAGCGCGGTCCACGCGGCATACAGCGCGTCGGTCCGGAGTTCGCCGGTCACACGGTAGGCGCGGCGGATCTGGTAGGCCGGGGCCTCGTGGACGCACGTGTCCATGAACCAGAGACCGTCCTGGGCAGCGGACGTCACCACTCGCCGGGCACCGAACTCAGCTGCCTGAGTCACTCGTGTTCCCCCTCGTCCGGGCCACGATGTCGCGCACCGGGGCTCCGGCACGTCTGTCTGGTGCGGAAATCCGCGGCTTGTCACGATTTCCGTACCGAGATGCCGCCGTGATCCAGCTACGCCATCGTCACGCCGGGCGGCGGAGCCGTGCATCTCCTCGCGTGCCGGTCGAAAGCCCGATTTCGGTGCCCCGACCGGCCATGGGGAACGGTGCACCCGGTTACCGCGCCACCCCTCTTGCCACCTCCGCGCGCCGGCATCACATCGCGATCCGTGGCGATACGGGCACACATCCTGGGAATTTCGCAATAACCGGGTCGGGCTTTCCGTGTGTGCCGGCACACACGAACGCATGCACCAGTGCCTGGCTCACATGCCGATATGGCGCCGTCAGTATTCGACCATGACGGATTCATTGTCGGTCATGTCAACAACTCATTGTTGGACCGTGTCCAACCCCTTGTCAGAGCAATCCAGCGGTATTTCCGGCGGCCCGCCCGCTCCGCCGCCGACCGGTCCGTACCAGCGGCCGGCCGGGGAACGCCTCAGGTCAGCGGAGGTGCGCGGCCCTGTCGACAGTTTACAATCGCCCTGATCTGATCGGTACTCACCGTGCGTTATCAGCACATTACCGGCGGTCGTACCCTTTCATCGATGCGTGGGAAAGAGTGGCCAGATGATCATCTGACGCCACGCTAGGCGTCGCAAACGGAGTAGGCTCAATATCGCCTGGACTATGAAAAGAACACGGCGGGCCGGTGAGGGTGGCACTGGCCTTGTCGGGACCACGGAACGCATTATTCATGCTCAGCGGGAACTTACCACATGGCCAACCCCGACAGGACCCAGGAGCCGATCATGTTTACTGCGATTTCCGACGACATGAAGTCATTAATGTCCGACTTCGGCGTGAGCCTTGCCGACCTCAACAGCACCGATCTGCTGGTCGAATTGGTAATCGACACATTCGACCACTGGCGCAATCCGACCGACGCCGTTACCGGTCCCACCGGTGTCAGCATTACCACTCTCGATTTCGACGTCCCCGCGTTGGTGCACTAATTCGCCGGCTTTGCGACGAAGCCATTAGGTCATTCGACTTCTTCGTCGCCCGGCGAGCAGGCTCGGACTCGTGAGGGCGGCATTCACGCCAGGCCGGCGTCGTGGCAGTGGACCATCGACGCCGTAGTACGGCACGAAGCAGGGCACAACAACAACGCGATCGCCGACTCACCACGACCCCGTCGCACTCAGTAGCGGTGGGGCCGAGTCGTTTCCAGGTGACGAGAGACGATCTGGCGAAACCGTACGGAGGCGAGGTACCGGACGTGATCAGTTCATCGCGCGAGGTGACTACGCCACACGGTCTATCGACTCCCGGCAACGAAAATTGTCGGTCTAGAGGCCGCCAGTTACCGACAAACCTCCGATTGCCGGCACGGGAATCTCAAACGGTTACCGGATCGACACCGTTCACAGACCGAACGTGTCCGATCACACAGCGGGCCCGATCGGTAACTTTCTGTAACGATTTGACGGCTTCACCCATTCCCGTGGCGTGGTCACGGGGGGTGTACCGGCTCAGGATCCGATGATATTCTGCCCCGCTCCGCCGCCGGGCGGCTTATCCTAGATTCCGCCATTGGGGTCGGGCTGAGTGCCGGACCAATCCGTTCTATATGTGGTCGTGTCATGATGAAACACGGTGGGTCGGTTTCGCCGATGGCCGGACAGCCGGCGTTCGCTTGCTTCGGCCGGCATCCGTAGTCCATTGTGAGGCCGGATGAACTGCACGAGCCGCCGGTTGGGGTAATCGCGATCGGCAGTGAGTGCCGGTGCCGGTGACGGTTTGGGAGTGGGGAGGCGCCCGCGGTGGTGATCAAGGTCCTGATCGCTGAGGACGTGCACATGGTGCGCGGTGCGCTCGTCGCGCTGCTCAGGATGGAATCGGACATCGAGGTCGTCGCGGAGGTCGCCGGCGGCAACGACATCATGCCCACCGCCAAGAGCACGCAGCCCGACGTCGCGGTCATCGACATCGACCTGCCCGGCAAGGACGGCCTGACCGCCGCCGCCGAGTTGCACGAACAGCTGCCGTCCTGCCGAACCCTGATCCTGACCAGCCTCGGTCGACCCGGCACACTGCGCCGGGCACTGGCGGCGAAGGTCGGCGGGTTCCTGCTCAAGGACGCCCCGCCCGACAAGCTGGCCGCCGCCATCCGCGACGTCTCGGTCGGCCGCCGCGTCGTGGACAGCGACCTGGCGCTGGCGGCATGGGACACAGCGGACTGTCCGTTGACCGGACGCGAGATCGAGGTGCTGCGGATGGCATCGGACGGCGCGAACGCCGTCGACATCGCCGCCCGCCTCTACCTCTCCGCCGGCACCGTGCGCAACTATCTGACGACCGCGGTGACCAAGCTCAACGCCCGCAACCGTGTCGACGCGATCCGCATCGCCAAGGAATCCGGCTGGCTGTAGCGAATCCCGAACGGAAAACCCGGACGGTCAGGCGTTCACCGTCATCGGCACGCCGACGCGCAGGCGGAACCGGCCGTCCGGCTCGAGGCCGGTGATCAGTTCGCCGCCCACCTTCTGCACCCGGTAGGACAGGTTGCGCAGGCCGCTCCCGGCGACGATCTCGCCGTTGTGCAGTCCCGCGAACGCCGGATCCTCGCGGTCCACGCCGTCGTTGACGATGTCCAGGAAGACCTCGGCGTCGGTCTGGTGGATCACGATGTCGCAGTGCTCCGCCTTGCAGTGCCGCAGGACGTTCGTGACACCCTCCCGCAGCACGACCGCGAGCACGGTACGGACCAGAACCGGAAGTTCGGTGTACCGCACGTCCATGCTCACGCGCACGTCGGCCGCGGTGAGGACGGACTCCGCCGAACGATACTCGTCGTCAAGGGAAAGTTCGCGATAACTGCTGGCGACCGAACGCACGTCCGCGAGCGCCTGGCGCGCCAGGTCCAGGATTTCGGCGAGTTCCTCGGCCGCCTTGGTCGACTCCAGCCCCAGCAGACGTTGCGTCAGCTCGGCTTTCAGCGTCATCGCGGACAGGCTCAGGCCCAACAGGTCGTGCAGGTCCCGCGCGAACCGCAGGCGCTCCTCCGAGATGGCCATAGTGGCCAGTTGTGTCCTCGTCTCGGCCAGTTCCGCGACCAGCCGGGTCAGCGACGTCACGCCGAACACGATCAGCCCGATCGTCAACACGCCCACGGTGTTGAACACGACGATGTAGGGATCACCGGAGCTCACCGAGTACACCAGGATGACCGAGCCGAGTACGCCGGCGAACACCGTCCATCCGATCGCGGGCGCCAGCAGCAGCAACGCGCTACCGCCGAGCATGCCCGGTTCGCTGATCCATGCCTTGCCCAGTTGCACGAGCGGCAGGTAGATCAAGCACGCCTGCACGAACAGGATCGCGTAGCTCTGCATCGGGCGCAGCCGCGTGGTGCTGCGGCTGATGTAGGCGAGCTGCAGCACCAGCAGCGCGGCCAGGTAGCCGACGCTGGACGCGATCTTCAACGGATCGTGGGTCAGGTACAGCAGGTGCACGACGGCACTGCTACAGATGATGCTGAACACGACGACGAGCAGCACGGACGTCGCACGCGCGTGGATCGGGAGGTTGTACTCCCGTTCCATGACCGACGTTCCGGTGTGCGCGGGTTCGGGCCGGGCGCCGGTGGGCCGGGCGAACAGGGCGGTGGCCCGCTCCACGGCACGGGAACGGCCGCGGTTCTCGGTCGCGCGATCGTCGTCGCGGCCGTACCGGTCGTTGGTCAGCGGAATGACCACGTGCAACTGGAACCGGCCGTCGTCGGTCACGCTGGCCGTGGTGCTGCCACCGAGTTCGGCCACCCGGCCGGAAAGATTGCGGATGCCGTTGCCACTGTCGATCTCGCGCGGCGCATCGTCGTCGTCGATCTCGATCACGCCGTCGTTGACGATGTCCAGCGTGACATCGCTCGCGGCCTGATGCACGGTGATCTCGCAGCGTTCGGCCTTGCTGTGCCGCAACACGTTCGTGACGCCCTCGCGCAGCACCGCGCCGAGCGTGGTACGCACCGGCACCGGAAGTTCGGTGTAGTCCAGTTCCAGGTGCGTGTCGATGTTGGACGCGGCGAGCACCGACTTGGCCGACCAGGCCTCCTGTTCCAGCGACAGGTCCTGGTAGCCCTTGGCCACCGATCGCACGTCCGCCAGCGCTCTGCGGGCCACGTCGAGGATCTCGGAGACCTCCTGCCGTGCGCGTTCCGGTGCCGAATACACCAACCGGTGTGCCAGTTCGCCTTTCAGGGTGATCGCGGACAGGCTCAGGCCGAGCAGGTCGTGCAGGTCGCGGGCGAACCGCAGCCGCTCGTCGGCGACCGCGAGCTGGGCCAGTTCGTTGCGTGCCGCGTACAGCTCACCGACCAGGCCGGCCAGGCGCGACAACAGGTACACGCTCAGTCCGAGCAGACCGATGTCCATGGCCGTGTAGACGAGGTCGAGAACCGACGTGTCCCCGTAAGCCACCCACTGCAACCAGTCCACGCTCGCGACGACCAGCGCGAAGACGGTCCAGCCGGCCAGCGGTGGCAACACGAGCACCGCAGAACCGGCGAAGAACGTCTGCAGCCCGAACCATCCGGATCCATATACGAGAATCGGCAGGTATGCCAGGGCCGCGTGCAGCGTCAGCAAGGCGTAGGTGCGCGGCGATGGCACCCAGCCCTGCGGCCGGCTGAAGTAGACCAGTTGCAGGCCCAGCACGATCGCCATCATCGCGACCGCGAGCGCCGTGCGCCCGGCTCCGAAGCCGGCCTGCCAGATCGCCAGTGCCGCGACGATGATGTCCGCGCAGAACACCGTCGTCACAACGCCTCTGGCGACAGTCCAGGCGAGCCTTGGCTTTCGGTCGGCGCCGGGCGGGTCGGCGGACACGTCGAGGGCCGCTGCTACATACGAAGTCGCCATAACGGTCCCCCCCAACGTCCGAAGGTCAACTCGGAGCGTGCCCCACCAGCGATGCTAGCAGGGAACAGTGGCTGCCCACTAACTTCAACCGACAAGGAACTCGCCAACTCCCACCTCCGCGGGCCATCCCAGTTGCAGCGCACTGTCCAACAGTTCGCCCGGATCCACGGCGGGCGCGCAGGCTGCCAGGCCCATCGCGTTCGCCACCAGGCACAGGGTTTGTTGCAACGCACCCACGTGAGCGAGGGTCAACGAGTAACCGATACCGCCGTACATCCAGGAAAATCTGGCCACTCGCGCGGTCATCGTGATCAGGATCGGTGGCGCCACGGTGGATCCGGCCGCGACCCGCGCGCCCTCCAACAGTTCGTCGAGCTCGAACTCCGAGTCGTTGACGAGCGTGAGCGCGTGGTATTCGGGGTCGTAGTGGTAGCTCCCGCGCGGCAGGCCCGCACAGTTGTGCACACTGACATAGAGTTCGAGTTCGTAGAGTCCGTGGACGGACAGGTACGGCCGATCCGAGATGTCATAACGTACTTCCGAGCCGGTCGACCCGGATGACACCGAACGGATCCGTGCTGCGCGGAACAACAACTCCCCCACCTGCTCGGACGTGAGGCGGCGATCGGTCAGTTCCGGGGAGCGGCGCGTGTTCTCCAGTGTCTCGGTCAACGGCGGGTCCGCCGCGATCAGGTCGGCGATCCTGGGCCGGTACAACTGGAAGCGTTTGCCCGACCGGACAGGTTTGACCAGGTCCGGCGACGGATGTGTGTCGGCGTGCGGGAAGACGACGCCGGTCTCGCCACCGTAACGGCCCAACCGGCTGCGCGAGTGGAACAACAGGTCGTGGTAGGACCAACTGGTGAGTGTCGGGTCGTCGTCCTCGGCGAACCGCGCGACACCGCGCCGGCCCGGCTCCGGTGCGTCGACCCACTCGCCGACCAGCGCGATTCCCGTGGCCACCAGGTAACCCAGCACGTCCGCGACCAGATCCGGTGTCGTGCCGACCACCCCGGCGATCTCGTCGACCGTGGTCGGACCGGACAGGGCCATGACCACACCGGACGCCAGGTGCCGGTGCAGCACGACGTGATATGCCGCGAGCGGCGACTCCAGCAACAGTTCGCCGTCCATCGTCCGAATGGCGGCGAACCGGGACAGGCGGACCGGGCGGTCCACGTCGACGTGTGCCGGCACGAACGAGGCGTGCGGCGCGATCGGCACCGCGGACAGCAGTGGACTGTCCCCATCGGACAGGCCGAGCGAGCGCACCACCGAGCCGCTCAGCAGATCCAGCACGCGCAGCAGATTAGCCCACGCCGGCCGATCATCGGCCCTGTCAAGACCATTAACGCTGTCCGACCCGGACCGGCCGCCCGACCCGTTCGCCACCACGTTGGCCAGCGAGATCGGGCCCAAAGCCATGCGCCGCAACGACTCCCGGACCGTGTAGTCGGCGCCGTCCAGCTTGATCTCGGCCCACCTCGTGACGGCGACCAGTTCGTCGTGGCCACTACCGTCCTCCACGAGCACGTCCTCGCGTAGGGACCACAGCTCGATACGTGCCGTGGTCCGGTCCGCCGGCTCATGGGACAAGGCGAGGTCCTCCAGGGTGTACGGCTCCCTTGTGGCGTTCGGGCCGCGAAGGCTGAGCGGGCCAGTGCGGCACAGGCTTGGATCGGGCCGTCACAAGAACATGGGAAACGGATTCAGGTCTTCGTACTCGGTCGGTGTGGTCAGCCGGCCCAGCGTCACCGGGACATCGTAGAGCCGACCGGGCGCGAAGCGAGCCCAAAAGTGCCGCATTCCGGGCACGATCACCTTCACCACGGGCAGCCCGATGTCCGGTCGCGTCTGGTCCACCACGAGCACCTGCATGCCGCGCTCCTCGACGCGGCCGCACAGCAGCGTGATCCCGGTGGTGATGTCGGTCGACGGCGTGTACGCGTAGCTCTCCGGCGTGCGGGCCGGGATCGCCGGATCGGGCCGCAGATAGGGGTGGTCGGCGACGGTCGCCTCGAGCACCCAGCGCGCGGTGTCCGGGTCGTCGCCCACGTAGCGGCTGAAGTCGGCCGGTTCGGTCAGCGCCGGCATCATCTGGTTCAGCTCGGTCAGGCAGCGGCGTAACGCGATGCGCGGATCGAGATGCGCGCCGAACCCGAACATGATCTCCTCGCCGGCGCAGTCGATCCGGTCGACCCGGCGGGTCACCGCGACCATCGTCGGCACCAGCAGGTCCGCGGTCAGGTCCAGCACCCACAACTCGCGGCCCAGCCCCGCGTACACGTCGCGCAGTTCGTCGATCCACGGGTCGGCGAAGGCGCCGAGGTCGACGCGCGGCATGCGGGTGCGGTTGTACCACCACAGCGCGACGGCGTCCCGCTCCACGACCTCGAGCAGCCCCTGGAGCACCGCGTCCTCCAGGCTGCCGCCCGCCGCGTTCCCGTTGGAATCGGCCAACAGCATGCGGCCGCCGCGTTCGGCCGGCGTGCTGTAGTACAGCATCGACGTGGGCAGCAGCCGGTGTCGTTGCTCGGTCAACGACCACACCGGCGACCAGTTGGTCAGCGCGTTCGGGTCGAACTCGCGGCTCACGTACTGGAACATCGCGTGCGCGGCGTTCCACTCGTTCCGCGTCGCGTACTGGCGCTGGTGGTAGAGCTGGCAGTCGTTCGGGTGGATCGCGCGTTCCCCCAGCGACCGCAGGCTGCCCCGTACGGTGGCCTCGTCGCCGTGGAAGTGACCCGAATACCGTTCGATGGCCTCGCACATCGCGCCGACCTCGGCCTGTTCCGACGTCACGCCCTTGCCGCCGTTCTCACGGCGCAGTACCGCGGCGAAGGTGTCCAGATCGTGGGCGCGCGCGGCGATGTTCGCGCCGGAGCGGAACGCGTTGAACAGCGCGGGACCGCGCTCGTCGCGCTTGATCTCCTTGATGATGCCGGTGATCGGCGACACGAGGTGCTGGAAGCGCTCGCGTACCTGGGCCGGGGACAGCGCGCGGTGCCCGGCCTCGGTGTGCTGGTCACGCGTCCGGCTGGTGAGCGACACGGGCCGCCAGCCCTGTTGCCGCATCAACGTGGGATCACCGCACGTGCGGCACTGCGGGGCGGCGCGGAAGTCGTGGTGCTTGCCGGTCAGGTCGAGGCTGCCGAACGTCCAGACGTCGTTCTGGTGCGGATGACGATGGCCCGCGAGCCACTTCGTGGCCTCCAGCGCGACCAGGTGCAACGCGGTGGCGTGCAGGGCGGGGACGGTCACGGTCGGATAGCGGGCCGGGCCTAATCGGCCCAGTTCGTTCTGCGCGTGCGACTCGGCCATCCGGTGGTTCCACAGGCGCGCCTGTAGACAGTGCCAGCAGCCCGCGCTCGGCGGCTGGAACACCGGCCCCAGCCACACCGTCGCGCCGGTCGGCTTGGCCAGCAGCCACGGACGGCCGGCCGTGCGGTGCACCTCGTCCACCGCGGCCAGGTCCGGGTGCAGGTAGTCGTCGCACAGCACTACGGTCAGGTCGGTCGTCGGCGCGATGTCGACCGGTTCCGGGATCGCGCCGAGGCCGGCCGCGCGCAGCACGTTCGTGGCCGCGTCGCCGTTGACCTCGCCGACCGCGCGCACGCCGAGGATGCCGCCCGCCGTGCGCACCACGGCCTCGGTCGCGTCGACTCCGGCGCTGTCCCAGTAGCCCAGCGCGGCCTCGTCGTGCTCGGTCCCGGCCGCCGGCGACCGCATGGCCACCACGCCGGCCTCCATCAGCCGTGCCACCACGACGGCGACCTGATCCGCGGACATCCCCGCCGGCAGGTCGCGCAGCAGCCCCGGCACGTCCCTGGATCCGTCCAACAGGGGTGCCAGGGCCGCGACGACGCCGCCGCGCAGCACCCGCAGGCCTTGTTCGGAGAACAGGTAGACACGCTCGCCGTCGGACACCTCGACACGCAGGTGTCGCTTGAACCCCATTCGCGGTGCCGGTCCGTCCTCGACCTGACCATGGGACTGCTCCGAGACGGCCGGCTGCATCGCACCCTCCCCAGGTTGGCGTGAGCCCCGCGGTGTCGTGCCCGATCATCGACCAGCACAGGCCGGCATGACCAGTGCTGCCGTCACGCTCCGACACTGTGTTTTTCATAGTCGGAGCCGAACATGGGCGCGAAAGGCGCCGATCGGGGGGTTGACCCGCGAGTGGCGATCCTCCTCAGCCGTCGATGAGTTCGTTCAGACCGGCATAACCGACATCGTGCAGCCGGTTGCCGGACAGCGTGTAATAACTGTCGTCCGCAATGATTCCCAGCCCGTTCACCATTCGGTTCATGAAGTTGAACAGAGCGCACACGAGCACGGCGTCGTGCAGCGCCCGCTCGTCCCAGCCGGCCGCGTAAACGGCGTCGGCATCGGCATCGGTGAGACGGCCCGGCTCGGTGGTGAGCTTGCCGACGTACGCCAGCAGCACCCGCATGCCGTCGTCCACCGGCGCGCTGTCCAGGTCGGTCAGCAGCGCCGTCAGGAGGCCTGGCGGCACGCCGAACGCCTCGGCCGTCGCGGTGTGCACGCCGTGGCAGTAGGCGCAGTCGTTGCGGCCCGACACGTAGGCCGCGATGAGCTCGCGCTCGGCGACGGTCAGCGGCGATTCGCCGCGCATCAGCAGTTCGTGGTAATCGATCAGCGGGCGGGCCGTCGCCGGGTACGCCTGGAAGACGTTCAGCAGTCGCGCGTCATCTGGTAGCGACTTCAGATACGGCACTGCCCGCCTCCTGCTCGGTCGAGGTACTGGCCACGGTGCTGCCGACGATCCGGGCCGCGAGCTCGTCGATCGCGTCGTGCCGCAGCCAGCACGCCGCGAGGTACTGCAGGCTCGCCGGTCCGACCTCGCCGACGTCGGAGCCGATGACGACCCGCACCGCCCGGTCCCACGACTGCCGGACCGAGCCGGACAGCGGGGTGGTCGCGCCGGCCGCGGCCAGCGCCGGCCGCACCTCACGCCAGCGCCGCGCGCCGAGCTCGTGCAGTTCCTCCATGGTCAGCTCACCACCGCCGCCGCTGTGCCGGACCTGGTCCACCAGCAGCGTCACGAGGGTCGCGTCGTCGGCCAGGCCGGCCAGGCCCAGACCGGCCAGCAGCCGTTCGGCGTCCAGTCCGGCCAGGATCACGCCCGTCTCGGTCTCGGCCGGCTGGTCGACCGCCGGCATGGCGAAGGCGGGTTCCTGCGTTCCCGGTTGGTCAGACATAACCACTCTCCTCACCGAATACGCGGTCGTCGGTCAGGGTCGTCGCGATGGTGGCGGCCACCCGCGCCGTGGCCACCCGGTGCCCGTCGATGTTGCGGGCCGCCGGCCCCAACACCATGCCGGCCGCGGCGCCGACCGCGAACACCCGGGGTGCCCGCCGGTAGGCCAGCGTCCGCTCGTCCAGGTCCGGCCAGCCATCCAGCCCGCCGACCAGGTCCGCCGGCAGCAGGCCGGTGCCGATCGAGGGCGTGGTGCCCAGCGCCAGCACCACGTGGTCGCCCCGCACGCGGGTGCCGTCGTCGAGAAGCACGGCAACGGGTTGCCCGTCGCCGGGCGCGATCCCGGTGACGGCCTGCCCGCGGTGCACGGTCAGCCGGCCGCTCTCCTCGGCCGCTCGCAACAACGGCTGGAACTCGAACATCACCGTCGCCCTGCGTTCCCGCCGCATCAGGCTCAGCCGGTCGTCCCACGGCACGCCACCGTCGAACCGGGCCCGGCCCTCCGCCCGGAAGAACGAGGCGTTCACGTCGGAACACTGGTAGCGCTCGTGCTCGCCGCGCAGCACCCACTGCACGCGCTTGCCGTCGTCCATCGCCTTCGTCACGAGGTGCGCCGACGTGAGGCCGGCGCCGACGACGATCACCGACTCGGCGTCGGCCGGGGTCGGCTGGTCCCAGTAGGTCACGTGATCGGTCGGCGTGCCGTGCCACCAGTCGGCCGGCACCGGGCGGCGCTCCTCGCCCAGGCACAGCACGGCGAACCGGGCCGTCACAGTGGTGTCGTCGGTCGTACGGACGACGACGGCGCCGGGCTCGGGGCGGACATCGCGGACCGTGGCCCGCCACGTCCGCTGCCGCACCTGGTGCACCGCGGACACGTGCTCGCAGAACGCCTCGAACACGTCGACCGGCACGACGGAACGGTGACCGGCCTGGGCCATCCGGATCTCGCGTCGCTCCACTTGGCTCAACCGCACCCAGTGCAGCCGGGCGAAGTCCAGCAGTTCGCAGTCCCGGTAGCCCTCGACGCCGGGATGGTGGTCGTACGGGGAGCGCAGCACGCGCTGGCTCAGGCCGTCCACGCGCGCGAAGAACCGTTGCGCCGGCACGCCTGCACGGTCCAACAGCACGACGTCGGGCACGTCGAGGTGCCACAGCGCGGATGCCAGCGCAAGCCCGGCCGGCCCGGCACCGACGATCACCACGTCGGCATGCGTCGGCGGCCGCTGCGCACGGGCGCGATGCAGACGTGGATAGTGTGGCCAGTCCCGGCCACGAACCGAGTCGAGCAGATGCGGCTCGGGCATGAATGTGGTGATCACGATGTCCAGGCCCCCTCAGACATCGCGGTGGCCGACCCGATCAAAGGCCGGCCACCTCGAGGATTGGCATACCAGACCATCAACCGACGACGGTGACCGGCACGATGAGTTCCAACACCGGCTTCTGCGGCATTCCGTCGACGACCAACTGCTGCAACACGTCCTCGGAACGCTCGACGGTGTCCGTGGCGACCCGGCTGTAGCGCGCGTGCGCGTAGGTCGGACGGCCGCTCGTGCACTCGAGGTCGAACATCTTCACCGCGGCCTCGCCCGGCCGGACCTCACCCTGGTAGAAGGTCAGGCGACGCGCGTCCGGCGTCATGAACGTCTTGCTGAACTGGCAGGACGAGATCATGGTGTCGCTGTCGTTGACGAACGTGGTGTCCTCGTCGGTGGTGATCTGCATCGCGACCCATGTCTGGTCGGTCAGGTTCGTCTCGGCCTTCACGATCGTCCAGCGTCCGGGTGCCGGCAGCGGGATCGACATCGAGACGTCGTGGTCGGTGGCGTCCACCGCACCGGAGATCAACAACAACTTCCGTTGAACATTGGCGATCGCGGTCATCGGAATGTCCCGCGCGCGCACCCGGGTCGACACGTCGAGACCCGGAATGTCCATTGATGACATGGGGTACCCCTCCTCGAACCTACGTTGTAGACAAGGCAACACCGGACGTCCTGGCAGACTGGCATACCCCGTGTCGGCGCCGCAACGGCCGCACGGATGTCGGCCGTCCGGCCGACCGGTGGTTCGGCCCCATGGATCGCCTAGGCCACGTCCAGGTTCAGGTCGGGTGCGTCGTCCAGCGAGCCGATGTAGATGATGCCGAAGTTGTTGAAGGGGTACATACCGATCTAGATCACCAGGTTCTCCCGGACCAGCACGAAGAACTCACCAGGCCGCTGGACGTCGTCCAACACCTTGTGCGTCCGGAACACCGATCCGTCGGAGACGGCGAACAACACTTCGTATATCGCGTTCTTCTCGGCCTGACTGGCGGTCTCGGTCCACTTCTCCAGACATGCCACGCCCATGTTGAGCCGGCGCCGCCTACGTCCCGTCGCCACGGTGACGCGCCTCGATCGCAGCGATCACGTCCTGGACATCACGGGGTTCGCCCGGCGCTTCGACCTCCGCGGTCGCCATGACGTACGCGGGATCGCGTTCCATCCGTGCCGTCATCGCCAGACTCGCCATGAAGTGGTCGACCAGCGCCACGTCGCCGGTGCGCTCGTAGCGCGCGACAACCTGGATCAGTCGCCGTAACACCTCCTGGTGCCCCCAACTCGGCAAACTGTTCAGCGCGACGACGATCTGGTCCAGTCGCACGCTGTCCGCCTCAAAGAGGCGCTCCTTCACCGCACGCGTTGTGGCTGGCACATTCCGCTCCCTTCCACAGATGAGCGAACTGCTCGGGTTTTATTCTGCGCCCGAGCGGCCGACGCACGACAGTGTCACCGTCATGCCGTGTCATATGGATTCTTCACATGGCGGGAGCAATTCTGGAGAAGCACCGTCCACAGTGTACGTCAAGGCACCAGTAACAGATAGAGGAAGACGCCGACAGTGGTCAGCGTGCGCCAGTACGCCGCGGCGAGCGAGATCACCCACATCAGGGTTTCGTGCCGCTCGGTCCACCGTGCCTGCGTCACAGCGTGCGTGGCCATCGGCGAGTCACCACCCCGTACTAGCCGTTATCGACCTACGGGCACACATGGTGGACAGCGGCCCGCCCGGCTCGCCACTTCCGGTGTGCCGCCCGGCGTGATCCGCCATACCGACGTCGCGAACTTTCCGCCGCTTTCGCACCGTCGGAGAAGACACGGGAACTGCTCAGGCGCACGCTATGAACTGTTCATATATCCGAGGGTGAGTTGATCCGGATCGACTCCGTTATTTCTACCTGACGGCGGGCGGGACGGCATCGGGTCACCGGGGTGCGACTAGAGGGCGGGTGACAAGCCATGCGCGACGAGCACCGGATCGCGATCATCGGCATCGGCCTTCGCTGTCCGGACGCCACATCGCCGGTCCAGCTGTGGGAGAACGTGCTGTCCGGTCGGCGTCCTTCTCGGGGCGTCGCCTGCACACCCGCGAACTCCTGCGGCACACCGGACGCGGACCGTATGTTCCGGCTCGCACGCGACGTGGTGTCGGCGGCACTGGCCGACGCGGGCTACCGGGACGCCGTGGGACTGCCCCGCGCCACGACGTCGGTGGTGCTGGGCAGCGGCGGCGGACTTGGCACGACCGGCTCCTGTCACACCGCGCTCGCCGCCGGCATCGCC
>Ga0070714_100001338_pt1 | contig 17792 bp, 18 predicted proteins | sample LARL83metaG_FD_65450 | JGI IMG/M metagenome (GOLD analysis project Ga0070714, IMG submission 65450) | Corn, switchgrass and miscanthus rhizosphere microbial communities from Kellogg Biological Station, Michigan, USA - LAR L8-3 metaG | ecosystem: Host-associated > Plants > Roots > Rhizosphere ... | reverse complement strand
CCGCTCACCACGACCGGGTTCGCGCACCGCTCACCACGACCGGGTTCGCGCACCGCTCACCACGACCGGGTTCGCGCACCGCTCACCACGACCGGGTTCGCGCACCGCTCACCACGACCGGGTTCGCGCACCGCTCACCGATCGGTCGACGGCCGTCGACCGGCCTCTTTGCCGTACAAGTGGCGCAATCTTGCCCGTTTCGTCCGCAAATCTTCCGCCACTTCACCGGTAAGGCGCCTTTACCGGCCACTAGCGTCCTGGTGTTCCGGCCGTGTGGCCACGCGGCGCCGGCGGCGGATCAGGCGATAGGCGATGAAGCCGGCGAGCAGTGCGGCGAGCCCGATCAGCGCGTACAGCGAGTACCGGTTCACGTCCTTGTAGATCGAGTCGATGTTGTCGCCGGCCAGGTCGCCGATGGCCACCCAGGTGGCCACCCAGACGCACGCCCCGATGGCGTTGAACAGCGTGAACGTATGCCAGCGCATCCGCGTGATGCCGGCGATGATGCCGTTGGCCTCGCGCAGCCCCACGATGTACCTGGCGACGATCACCACAAGGCCGCCGAACCGGGACACGATCGCCTCGGCGCGATCGAGGTGGTGGTGTTTGATCAGCACGTACTTGCCGTACTTGAGTACGATCTCGCGTCCCGCGAACCAGCCGATCAGGTAGCCGATCTCCGCGCCGATGAACGAGGCGACCACCGCGACGATCCCGACGACCACGACGTTCAGCCCCGCCCGTCCCGTGCCGGCGAAGATCGCGCCGGCGATCAGCGAGAGTTCGCCCGGCACCACCGGGACGCCGATGTTCTCCAGCAGCAGCAATAGCGCGATCGCCCAGTACCCGTAGTGGTCGAGCGGCCCTTCCAGGGACTGCAGGAAGCCAGGCAGCGGCTGCCCGGACGCGAGGATGTGCTGCATGCCTAGTCGGCTCCGTCGGCGGAGGGCTTGGGGAGTGATCCCAGCGCCGCGGCCAGCGGCGCCGCGGTCAGCTCGATCTGCCAGGACCGGGCGCCGTACCCGGCGAGAGCCTCGGCCATGCCGTCGGCGTCTGGCTGCGGCGGCGGCTCCCAGCTGATCCGGCGTACCGCGTCGGGGGAGAGCAGGTTCTCCGGGGGCAGGCCGTTGGCCTCGGCGAGCGTAGCGACAGCCTGCCGTGCCGCGGCGAGCCGTGCGGCGGCGGCGGGATCGCGCTCCGACCAGCGGTGCGGGGGCGGCGGCCCGACGGCCGCCATGCCGCCGACCGGCTCCGGCAGTTCCTTGTCGTCCTGAGCACGCGCGAGCCGGATCGCGGCGAGCCACACCTTCTCGTGCCGCCGTGCGTAGCGCCCCGCGAATCCGGCAATCCGCATCAGCTGAGTGTGCCCGGTCAGCGTGCCGGCCGGCGAACGAGCCGCGTCGATGATCGCCGCGTCGGGGAGCACCCGCCGCGGCGACAGGTCCGCCTCCTGCGCCACCTGGTCTCGCGCGGTCCACAGCTCGCGGACCACCGCCAGGCCGCGCCTGGACTGCACCCGGTGGATGCCGGAGGTGCGGCGCCATGGCTCCGCGCGCGGCGGTGGCGGCTCGGCGTTGAGCACCGCCTCGAACTCCTGACGCGCCCACTCGGTCTTGCCCTGCTCGGCGAGCTGGCCGGCGAGCGCGTCGCGCAGCTCCACCAGCACCTCGACATCGAGCGCCGCGTACCGCAGCAGCTCAGCGCGCAGCGGCCGGGCCGACCAGTCGGCGGCCGAATGTCCCTTTTCCAGGTGGTAGCCGAGCACCTCTTCGACCAGCGTGCCGAGTGCGACCCGCGGGTAGCCGAGCAGCCGCCCGGCGAGTTCGGTGTCGAACAGCCGCCGCGGCCGGTAGCCGACCTCGGCCAGGCACGGCAGGTCCTGGGACGCCGCGTGCAGCACGGCCTCGGCGCCGGCCAGCACCGCGTCCACGCCGGACAGGTCGGGGCAGGCGACCGGGTCGATCAGCGCGGTTCCCGCGCCGGCCCGCCGCAGCTGCACCAGATAGGCGCGCTGGCCGTACCGGTAGCCGGAAGCCCGCTCCGCGTCCACCGCCACCGGCCCGGTGCCGCTGCCCAGCGCGGACACCATGTCGGCGAGCGCGGCGTCGCTCTGGATGACAGGTGGCAGTCCGTCACGGGGCTCAAGCAGCGGAACCGGCCCTGGACTTCCTTCTGCCGTCACCGTCGCCTCGGAGCCAGCGCGCGCGTTCCCGGGGGCTCCAGGCCAGCGGCGGCGGCCAGGCAGGCGCACCACGCCACCACATGGCCGGCTAGGTCGGGCTCGTCTTCCGGCGACCAGGACGCGCGCAGCTCGAAGCCGGTGACAGGCAGCTCGCCGGCTTTCGCGCCGTAGCCTTCGGTGATCACCCGGGTCACCGTGCCGCTCGCCGCGGCGTAGCCGGGTGCCTCAAGCGCCTCGGTGAGCCAGCTCCAGCCGACCTCGCCGAGCAGCGGATCGGCGGCGACCTCCGGCTCGATGTCCGCACGCACGTACGCAACCAGCCGGAACACGCCGGACCAGCTCTCCTGGCCAGCCGGGTCGTGCAAGAGGACGAGCCGGCCGGACGCCGCCTCGTCAGCGTCGTGCTCGTCCCGCGCGCTGGCTGGCTCCCGGTGCACGCTGGCCGCCACGGAGGTCGCGAACGGCGCCAGTCGCTTCGGTGCCGGGACGTCCTCGAACACGAAGTGGCCAGCCTCGCCGTCGGCAGCGAGAACCTCGTCGACGCCCGCGCGGAAATCAGCAACTGCGGCGTCGAAGACTTGACCCGCCGAGCTAGTGGCCATCTTCATGACCTGAGCGTACGTGTCGCTCATCCCCAAATCACGCGTTATCGCCCCGTTCAGGCCGCCTTGGACACGCTGTCACCAGTGATATACCCCGGCACCACCAGGCCTATGATCAGGGCCGCGCCGCAGCCCGCGCAGCTCCACTCCGGACATTCGCCGTCTGGCACGTCCGGGCAGTCCCCAGCGTGAAACTGCTCGAACGGCCGCTCGCCTCCGCAATCGCGGCAGTAGCGGTATTCCGCGCAGTACTGGGTCATCCGGGCGACCTCCTCACAACGAGGGACACTGATGCCGATAGTGGCACGGCGTTGCGCGGATTCGTGGGATCTCCGGCGGCGTGTCTGCCGCCGGCCGCCGGAGCCCGGTGTGAGACGATCACGGACGTGACCGCTGACCAGAAGGAGACATCTCCGTTCCTGCGTGCCTGCCGGCGCGAACCGGTGCCGTACACGCCCGTCTGGTTCATGCGGCAGGCTGGCCGTTCGCTGCCGGAGTACCGCAGGATCCGCGAGGGCATGCCGATGCTGGAGTCCTGCACCCGGCCAGAACTGATCACCGAGATCACTCTCCAGCCGCTGCGCCGGTTCGACGTCGACGCGGCGATCCTGTACAGCGACATCGTGGTGCCGCTGCGGGCGATCGGGGTCGACGTCGACATCAAGCCTGGGGTCGGCCCGGTGGTGGCGAACCCGATCAGGTCCGCCGCCGACCTGGCCGTGCTGCGCGGGCTGGAGCCAGACGACGTGCCGTACGTCACCGAGGCGGTCCGGATGCTGGTCGCGGAGCTGGACGAACGCCCGCTGATCGGCTTCGCCGGCGGCCCGTTCACGCTCGCCTCCTACCTGGTCGAGGGCGGCCCGTCGAAGAGCCACGACCGGACGAAAGCGCTGATGTACGGCGATCCGGAGCTGTGGCACGCGCTGCTCGGCAGGCTGGCCGACCTGACGATCTCGTTCCTCCAAGTACAGGTCGCGGCCGGAGCCTCGGCGATCCAGCTGTTCGACTCCTGGGTAGGCGCGGTCGGGCCCGATGACTACCGGCACGCGATCCTGCCACACACCAGCCGGGTCTTCGGCGCGCTGGAACCGGCTGGCGTGCCGCGGATCCACTTCGGTGTCGGTACCGGAGAACTGCTCGGCCTGCTCGGCGAGGCCGGCGCCGACGTGGTCGGCGTGGACTGGCGGATCCCGCTGGACGAGGCGGTCCGCCGGGTCGAACCGGGCAAGGCCCTGCAGGGCAACCTGGACCCAGCGATCCTGCTCGCTCCCTGGGACGTCATCGAGGAGCGGGCCCTCGACGTGGTCCGCCGCGGCCGTACCGCCGAAGGCCACGTGTTCAACCTGGGCCACGGCGTGCTCCCCGAGACCAGCCCCGACAACCTCGCCCGCCTAGCCGACCTGGTCCACTCCGCGTCCGCGCCCTGACCCCCGGCCCTGAACCCTGCCGCGCCCTGTTCGCCGGGATATCGTTAATGGCCGATATCGCTCATTGCTGATACTGACGTATTATTGCTGTATGGCGATACCGGGCGATGAGTACCTCGTGACGACTGCCGGAGATCTCGGTGCGGCGCTCAAGCATTACCGGCAGGGCGCGGGGATCAGTCAGCAAGCGGCGGCTGATGCCGAGGGAATCGGGCAGCCGTACCTCTCGTCGCTGGAGCGGGGCAGGTTTGGCCGTTCGCTAACCCATACCTTGCGGCTGCTGCGGTTGGTCGGCTGCGAGATCGTGATACGGCCGGCGAGCCGGCATGGCTGAGCACCTCGTCGCGTGGCTCTACGACACCCCGGTGGCGACGCTGACGCCCGCACCGGAGTATCGCATCGCCCTTGAATGGCGCGACGAGGGAATCGAACGGTGGGGCCGCGGGAGCCGGGCCCTGTCGGTCGGGCTGCCGATAGGCTCCCCGGTCGGCCCCCGGGACACCCGTGCGCTTGACTACTTCGAGAACATCCTCCCCGAGGGACCGGCCCTGACGAGGATGGCTGCGCTGGCCGGGGTCCGTCCGGCAGACACGTACGGCATCCTCGCCATGTTCGGCCGCGACTGCGCCGGCGCGATCATGCTCCTACCCGAGACCGAGCATCCACTCGCCGGACGTGACAGCGGGTATTTGCCGACCACCGAGGGCGACCTCGCGGCACTGATCAGCACGCTGGACACTGCTCCGCTCGCCGTCGCGCTGGAGCGAGGATTCCGCCCATCGCTGGCCGGTTTCCAGCGCAAGGCGCTCGTCTCTCGGGCGGACGACGGCACGTGGCAGTTGCCCTTCTGTGACGCGCCGTCGACGTGGATTCTCAAGCCAGACGGCCCGCACGCCATGGCCGCCAATGAGGCAACATGCCTGCGGCTGGCCGCGGCCTGTGGCCTGGATGTACCAGACATTGAGCTTCTCGACCTGGCCGGGCTCGCGGTCCTGGCCATCCGGCGATACGACCGTGGGCATTCGCCCGCCGGCCCGGTGCGGGTGCACCAGGAGGACGGCTGCCAGGCGACCGGCACGCCGCCCGCACTCAAGTACGAAGAGCAAGGCGGCCCTGGGCTGCGGGACCTCGCCACTGTGCTCCGGGACTTCGGGGATCCTGGCGACGTGATGAGCCTGCTGCGCCGGACCGCGTTCAACATGGCGATCGGCAACGCTGACGCACACGCGAAGAATTTCTCTGTGCTGCACCAGCCCGGCCCCACAGCCATCAAGCTCGCACCGGTTTACGACCTGCTGTCTACCGTTGCCCTGGAGCTCACCGACAGTACCGGCCGCCACCTTCAAGCGGACACGCACCTGGGTCAGCGCGTCGGCGGTCAGGCTGACATCCGGAAAGTGACGGTGGCCGACATCGTCGACGAGGCGGTTACCTGGGGCATCCGTAGCAGGGCTGCGGCAGGTGCTGTCGCGGCCATGCTGGACCAGGTCATCAGCGCGACTCAGGCCACCGAGGGCGATCAGCGTGTCCTCGCTGCCATCCGCGCACACGCCGAACACGTCGTAGGCCAGTAAAGGCTCGCGACCCGCTGACGGGACGCGCTCCGTCGCGGGTGTTGGCGCCACAATATCGTCGCGAGACGCGCAGCGGGTCCGTCGTGTAGCTTCCCGTAAGTGGATGATATATTTCATCTATGCGTAGTGACGCGCCAGCGCTGTTGCCGATTCTGCGCTCCCGACACCTCGCCGAGATCCTGACCCTTCTCCTGCTACACGCGGACAACGAGTACAGCCTCAGCGAGATTGCCGCGGTTCTGAATCTGCCGCTGACTACCGTGCAGCGCGAGGCAGCCCGACTGGCCGGCGCCAGGCTAATCCGGGAGCGCCGTGTCGGGCGGGCCAGGCTGGTGTCCGCGGACCCAGCGAATCGTTACACCCGGCCGCTGACAGAACTTCTCGTCCTGGCGTTCGGCCCGCACTTGGTCATTGGCGAGGAATTCGGCTCACTGGACGCGGTCGCCGTGGCGATCTACGGTTCGTGGGCGGCGCGCTATGAAGGCATCACCGGCCCTGCTCCGCACGATATCGACGTTCTGGTCATCGGCGAGGTGGCGCGCCGCGATCTTTACGAGGCGGCCGAACGAGCCGAGCAGCGCCTCGGGTTGCCCGTCAACCCCGTCCTGAGCTCCCGGGCTCGCTGGATCGCGGCCGCTGACGCCCTGATCCAGCAGATCCGCTCGGCTCCGCTTGTCTGGGTTGTCAGGGAAGCGCCGCACCTGGGAGATGGCTGATGCGGTGGCATAGCGGAGAGGCCACGGTTGAACGGCTACTCGCCGCAGGTCACCTGGAACGCGTGCAGGGCGCACAGGCAGATGGCGAATCGTGGCTGGATCGTGCCCGGCAGGCTCTCGATGCGGCGCGCCTTGTCGCCGCGGCAGCACCTGATAGCAGCGTCATCCTCGCTTACGATGCGGCCCGGCAGGCGTGCGTCGCTCTGCTCGCTCAGCAGGGTCTGCGCCCCACCACAGCGGGCGGCCACTACGTAGTGGAAGAGGCGATCCGCGCTCAGTTCGGCGCTGGTTTGCGGGCCATCGGCGGGCTGCGCCGCAGGCGCAACGAGCTTGAATACCCCCTCTATCCCACCGAGAAAGCCAGCGCCGACGAGGCCACTGAAACGCTGCAGACTGCCGGCGAGATCATCGACGCTACCGCGCAACTCCTTCCCAACCTCGAGTTCTTCTGAACGGCCGATGCGACGGCAGGATCACCTCGACGACCACGCGTTAGCGGGCAGGTATTCGCCGGCCCGGCGCGATCTCGATCGCGGCGGCCCTCTGTTTTGGGGGTCTGCACTTACCTAGGCGGCGCGGCGGCGGAGCAGCCAGCGGCGGGCGCGGTAGCCGGTGAACAGCGCCACCGCCACGATCGCGAGGAACGGTGCCGCCGCGCCGAGCAGTGCCAGCGTCCAGTCGACGGTGACGCGCAACCCGTGCCAGCCGACCGAGAGCCCGCGCGCCAGGTTCGGCGGCCGGCTGCCATGCGACGTCACGACCGGCTTCGCCTTCGGGCCGAGGATGGTCATCGTGACGGTCGCGTAGTTCGTCTCGTTGCTCAGCGCGCGTTGCTGTGCCTCGATGCTCTCCAGGCTCGATTCCGCCGAGTTGATCTGGTTCTGCACGGTGAGCAGGTCGCCGACCGAGCCGGCGTGCGAAAGCAGCGCCCGCAGCTGCACGATCGCGGCCTCGTCGGAGGTGACCTGGCTGTTCACGTCCGCGACCTGCTCGGTCAGGTTCTGTGCCTGCTGGCTCAGCGACAGCCTGGTGCCGAGCCCGGCCAGGCTGCTAAGCGTGACCTGGTACACGCTCACCGGGATCTTCAGCTGGATGTCCGCGGTCGCCGCCGGGCCGGATGAGGTCGTCTCGTCCGACACGTACCCGCCCGCGGCACCCGCGATGTGCGCGGCCGCGTCGGTGGCATCGCTGACCCGCGCCACGCGCACGGTCAGCTCAGCCGTGTAGTTGATCGCGCTGGCGTTCGCCAACCGCGCGGTAGCCGCCTGACCCTGTCCGCCGGCCGATTTGGCGGCGCGGGAATTGTCCGCCGCGCTGGGGATTGCCTCGTTGGCCGGGCCCACCGGGGCCGCGGCGGCGCCCCCCGCGGAGGAACCGAACGAACTGGACGAACCGGCGCTCTGACTGGCGGCACCGGAGCAGCCGGCAACCAGGACAAGCAGGCTAAGCAGGATCAATGCGGGGATGGTCTTCACGCTGCGCATGCAGATCGGACGGCGCGGCGGTGACACGCGGTTCCCGCCGCTTGGTCACGATCTGATTAGGTTATGAGTATGCGAGCGCGGCATGTGGTGATCGTGGGCGGCGGTATCTCCGGTCTGGCCAGCGCTTTCTTCCTGCGCGACGCCGGAGTGCGGGTCACCGTGCTGGAGGGTTCGCCGCGGCTTGGCGGCAAGCTCGCCGTTTCCGAGATCGCCGGCGTGGCGGTGGACTCTGGTGCGGAGGCGCTGCTCGTGACCCGGCCCGAGGGGATCAGCCTGCTGTCCGAGGCCGGGCTCGACGACCAGCGGGTGGCACCCGGCACCACCGCGGCCGCGATCTGGACCCGCGGCGAGCTGCGCCCGCTGCCACGCCGCCAGTTCCTCGGCGTGCCGGCCGACGTGCCGGAGCTGGCCGCTTCCGGTGTCGTGTCCGGCGAGGGAGCGGCCAGGGCCGCCAGGGACCTGGACCTGCCCGCCACGCCGCGTGACGGTGATGTTTCCGTCGGTGCCTACGTCAGCTCCCGGTTCGGCCCCGAAGTGGTCGACCGGCTGGTCGATCCACTGCTCGGGGGCGTGTACGCCGGGCTGTCCGCGGCGCTGTCGTTCGACGCGACGATGCCGGCGTTGTCCGCCGCCTCGCGGCGCTTCCCGTCACTGGCCGAAGCGGCGGGCTCGCTGCTCCCCCCGGCTCCCGGGCCGGAAAGCCCGCCGCAAAAACCCCGGCAGGTGTTCACCACGCTGGCCGGCGGGCTCGGCACGCTCCCCGAGAAGCTGGCCAAGCAGTCGGGGGCCGCGATCCGTACCGGGGCCATAGTGCGCGAGCTGGCACGCACGCCCAGCGGCTGGCGCCTCACCATTGGTTCGGCGGCAGACCCGGAGCTGGTGGACGCCGACGCGGTGATCATCGCCGTGCCCGCCCGCCCGGCCGGGCGGCTGCTGGCTGGCGTGCCAGGCGCGTCCGCGGCGGTGACCGCGTTCGGCGAGTTCGAGTACGCGAGCATGGCGATCGTCACGCTCGCTTATCCGCGCGCGGCCTTCCCGGAGGACGCCGCCGGGCGGAGCGGGTACCTGGTGCCCGCCGTCGACGGGCATGCGGTGAAGGCGGTCACGTTCTCGACCGTCAAGTGGCCGCACCTGCTCGGTGACTACCACATGGTGCGGTGCTCGCTGGGCAGGGTCGGCGAGGAGCCGGTGCTGCAGCGCGACGACGCGGACCTGGCCAGCCTCGCCGCGGCGGAGCTCGCGGCCGCCACCGGCGTGCGAGGCGCGCCCGCCAGCACCCGGGTCACCCGCTGGGGCGGCGCGCTGCCGCAGTACACCGTCGGCCACCTGGACCGGGTGGCCCGCATCCGCGCCGCGGTGGCGGAGCTGCCCGGGCTCGCCGTCTGCGGCGCCGCCTACGACGGCGTCGGCATCCCGGCCTGCGTGGCGACCGCGAAGGCTGCCGTTGCCCAGATCCTCGCAGGCCCCGCGTTTGCACCCAGCCCCGCGTTCGAAAGCAGCCCTGTGTCGGGGGCAGAGCGGCACCGCGGCTAGATTGGAATCATGGCAGGACACGACGACGCGGGGGTCCGGCCGCGGGCCCGTGAACTTAACGAGCTGATCCGGTACACGATGTGGTCTGTTTTCCGGGTCGCCGATAACGGTTTCCCTGAACGCGATGCGGCGGCGGATGAGGTGTCCGAACTGCTGGACGCGGCAGCCGGCAAGGGCGTCGTCACGCGCGGCTGCTATGACGTGCAGGGTCTGCGCGCCGACGCCGACTACATGTTCTGGTGGATCGCTCCGTCGCCCGACGACCTGCAGGAGACCTACGCGCGGTTCCGCCGGACCCGGCTGGGGCGGGCCAGCGAGCCCGTCTGGTCGGTGATGGCGCTGCACCGCCCGGCCGAGTTCAACAAGGGTCACATTCCCGCGTTCCTCGCCGAGGAAGAACCCGGCAACTACGTGAGCGTGTACCCGTTCGTGCGGTCCTACGAGTGGTACCTGCTCGACCCGGCCGAGCGCCGCCAGCAGCTGGCCGAACACGGCATGATGGCGCGCGAGTACCCCGATGTGCGGGCCAACACGGTCGCCTGCTTCTCGCTGAACGACTACGAGTGGATACTCGCGTTCGAGGCCGACGAGCTGCACCGGATCGTGGACCTGATGCGGCACCTGCGCGGTGCCGAAGCGCGCCGCCACACCAGGGTGGAGATCCCGTTCTACACCGGCCGCCGCAAGCCGGTCGCCGAACTGGTCGCCGGGCTGGCCTAATCCCGCAGCAGGCCGGACTCGTACGCGAAGATGACCGCGTGCACCCGGTCGCGCAACCCCAGCTTGGTGAGCAAGTGCGCGATGTGGGTCTTCACGGTGTTGCCTGACACGTGCAGCTCTATGCCGATTTCCGCGTTCGACATGCCGCGGGCGACGAGCACGAGCACGTCTCGCTCGCGCGCGGTCAGCGTGTCCAGGCGGAGATCGCGAGGTCGTTCCGCGCCTTCAGCGAACAGCCGGATGAGCCGCCGGGTCACCGACGGCGCGAGCAGCGCGTCGCCGGCCGCCACCACCCGCACACCGTCGATCAGGTCTTCCGGCCGGGCGTCCTTGACCAGGAACCCGCTGGCCCCGGCCGCCAGCGCGTCGAACACGTACTCGTCGGTGTCGTAGGTGGTGAGCACCAGCACTCGCGGCGCCGCGGCCTGGCGGACCACCTGGGCGGTGGCGTGGATGCCGTCCGTGCCCGGCATCCTGATGTCCATCACCACCACGTCCGGGACCAAGCGCGCGGACTCCGCGATCGCCGTCGCGCCGGTGGCCGCCTCGCCGATCACGTCGATGCCGGCGTCGGTGCCGAGCAACGTCCGCAGCCCGGCCCGGACCAGCGGCTGGTCGTCGGCGATCAGTACCCGGATGGTCATACCGGGACCGGGATCTCGGCGTGGATCTCGAAGCCGGCCGCGCCGGACCTGGGACCGGCCTGGAAGGTCCCGTGCTGGGCGGCGACCCGCTCGCGCAGCCCGGCGAGCCCCTGACCCCCGCCGCCCGCCCGGTGCGGCCGGAGCTGCGCGGCGCGTGCGGGCCCGTCGTCCGCCACCGTGACGTGGAGGCTGTCCGGGTGGCGCCGCAGCGTCACCGTGGCACCGGTCGCGGCGGAATGCCGCAGTACGTTCGTCAGGCCCTCCTGGATCACGCGGTACGCGGTCAGGTCGGCCGAGGCGGGCAGCGTGCCCGCGATGCCGTCGACGCTGACCGTGACACCGCAGCCGGCGGTCAGTTCGGCGAGCCGGGCCAGGCCCGGTCGCGGTGCCGCACCATCCGGCGTGTGCTTGATGACCCCGAGCGCGTGCCGCAGCTCGGTCATCGCCTGCCGGCTGGCCGTCTCGATGCCCGCCAGCAGGCTGGCGTCTGGCGGCGCGCCGGACTCGGCGAGCAGCCGCGCGGTGCCCGCCTGAAGGCTGATGACGCTGACGTGGTGGGCCACGATGTCGTGTAGTTCACGGGCGATCCGCGCGCGTTCATCGGCGGCGGACCTGGCTCCGCGGGCGGCTCGATCCGCCTCGAGCGCGCTGCTCCGCGCCCGCGTGCTCTCGCCGATGGCCCACACGGCGAGCACCAGCGCCGCCGTCGTGCCCACCGTCTCCAGTCTGCTGTTGTGGGTCAGCAGCCCGCATTCCAGCGCGATACCGGTGGCCGCCATCGCCAGCTGCCCGGTGCGCCGGCCCGTACGGCTGGCCAGCGAGTACAGCCCGACCAGCGCTGCGGGCATCAGGACCAGCGGGCTGAGGCCCGCCCAGTCAGGGCCGTGGCGGGTGACCAGCACCAGCACGGCGCCCGCGGTGGACACCAGCCACACGGTGAGCGGGAACGCGCGCCGCCAGGCGACCGCCGCGGCCGCGAGCGCGCCGGCCGCCGCCCACAGTGTGCCGCTGGCGTGGTGATACGGATCGAAGCCTGGTTCGGAGAACGCGAAGACCAGGCCGGCCGCGAGCACGACGTCGGCCGTGGGCGGGCGCCACGCGAAGTCCATGATCAGACGATAAAGGGGCTCGGCCACGCGGTCATCGCCCGCCCGGGTGAGGTCGCCTCATCCGGCTGGGTGAGGCGAAGACCGGCTTCGCGCATGACGCGCTGGCCGGTGCCGCCGGGCTAGCGTCGCGATCGTGCGGATACGGGGTTTTGCCGGCTGGCGCGCCGCGTTCGGGCACGGCGCGTTCGGGCGCGGCGCGCTCGGATACGGCGCGCTCGGGTACGGCGCCTGCGCGGTGTTCGCCGCGGCCGTGGTGCTGGTGAGCACGCAACCGCTGCACCAGCGCTGGGGGGCGTGCGCCGCGGTCGCCTACGCCTGCGCCGCGCTGGTCAGCGCCACCCGTGTGCGGTGGCGCGGGGAGTTCGCGGCCACCCTCACCCTCACCGGCGCGCTGATCGTCCCGTTGTGCTGGCTGGCCGCGAGCGGGCAGGGGATGCCGGAGGTCGGCGTGGTGGCGCACTCCGCCCAGCTGCTGATCGAGCACGGCCGGCCGTATCAGCCTGCTGCCCGGCTGGGCGCCGACGTCAACGGCTATAACCCGTATCTGCCCGGCATGGCGGCGTTCGGCCTGGCACGGGCGTTGTTCGGCGGCGGTGTCGCCACCGATCCCCGGGTGTGGGACGGCGTCGTGTTCCTGGTCTCGTTCTGGGCGGCGCTGCGCGTTGCCCGCGTCGCCCGCGTTGCCGATCCGGTCCGGAAGACGGCCGTGCTGGCCGGTACCCCGCTGATCGCCTTCCCGCTCGCGGTGAGCGGCAACGACCTGCCGGTCGTGGGACTCCTCTGCCTCGGCTTGGCGCTGACCGCCCGGCCGGATTCCGCTATGGCCGCGGGTGTAGTGCTCGGCGCCGCGGCGACGCTGAAGGCCACGGCCTGGCCGGCCCTGCTCGTCGCCGGAGTCTTGTTCGCCGCGCGAGACGGCGGCCGGGCGGCGGTCAGGTTTGCCGGAGCCGCCGCCGCGGTGCTCGCCGTCATCGTCGGCCCGTTCCTGGTTGTCCAGCCGGGTGCCCTGGTGGCGAACACGATCGCGTTTCCGCTCGGCCTGACCGCGGCGCACTCGCCAGCCGCCAGCCCGCTGCCCGGGCACCTGCTGGCGGCCACCGGATACGCGGGGCACCTGGCGGTGATCGGCCTCATGGCCACGGCTTCGGCGGGAATCGCGGTGGCCATGCGCTGGCGGCCGCCGCGGACCGCCCCCGCGGCGGCCGGGTACCTCGCACTGATCCTGACCCTGCTGTTCACGCTGGCACCGGCCACGCGCTGGGGATACTTCGTGTATCCGCTCGGCATCGGCTGCTGGCTGCTGGCTGCCAGCGCGGATAACGGCGGGGGCGGCCCGAGCTTGGACAGCAGGTTCGCGGACCAGACGTAGATCGTGTACCCGGGTATCCGGTAGGTCCGGACCGGCGGCCCGAAGGTGGACCGTGCCGCGGCCAGCACCGCTGGGGTGACCGTTTTGTCCCTGACCGCGAGGAACCGGGCGTCGTAGCGGGCGGGATCGTAGGCGCGCGCCACCGTCTCCCAGTCTCCCGGCACTATCTTGCCGTGGTTCACCTGCACCGAGCTCACCTGGATACGACCGCCGGTGTCCAGCGTGGTGCTGTTGGCGTCCCAGTAGTTGGCCAGCCCCTGCGTGGTCAGCTGGTGCGTGGCCAGCCCCTGTGTGGCCAGCCCCTGTGTGGCCAGCCCCTGCGTGGTCAGCCCCTGCGTGGTCAGCACTTGCGCGGTCAGCCAGGCCGCGAGCTGCTGGTCCGCCGGCGGGGCCGACGGCCAGGTCGCGGCGTACCCGAGCGCGGCGAGATAGCCGCACGCCAACGCGGCCAGCAGCGGGGTCAGCAGCGGCGCCGTTAGCGGTGCCAGCCGCGGGGCCAGCCTCATCCGGAGATGCGGCCCGGCCGTGAGCCGGCCAGCCAGCGCGGCGCCGTACGGCATGACCGGGGCGATCTCGCGGGTCGCCGCGATGTCCAGCCCCATGCGGCTCGTCAGGAAGGCGAGCAGGTTGAGCACGATGCCCAGCGCCAGCACCGGGACTACCACCTCACCGGTCCGGCCGAACCGGGCGAACGCGATGACCAGGCCAGCGATCACCAGTACGACACCGGCCAGGTGCAGGAACGCGAACGCCAGGCTGAATCCCTGCCCGGCGCTGAGCACGTTCGCGCCGAATATCTCCAGCACCGCCCGGACCGTCACCCAGGCGGACCGCGGCAGCTCCCCGGCCGTCACCATCCTCGTGCTGACCGGCTGGGCCGAGTACCCCCCGGCCGCCTGGACACCCCAGCGCAGCAGCCAGCCGAGTACGGCGGCCCCAGCCCCGGCCGCGGCCAGCGCGATCTCGTAACGCGGCGGCTTGCGCCAGCTAGGCAGCGCGCGCACCAGGCACGCGATTACCAGCGGCGCGATGCCGGCGACGAGCACAAGCGAGTCAGCCACCAGCGCCCAGGCGAGGATCAGGCACACCCCGGCCGGGACGTACCAGCGCCGGGGTGCGCGGTCGATCAGCAGCCACGTCGCCAGCAGCGGCACCGCGGTACCGGCGTGAGCCGGTCCGAGCAGCAGCGTGGAGGTGGCGCTGAGCTGTGGCGAGACGATGATCCCGCCGGCCAGCAGCGCGCGGGTGACGCCTTGGCGACCGGTTGCCCGGCCGCGTGCCAGCAGCGCGGCGAGCAGCACGAGCAGCGTGTACGTCATCGCCCCGGCCGCGTGCACCACCCACGGCCCGAGGCCGAGCACGAGCTCGATCAGCAGGTACTGCGGCAGCTCGGTGGTATAGAAGGAGACATCCGCGAGGCGCCAGCCGTGCAGCAGCACGTTCCCGTGCCGGATGTCCCAGGCTTCCAGCGCGATCGACGCGCCGTCGGCGTTGGCGGGCTGGAACGAGGACTGCCGCCAGTACAGGAAGAACAGCAGGCAGCCGCCCAGCACGACGACGGCCCATATCGCCGCGCGCCTGGCATAACGGGCCGGGGCAGCATCTGCGCCCATGCTTGGCAAGGATAACGTCGTGGCGTGGACTTGCGGGTGAACGGCTGGCTGGTGATACCGGACGGTGAGCTGCGCGAGCGTTTCTCCCGCTCGTCCGGACCCGGCGGCCAGTCGGTCAACACCGCCGACAGCAGGGTCGAGCTGTCGTTCGACGTCGAGAATTCGACCGCGCTGCCCGGCTGGGCCAGGGACCGGGTCCTGGAACGGCTCGCCGGGCGGCTGGCCGGCGGGGTGCTCACCGTCGCGGCGTCCGAGCAACGCGGCCAGCTCGCCAACCGACAGGCAGCCCGTGCCCGGCTCGCCGCGCTGCTGCGCGCCGCGGTTGCCCCGCCCCGGCCGCCGCGCATCCCGACCCGGCCCGGCCGCGCCGCCAACGAGCGCCGCCTGGCGGACAAGCGCAGCCGCGCCGCGGTCAAGCGCGCCCGCCGCTACGACGGCCGGAACGATTGACGCCTGGTCTTCGGGGCATTCCTGAGTCCGCGCGGCTCGCTCCGGCCGCCCTCAGCGTGTCAATTGCGCAAATGAGCCCGCTAGAGCGTGCTTGGGCGCACGTTTGACACGATCTAGCGGGGAGCTGATCGTCAAGCCGCCGCACACCGCCGCACGCATCGTCAAGCCGCCGCACGCCGCCGCACGCATCGTCAAGCGGCCGTACACCGCCGCGTGCTGCGACGCACGCCGCTAGATGCCGATGGCGCCAGCGGGCTGCGGCACCCCCGACCCGATGGCGCCATCGGCACGCAAGACGGCGACCCGTTGGCGCCATCGGCACGAGACACCAGGGGCGCACCGCGGTGGGTATGCGGAGACGGCCGCTACAGTGCGGGGACGTCGACGACTATCGCTTCCTGGGTGGACCGGGCGATAACCACGACGGCTTCGGTGTCCGGGGCGGGATTCTCCTCCCGGTGCGGCACGTGCGGCGGCACCCAGACGTAGTCGCCCGGCCGCGTTTCAAGGCGTACCAGCTCGCCGGCGGCAGGATCCCGGAACACGAACACCGGGTTGCCGGAAACCACGTAGATCCCGGTCTCCGAGTCGCCGTGGTGGTGGTCGCCGGATGACGTGCCCGCGGGCACCACGGTCTGGCCCATCCACAGTGCCTGTGCCCCGCACAGGTCGCCCGAGATCGCCGCGGACCGCTGCATTCCGCCGGTCTGCGCCGTATCGGACGACAGCGACTCGCCCCGGATGATCCGCAACACCGCTCAGCCCGCGCCCGCGCCCGCGCCGGTGCCCGTTCCCGCGCCGGTGCCCGTTCCCGCGCCCGTGCCCATTCCCGCGCCCGTGCCCATTCCCGCGCCTGTTCCCGCGCCAGCGCCCGTGTCAGCGCCTGTTCCCGCGCCCGAACCCGCCGGCTCCAGCGTCAGGGACACCGAGTTGATGCACCAGCGCTGGTCGGTGGGTACGTCGTAGCCCTCGCCGGTGAACACATGCCCCAGGTGCGAGTCGCAGCGAGCGCACCGGACCTCGACGCGCGCCATGCCGAGCGAGCTGTCGCGGATCAGGACAACCGCGTCATTTTCGGTCGGCTGGTAAAATGAAGGCCAGCCGCAGTGGGATTCGAACTTAGCGTCGGAACGGAACAGTTCGGCTCCGCACGCGCGGCACCGGTAGACGCCTTCGGTCTTCGTGTCGGTGTACTCACCGGTAAACGGGGCTTCAGTGCCCGCTTGGCGGAGCACACGATATTGCTCGGGGGTGAGCTGCTGCCGCCATTCGGCGTCCGACTTAGTGACCTTCTCCATGTAACGCAGCGTACGCCAGACGCTAGAGGTCCCGCGGACGGGGCTGCTGGGCTCGCGGACGGGGCTGCTGGGCTCGCGGCGCCCAGGCTGGCTCACTCCTCCGCCTGAATGGATAGCCGCTCCGCGTCGCGCCGGAGGCGCGCCAGCGGGCAGAGCCAGCGCCTCGTCCGCGCGACCTCTTAACCAATCGGAATTCCGAACAACAGGTGGGATACTTATGGCCGTGGATCTCCAGGTAGCGGGCGGACGGATGGTGGGCCGGGACGAAGAACTCGGCCGCCTTCTCGCGCTGCTCGCCGAGGCCGAGGACGGGCGCGCCGTGGTCGCGCTCGTCAGCGGCGACGCTGGGGTCGGCAAGAGCCGCCTGACCGGGGAAATCTCGACGCTCGCCGCGGCCAGGGGATTCACCGTGCTGTCCGGTCAGTGCGCGGAGCTGGGCGACAGCGTGCCGTACCTGCCGCTGGCGGACGCGCTGCGCGGTGCCGCCCAGGTCCCGGCGACCGGGGTGAAGGACGCACTGGCCTCCAGGCCCGCGCTGAGCAGGCTGCTCCCGGACGGCGGCGATGGCAGGGCCGCGGAGAGTGACCGCTCCGGCCTGGCCCGGCAGCAGATGTTCGGCGCGGTGCTGGGACTGCTCGCCGAGCTGGCCGCGGCGACCCCGGTCCTGCTCGTGCTCGAGGACCTGCACTGGGCTGACGCGTCAACCCGCGACCTGGTCACGTTCCTGTCCCGGATGCTGCACCGTGAGCGTGTCGCGCTGATCGGCACCTACCGCTCCGACGACCTGCACCGCCGGCACCCGCTCCGGCCGGTTATCGCCGAACTGCAGCGGCTGCCGAGCGTCATCGCCATCGATCTCGGGCCGCTCGAGCCCGCCGCGATGGCCGAGCATCTTACCGCCGTCGCGGTCGGTCACATGGACGCGCGCGAGCTGAACGACATCGTCGCCCGGGCCGAGGGAAACGCCTACTACGCCGAGGAACTGCTCGCCGCCTCGGGCCGGTCGCTGCCCGCCGGCCTGGCCGCGCTGCTGCTGAACCGGGTCGAACAGCTCTCCGACGCCGCGCAGCG
>Ga0070714_100001336_pt1 | contig 17811 bp, 17 predicted proteins | sample LARL83metaG_FD_65450 | JGI IMG/M metagenome (GOLD analysis project Ga0070714, IMG submission 65450) | Corn, switchgrass and miscanthus rhizosphere microbial communities from Kellogg Biological Station, Michigan, USA - LAR L8-3 metaG | ecosystem: Host-associated > Plants > Roots > Rhizosphere ... | reverse complement strand
GGTGACGTCCACGGTCAGGGCGAGCACCTTCTGGTTTCCGGTGGCCAGGAAACCGGCCAGCAGGCCGCCGACGACGCGGATGATCGCCTCGAACACGTGGAAGTCGCCGTCGATGTCGAAGTTCAGGTTCTGCTCGATCCACGTCACACCGGCGGCGAGTTCGCTGTCGAGTTCCATCACGAACAGCGTGTCCAGCGCCTCGATGATCGAGAGGCCGATCGGGTGACCGGTGACGAAGAACTCGCTGGCGGTGCCGGAGATCGGGTGGACCTCGTCGTGGCCCCACGCGAACTGCTTGTAGCCGTTCCAGGCGTGCAGGAACTCGGCCTTGATCTGGGCAGCGGCCTGCGGTGCTGGCGGCGGTGTCGGTGAGTTGGCCAACGGTGCCGATCCGTTGGCCGCGAAGGCCAGGTCAGCCAAGCCGCCGGTCGCGGTCAAGCCACCGGCCACCAGTAACGAGAGCAATGCGCTACGCCGCGAGAACTGGGTCACGGTCGGCGACGCTACCCACCGAACACGAAGCGCCACAACGGGTCAGCGGTGTTTCTGTCCACCGGACAACTTGACGGTTTCAACGCGGCCAGCGCACCGCGACGGTCACGGTTCCCGGCGCCACCTCGGTAAAACCGGCGTCCCGGACCGCGACCATGCCGTGGTTCGCCCATGCGGAAATCGGGTCGGCGGCCACCCTCCGCAGTTCGGCCCACTGTGCCGGCGTCGCCGTGCGGACCGCGCACCGGCAGTCCTTCGCCGCCCAGTCGGCCAGTTCCGCGGTGCGGCCACTGCCGGCCAGCAGCGCGGCGGCGAGCATCGTGCCGTGGCCCACCTGCGCGGCGGCCTTGCCCACGGTCATCGCCACGGTCGGGTTGAGCCACAACACCGGCACGTCGGACGGCGGCGCCGGCGGCTCGTCCGGTGGCACGTCGCTGCCGGTGATCTGGAGACGGGTGACCTCCTTCGGCATCGCGTCGACACGACCCGGCACGAGGGCCCGTACTTCGGCGGTGCCGACCGTGATCGTGCGGCCGGGCAGGTCGGCGACGGCCTGCCAGTGCGCGCCGCGCGCCCGGCGGGCGACCTTGCGGATGTTCATTGCGATCCACGCCACGAGGTCGTCGTGCCATTCGCCATCGGGTTCGGCGCGCGGATCGAGGCACACGGCGGTCGCGGCCGCGGCGGCCGCCTCCAGCAGGTCGGACCGGCCCGGCGGTGTGGCGCGTTCGAACCGCAGGATCACGGGCATCGCCCGCACGTCGTTCTGATCGTCCTCGGTCGCGACGGCGATCGTGTCCTCGTCCGGCAGGGCCAGCCACGCGGCGTAGCGCGCGGCCAGCGCGGTCAGCACACCACTCACGGGCGGAACGGTTGCAGGCCGTCGGCCGCGTCGGCGGCTTCCACCTCGGCCCGCGTCACGCCGAGAATGAACAACACCGCGTCGAGGAACGGGTGGGACAGCGCGGTGTCCGCGACCTCGCGCAGCGCCGGTTTCGGGTTGAACGCCACGCCGAGCCCGGCCGCCGACAGCATGTCGATGTCGTTGGCGCCGTCACCGACCGCGATGCACTGCGCCAGCGGAATGCCCGTCTGTTCGGCGAACCGGCGCAACGCGGCGGCCTTGCCGGCCCGGTCGATCACCTCGCCGATCACCCGCCCGGTGAGTTTGCCGTCGACGGCCTCGAGTTCGTTGGCGGCAACGAAGTCGAGCCCGAGGTCGGCGGCGAGCGGCTGGATCACCCGCGTGAACCCGCCGGACACGACACCGCACTGGAAACCGAGCCGCTTGAGCGTGCGGATCGTGGTGCGCGCGCCCGGTGTCAGTTCGAGTTCGCGGGCCACGTCGTCGAGCACCGACTCGTCCAGGCCGTCCAGCGCCGCGACCCGTTGCCGCAGCGACTCCTCGAAGTCCAGCTCGCCGCGCATGGCCGCCGCCGTCACCTCGGCGACCTCCGCCTCCCGGCCGGCGCGCGCCGCGAGCTTCTCGATGACCTCGCCCTGTACGAGCGTCGAGTCGACGTCGAACACGATCAGCCGCTTGGCCCGGCGCGCCAGGCCGGCCCGCTCGACCGCGATGTCCAGGCCGACACCGGCGGCCACGTCCGCGAGCGCGGTACGCAGCTGGTTGTCGGCGTCGATCGTGTCGTCGGGGACCGAGACACGCAGTTCCAGGCCGGTGACCGGATAGTCGGCGACGCGCTGGATCGCGTCGATGTTGACGCTCATCGCGGCGAGTTTCCGCGCCACCTCGGTGAAATCACGCGCCGTGATCGGCCGGCCGAGCACGACGACTACGTGTGACGACGGCGACTGGCCGGAAGTGGCCGAATCGGCGCCGATCTCGACGTCCACCTGCATCGCCACGCTGGCCATCGCCTGCTCGACGACCTCCTGCAGCCCCTCCGGGTCGGAGTGCGCGTTGACCAGGACACCGAGCACGAGCTTGCCTCTGATCACCACCTGTTCGGCGTCCAGCAGGTGCACGCCGTGTCGCGCGAGCACCGCGAACAGGACGGACGACACGCCGGGCTTGTCCGGCCCGGTGACGGTGATCAGGATCGGTGTCTCGTGCGGAGTGGTCATCGCGTTGCTGGCCCCTTTCGAAGTCCTGACACGAACGAGCCCCGGATGGCCGGTGTGACCGGGTCCGGGGCTCGCTCGAGTCGAGAAGTGCGGCGCTGCCGCGTCACCCGTGGTCGTTACCACCATCGCTCGCCGCGGCCGCTGCCGCCATCGCGTGCTTGCGGCCTACCTCGTTCTCCAGTCGTAGCCGTTCGACCATGTGCGGGTAGTGCAGTTCGAACGCGGGCCGCTCCGACCGGATCCGGGGCATCTCGGTGAAGTTGTGCCGCGGCGGCGGGCAGGACGTCGCCCACTCCAGCGAGTTGCCGTAGCCCCACGGGTCGTCCACCTCGACGACCTCACCGTAACGATAGGACTTGAACACGTTGTAAATGAACGGCAACACGGAGGCGCCCAACACGTAGGAACCGATGGTGGAAACCGTGTTGAGCGTGGTGAAACCGTCGCTGGGCAGGTAGTCGGCGTACCGGCGTGGCATGCCCTCGGCACCCAGCCAGTGCTGCACCAGGAACGTGAGATGGAAGCCGAGGAACGTCGTCCAGAAATGCAGCTTGCCCAACGGCTCGTTCATCATGCGGCCGGTCATCTTCGGGAACCAGAAGTAGATACCGGCGTACGTGGCGAACACGATCGTGCCGAACAGCACGTAGTGGAAGTGCGCGACCACGAAGTACGTGTCCGACACGTGGAAGTCGATGGCCGGCGCGGCCAGCAGGACGCCGGTCAGGCCGCCGAACAGGAACGTCACGATGAAGCCGACGGAGAACAGCATCGGCGTCTCGAACGTCAACTGCCCCTTCCACATCGTGCCGATCCAGTTGAAGAACTTCACACCGGTCGGCACCGCGATCAGGAACGTCATGAACGAGAAGAACGGCAGCAGCACCGCGCCGGTCGCGTACATGTGGTGCGCCCACACCGTCACGGACAGCGCGGCGATGGACAGCGTCGCGTAGACCAGGCCCTTGTAGCCGAACAACGGTTTCCGGGAGAACACCGGGAAGATCTCCGACACGATGCCGAAGAACGGCAACGCGACGATGTACACCTCGGGATGGCCGAAGAACCAGAACAGGTGCTGCCAGAGGATCACGCCGCCGTTGGCCGGGTCGAAGATGTGCGCGCCGAGGTGCCGGTCGGCGAGCAGGCCGAACAGCGCGGCGGTCAGGATCGGGAACGCCAGCAGGATCAGGACGCTGGTGACCAGGATGTTCCACGTGAAGATCGGCATACGGAACAGCGTCATGCCGGGCGCGCGCAGGCAGATGACGGTGGTGGTCATGTTGACGCCACCGAGGATCGTGCCCAGACCGGAGACGATCAGGCCGACGATCCACAGGTCGCCACCGACACCGGGCGAGTGGATCGCGTCGGACAGCGGCGTGTACGCGAACCAGCCGAAGTCGGCGGCGCCACCCGGCGTGAGGAAACCGGACAGCACGATCAGGCCGCCGAACACGTACAGCCAGTAGGACAACGCGTTCAGCCGCGGGAACGCCACGTCCGGCGAGCCGATCTGCAGCGGCAGGATGTAGTTCGCGAAACCGAACAGGATCGGGGTCGCGTACAGCAGCAGCATGATCGTGCCGTGCATCGTGAACAGCTGGTTGTACTGCTCCTGCGACAGGAACTGCAGGCCCGGCTGCGCCAGCTCGGTACGCATCAGCAACGCCATCACGCCGCCGACCATGAAGAAGCCGAAGGACGTGCTGATGTACATGATCCCGAGCATCTTCGGGTCCGTCGTGCGGAACATCCGCAGCAGATACGTCCCCTTGACCGAAGTCCGCGCCGGATAGGGGCGGGTGGCGATCGGCTTGGGCGCGACGGCCGTCACTGTTCCTCCTGCGTTGTTCGCTTCGTCGCGTTCGCGGGGCGCGCCCACCGAACACGAAGCTCGCCCCGGATGGTAGACCGCGCGGAGTACGCCGGCCCTGCGGGGCTGGTCACGACGCAGGCTTGGGTGACCTGCGTCACCAGCGTCAATAACAGGATGGACACCCTGGTAGGGCGCGCGCAAGTCGAGTCTCGTCCGGCCCTAGGCTGCTCACCGGTCGTATGACAATCGCGCGACGAGGAAAGAGAGCAGACGTGCGAACTACCGCCATCCGCGGCACGGCGGCGGCCGTGCTGCTCAGTGCCGCCGTGCTCGGCCTGGCAGGCTGCGTGAACGCCGAGCAGTCGGCGCCGCCCGGGGCCGGGCAGAGCCAGTCCTACGGCCCGGCACCGACGACGGTCGCTCCCACATCGGCCAGCAACGTCCCGCCGCCGTCACAGGCCGGCACCGACCACAACTCGGCGGACGCCCTGTTCCTGGACCAGGCGGTGCAGCTGCGGCAGCAGGCCGCGTCGCTGGCCACGAAGGCCGCCACCGCGAGCACCGACTCCCGGATCCAGACCCTGGCCACCGCGATCGCGGCCGACGTCGTGCCGTCGGTCAGCACGATGACCGGCTGGTTGACGCAGTGGGGCCAGCCGGCGCCCGGCTCGGCGCCCGGTCAGGTCGCCGGCCTGCTGACCGACGCCCAGGTGCAGCAGATCGAGTCGGCCACCGGCACGCCGTTCGACATGCAGTGGTTGCAGGCGATGAACGGCAACCTGCAGGCGGCGCAGGCGGCGGCGCAGACCGAGGTGTCCAAGGGCGCCAACGCGGCGGCCAAGCAGCTCGCGCAGCAGTGGGTGACGCAGCTGAAGGCGGAGCTGGCCAAGCTCAAGGCCATCACCGGCTAGCTAGTCCGCCTCTCCTGATTTCTTACGTGCTTGCGTTGCGGACGCACGGTTACGACGCGTGATTTCCTCGGTCGGCTACCGTCACGGTCCCCTGAGGTCCCGTTCGGTGGGTGGCCGCGGACTGCTGTCCGTTTTCGGTCGCGTTGATCGGTGTGGGGCTGTCATGCTGCGGCGATGATCGACCTGGTGGATGCCGATCACGCGGTGCGGTCTGCGGTCGCGTTCGCGGCGCGGTTCGGCGTGCGGTCCGACGCGCCGGTGTTGCTGTCGAACGGGTCGAACGTCGTGGTGCACTTGGCGCCGGCGCCGGTCGTGGCACGCGTGGCAACGCTGACGGCGGCCGTTCGGCCGTATGTGGCCAGCAACCTGGCCACGGACCTGGCCATGGCCTGTTACCTGACCGAGCAGGGGCTGCCGGTCGTGCCGCCGAGCCGTGAGCTGCCACCGGGACCGCATCGAGCGGACGGCCGCACGATCACATTCTGGACATATGTCTCGCATATTCCACGGCATACATGGGAGCCACGCGAAGTCGGCCCGCTGCTGGCGGAGCTGCACGCGGCCATGCGCGACTTCCCCGGCGACCTGCCGGCGTTCCCGCCGATCGAGGCCAGGGAGATCGTCGCCTTTCTGCGCACGGTCGACGGCTTCGGCTCCGTCGGTGAGGACGACGTGGCCAGGCTCGTGGCCGACTCCGACGCGATCGGCCGCGAACTGGTGGCGGGCGAGGTCGTGCCGGTGCACGGGGACGCCCATCCCGGCAATCTCCTGTACACACCGAACGGCCCGGTATGGACCGACTTCGAGGACGCCTGGCGCGGGCCGATCGGCTGGGACCTGGCGTGTCTCGAGCTCACGAGCCGGTTGGACGGCCGCGCCGCCGCGGCCGGCTATCCCGGTCCGCGTCCCGATCCGACGTGGCCCATGGCCGGCCGGCGCCTGGCCCAGTTGGTCTGGGGGATGGTGTTCCGGTGGCGTTTCCCGTCCGACCACTACCGCGATCTCGACCGGGACATCAAGGCGTGGCGGCTCAACGGCTCCTGACGTGCGCCACCAACGCCCGGACGTCTACGGACAGCACCGGCCCACCCGGATTCTTCGAGTCCCGCACAGAGCGCATGTCGTGCGCTAACTCAACACATGCGCTGTTGCCGTCGCTGCCGCTGCGGCTGCTCTTGCGCCATCTGAGTTCAGTCATGCCTGTGCCTCCAAGTCGCTCGCCATTTCGGCGACGCGCTTCGCCGTCTCGTGGGCATCCATTGAATCGGCCAGGATCGTATCGGCGGCCTCCCGATAGCGCCCGACAGTCCGTTGGTCAGTCAGCATGCTCACCGATCGGCAGCTCTCCGCATGAACAACCGGGTTGTCGCGTTGCAGCTCAAGGAAGATGAACTGCCCTTCGAGCGCGAGCGAGTACCTGCCGAGGGCGAGCGGCACGAGACGAATCTCGATGTTGGGACGTTGGCTCATCGCCAGCAGATGGCGCAACTGCTCGATCATGACCTCCGCATGACACGGCGGATAGCGAAGCGCCATCTCGCCGATCACTGCGACGAACGCCACCGGCCGGCGTCCCACCAACACCTGTTGGCGGGCGATCCGGACATCGGTACGTTGATCGGCATCGTCTGGCGGCATGTTGCCGCTGATCATGATCGAGCGGGCGTAACCCCGGGTCTGCAACAGTCCCGGCACCAGATTCGGGCTGATGTGCGTGATGCGCACCGCACGGCGTTCGTACTCCATGAGCGCCGCCAACTGATTCCCGCCGTGCGGCGCGACCCAGTCCGGGGACCGCGTTGAGCCGCGCCAGCTCGACCAGTCGGCTGCGCTCCTGGCCACGTACGCCATAGATCGCCAGCGCCGCGCCCGTATCGGACTCGTCGGGCATGGTTTCGCCGCGTTCCCAGCGGCTGATGGTCGAGTGGTGGAAGCCGAGTGCTTCGCCCACCTGCACGACCGTCATGCCGGCGCGCCTGCGCTGCTCACGCAGCTCGGCACCAAGCTGGACCGCTGGCTTGTCAGGTCACCCAGGGTATCCGCAGGTCAATGCTGTTCGAACAGGGCCAGCAACTCCGTCTGACCGAACATCTGGGCCGTCGCGATCGCGGACGGTGACCCGGCCGATGGGTCGGCACCTCCCGCCACCAGGGCCTTGACCACGTCCGTCTCGCCCTTGAACACCGCGCCGGCGATCGGGGTCTGGCCGCGGTCGTTGGGGCGGTTGGGATCGGCGCCCGCGGCGAGCAACGCGGTGACCGTCTCGGTGTGGCCGTGGTACGCGGCCAGCATCACGAGCGTGTCGCCGCTGTCGTTGGTCAGGTTCGGCGGCACGCCGGCCGCGAGGTACGCGGTCAGCGTTTCCGTGTCGCCGTTGCGGGCCAGGCCGAACATCTTCGTGGCCAGTTCGACGACGTCGTCATCCGGTGCCGTCATCCCGTGGCCACCAGCTCTCGGGTACGCGCGGCCTGATGCGACCACACCGCCAGCACCACCAGCAGCGCCACGTCCAGCACGCCCATCACCCGCTCGATCAGACCAGTCGGCACGTTCAGGCCGGCGGAGTGCGTGAACCGGATGATGAAGAACGACACCACGAACGGCAGGAAGCACGGCACCGAGATCAGCGACAGGCCCTGCGTCGTCAACGCGAACCGCCGCCACTGCAGATCACGCCGGTACTGCCAGCCCAGGATCATGCCGGCCACGGGCAGGCTGAAGCACGCCGCCGCCGTCGAGTACAGGTGTACGGCACCGCGGAACGTCTGGTCGGACGTGTTGCCGTCCTTCGTGAAGCTCGCGATCCCGACCAGACACACGCACCAGCTGATCATCAGGATGTACGTCATCCGGCCGCGCAGCACGCCGTGCCAGGCCATCTTGACCAGTAACGCGGCCGATCCGACGCTCATGATGTCCAGGCCCACGTCGAACACCCAGCCGTCGGGCCGGGGGCCGTAGTCGCTGAGCATGCCGGTGATCGGGTTGACGCCGCCCCATCCCGGCAACAGGTGCAGGATCACGACCATCGCCGCCCCGACAGTGACCGCGAACAACCCGAACGGCACCAGAAGCCGGTTCGTGAACGTCAGAATCCTTGGTATGAGCGGGGTCTCGTCCATCTCCCCCGACAGAACGGTGTCCGCCCGCATCAACCCCTCCTGACGGCTGGTTCGGTTCGCTTGTCCGGTTCCCAGTCTTGATCATCGATGGTGATCACAACCAGCCGGCTGCCACCCGAACCCGGGGTGGTGCTAGCCCCACCCCGACAGCACGTGGAGGTGCTGACCTTACCGGACCTCGGCCCCGTGCGGTGGTGTCGACTCCGGCGACCACAGTGGACTCTCAGGTGTTCCGGCGCCGACGATCAGTTCGGCCACATCAGAGCGAAGGCGGTCGGCGTCTCGACTGGTCAGCCAACGAAACAGCCGGGTACGGGCCGCCTGGCGACCCAGGCGCTCCTGTGCCGCGTCGGCCACCAGATCACGCTGGCGGTAGCGGACCTCGGCACGCAGTGACTCGAGCGAGTGCAACATCACGATCTCCCCTCTCGCGGTACTTCAGGTTCCGTTAGCAGCATAGCTTTAGCAAGTCAGCTTGCGCAAGGAACCTTTAGAAAGATGTCCAGACTCATCGTATGACGCTGGTCTGACGGTTTTCAGCTCTCGGCGTGCAGCGCGAGGTAGACGTCCACCCGCTGGGTGAAGTCGGCCAGGTCGGCGCCGATCAGCTCCTCCACCCGGCCGATCCGGTACCGGAGGGTGTTGACGTGCACGTGCAGCCGGGCCGCGGCTCGGGCCCATGAGCCGGAGCAATCCAGGAACACGGTGAGCGTCTCGACGAGACTCCCGTCGTGTTCGGCGTCGTAGTCGAACAGCCGGCCCAGCACCCGGCGCCGCAGCGATCGACGCAGCTCGTCCGGCACGGTGGCCAACAACAACTGGTGCACGGCGACCTCGGTCCCGGCCACCACCCGGGTCCGGCCGCCGCGCCGCTCCCCCAGCTCCCGCGCGTGCCGCGCCTCCTGGATGGCGCCGCGCAACTCGGCGCCGGTCGTCACCGCGCTCATCCCGACGACCACCCGGCTCGTGGTCAGCCCGGGTTCGAGCAGCCGCAACGCGGCCACCGCACGCGCGGCCAGCTCGACGTCCGACTCGGGGCCGGCCGGGAGCAACGCGTAGACCTGATCGTCGACCGTGCCGAGCAGGCCCGGTTGGTCCGGCGGGGCGATCGTGGCGGCAAGTTCGGCGAGTACGGCCCCGGCTCGGCCCGGTGGCGCGCCGGGTGTCGCGATGGCGAGCACGCGCAACGGCCGGCGCAGGTCCGGACCGGCGGCCAGGGCCATGGCCGCCAACTCGGCCGGACCGGCGGTCCCGGCCATGACCGAGCGCAGCAGCGTGCCCGCGACCTGGTCGGCCACCCGACGGCCGTCCTGTTCGCGGTTGCGCTGGATCGCGATGAGATTGACGAGTTCGGCGACGACCTCGTCACGCGGCTCGGCCCGGCCCACCACGAGGAACCACCTGGTCAGCTCGACGCTCGTGCGGCCGTCGGAGTCCGGCAGTGGCAGCAGTGTGGCCGAACCGGCCGGCCCGCGCACCCATTTCGGTCGGCCGTCGGCCCGCAGGAACTCCCGGATCAGCACCGGCGTCTGTTCGGCCGGCAGCTCGGGCCCGCTCGACGCGACGACCCGGCCCAACGGCGTGAGCACCCAGCACGGCGCATCCAGCTCGGCCGCGGCCAGCGCCAGCAGTTCGGACAGTCCAGCGCCTCGCGCGAGCGCGGTGATCAGCCGGCGCTGCCGGCGGGGATGTCCGCGTTCGGCGGCGATGGCGCTGCCGACACGGTCGATGATGTCCGCGAACGACAGGTCGACCGCGGCCTCCAACAGCGGCACGCCACGCTTGCGGCACTCGCGGACCAGCGACGGCGGGATCACGCCGGTGTCCGCGTCGCACGCGACCAACCCGGCCACGCCACGATCGGCCAACGCCGCCACGAACGGGGGAACATCGCCGTCCCCGCGCAGCCACAACAGGCCCGTCATCACGAGTTCGCCGCCGGACAGGAACCGCGCCGGATCGGGCAGTTCGGTGCCGTAGATCCGGGACACCTCGCGATCGAGCTGGTCGGTACCGGTGCGCACGGTCAGCCGCAACGCCGGCATCGCCGCAACGACGCGGACCGAGACCATCGCCGACCTCCCGTGGTCGCGCACAACTGGCACAGCTTATGGCCGACCGACGGTCGTATCGTTGGATGAAGCCACAAAAAGGTGACGGCCGGTATCGGTTCGTTTCGTGTGCTGCCGCCGTAGCACTGGCCGCCGACCGGCGGTGTACTTCCACACACGACACGTAACCCCCAGCAGGAGGCGGCCGGTGGATTTCCTTCGTCCCAGCTCCTGGGCCGACGCCCTCGCCGCGAAGGCGGTGGCCCCGACGGCGGTGCCGATCGCGGGCGGCACGGACGTGATGGTCGAGCTGAACTTCGACCACCGCCGTCCGCCGGCCCTCCTCGACCTCAACCCCGTCGCCGAGCTGGCCGAATGGTCGATGGCGGACGGCCGGATCCGGATCGGCGCCGCCGTCCCGTACACGCGGATCATCACCGAACTGGGTGATCGGCTGCCGGGTTTGGCCATGGCGAGCCGGACGGTCGGTTCGCCGCAGATCCGCAACCGAGGGACGGTCGGCGGCAACCTGGGCACCGCGTCCCCGGCCGGTGACGCGCATCCGGCGCTGCTGGCCGGCGACGCCGTCGTCGAGGTGGAATCGGTGCGCGGCACGCGGATGGTTCCGGTCGCCCAGTTCTACACGGGCGTCAAACGCAACGCGCTGGAACCCGACGAGCTGATCGCGGCCGTGCACATCGCGCCGGCCGACGGGCCGCAGCAGTTCGCCAAGGTGGGTACGCGTAACGCGATGGTGATCGCGGTGTGCGCGTTCGGCCTGAGCCTGTTCCCGTCGACCGGCCGCGTCGGCGCCGCGATCGGCTCGGCGTCGCCGACACCGCGGCACGCCACGGCGGCCGAGGACTTCATCACCGGCGAGCTGGCGGACCGCTGGTCGGAACGGAAGCCGTTGCCGGACAGCGTGATCCGCCGGTTCGGTGAGATGGTCGCCACGGCGGCGGCACCGATCGACGACGTTCGCGGCACGGCGGCGTACCGCACGCACGCATTGGCCGTGCTGGCGCGCCGGACGCTGGGCTGGGCATGGCAGGAGTACCGGGAGGGGTGGTCGGCATGCGTCTGAACGTGAGCGTCAATGGCGAGCAGCGGACGGCGGACGACGTGTGGGCCGGCGAGAGCCTGCTGTATGTGTTGCGCGAGCGCCTCGGCCTGCCCGGCTCGAAGAACGCCTGCGAACAGGGCGAATGCGGTTCGTGCACGGTGTACCTGGACGACACGCCGGTGTGCGCGTGCCTGGTCGCGGCCGGTCAGGCCGAGGGCCGTGAGGTGCGGACCGTCGAGGGCCTTGCCGATGGCGACGAGCTCGACCCGGTGCAGCGTGCGTTCGTCGAGGCGGGCGCGGTGCAGTGCGGTTTCTGCACGCCGGGCCTGATCGTGGCCACGCACGACTTGTTGCGCCGCGTCGAACGGCCCAGCGACGAGGAGATCCGCGAGTCGCTGGCCGGCAACCTGTGCCGTTGCACCGGTTACGAGAAGATCCTGGACGCCGTACGGCTGGCCGCGGAGAGGACCAACGCATGACGCTCGTCATCCGAGATGCCGCACTGGCCACAGTGGACGACAACGGCACCGAACACGCCACTGGACATATCGTGGTGGAGGGCGACCGGATCACGGCCGTCGGCGCCGGCCCGGCGCCGGACATCGCGGGCGCGACCATTGTGGACGGACGCGGCTGCCTCGTCACGCCGGGGCTGATCAACACGCACCATCACCTGTACCAGTGGGCGACGCGCGGCATGAGCCAGACCAGCACGCTGTTCGAATGGCTGGTCGAGCTGTACCCGATCTGGGGCCGGCTGGACGCCGACGTCACGCACGCGGCCGCGTCCGGCGGGCTGGCCCGATTGGCGCTCACCGGCTGCACCACCGTCGCCGATCACCACTACGTCTTCCCGGCCGACGGCGGTGACCAGGCAGCGGCCGTGGTCGCGGCGGCCGACCGGATCGGCACGCGGCTGCACCTGGTGCGCGGCTCCATGGACCGGGGCGAGTCGGGCGGCGGGCTGCCGCCGGATCACATCGTGGAGGACACCGACGCGGCGCTCGCCGCGACCGAGCAGGCGATCGCGAAGTACCACGACCCGGCCGGCAACGCGCGGGTGCAGGTCGCGGTCGGGCCGTGTTCGCCGTTCTCGGTGACCGAACGCCTGATGATCGGCGGCGCCGAACTCGCCCGCCGGACCGGTGTCCGGCTGCACACGCACCTGGCCGAGACCGCGGACGAGGACGCGCAGTGTCAGCGCGAATTCGGCTGCACGCCGGTGGAGTACGCGGAACGGCTCGGTTGGCTGGGCGACGACGTGTGGCTGGCGCACGCCGTGCACCTCACGCCGGACGCGATCGCGGCCATCGCCGGCAGCGGCACCGGCACCGCGCACTGCCCGACGTCGAACGCGCGGATCGCGGTCGGCGTCGCACCGATCGCGGAACTGCTCGCGGCCGGCGTACCGGTCGGGCTCGGCGTGGACGGGGCGGCGTCGAACGAGTCCGGCGGGCTCGCCGAGGAGATGCACCAGGCGTTGCTGTTCGCGCGGCAGCGCAGCGGGGCGCGCTCGCTGAGCCCGGGACAGGCGTTGTGGATGGCCACGATGGGCGGGGCGCGCTGTCTGGGCCGGTCGGCCGATCTCGGGTCGATCGAGGTCGGCAAGCTGGCCGACCTGGCGCTGTGGCGGCTGGACGGCCTGGCGCACGCCGGCATCGACGATCCGGTCGCGGCGCTCGTGCTGGGCTCGCCGGCACCGCTGGAACTGCTGCTCGTCGGCGGTGAGCCGGTGGTCCGCACGGATCATCTGACCACGGTGGACGAATCCGTCGTGGCGCGGGAACTGGCCGCGGCACACCGGAAGTTGGTGGCGGGATGACGACCAGTGTGGCGACATCGGCCGGCGTTGGCACGAGCGCGCAACGGCCGGACGGCGTGTTGAAGACGCGCGGCGAGTTTGCCTACTCGTCCGACCTGTGGCACGCGGACATGATCTGGGGCGCCACGCTGCGCAGCCCGCACCCGTACGCCCGCATCCGGCGGGTCGACCTGACCGAGGCGCTGAAACTGCCCGGCGTGTACGCGGTGTTGACTCATGCCGATGTGCCAGGGACAAATTTGTATGGCCTGGAGCACCTGGACCAGCCGGTGCTCGCCGTGGATATGGTGCGCTACCAGGGCGAACCGGTGGCACTCGTCGGCGCGGACCATCCGGAGACGGCCCGGCGCGCCATCGCGCTGATCGACGTCGAGTACGAGGTGTTGCCGCCGATCACCGACGCGCGTGTCGCCGTACACGGTGACGGACCGTCGTTGCATCCGGGCGGGAACGTCGTGCGGCACGTGCCGATCCGGCGCGGTGACGTCGCGGCGGCGAAGGCCACCGCCGAGATCGTGGTCACCGGCGACTACGAGGTCGGCATGCAGGACCAGGCGTTTCTCGGGCCCGAGTCCGGGCTCGCGGTGCCGGCCGAGGACGGTGGCGTCGACCTGTTCGTGGCGACGCAGTGGCTGCACGTGGACCAGCGGCAGATCGCGACCGCGCTCGGGCTGCCGATCGAGAAGGTGCGGATGACGCTGGCCGGGGTCGGCGGCGCGTTCGGCGGGCGCGAGGACCTGTCGATGCAGGTGCACGCGTGCCTGCTCGCCCGGTACACCGGCCGGCCGGTGAAGATGGTGTACAACCGCGAGGAGTCGTTCTTCGGCCACGTACACCGGCATCCGGCGACGCTGCACTATGAGCACGGTGCCACCCGCGACGGCCAGTTGCTCTACGTCGAGGCGCGGATCTACCTGGACGGCGGGGCGTACGCATCGAGCACGCCGGCCGTCGTGGCGAACGCGGCCACGCTCGGCGTCGGACCGTACGACGTGGCGGCCGTGTCGATCGACTGCTGGGGCGCCTACACGAACAACCCACCGTGCGGCGCGATGCGTGGTTTCGGCGCGGTACAGGCCGGTTTCGCGTACGAGTCGCAAATGGACAAACTCGCGGCAGCGGTCGGCGTCGATCCGGTCACGATCCGCTTCCGCAACGCCATGTCCGAGGGCAGCGTGATGCCGACCGGCCAGGTCGTCGACTCGGCAGCTCCGGTGGCGCAGCTGCTGGCACTGGTGCGGGACAAGCCGATGCCGCCCGTCGACTCCACTGTGGATATTCGGCGGCTGCCCGGCGGCGCGTCGAACACCACTCACGGTGAAGGCGTCGTGCGTGGGGTCGGCTATGCCGTCGGCATCAAGAACATCTGCTTCTCGGAGGGGTTCGACGACTACTCGACGGCCCGGCTGCGACTCGAGGTCGTCGGCGACGAGCCGTCCGTGCTGGTGCACACGGCCGCGGCCGAGGTCGGGCAGGGGCTCGTGACGATCCAGCAGCAGATCGTGCGAACCGAGCTCGGCGTGCAGCGGGTGACCATCCATCCGGCGGACACCACCGTGGGCAACGGCGGTTCGTCGTCGGCGTCGCGCCAGACGTACGTGACCGGCGGCGCGGTGAAGGCGGCGTGCGAGGCCGTGCGGGCGCGGGTGCTGACGATGGCGTCGGCGCGCTACGGGATTGCGCGGCGCGAACTCGCGCTGGCCGGCGGCAAGATCGTGGCCGAACGGGAGGGCGTGCTCGCCGACCTGGTCGACGTGCTCGGCGACGCGGCGATCGAGGAGACCGTAGAGTGGCGTCACCGGCCGACCGAGCCAATCGATCCGGTGACCGGGCAGGGGCGGACGCACGTGCAGTACGCGTTCGCGGCGCACCGGGCGGTGGTCGACGTGGACGTCGAGTTGGGGCTGGTGCGGGTGGTCGAACTCGCGTGCGCGCAGGACGTCGGCAAGGCGATGAACCCGCAGGCCGTCGTGGGCCAGATCCAGGGCGGTTCGGCACAGGGCCTCGGTCTGGCCGTGATGGAGGAAATCCAGATCACCGACGGCAAGATCCGCAACCCGTCGTTCACCGATTATCTGATTCCGACCATCCTCGACATGCCACCGATGCCGATCGACGTACTGGAGTTGGCCGATCCACATGCGCCGTACGGGCTGCGTGGCGTCGGCGAGCCACCGACCATCTCCTCCACACCAGCCATCGTGGCCGCGATCCGTGCCGCGACCGGCCTCGCCTTGACCAGGGCACCCGTGCGACCGGAACACATCACCGGCACTCATCACTGATTCCCGCGTTATTCATAACAACGGAGTTCGCATGACCCAGTTGAAGGACCGTGTCGTCACCCAACCCTCAGTTCGGCATATTTTCCGCATAAAAGAACGCGGCAGCACACCTGGCCGAGAAATCCGCGGCGGCGTGACGACATTCGTCGCGATGTCATACATCGTGCTGCTCAACCCTTTGATTCTGGGCGGCGCAGCCGATGTCACGGGCGCCCGTTTGAGCAATACCGAACTGACCACGGCCACCGCATTGGCCGCCGCCGTGATGACGATACTGATGGGCCTCATCGGAAACGCACCGCTGGCACTGGCGGCCGGACTCGGCGTCAACGGGATCGTGGCCTACCAGCTGGCACCGGCGATGACCTGGCCGGACGCGTTCGGCCTCGTCGTTCTGGAAGGCGTGTGCATCGTACTGATGGCGGCGAGCGGGGTGCGGGAACGCATCATCAACGCCATTCCGGCGGCCATCAAGACGGCGATCACGGTCGGCATCGGCCTGTATATCGCGTTGGTAGGTTTGGTCAGCGCGGGATTCGTGACCAGAACACCGGACGCGGCCGGCACGACGGTTCCGGTACGCATGGGCCTGAACGGCCATTTACATGGACTACCGATGGTCGTGTTCTGTTTCGGACTGCTGTTGATGATCGCGCTCGTCGCCCGCAAAGTGCCCGGCGCCATTCTGATCAGCATTCTGAGTGCGACGGTGCTGGCCGTGATCCTCAACGCGATATTCCATCCGGCGAACTGGGGCCTGATCACGCCGGCGCTACCCCGGCACATCGTGTCCGCACCCGACTTCGCGTTGTTCGGTCACGTGAACCTGTTCGGCGGCTTCGCGGCGGCCGGCCCGGTGTCAGCGGTCGTGTTCCTGTTCACCCTGGTCCTCTCCGGCTTCTTCGACGCGATGGGCACCATCACCGGCGTCGCAGCGGCGGCCGGTCTCACGGATCGCCATGGCCGGGTCCGCGGCATGGGCCGAATCCTGATGGTGGACGGCGCCGGCGCGATCGCGGGCGGCGTGACCGGATCGGCACCGAACACGGTGTTCCTGGAGTCGGCGGCGGGTGTCGGTGAAGGGGCGCGGACCGGACTCGCGAGCGTGGTGACCGGGTCGCTGTTCGGCGTGCTGCTGCTGTTGACGCCATTGGCCGCCGTCGTGCCGGCACAGGCGGCGGCGCCGGCACTGGTGGTCGTCGGCGGGATGATGATGGCGCAGTGCGCGGGCATTCCGTGGCAGGACCCGGACTATCTGCTCCCCGTGTTCCTCACGATCGTGCTCATCCCGTTCACCTATTCGATCACCAACGGAATCGGAGCGGGCCTGATCGCGTTCGTCGTTGTGAAGGCGTGCCGGGGCCGGTGGCGGGAGGCGGGTTGGTTGGTGACGGTCATCGCGCTGCTGTTCGTGGTGTACTTCGCTGTCGACGGAATCAAGGCGGTGCTGTGATGGCGTTGATCTTCCTCAACGGCGGCGGGATGCGTGGTGGGCCGTTGCATCATCAACTGCAGGGTGCGCCGTTGGTCCGCGTGGCGCGGAGTGCGCCCAGGTATCGGTACTACTCCGTGGGGGACCGCTTCCCGGCGATGTTGGAGGTGGGGGCGGGCGGGCATGCGGTGGTCGGGGAGGTCTATGAGGTGTCGTTGGCTGTGTTGCGGGAGCATTTGTTGCCGGCGGAGCCGCCTGAGTTGGAGTTGGGGGTGATTGAACTGGATGACGGGACGGCTTGTTTGGCTACTGTGTTGCGGGCTGAGTTTGGTGGGGCGTTGGATCTGCGGGACATTTCTGAGGTGGGTGATTGGCGGGTGTATCAGGCCAGCCTGGGGCCGGAACGGACCGCTTGATCAACCCACCACCTGACTGCCGACCAGCAGCGCGATCAGGCTCAGAGCAAACAGGCCCACCAGCAGACCGGGCCGGTGCCCCTCCCCCGGGACATATGGTTGTCCAGTCTTTCCTGCTCCGCCCCGGCCCCGGTCTTCGGCCTCCTGCTTCGCTCCGATCTCCTCATTGTCGTAACGGTTGATGGCACCGCGTCAATCGCGCTTCGCGTCGCTGCGCGATGGCCTTCGGCCACAATTGATCCGATACCACCAACCGCACGGGAGCTTCGGATCGGAACGGAGCAGGAAAGACTGAACGACCCCCTCGTCCCGG
>Ga0070714_100001332_pt1 | contig 17835 bp, 14 predicted proteins | sample LARL83metaG_FD_65450 | JGI IMG/M metagenome (GOLD analysis project Ga0070714, IMG submission 65450) | Corn, switchgrass and miscanthus rhizosphere microbial communities from Kellogg Biological Station, Michigan, USA - LAR L8-3 metaG | ecosystem: Host-associated > Plants > Roots > Rhizosphere ... | reverse complement strand
GCCTCGACGAAGAAGGCCTCACGCAGCCGTTCGTCGAGGTGATCGCCCCCGCGTACCACGTCCACGCATACCGTGCCCTCGCGCTCGAGTGCGCGCCCGGACGTGCGGAGATTCCGTAACAGGTTGTTGCTGAGGCCGCCTTCGTAGTCCTCCCAAGTCCCCCGCACGTCCAGGTATGGCGCGCGCGCGAAGGGACGGACCAGTACGCGGTATCCGGCCGCCTCAGCCGCCGTGCGGCAGGCATCCAGGCTCTGCTCTTCCGGATCCAGCGAGGTGAGGGACACATGGATGGGCTGCTCGGCGAAAAGGGATTCTGCCAGCGCCGCGGCCGGGGCGGGGCCTTCGGCCAACAACCCGAAACCCGGGGTGTGATAGTTGGCTGGAGATTCGAGAGTCCGGTTACGGCGCACAATCGGCAGCAGGCCGACCAGGCGGCCGCCGCGATGCACGGTCCTCAGTTCCGGCTCACCTGTTCCGAAGGCGCGCCACCAGGCCTCCGCCCAACCGAAGTGCAGGTAGGGGAGCGCCCGCAGCTTTGCGGAGAGCGAATCCCACTCTTCGATCAGGCCAGCATCGGCGGGGAAATAGGGGTGGATGGCGTGGCGGAAGAGGGCGCCGCCGTCATCGGCCCCGATGCCATCGAACCAACCCGGAGGTGGCGCGTCCTGCGCCCGTGCACGTTCCATGTATGGGTCCATGATCGCTCCGCGAAATGTCACTCGCCAGGAAAAAGTATTCCAAGACCAGCGGCGGGCGAATCGGGTATTACCCCAATTCGGAACAGCACGGCACCCAATGAGGCAGGCTTTCGCCGGGCAACCATGACCCGTGGATTTTCCGGCCAAGAATCCAGCGAATGCCCGATGGGCAGCGGCGTGCGTGCCCGGCAGAGTCGGCGCACGTGTCGTGGGCTGCAGTGTGGCCGCACACGACATGTGAAGGCACGGCGTCCATGCGATGCGACCCAGCGCACAGAAATGCGTAAGACCACGCTCCGAGTTGCGACTTCATCGTGTGCGACGTGAAACACGTTTTGGGTCGGTCGAGTGATTATCCCGCGCCAAACGGGGTGTTTTCCCGATTGGCGCACTACGCGATTAATGGGGTAATTGCACACGGATACGATGCTGATTTGATCAAGCACTGCGGGGCAAAGGAATCACTGCCCCTAGGACGCAGATGAGCGTCGCAGTAACACAGCCTTGCGGGATGAACTCATCGTTCTCAGGAAGAGAACCGAAGGGGCGAAGCTTTGTCAGAAACCATCGGCGACAAGAACATCCTTAGCCAATCGCCACAGGGTCCGCTAGTGGAGACGCCTGTGGAACGTTGGCACGTGCTTTGGACCAGGAGCAACTGCGAGCAGTCCGTCTATGAGCAGTTGGCAGCCGGCGGCTTCAAGGTGCTGCTGCCTACGGTGGACCGCTGGTCGCGCCGCAAGCACACCCGTTGCCTGTACCGTGCGCCGTTGTTCCCCGGCTACCTTTTTGTGCGTCATGCGGTCGACAAGGACAGCTACATAGAGATCTGCAAGGCACGCGGCCTGGTGCGGATACTCGGTGAACGCTGGGACAAGCTGGCGGTGGTGCCGGACGAGGAGATCGAATCCATCCGCAGGGTCAACCAATCCGACCTACCGCGGATGCCCCACCCTTACCTCAAGGTGGGGCAGACGGTGCGGATCATCGGCGGCCCGCTGGCTAACCTGCAAGGCGTCTACCTGCGGGAGGAATCCAAGCGAGGCCTGTTGGTGCTCTCGGTGGAGATGTTGCGCCGCAGCCTTGCGGTCGAGATCGACTGCACGCTGGTCGCGGCGACCTGAGCCGGTACTCGCCGGTCCTGATAAACAATAAGGAGATGAGGATGGGCAAGCTGGGCAGGGATGCCTCTACGCCAGTGTTGCGCCACGCGGTGGCCATGCTGCTGGGTGCCTGTGCCTTCGCGCCGGAACTGCGCGCGGACACGGCGACCTACTTGTCGCCGTCCATCGCCATCGGCGGGGTCTACAACGACAACGTCTTCCTCACGCCCTCCAATTCCGGGGTGGCGCGCCAGTCGGATGAGATCCTGCGCGTCAGCCCGGCCCTGGAAGGCGGCTATGGTTCGGACACGCTCACCATCGGCGGCTACTACACCTTCGACGCCGAACGCTATCGCCGCTTCAAGGGCCTCGATGGCAATGCGGTGCGCCGCAACGCTGCCTTGGATTTCGACTTTCTGGCGACGCCACGCCTAGACGTAGCGACGCAGGCAGACTACACCAGCACCGAGACGCCGTCCGAGCTGGACGTGAGCAATCTCAACGTCGGGCGCGCCCACGCCGTGTACATGACGGTGTCGCCATCGGTAGGTTACGCCTTCGATGAGTTGACCTACGGTCGCGTGGGCTACACCTACGGGCTCGAGGAGCTCGCGGGTGCGCCGAATAACACCTCCAGCCAGACCGGCACCCTGGGCATGGAACACCGCTTCGACCCGCGCGATACCTTCGACTTCAACTTCGCCGCCACCCGTTACGACTTCGGCCCCAACGATGTGGTGGACTCGAGGGTTGCGACGGTGGGCTGGACACGCCAGTTCACGGAGCTCACCAGCATCTCACTGGCCGTCGGCCCGCGGCGCACCGAGACCACCAATTCCGTCGACTATTCGGCCGGCGTGCATACGATTCTCGATTCCGGCAACTTCGACCTCGACTACAGCCATACCGAGACCGCCTTGATCGGCGAGTTCCGGCCGGCCGAGAGCCAGAACCTGACTTTGAAATGGGACTACTTCTCCGGGACTAACCTGGAGCTGTACGTGGACCCCAGCTACACCCGGGACACCATCGGTACCGCCGTGGCCACCCTGGCCCGGATCGCACTGAGCTTCGACTACCGGTTGAGCCGGATCACCTCGGTGGTCGGGTCCTACCAGTACAGCCGGCAACAGGGCCTGCTCACCGGCGCCGACACCCGCATCATCGATAACGTGGTCTACCTGGGTCTGCAGTTCTCCATGCCGGTGCCAGGCGAGAGCGCCTTCGTCCGGCGCCGGGCCAACCCGTTCGAGAACCAGTGGCCGGCGCCGCGTACACAGCAGATATCCCCGTATCCGACCGACACGATCAATACCCCTTCCTCCCCGACCAACTCCACGGACCAAACCAATGAGACACCACCTCCGTGAATTAATCCGCCTGGGGCTGCTGGCGGCTTTGCTGGTAGCCCTCTCCGCCTGTGCCCACGACCAGCCCGTCGCCACCGACAGCGGTTGCCACGGCGATTGCCGTGCCGAGCGATACGTGATCGGCCCGGGTGACGTCCTGCACATCTCGGTGTGGAAGGATCCCAACCTGGAGCGCATCGATACGGTGCGTCCCGACGGGATGATCTCCTTCCCGCTGATCAACGAGGTGCAGGCGGCAGGGCAGAGCCCCATGCAGTTGCAGAAGACGCTCTCTGACAAGCTGCGCCAGTACATCTCGGATCCCGAGGTCTCCGTGGTGGTGCAGGAAGTGCACAGCTTCGCGGTCTCGGTGTTGGGCGAGGTCAAGACGCCCGGCCGCTACGAGCTCAAGGACCAGTCCACCGTGCTCGACGTGCTGGCCCAGGCCGGAGGCTTGAGCGAGTTTGCCTCACCCTCGAAGATCGTGGTGCTTCGCGACGACAACGGTGTCAAGAGACGCATCCTGTTCGACTACAACACCGCGGTATACGGCGAGCAACCGCCGGTCTACGTGCACCCGGGCGACATCATCACCGTACCCTGACGGAGCCATCGACCATGCAAGCACAGGAACAGAACGAATCGGCCTTCGGCGCGCTGTCGCGCCTGTGGAGGCGCCGCAAATGGCAGGCCCTGTCGGTGTTCGTGGTAGCGTTCGCCGCCACCGCGAGCTTCGTGGCATCCCTGCCGGACATCTACAGCTCCACGGCCACCGTCATGGTGAACCAGCAGTTGCCGCAGGCCGACGCCAGCGGCGGCCCGGGGGGGCAGGGCCGGGACAGCCAGCTCGACGCGGTGAGCGAAGAAGTGCTGAGCCGCGACCGGCTGCTGGCGCTAGTGCAGCGCTTCAACCTCTATCCCGAGCTGCGCAAGGAAGCGTCCGAGGACGCGTTGCTGACACGCATGCGCCAGGATATCCAGTTGGAGCGCAAGTCCGGACCACAGCAGTGGGGCCAGGATCCGACCTTCGCCTTCACCCTGAGTTACCAGGGCTGGAGTCCGAAACAGGTCTCGGAAGTGACCAATGCGCTGGCCGACTCCTACGTGGACCAGAACAACCGCATGCGTTCGCAGCAGGCGGCCGCGACCCTTGCCACCTTGCAGTCGCAGCTCTCCGACATCAAGCACAGGCTCGATATGCAGGGCCAGCGCATCAACGCGTTCCGTGCCTCGCACCTCGGTGAGTTGCCGGAGCAACAGGCCACCAGCCTCGCCATGCTGCAGCAGTTGGACGGCCAGTTGCATGAGAACGCGCAGTCGCTTACCCAGACGCTGCAGGAGCGGCAGGCGGCCGCGGCCCAGAAGTATTCCGGCAGCCAGGCGGACGACGTGTCCGACCTGCCGGCTCTCGAAGACCAGCTCGCCGCCCTGCGCAGCCGCTACACCGACCAGTATCCCGACGTGGTACGCCTGAAACAGCAGATCGCGGCCCTCAAGAAGCTGCAGGATGACCGCGCCTCCGACGACACCACCGCACCTGCCGATCAGGACGCGTCGCCGGATACCACCATCAAGTCCTACCAGGACGAGGACTCGCGGCTGCGCACCGAGATCGCCGGCTACCAGGCGCGCCTGGAGAACATGCCGGTGCGCGAGCAGCAGCTGCAGTCCCTGATGCAGGGTTACGCCGAGACTCAGGATGTGTACTCGCAGTTGCTGAAGCGCTACGAGCAGACCCCGCTGCCACAGGATCCGGGTGGGCAATACCGGGTGCTGGAGCGGGCCACGCAGCCCACCGACCCCTCCGGGCCGAACCGGTTGCGCCTCCTGGTGCTGTGCCTGGTCGCCTCGCTTGGCCTGGCGGCGGCGCTGGTGTTCCTGCTGGAGCAGATGGATCCGACCTTCCACAGCGTCGATGAGCTGCGCGGATTCAGCCGCGTGCCGGTGCTGGCCAACATCCCCCAGATCATCACCCGCCAGGACGTGTGGCGCAGCCGGCTGCGCTTCGGCACCGCGGCGCTCTCGGTGCTGGTACTGACCCTGGTGGTGGCGCAGGGCGCGTCGTTCATGGGCCACGGCAATACCGGGCTGGTGTGGATGCTGTCCAAGCATGCCGCACCCGGCGCCACCAACAGCAACGCCGGCTGACATCGTAATCACACATCCGGACCTGTACGAGGAACACAGACATGCAACCGAATGAAGGCAGCAACACCAAGCCACTGCGTCCGGGCGCCCCACCGGTGGTCCGTGTGGAACCGAAGCTCAGCGAGCCGCATCCCGACCGGACTCGGCCCAACAAACCGGTGGTGCCGGAGGCCCGCACCGAGCGGATCTCCGAGCGTCCCAAGCCCGGCGAGATAAATGCCAAACAGGTGGATAAGCACCTCGTCAGCATGACCGAGCCGGATTCCTACGAGGCGGAGCAATATCGCAAGCTGCGCTACGTCCTGGAGGAGAAGCGCAGGGGCAACGAGGGGATGGTGGTGGCGGTGTGCAGCCCCGCCGCCGGCGACGGCAAGTCGCTCACCGCAATCAACCTCGCAGCGGCCCTGGCGCAGGCTCGCGATTCCAAGGTGCTCCTGGTTGATGTGGACTTACGGCGCGAGTCGGCGTCGCTCAAGGAACACCTGCGCCTGGGTAATCCTGCGCCCCATGGACTCACCGATGCCATCATGTCCTCGACGCTGTCGCTCCAGGAGGTCGCGCGACCCCTGAGCGGTTCGAACATGTCGGTGGTGTTCACCGGCACCCGGGTGAACGCGCCTTATGAATTGCTGCGCGCGGCACGCTTCGGTGAGCTCCTCAAGGAGGCCAGCCGTAGCTACCAGTACGTGATCCTCGATGCACCTCCGGTGGTGCCGGTCTCGGACTGCCGCGTGATCCGCCGCTGGGTGGATTCCTTCCTGATGGTGGTGGCGGCACACCGCACCCCCCGCCCCATGCTGGAGGAGGCACTGGACCTCGTCGGACCTGAGAAGCTGCTGGGCCTGGTGTTCAACCGCGGCGACCTGATGCCGCGCCGCTACTACGGTTACTACCGCTATGGCATGCCCATGCGCCAGGTGCAACCGCGCCGGGAACCGCGTCTGCAGGCCCAAGGCACGCCGGGGAATGGCTGAGCGCACCATCATCCTGGGCACCGGACAGCTCGCGCGGCGCATCGTCGAGGAGATAGCGGCGCAGCCCGATGGCGCTGCCGAACTCTGCGGCGTGATCAGCGAGCATCCCCGCATGGGCCCGCAGTTCACCGCGACCTGGCTCGGCTCCCTGCATAAGCTGAGCGCGATACTCGCCGAGCACAGGCCCGAGCGCGTCATCGTCGCCGTGGAGGAGGAGTACGGGCACCTCAGTGCGGACCTGCTGGTGGACCTTCAGGCGCTGCACGACATGGACGTGGAGTCGGGACTGGACGCCTATGAGCGTCTCACTGGCAAGCTCGCAATCGAGTCGCTGACCGCCGACAGCGTGCTGTTCTCCAGCCGCTTCCGGCCTTCGCGTCCGGCACTGTGGTTCGCCCGGGGTTACAGCCTGGCTGCCGCCGTCGTCGCCACGCTCTTGTTCCTGCCGTTGATGGCGCTCATCGCCGTCTGGATCCGCCTCGACTCGCCCGGCCCGGTCCTGTTCGTGCAGGAGCGGGTGGGCTTGGGCAACCGCCACTTCCGCCTGCTGAAATTCCGCAGCATGCGGGTCACCGGGCGCCGGCACTCCGAGTGGGCCGCCGACAACGAGGACCGCATCACCCGCGCTGGCCGCTGGCTGCGCAAGTTCCGCCTGGACGAGCTGCCGCAGTTCATCAATGTGCTGCGCGGCGACATGAACCTGGTGGGCCCGCGCCCGCATCCAGAGAGCAATCGCCGTCTGTTCATCCTGGTGTCGCGCAATACCCCTGAGTGCGGCGAACAGATCCCCTATTACTCGCTGCGCTCGTCGATCCGCCCCGGCATCACCGGCTGGGCTCAGGTCCGTTACAAGTACGCCAACGGACTGGACGAGGAGATGGAGAAGCTGCGCTATGACCTGTACTACATCAAGCATTTCTCCCTCTGGTTGGACATGCGCATCCTGTTCGAGACCGTGAAGGTCGTGTTGCTCGGGCACCGGCGGCCGGTTCGCGACGCGGAGATGGCTCCTGCCATGGATGGCGGGGTGGATTCCGTGTCCCCTGACCGACCGCTGATGCCCGGGCTGGCGGAGTTGCCGCCGCCTCCGATGCCGCGCCCCGGCTTGGGGCCGGACGGCCGCGTGGGCGGAGTGCAGTGAGATCCCCATGATCCTCGAATCGACCCTCGACTATCCGCCCAGCCCGCACGTCGGCGACACCGAGTTCCTGGAGGCGCGCAGCACGCCGCTGCGCATCACCGCGCTCGGCGGTGGCACCGGCCTCGCCGCGCTGCTGCAGGGCCTGCGGGTCCTGCACTTCCCGGTGGGCATGCGCGACGAGGCGGACCACGAGCGGCTCACCGCCATCGTGACCATGGCGGATGACGGCGGCAGCTCAGGTGCGTTGCGCCGCAGCTACGACATCCTGGCGCCGGGTGACATCCGCAACTGCCTGCTGGCACTGTCGGATGCCGACCCCACGCTGCAGGAGCTGTTCAACTTCCGTTTCGACGGCCAGCTGGGCGGCCACAGCCTCGGCAACCTGATGCTCACGGCCCTGGCCCTGATGGAGAAGGACTTCGGCAAGGCGGTGGAACGGGCCAGCAAGCTCCTGGACGTGCGCGGCCGGGTGCTGCCCGCCAGCCTGGAAGCCGCGCAATTGCTCGCGGAATTCGTGGATGGCAGCTGCAGCATGGGCGAGTCCCGCATCGCCGCGGTGGGGCGGCGCATCCGCCGCATGTCGCTGGTGCCGCACCATGTGCGCGCCTTGCCGCAGGCCCTGCATGCCATCTCCGGCTCACACCTCGTGGTGCTCGGGCCGGGCAGCCTCTATACCAGTCTCATCCCGGTGCTGCTGGTGCGCAGCATCGCCGAGGCCATCGCCGAGTCCGGCGCGCGGGTGGTGCTGGTGATGAACCTCATGACCGAACCCGGGGAGACCGACGGCTATACCGCCGCCGACGTGGTGCAGGCGATCCGCGAGCACGCGCCGGAGCTCCCCATCCACAGCGTGCTGGTCAACAGCGCACGGCCGTCGCCTGAGCAGTTGCGCCGCTATGCGGCGGAGGGCGCCGAGCCGATCACACCGGATCCTGTTTTCATGAAGACCCTGGGCTGCCGCGCGGTGAAATGCGACCTCTTGGGAGATGGTCCCTTGGTGCGCCACGAACCTTGCAAGCTTGCCCGTGCCCTTTTGAACCTGGCCCTAGAGGAATTGCCATGAATGCCAATGCTTTGAAGGAACGCATCGAGAAACACGAAGCGAGGATCACCGTCATCGGCCAGGGCTACGTAGGCCTGCCGCTGGCCATCGCCTTCGCCCACGCCGGTTTCAAGGTGGTGGGACTGGACAACAGCCTGGAGAAGGTGGAATCCCTGAACCAGGGGCGCTCGCCGATCCCGGACGTGCCGGACGAGGAGCTGCAGAAGCAACGCGCTGCGGGACGCTACAGCGCCACCAACGATTACTCGGTGCTGGCTGACACCGATGCGGCGATCATCTGCGTGCCGACCCCGCTGCGCAAGACCAAGGACCCGGATATCTCCTACGTGATCTCCGCGGCCGAAGAGCTGGCGGAACACCTGCATCCCGGCCAACTGGTGGTGCTCGAATCCACTACCTATCCCGGCACCACCGAGGAGATCCTGCTGCCCATGTTCTCGGACAAGGGCGGCGAGGCGGGCGTGGACTTCTTCCTGGCCTTCTCGCCGGAACGCATCGATCCTGCCAACCCCAACTTCAAGGTGCGCGACATCCCCAAGGTGGTGGGAGGCGTCACCCAGGAGTGCTCGAAGCTGGCGGCGCAGCTCTATCGCCAGGTGGTGCCGAAGGTCCTGGAGGTCTCCAGCCCGCGCGTAGCGGAGATGGCCAAGCTCTACGAGAACGTGTTCCGCAACGTGAACATCGCGCTCGCCAACGAGCTGGCGCTGATGTGTCACCGCCTCGGGGTCAACACCCGCGAGGTGATCGACGCAGCCTCCACCAAGCCTTTCGGTTTCATGACCTTCCATCCCGGTCCTGGCGTGGGCGGCCATTGCATCGGCATCGACTCCCAGTACCTGGCCTGGAAGATGAAGCTCAACGGCTACGATGCCCGCTTCATCCACCTGGCCGAGGAGATCAACCAGTCCATGCCCGCGCGCGTGGTGCAGATGGTGAGCGACGCCTTGAACAACCGGCAGCGTTCCCTCAAGGGTGCCAAGGTGCTGGCGCTGGGCGTGGCTTACAAGCCCAACGTCAGCGATATACGTGAGTCGCCGGCGCTGGAGGTGATCGAGCAGTTGCGCAAGCGCGGGGCCGACGTCACCTACGCCGATCCGCACGTGCCGAAGGTATCGATCGACGGCACGCAGTTCGAGGCGGTGGTGGCCGACGAGAAGGCCATCAAGGGTTCCGACTGCGTGGTGATCCTCACGGACCACAAGGATTTCGACTACAACCGCATCGCCGGAGATGCCTCGCTGGTGCTGGATACCCGCAACGCCACCTGGGGCATCCTCAACCCGAAAGCCGAGGTCATCCGGCTGTGAGCGAAGAGACCTGGGGCTGGTGGCGGCATGCCGCCACCAGCCCGGGACCCAAGGCGGGCGGGTTGGTGCGGGTGTCCCGGAGCGGCGCGCTGCCGTTCTGGGCATTGATGGGCTTCACCTGCCTGCTCCTGCTGTCGCCCCAGTCGTTCGTGCCGGCGCTCGGCGTGCTGCATCTGCCGCTGCTGATGGCGGTGCTCGCGGCCGGCAGTTTCGTGCTGGGGAGCTGGAAACGGCATGAGAATCCCTTCGCACTCGGAAAAGAGCACCGCGTGGCGCTGCTGCTGGCGGCCTGGGCCATCGTCACCGTGCCCTTGTCGCTGTGGCCCGGCGGCAGCGTGGCGTATTTCTTCGGCATATTCTTCAAGGCGCTGATCGTGTTCTGGCTGTTGAGCCGGGTGGTGGACAGCATGGACCGACTGGAGATCACCTGCTGGACGCTCAGCCTGCTGGCGGTCCCGCTGGCGCTGTCCGGCGTGCGCAGCTTCTTCTCCGGCGGCTTCAGGCAGCAGGAGCTGTCCCACGGCCTGGCACGCATCTCCGGTTACGACGCCGGGCTCACCGCCAACCCCAATGACCTGGCGCTGATGCTGAACCTGATACTGCCGCTCAGCATCGCATTGTTCCTGAAGGCCCGTCGCCCGGGTGCACAAGCCTTGCTGGCCGTGCTGGTGGCGCTCGACGTGGTGGCCATCATCGCCACCTTCTCACGCGCTGGCTTCCTGTCCTTGGGGCTGACCGGCGTGGCATACCTGTACATCCTGTTCCGCCGCCGGCGCCGCACGCTGGCGGCACTGGTGATCGCGGCCTGCCTGGCCGGGACCGCCCTGGTGCCCTCGGCCTACATCCATCGCCTGAGCACCATCACCAACATCCAGGCGGACCGGACCAACTCGGCCCAGACCCGTTTCCGCGACTACATCGAAGCGACCAAATACGTGATCGCGCATCCCTTGATCGGTGCCGGCATCGGCATGAACATCCTGGCCCTAAACAACGAGCGCGGCACCACCTGGACCCTGGTACATGACATCTACCTGGTGTACGCGGTGGACCTGGGGCTGCCCGGCGTGATCCTGTTCCTGCTGCTGCTGCGGCAGGTGATCCGCGGCCTGCGTACCGCCATACGACGAGCCGAGGAGGACCCGGAGGCGGGTGACCTGCACTATCTGATGGAAGGCCTGCTGGTGAGCATCGCCAGCTTCTCGCTCTCGGCTTTCTTCTACCCGGATGCCTACCAATTCTATTTCTATTATATCGCCGGCCTGGCGATCGCCGCCGCCACCATCACTTTCGCAGGTGACCGGCAAGCCACGGCCGAACCCCAAGGGGACCCTGCATGACCACCTTGAGGCTTGCCGCCCATTCCCGTATCCCCATGACTGATCGAGCCGTTGCGGACGAGAGCGCTGTGCCCCGCATCCAGTTGGTGAAGTTTCTGCCTTCATTCGGCATCGGCGGCACCGAGAAGCAGGTGGCCAATCTCACCAAGCGCATGGACCGGCGTGCCTTCGACGTGAGCTTCGCCTGCATGAACCGCTGGGGCGAGATGGTCAGTGAGATAGAGGGACGTCAGGGTCTGGCGATCTCCGAATACCCGCTGGGCAGCTTCTATGAACTGAATGCTTTCCGCCAGCAGTGGCGTTTCGTCCAGGCGCTGCGGCAGCGTCGCACTCAAATCCTGCACAGCTACAATTTCTACGCGAACATGTTCAGCCTGCCCGCTGCCAAGCTGGCTGGTGTGCCTTGTCTCATCGCCTCCATCCGCGACATGGGCATCTATCTCACCCCCACGAAGCTCAGAGCCCAGAAGCTCGTCTGCCGGCTGGCCGATCGTATCGTGGTGAACGCCGGTGCCATACGCGACTGGCTGGTGGAACAGGGTTATCCCGCCCAGAAGATCGTGGTGATCCGCAACGGCGTCGACACCTCCCGTTTCGGCATACGTGACGACGGTGCGGCGCTGCGACGGGAGCTCCATATCCCGACCGGTGCTCCGATGGTGGTCATGCTGGCTCGCCTCAACCCCACAAAGGGGATCGAGTGCCTATTCCAGGCTGCCATCAGGCTGCGCGACCGCCACCCGGATGCCTACTTCGTGGCGGTTGGCGAATGCTACACGCGCAATGCCGCCGGCCAGATCGTGCTAGATATCGCCTATCGCCAGCAACTGCAGGCGCGCATGCAGTCGCTCGGCCTGGCTCAGCGCTTCTGCTTCGCCGGGCTACGCAACGATGTACCGCAGGTGCTGGCCGCTGCGGCAGTCTCGGTTCTGCCTTCCGTCAGCGAAGGTATCTCCAACACGCTACTGGAGTCCCTGGCAGCCGGTGTCCCGGTGGTGGCCACGCGGGTGGGTGGTACTCCCGAGGTCATCGAGGATGGCGAACATGGCCTGCTGGTGCCGGTCAACGATCCCCAGGCGCTCGCCGATGCCATCTCCCGTGTGCTGGCCGACCCGGTGCTGGCGGCCCGCCTCGGCGCCAGCGGCCAACGCCGCGTGGCGGAGGAGTTCTCCTTCGAAGCCGTAGTGCGCAAGACCGAGGACCTGTACCGGGAACTGCTTGCAGCCAAGTGCCGCTGAGACCTGACCGATTCCCGACCGATCAACCCATCAGATGCGCGCGTGCCGCGCTTGGGGTTTCGCCATGACCGAGATGCTGCATCATTGGGCCACCGCCGAAGCCAACCGCCGGCCTGATGCTACCGCCGTGGCCTTGGGCGAGGAGCGACTGAGCTACGGCGAGCTGGAAGTGCTCTCCAACCAGCTGGCCCGGGCACTGCGTGAACGCGGCTGCGGGCGTGGTGACCGGGTGGCGCTGCTGCTGCCCAAGTCACCGCTCGCGGTGGTGTGCATCCTCGGCATCTACAAGGCTGACTGCGTATATGTGCCGCTGGACCCGGAGAGTCCGGCCAAGCTCCTCGCCCAGATAATCGCGCTGGCCGATGCCCGGTGCCTGCTCGCGTCCGCCAGCCTGGCGCCGCGGGTGCGGGAACTTCTGTCACAGCCGGACTTGCCGGCCTTCCGCATCGGCTGGCTGGGCAGCCCGGACCAGAGCGGCGGCCCGCTGCCGGTGGCGTTCCGTTTCTCGGACATCGGAGGACTGGCGGGGACCCCGCTGCGGGGCGCGTTCCGCGCCCAGGACACGGCCCACATCCTGTTCGACCCCCGGGCCGGGCGTCCCCTGCGCGGCGTCACCGCCACCCATCACAACTTGGTGAGTTTCGTGGAATGGGCGCAGCGGCACTTCCGGCTGAACGAGAGCGACCGACTCTCGGGCTATGCGCCGCTCACCGCCGACCATTCCCTGTTCGACATCTTCGCCAGCCTGGCTGCAGGCGCGGAGCTGCACCTGGTCCCCGCGGAAGCTCGGCTGTTGCCGGTACGGCTGGGTACGTGGATCCGCACCTCCGGCATCACCCAGTTCTCGGCGCCGGCCGCGGTGCTGGACAATCTTGCTAAGTTCGATGCGGTGCAGGCCTGGGACTTCCCGGACTTGCGGCGGGTGCTTTGGAGCGGGGAACTTGCCGCTTCGTCCCTGGGGCACTGGATGAAACAGTTGCCGCACGTGGAGTTCACAAATTTGTACGGGGCGCCCGAGACCACCGTGGCCAGCGCCTATCACACGGTGGCGTCCTTCCCTGCGCATCGCGGCGAACGCCTGCCCGTCGGCACGGCCCGCACCGGTGCGGAACTACTGTTGCTGGACCAAAACCTGCGGCCGGTGACGGCAGGCGGCTACGGCGATATCTACGTGCGCGGCACTTCCCTGAGCCCCGGATACTGGCGCGACACGGAAGCCACGCGCCGGGCCTTTCTCGAGGTGGAGGGCGGCGGCCGCGTTTTCCGCACCGGCCACCAGGGCGAGCGCGGCCGGGACGGCCACATCTATTTCATGGATCGGCCCAGCCAGCCGTTGATGGACTCGTTGCAGAACATCGTGACCACCTCGACCGAAGGCGACGGGCTGGAGGAGCCGGGCCGCTGGCGCGCCTGGGACGAGCAACAGAGAGGGGCTTCGGCCCGCACCCAGAGCCAAGCATGGATGCACGATGGAACTGATACCGCTTGAGAGCCAGGCCTTGATCGAACAGGCGGCCGGCTGGCTCGCCGAGAAACGCAACCGTCAGTGGTTGGATTCGGGATCGGGCGGCCAGCAGCTGGGGCCAGTGGCCCTCAAGGTCATGAGCCGCGGCGACGGCCACATCCTGCGCGCGTTCACCTCTGATGAGACCGGCGAGGCCATCGGCTTGGTGGCGCTGAGCAGCGTGAACCGAGATTTTCGCTCGGCGCTCCTGTGGGCGCTGCTGGGCGACAGGCGGTACGCGGCGAAAGGCTACGTGTTCCGGGCCACCTCGGCGATGTTGACCCTGGGTTTTGCCGAGTATGGGCTGGAGTGCATCAGTGCCTGGGCGGTGGAATGCAACCACGCTTCCCTGCGCATCCTCAAGAAACTCAACTTCAAGCCCATCGGCAGACAGCGCGACTGCCACTACATAGACGGGCATCCTTTCGACAGGCTGCTCTTCGAGCTGCAGTCCAGCGACCACCGCATGAAACCGGAACTGGCCTCGAACATCACCCCACTCTCCAGGCCGCCGCGGCGGCTCATCTGAGGAGCGACAGATGCAGGATTCCATCCCGGCGGCCCTGAGCGCCGCCAGCACACCGACGCCGGCGGCCCATGGGCTCACGTCGCTCACGGTCGAGCGCATCGACGACATGGCCGGCCTCACGGCCCTGAGGCCCGAATGGCAGGCCTTGCTGCAGGGCAACGAGGCCGACTGCCTGTTCCTCACCTGGGAGTGGCTGTCGTGCTGGTGGCGTTACATCTCCCAACGGCGGCGCCTGTGTCTGCTCACGGTACGGCGCGGCGGGGAACTGCTGGCCATCGCACCCTTCGCCATCCGGCCGCCGGAACCGGGCCGCCTGGTGCCGTTCCGTACCCTCGAGTTCATGGGCATGGGTGACGTGGGATCGGATTACATGGACCTCATCATCCGGCCCGATCTGGAGGAGCCGGCATTGGAGGCCGTGGCAGCTTACCTCAAGCAGCATAGCCTGGTACTGGACTTCCGCCGCGTGGATGCGGGTTCCCGGCGCATCACCGGATTACTGACGCTGCTCGGCAAAGATGGCTGGGAGTCCGAACAGCAGGTCACGGACAGTTGCCCCTACATCCCCCTCAAGGGGCATGACTGGAAATCCTACATCGCGACCGTGAGCCGCGCGCATCGGGCCAACGTCAACCGGCGGCTGCGCCGCCTCGGCGAGATATTCAAGCAGGTGGAGTTCAAGCGGGCCACCACCGAGGAGGAGCGCCGCGAGTACTTCACCCAGTTCCTGCGGCTGCACCAGCTACGCTGGTCCGGCAAGGAACGGTCCAACGCCTTCACCGGTGAAGGCACGCTGGCCTTCCACTCGGAGTTCAGCCAGGTAGCCCTGGAGCGCGGCTGGCTACGGCTCTTCGTGTTGCGCCTGGACGGTGAGCCCGTGGCTTCCACCTACAGCTTCCGCTACGGCGATGCCTTCTATTACTACCAGGCGGGCCTGGACCCCAAGCTCGCCGAGCACAGCGTGGGCCTGGCGACCTTAGGGCTAGCGGTGCAGAGTGCGATCAAGGAGGGCGTGAGCCGCTACGACCTGCTGCACGGCAACCTGGGCTATAAGGCCCTGTGGACCGATGCCACCCGTCCCGTGTCGCGCATCTACTGCTACCCGCCCAATGCCGGGGGCGCGCTGTACCGGCAGGTGCAGGGACTGCGGAGGGGACTAAAACGGGTGATGCATTGGCCTGCGGTGCGGATGGAGGCCAGTGCATGACTGCCCCCGCCGCGGGCGGTTCGGTGTTCAAGCCCGCGTTCATGCTCATGTCGGGACGGGCTGTCGGGTTCATCGCCGCTTTCGCCATCCCGGTGGTGCTGGTGCGGGTCTTCGACCAGTCCGGTTTCGGCACCTATAAGCAGCTCTTCCTGCTGTATACCACCCTCTATGGCATCGCCCAGCTCGGCATGGCCGAGAGCCTGTACTACTTCCTGCCGTCGTCACCGGCCCAGCGTGGCAGCTTCATCCTGAACTCGCTGATTGCGCTCGGCCTGGCCGGGATGTTCTGCCTGGCGCTGCTGTGGGGCGGGGCAGGGTGGCTGGCGAAGTGGTTCCACAACCCGGGTCTCGCGCCGTACGTGCCGGCCATCGGCGTGTACCTGCTGCTGATGCTGATGGCGGCGGTGTTCGAGATCGTGATGATCACCCGCAAACACCACTTGTTCGCCTTCGGCGCCTATGCGCTGTCGGACCTGGTGCGGGCGAGCCTGTTTGTCCTGCCGGCGCTGATCTTCCACAGCCTCGGTGCGGTGTTCTTGGGGGGGATAGCCTTCGCGGCGCTGCGGCTCAGCATGGTGGGCGTCTATCTGCGCCGGGAGTTCCCCCACGGGCCGGTGTTCCAGTGGGGGCTCATGAAGCGGCACCTCGCCTACGCCATGCCCTTCGCCCTGGCAGTGTCGCTGGAGAGTGCCCAGACCAACCTGCACATGTACGTGGTGTCTTCCTATTTCGACACTGCCACCTTCGCGGTGTATTCCGTGGGCTGCCTGCAGGTGCCGCTGGTGGATTTCCTGATGACCTCCACCAGCAGCGTGATGATGGTGCGCATGAGCGAGGACCTCCGCGAAGGGCGCCTCGGGGATGCCCTGGAACTGTGGCTGGACACCACGCGCAAGCTCGCCATGGTGTTCGCCTGCTTGGTGGGCGGCCTCATGGTGACCTCGCACCAGCTCATCGTGCTCCTGTTCACCCAGGCCTACGCCGCCAGCGCACCGCTGTTCGCGGTGTGGACCACCAGCATGCTGTTCGCCGCCATCATGACGGACAGCGTGATGCGGGTGCACGCCGACACCCGTTTTCTCATCGTCATCAACGTGATCCGCTTGACGGTGGTCGCGTCGGCCATCGGACTGTTCCTGCATGCCTTCGGCTTGATGGGCGCGGTGCTGGTGACCCTGCTGTCCACCGTCACCGCCAAGTGCGTGGGGGTCCTGCGGATCCGCAGGCTCATGGGCTGCAGCCTGGCGCGGGTGCTGCCCTGGAAGGCCTTGGCGCAGACCGTCGCCGTCACAGGCGCGGCCATGGCGCCGCCGTTGCTGCTGAAGCCGGTGCTGGCGTTGCCGCTGCTGCCGTCGCTGCTGGTCTCAGGCCTGCTGTTCGGCCTGGGTTACCTCGGAATGCTCTGGTGCTTCGGACCTCTCAAGGATTCGGAGCGGAAGACGGTGGCACAGCGCCTGCAGGCGCCGATGTCCTGGGCCGGCGGCAGCCGGCGCGTGTGAACATACAAACAAGCAGATACGAGATCGGGAGGATGGAGTCATGTTAAGGACCATGGTCAAAGCGGCAGCGGCGGCCACCCTGCAACGCACGGGGATGGCCGCGTTCATAGGTTCCCGTTCACGCAAGGTGGCCGTGCCGCTGGTGGTCGGCTACCACCGGGTGGTGCGGAATTTCGCGACGCATGCCCGCGGCTGCATGCCGTCGCTGCTGATCACGACCGACACCCTCGAGAAGCAACTGGATTGGATCGGTCGGCGCTTCGACTTCGTGGATCCCGATGGCATGGATGCCTGGCTCAATGGCGCGCGGCCGGGCCGCAAGCCTGTGGCCGCCGTCACCTTCGATGACGGGTATCGGGACGTCTATGAGAACGCATTCCCGCTGCTGAAGCGCAAGGGGATCCCCGCGGTCTTCTTCATGGTCACGGACCTCATCGGCACAGGTGGTCTCCAGCTCCATGACGAGCTCTACGTGCTCATGACCCGAGCGCTCCCCACCTGGACCGATGCCCGCAAGGAGATGGCCCAACTCCTGCAAGAAGCGCGGGTCTCGAGCTTGTCACTGCGCGGCATCGCTACGGCGCTCTCGGAACCTTCCGCCGCGGCCCGCGCGCTGCTGGCGAGCCTCACCCAGTCCCAGGTGCTGCGCGTGATGCAGGTGCTGCGCTCCCGGGTGGGTCCGCCGCGCCAGGACGATGAATTCGCGCCCATGGACTGGGACATGCTGCTGGAGAT
>Ga0070714_100001331_pt1 | contig 17836 bp, 16 predicted proteins | sample LARL83metaG_FD_65450 | JGI IMG/M metagenome (GOLD analysis project Ga0070714, IMG submission 65450) | Corn, switchgrass and miscanthus rhizosphere microbial communities from Kellogg Biological Station, Michigan, USA - LAR L8-3 metaG | ecosystem: Host-associated > Plants > Roots > Rhizosphere ... | reverse complement strand
TACCGGCCGGGACGCGCCGACGAGGGGCGGGCGCTGCGGAGCACCGCGCCCAGGCTGGCCGGCATCGACGGGCTGGCCGCGGGGTCCTGGGACGCCGAGGTCGTGGACGAGCTGAAATGCACCGGCAGCGACATGGTCGTCGACAAGGTCCGCTTCGACGCGTTCCAGTGGACCTCGCTGGAGCCGCTGCTGCGCGGGCTGGGTGCCGAGCACCTGGTCGTCTGCGGAGTGATCACGAACATCTGCGTGGAGACCACGGTGCGTTCGGCGTTCATGCGCGACTTCCCGGTGACGCTGCTGGCGGACTGCTGTGCGGCGGCCACCCGGCGGCTGCACGACATCTCGCTGGAGGTGCTGAGCCACTACCAGCTCGCCAGGATCGAGCGCGTCACCGACGGCTTCCAGGTAGCCGGCTGAACTTCGGCGCTGCCCGGAGCATTACCGCTGCGGCTCGACGACGGCCTTGAGCCCGGTGCGCGCCGCCGCCTCGCGGAACGCAGCGGGCACCTCGTCCAGCCCGGCGTGGGCCGTCACCAGCGACGTCAAGTCCACCAGACCGCGCGCGGCCAGCGAGATGGCCCGCGGGTACACCTCGTTCATCCGCCGCACCATCGCGATCGTCAGCCCTTTGCGCCGGGCGGCGGAAGCCCGGAACGTCACCGTGTCGCTGTCCGGGATCCCGGCCAGCACGACACGTCCGCCGGGCCGAGCCGCCGCGAGCGCCAGGCGTACCCCGTCGTCGTTCCCGGCCGCCTCGAACACCACGTCCACGCCGTAGCCCACGACCTCTTCGACGACCTCGGCGCCGAAGCCCGCCGCCGCCTCCTGCCGGTGCGCCAGCGGCTCGATCGCCAGCACCGACGAGGCACCGGACAACGTCAGCAGCTGGATCATCAGCAGCCCGATCGGTCCGCACCCCACCACCGCCGCGGTCCCGCCGAACGGCAGGTGCCCCAGGTCCACGCTGTGAATGGCAACGCCGAGCGGCTCGAGCAGCGCCCCGTCCGCGTCCGTTACCGCGTCGGGCAGCGGGTGCAACTGCGCGTCGGGCCAGGCCATGACCTCCCGCATCGCCCCGTCCGTCTCGCCGTGGCCAAGGAACACGACCGAGGGGCACAGGTTCCGGTATCCGGCCCGGCAGGCTGGGCACGTCTCGTCCGGGATCGCCGGGTCGATCGCCACCCGCTCCCCGCGCCGCGGCCCGGAGTCGATCACGCCGGCCGCCTCGTGGCCGAGCACCAGCGGCCGCGCCAGCCGCGCGTCGCCGATCGCCCCCTCGTCCCACCAGTGCAGGTCGGAGCCGCAGATACCGACCGCGGTCACCCGGATCAGGCTGGTGCCAGGCCCCGGTTCTGGTTCCCGCTCTTCCGCGACCCTGATGTCACCGGGTGCGCAAAGCCGTGCTGCCCTCATGGTCATGACGATATGCGCCGTCCCGGGGGGCGGCGCATATCGACTGGTGCCGCTGCTACTGCGCGGGGCCGGTGGCCAGCGTGACGTTCGCGGTGTGCGACTGACCCGTCGCGTCGGTCCAGGCGATCGAGACCGAGTCGCCGGGGTGGTACTTCACCAGCGCGTGCTGGATCTGCTCGAACGTGGACACCGAGGTGCCGGCGATCGTGGTGAGCGTGTCGCCCTGGACCAGCCCGGCGTTCGCGGCCGGCGAGCCCTGTGCGACTTCGGCGAGGTAGGCGCCTGAGGTGCTGGAGCCTGGGGCGCCGAAGCCGTTGTTCCCGCCCTGGGGGTCAACGCCGACGCCGAGGTAGGCGGTGGCGCCGATGTGCACGGTGGACGAGCCGTCGCCGGCCTCGATCTGGTTCGCGATCGCCACCGCGGTGTTGATCGGGATAGCGTACGCGGTGGTCCCTGAGCTGCTCTGGCCCTGGAACTGGTACGTCGAGGAGGCGGCCGTGTCCATGCCGATCACCTGGCCGTACGCGCTCACCAGGGGGCCGCCGGAGTCGCCGGGCTGGATCGGCGCGTTGGTCTCGAGCAGTCCGGTGAGCTGCTCGCTGTCGCCGGAGGCCTCGTCCGAGGCGGTGATGGACTGGTTCAGCGCGGTCACGTTGCCCTCGGCGACCGAGGGGGTGCCGCCCTTGCCTTGGGCGTTGCCGAGCGCGACGACCCGGTCGCCGGTGTTCACCGTCGAGGAGTTGCCGAGGCTGGCCCTGGTCAGGCCGGACGCGCCCTGCGCCTGGATCACCGCGACGTCGTGGCTCTGGTCGTAGCCGACCACCTTGGCGGTATAGGTCTTGCCGTTGCCGATGTCGATGACCTTGATCGACGTGGCGCCCGAGATCACGTGGTTGTTGGTCAGGATCTCACCGTTCGAGGTGAGGACGATTCCGGTGCCGGCCGACTGCGTCTGCGCAAGGCCATCGGTGCTCACGACATCGACAAGCCCGGGGTCCACGCGCGAGGCGATCTCGCTGGTGGTCAGCATGGTCTTGGATGTCGCGGTGGCGGTGCCGGCCGGGCTGGAACCCAGCCCGTTGATGAGGCCGCCGGCCGCGGCGCCGATCGCGAGGGCGGCGACGCCGGTGATGACCAGTGCGCGGCTGCGGTGCGGCCGGGGCGGCGGTGGCGGCGGGGTCGCGTAGCCGTACCCGCCGAAGGCCGGACCCGAGAGGTATTCTTGTCCCGAGTGCTCCGGGTCGTGCGTGTCGCTCATGGCGATGAGCCCCCTAGCTCGGCTGTGTCTGGCGTTACATCTCGATAATTAGCCGTCAGCCTTGAAGGGAACCTCGGATAAGCCGACGCTATGCCCCAGATTTCCTGCAAGCTTCCTGAAGACGTTCAGGTTCCCTGTTTGCCAGCTTTTCCTTGAGCGCCAGCGCCACCAGCGCGGGCACGAGGTCGGTGGACCGGCGCAGCACCCACAGCGTGCCCTTGGTCGCCATCCAGCCGAACTCGGCGCGCCTGGTCGGCGGCGGGCTCGTCGGCTCCTGGTCCGGGGCGGGGCCCACCGGGAAGCCGGCGCCGGCCAGCAAATCGTGGAACCGGCGCGCGATCAGCCGGTGCCCGCGCTCGTTGGGATGCAGCCGGTCCACGCTCCAGTTGCGCCGCTCGTAGGCAGCGGGATCCCCGGCGGCGTCGAAATGCAGCGTGCCGTGCCGCGCGGCCACCTCGTCCACCACGGCGTTGACCGCCCGCATCCGGCGGGCCAGCGGCCTGGCCAGGGACCGCGGCAGGCCGAACATGGCGCCCGGGTCCGGCATCTTCATCGTCAGCACCTCGGCGCCCTGCGCGCGGAGCGCCCCGATGATCCGGTCCAGCGCGGCTCCGGTACGGTCTGGGTCGAAGCCGCCGCGGAGCGTGTCGTTGAGCCCGCAGACCACGCTGGCGACATCCGGCTTGAGGTCCAGCGCGGCCGGCAGCTGGCCGTGCTCCACCTCGGCCGAAAGGCCCCCGAGGACGGCGAGGTTGTGCAGTTCGGGGTCGTGCAGCCCGCTGGCCAGCAGGGCCGGCCAGCCGCGCCAGCCGCCTTCGGGAGCAGGGTCGCCCATCCCGACCGATATCGAGTCGCCCAGCGCCACATACGTGGTCATGTCTTCATCCTCTCTTCACTGGGGGATGCCTCCCCCAGACCCCCTCGTCCACCACTGGGGATGCCTCCCCCAGACCCCCTCGTCCACAGACCCATGGACCAGCAGGAACTCCCGCACCGCCGCGGGCCAGCCGAACCGCTCGGCCCGTGCCCGCGCGGCGGCCCGCCGTTCGGGCTCCGGGCGCGCGAGCACCGCCCGCACCCCGGCGGCCAGGTCCTCGCCGGCCACGCTGGCTCCGGCGTCCCCGACCACTTCCGGCAACGCGGACTCCGCGCTCACCACCACGGGCGTGCCGCACGCCAGCGCCTCGAGCGCGGCCAGGCCGAACGTCTCCGCCGGGCCGGGGGCGAGCACCACGTCCGCGGTGCCGAGGAGCCTTGCGAGTTCGGCCCGGCCGCTGATGAACCCGGTAAACGTCACCGGCAGCCCCTCGCTCGCCGCCCGCCGCTCAAGCCGCTCGCGCAGCGGTCCGTCGCCGGCCACGACCAGCCGCGCTTCGAGCCCATCGCCGTTGAGCGTGCTGAGCGTCGTCAGCGACCGCTCTGGCCGCTTTTCCGGGGACAGCCGTCCGCAGTGCACCAGCACCGCCTCCGCCCCCTTGGCTCTCACGCGTGGCGCGAAGGTCGCGAGGTCGACGCCGAGGGGAGCGCGGCGGACGTTGCCCGCTCCGATGCGGGTGAACTCCGCGGCTGCCCAGGCGGTGGTGCAGATGACCTGGTCGTAACCGCGGGCGGTGCGGCGATTGAGCGCGTCGGCGAGCGTTCGCGCCAGCGCGGGCAGCGGCAAGGCCATCCGCAGCAGCGCGGCCAGGCTCTCGTGCGAGACCATCACGGCGCGCACCCCGTGACGCCGCGCCCACCGTCCGGTCCAGCGCAGCGTGGTCCGGTCGCTGACCTCAAGCGAGTCCGGGGCCAGGTCTGCCAGCAGCCTGGCGATCCGCCGCCGGCGCAGCAGCACGCGGTACCCGCCGCTGAACGGGACCCGCGGCCCGCGCAGCGTGATAACCCGGCCCTGCCCGGTCACCTCGTCGCCGTCGCGTTCGCCGGGGACGATGAGCACTACGTCGTGGCCCTCGGCCAGGTAGCCGGCGCCGAGCTCGGTCAGCGCCGTCCGCAGCCCGCCGGAGCGCGGCGCGACGAAGTTCGCCAGCCGGACGATCCTCACGCGCTCGCCCTTGCCCTGGCGTGCCTGCGCCCCCCGAGCCGCCCGGCGGGCACCGCGGTCCGCATGACCGCCGCGTAGTGCCCGAGCAGTTCCCCGGTCAGCGCCGACCAGCTCCTGCCCAGCACCTTCCGCCGGCCCGCGGTGCCCAGCGTCCCGCGCAGCCCGCCGTCGGCGGCCAGCCGGGCCACCGCGCCGGTGACCGCGTCCGCGTCGCCCGGCGGCACCAGGAACCCGGTGACGCCGTCGTCCACCAGGTCGAGCGGGCCGCCGGCGGCCGGAGCGATGACCGGCAGCCCGCTGGCGGCCGCTTCCTGAAGCGTCTGCCCGAACGTCTCATACGGGCCGGTGTGCACGAACACGTCGAGGCTGGCGTAGATGGCGGCCAGTTCGTCGCCGCGCCGCTCCCCGAGGAACAGCGCCCCCGGCAGCGCCTGGCGCAGCATCGCCTCGGCCGGGCCGGCACCGACGATCACCAGGCGCACGCCGTCCATCGCGGCGACGCCGGCCAGCAGCTCCACCCGCTTCTCGGTGGCCAGCCGCCCGACGTAGCCGGCGATGACCTCGCCGCCCGGCGCCAGCTCACCGCGGATCCGCTGGCTGCGCCTGGCCGGATCGAACCGGACGGTGTCCACGCCGCGGCCCCACAGCCAGACGTCCCGCATGCCGTGCCCGAGCAGGCCGGTCGCGGTCACCGTGGAGGGGGCGAGGGTGCGGCCCGAGCTGTTGTGGATGCGGCGCAGCCAGCGCCAGGCGAACGCCTCGCCGGCCCGGCCGAGCCGGTAGGCCCTCGCGTACGACGGCAGATCGGTCTGGTAGACCGCGACGACCGGCAGGCGCAGCCGGCTCGCTACGCGCGCGCCATGCGCGCCGAGGAAGACCGGGCTGGCCAGGTGCACCACCTCGGTGCCGTGCTCGGCGAGCGCGGCGGCGACCCGGCGGCTGGGCAGGCCCAGCCGGAAACTCGGATAACCAGGCAGCGGCACGGCGGGCACGCGCACCACCGGGTACGGGAACGGGCCGACCTGCCTGGTGCCGCGCGGCGGCCGCGGCGCGACCACCATGGGCTCGTGCCCCCGCCGGATAAGCTGTTCGGCGACGCGCAGCACCGTGTGTGCGACGCCGTTGACGTCGGGTGGAAACGATTCGGTAATGATCGCGACCCTCATGCTCACAAGGTGCGACACCAGGGAATCGCGTTACGGCACCGCGCCATGACGCCCAGGCGAAGGTTCGGTGACAATCTGGGACGATTGCCCCGTGAGCGACTCCGGCCGGTGCATGGCCGGACAACGTGGCGAATTACCCCTAATAAGAGTGAACTGCTGACCTGGGTGGTTGCCGCGGCTGGTGTCCGGGGTGCTGGCTGGGGCGGGGCGAGCGTTCCCCGTCGCGATCTCCGCCATGTGCCGGCCTCCGTTCCCGCTTTGCCGGAGAAGTGGTTCGAATTTGTCTGCTATGTCCCGAAATGTCGAACCACTTCTCCGGCAACCCCTGCCGCGGCCGGTGCTCGCTTCCGACTACGGCAGCTCGGAGTAGCGGGCAATCTGCCGCATCTTGTTCATCGCGTCTAGCGCCGCGACCTTGTAGGCCTCGGCCAGCGTCGGGTAGTTGAACACGGCGTCGACCAGGTAGTCGACGGTTCCGCCGCATCCCATCACCGCCTGGCCGATGTGCACGAGTTCGGTAGCGCCGGTGCCGAACACATGCACGCCGAGCAGCGTCCGGGTCTCCAGCGAGACGAGCAGCTTCAGCACGCCGTACGAATCGCCGATGATCTGCCCACGGGCCAGTTCCCGGTAGCGGGACACGCCGACCTCGAACGGCACGCTGTCCTTGGTGAGCTGCTCCTCGGTACGGCCGACGAAGCTGATCTCCGGGATGCTGTAGATGCCGATGGGCTGTAGCGGCGCCAGTTCGTGCGGCGGCTCGCCGCACGCGTGATGCGCCGCCAGCCGTCCCTGTTCCATGGACGTCGCGGCGAGGGCGGGGAAGCCGATGATGTCGCCGACCGCATAGATGTGCGGCGCCGAGGTACAGAAGAAGTCGTCCACGTGGATCCGGCCGCGCGCGTCCGCGGTCAGGCCCGCCGCCTCGAGGTTCAGTTCGTCGCTCATGCCCTGCCGGCCGGCCGAGTACATCACGGTGTCCGCCGGGATCTTCTTCCCGCTGAGCAGCGTCGCGATGGCGCCGCCGTCGTGGGCCTCGACCGAGGACACCGTCTCGCCGAACCGGAACGTCACCGCGAGGTCGCGCAGGTGATACTTCAGCGCCTCGACGACCTCGTCGTCGCAGAACTCCAGCATCCGGTCGCGCTGCTCGACCACGGTGACCTTGGTGCCGAGCGCGGCGAACATGGACGCGTACTCGATGCCGATGACCCCGGCACCCGCGACGACCATGGAGCGCGGCACCCGCTCGAGGTGCATGATCCCGTCGGAGTCGATGACCGTGCGCTCGTCGAACTGGACGCTGGCCGGCCGGGCAGGCCGGGTGCCGGTGGCGATGACGACCTTGTCGGCGGTCACCGCGCGGACCCGGCCGTTGTCGTGGACCTCGACCGTGTGCGGGTCGGCGAACCTGCCGGTGCCGGTCAGCGCCGTGACCCGGTTCCGGGAGAGCTGGCTGCGCACCACCTCCATCTCGCGGCCGACCACGTGGCTGGTGCGCGCCGCCAGGTCGGCGATGGTGATCTCGTCCTTCACCCGGTACGACTGGCCGTACATCTCCCGCTGGGCCAGGCCGGTGAGGTACAGGATCGCCTCGCGCAGCGTCTTGGACGGGATCGTCCCCGTGTTGAGGCAGACCCCGCCGATCATGTCGCGGCGCTCGACAATGGCCACCCGCCGCTCGAGTTTCGCCGCGGCGATCGCGGCTTTCTGACCACCCGGCCCGGAGCCGATAACCAGCACGTCAAAGTCGTACATAAGGACTAGTGTGACCTCAGAACCCGAACAAGGTCCATGGCGCGTCGGCCTGGGCAAGCATCGTGGTCAGCCGGTCCAGTGCTCCCGGCCGCGACTCCCGCAGCCGCCCGGCCCGCGCCAGCGGGCCGGGCGCCATGCCGCCCAGGTACAGCGAGGCGAGCGTGGCGGCGTCCGTGGCGAGATCGGGGACACCAGACGCGGCCACGCAGGACGCGCCGGCGGGGCCGCCGTCGAGCCGCCACCGGCCGGTGTTCCACGGGCAGAACTCGTCGGTGACCTCGATGGTCAGCGTGCCGTCTACCGCGTAGGATCGCGCGCCAAGCGCGCCCGGCACGTCCACCAGACGCACCCACAGGTCGTCGCTCGCCCGGGTCACCCGCATCGCCCGCGGGTTGGCGAGCTGCCAGCGCAGCGGTTCGTCGGGCGGCCGTTTGGCGGCGATGACCCGCTTGGTCAGGTCCATGTCGGCGAGCAGCGCCCACAGCGCGGTGTACGCGGCGGCCGACGCGGCATGCAGCCACTCGACTTGGACGATGCCGCTTGCCGCTGGGTCGGGCGAGTACGGCAGCCGGTAGCAGGCCGCGCCGTCCACCGTTTCGCCGTCAGCGGCGTAATACAGCACGAAGCGCCGGGCACCGTCCGCGACATCGGTCCGCTCCGCCCACTGCCGCGGGTAGGCGCTGAGCATCCCGGTCCTGGTCTGCCGGATCCGGTCGTGCAGCTCCGGCACCACCGCCAGCACCGTGGCGCCGTCGGCCAGCTCAAGGCGGCCGCGATCCTCAGCCAACGCGGCCAGCCCACTGGAGCCACGCTCCAGCTCCCAGCGCACCTGGAAGGTCGCGGGCCCGAAGCCGTACCGCCCGTAGATGCCGCCTTCGCTCGCGCCGAGCCCGGCCAGCAGTTCGCCGCGTGCGTGGCAGTCGTCGATCATCGCCCGCATCATGCCGCGGAGCAGCCCGCGCCGCCGGTGCGTGGCGAGCACGCCGACCGCCGTCACGCCGCCCATCGGGACCGGGCCGCCGCCCGGGATCGTCAGCTCAAGCGAGAACACGGCCGAGGTACCGACCAGCTTCCCGGAAGCGAACGCGGCCTGGGACCGGTCCAGCTCCAGCACCTGGGACCGGAACTGGGCGACCTCCGCGTCGGTGGCCGGCGTGTCGTACGGCGAGCCGTACCCGGGACCCGCCCACCACGCGGCGGGCTCGGGCTCGTAGGTCGGCAGGCCGGCCCCGCCGGGGATCGCACGGACGAACGCGTCGGCCTCGTCGGCGGTGACGGGCCTGATCTCATACTCCATGGTCGTTGTGTGTACCACAGCGCCGGTGGGTCAGAATGGTGGCCTATGGGTACATGCCCTGATGTCACGATCGAGGGGGGCGGACGGTGACTGCTACTACCACCACCGATCTGCGAACGTTCCTGCACGGGCTGCCCGGCGTTGACCGGGTCGGCGCCGAGGCGCGCGCCGCCATGCTGGCCAGCCGGTCGATCAAGACGACCGCGAAGCAGTGGGCGATCGACCTGGCGATCTCCATGATCGACCTGACCACGCTGGAGGGCCAGGACACGCCGGGCAAGGTCCGCGCGCTGTGCGCCAAGGCCAAACTGCCCGATCCGGCCGATCCCACCGCGCCGAAGGTGGCCGCCGTCTGCGTCTACCCCGACTTGGCCCACGTGGCGGTCCAGGCAGTAAAAGGGACCGGCATCCACGTGGCGAGCGTCGCCACCGCGTTCCCCAGCGGCCGGTCCAGCCTGGACGTCAAGCTCGCCGACGTGAAGTTCGCGGTCGCGGCCGGTGCCGACGAGGTGGACATGGTCATCGACCGCGGCGCCTTCCTCGCCGGAAACTACACGCTCGTGCACGACGAGATCGCGGCGGTGAAGGAGGCGTGCGGCCAAGCGCATCTCAAGGTCATCCTGGAGACCGGGGAACTGGCAACCTACGACAACGTGCGGCGCGCGTCCTGGCTGGCGATGCTGGCCGGCGCCGACTTCATCAAGACCTCGACCGGCAAAGTGAGCCCGGCGGCCACGCTCCCGGTGACGATGATCATGCTGGAGGCGGTGCGCGACTTCCGCGAAACGCACGGCCGCCAGGTAGGGGTCAAGCCGGCCGGCGGCATCCGCACCAGCAAGGACGCGATCCGCTACCTGGTCCTGGTCAACGAGACGGCGGGGGAGGACTGGCTGGACCCGGACTGGTTCCGGATCGGCGCCTCCAGCCTGCTGAACGACCTGCTGATGCAGCGGACCAAGATCAAGACCGGCCGCTACGAAGGCCCCGACTACTTCACGCTGGACTGAGACTGAGACTGAGACATGCCCAAGTTCGAGTACGCCCCAGCGCCCGAGTCGCGGTCGATCGCCAGCATCGCCGAATCCTACGGGCTGTTCATCGACGGCAAGTTCACCGACACGGTCGACGGCCGGATGTTCAAGACGATCTCGCCGGCCTCCGAGGAGGTGCTGGCCGAGGTCACCGAGGCGGGTCCCGCGGACGTGGACCGCGCGGTGACCGCCGCGCGCCGGGCCTACGAAGGCACCTGGGCAGCCATGCCGCCGGCGCAACGGTCGAAGTACCTGTTCCGCATCGCGCGGATCATCTCCGAACGGGCCCGCGAGCTCGCCGTGCTGGAGTCGCTCGACAACGGCAAGCCGATCCGCGAGAGCCGGGACGTCGACATCCCGCTGGTCGCGGCGCACTTCTTCTACTACGCGGGCTGGGCGGACAAGCTTGAGTACGCGGGCTACGGGCCGTCGCCGAAGCCGCTCGGCGTCGCCGGTCAGGTGATCCCGTGGAACTTCCCGATGCTGATGCTGGCCTGGAAGATCGCGCCGGCGCTGGCCTGCGGGAACACGGTGGTGCTCAAGCCGGCCGAGACCACGCCGCTGACCGCGTTGGCGTTCGCGGAGATCTGCCAGCAGGCCGACCTGCCGCCCGGCGTGGTGAACATCGTCACCGGCGCGGGGGACACCGGCCGCGCGCTGGTCGAGCATCCCGGCATCGACAAGGTGGCGTTCACCGGATCCACCGAGGTCGGCAAGCAGATCGCAAAGGCGTGCGCCCTGAGCCGCAAGAAGAACACGCTGGAGCTCGGCGGCAAGGCCGCGAACATCGTGTTCGATGACGCCCCGGTCGACCAGGCGGTCGAGGGCATCGTCAACGGGATCTTCTTCAACCAGGGCCACGTGTGCTGTGCCGGGTCGAGACTGCTCGTCCAGGAATCGATAGAACCCACGGTCATCGACGCACTCAAGCGGCGCATGACACAACTGCGGATCGGGGATCCGCTGGACAAGAACACCGATATCGGCGCGATCAATTCGGCCGCCCAGCTGGCCAAGATCCGCGAGCTATCGAAGGTCGGTGAGGAAGAGGGGGCCGCGCGCTGGTCGCCGCAGTGCACACTGCCCGCGCACGGCTTCTGGTTCCCGCCGACGATCTTCACCGGGGTGTCGCAGGCACACCGGATCGCGCGGGAGGAGATCTTCGGGCCGGTGCTGTCCGTGCTGACGTTCCGTACACCGGAGGAAGCCATCCAGAAGGCCAACAACACGCCGTACGGGCTTTCCGCCGGCGTGTGGACCGAGAAGGGCTCGCTGATCTTGTGGATGGCCGCCCGGCTGCGGGCCGGCGTCGTGTGGGCTAACACGTTCAACCGGTTCGATCCAGCCTCGCCGTTCGGCGGATACAAGGAGTCGGGCTACGGGCGCGAGGGCGGCCGGCACGGGCTGGAGGCATACCTCGATGCCTGATTCCGGCGCGCGCATCGCCGTGCGCAAGACGTACAAGCTGTACATCGGCGGCGCGTTCCCCCGATCGGAGAGCGGACGGTCCTACGTGGTGACCGATCATCGCGGCGGCTTCCTCGCGAACGCGGCGCTGGCGTCGCGCAAGGACGCGCGGGACGCGGTCGCCGCGGCGCGCAAGGCGCTCCCCGGCTGGTCCGGCGCGACCGCGTACAACCGCGGGCAGGTGCTGTACCGGGTCGCCGAGCTGATGGAGGGCCGCCGCGGGCAGTTCGTCGCGGAGGTCCGCGCCGCCGAGGGCCTGTCCGCCGCGAAGGCGGAGACGTTCGTGGACTTCGCCATCGACCGCTGGGTCTGGTACGCCGGGTGGTCCGACAAGATCGCGCAGGTACACGGCTCGTCGAATCCCGTCGCCGGGCCGTACTTCAACTTCTCGCTGCCCGAGCCGACCGGCGTCGTGGCCGTGCTGGCGCCCGAGCGGGCCCCGCTGCTCGGATTCGTCTCGGTGGTCGCTCCGGCCATCGTGAGCGGGAACACCGTGGTGGTGGTCGCCTCGGAACGGCATCCGCTGCCGGCCGTCTCGCTGTCCGAAGTGCTCGCCACCTCCGACGTCCCCGGCGGCGTGGTCAACGTGCTGACCGGCCGGCTGGCGGAGATCGCGCCCTGGCTCGCCTCGCACATGGACGTGAACGCGATCGACCTCGCCGGCGCCGATGACGCCCTGGCCGACGACCTCGCCGTCGCCGCCACGGAAAACCTCAAGCGCGTGGTCCGGCTGGCCGACGGCGACTGGTCCCGCACCCCGTCCCTTGACCGCATGCTCGCCTACCTGGAAACCAAGACCGTCTGGCACCCCGCGGGCACGTGATCGCCGCCTTGCGCTGTACGGTGGGCCCGTGAGCCCCTGGCTTCGCTAAGAGGGTCACCGCTAGGCGCCGGCTGATCGCGCCGAGTTGGTGCACGGCGCCGTCCGCGCGCGGCGTGCCGGCGTACGCGATCACCAGGTCCCGCGACACAGACACATACAGCCCCTGGCCGCCGAAGCCGCTTTTGAACAGATCCCCGTCGTCGTACACGCAGTTCCACTGCCGGCTGGGCGGCCAGGGCACCACCGGCTCGTCGTCTGGATACCGCAGCTCAAGCCCGTCGCGCGCACGTATCCGCCGCAGGTGCGCCGCGCTGACCACGGACCCCGAGGTGAACAGCATCCCGAACCGGGCCAGGTCGCGCAGCCGCATCGACAGCCCGCCGTGGATCGCGGGCGCGCCGTCCGCCGACACGCACAGCGACAATGGCGCCTCGAACCCGCCACGAGACCAGATCTCGCGGGCGAGCACGGCGTCCAGCGACAGGCCCGTCACCCGCGAGACGAGCCAGCCGAGCACGAACGTGTTCACCGACGTGTATTCGTACACCTCGCCCGACGGGCGAGCCGGCGAAAGCGACGACACCAGCGAGTACGCCGTCTCCGGCACCGGCGGCCGCCACCCGAGCGTGGCCTCGAACCGGTAGAACGGATCGGCCGGATCGGTGTACGCGGCCGGGCCGCCAGCGGATATCTCCACCGAACCCAGCAGCGTCCCGGCGTGCAGATACGCCCAGGCGGACGGCTCACCGCCCATGTCCCAGTTGGTCAGCGTGAGGTCACCAGGACGCTCGCTCACGATGGCAGGCCGTGCTCGCGGCGCAGATGCGCCCCTAGCACGTCGTCGCCGAAGTCGTCGACCGGATTCCGCCATGCCGAGTGGATGTGCCGCCCGTTGTCCTGGGTGTTGTCGTGCTCGATGAGCAGCACCGGCCCCTGTACCCGGAAGTAATGCCGGCCGCCAGGCGCCGTGTCCCCGGCCCAGGCGAACCACAGGTTCTCCAGGCCCGCGTCCCCGGTGAGCCGCAGTTGCGCCGCGGCCACGTCGTCCGGCAGCCGCCCGGCGAACGCCGCGACGAGCGCCTCCAGCTCGCCGAGCTGGCCGGCGGTCAACGCGTGCCCCGGTACCCCCTTCGGCCCGTTCCGGACATAGCTCAGGATGTCCCGCTCGGCGTCGTCGATCACGTACCCGGGCTCGGGCGCGAACACCGGATCGGGCCGTTCCACGTCCCCGATCCTGGGCACGATCCGCGTCGCGAGGTCCGGCGGCGGCCGGTGGTGGATGACCGCCGCCTTCCGCTGCGCGTCGTCGAGCGAGTTCACGAACCGGTAGCCGAGCTCCTCGTCATCGGCCAGCGGCGCCAGCGTGCCGAACGACGACGGCTGGGAGCCGAGCAGCGTCGGGGTGGGGGAGACGTACCGGCCGTCCGCGACCGTGTAGTTCAGCGAGACGTGATGTCCCGTGAGCTGCCAGCCCCACGCCCCCGCATCCCCAGGGGCGCCAAACACCTTCAGGCTGTACCGCCCGGGATCGAAGAGGCGGCGGGCCACGTCGGGCCGTGTCGCCATCGTGAGCGCGCGCAGCACGTGCTCCATGGCCATCACCGAGACGACCTTCGCGTAGCCGGGCATGCTCGTGCCTGCCACGATCAGCTCGTGCGCGAGCTTGCGCTGCCCGTCGTCCAGCTCGCCGAGCTGGAGGCCGAGGCGCTCCGGCACCGGCAGGAACGACCAGTCGCGCCGCTGCGCCTCGTCGGCGAAGTCGAAGCCGATCTTCTCCCGTTGTGCCCCAGTGAGCGCGCTAAGCAGTCGCGCCGCGGCAGTCGCCATGGCCTCTGCGGTCTCGCGGCATTCCATTCTGGCATCATAACGACAAGCGTTCTTCCCGCCGGGACCCCGCATCGCCAGCACGGGTACCGGCGGGGGCGGGCTCAGCGAGTCGCGGGCCGCACTCGGCGAGCGTCTGCAGCGGAGACGCCCCCGGTTTCGGCAGCCATCCGTGCCGGGCGAGCACGTGGGTCAGCAACGCCAGCGACGCGGGACTGCCCGCACCGGCCACGGCGGCCCGGGCCGCGGCGCACAGCTCATCCAGCAAGACGACCGCTTCGCGGTTCTCCTGCTGCGCCGCGCTCGCCAGCGCGAACAGCTGCCAGCCGAGGCTGGCGAGGGCCGGCGCGTCCCGCTGGTCGTCCGCGTCAAGTAGCGCCCGGTACAGTGCGAGAAGCCTGTCATCGGGAGCCAGCGCGTAGCGCATTACGCATCCTCCCTTCGTGGGTTTACCGCCAGCGTAGGAACGTGCGCTATCGCCTTCCTATCGGGCGATGATCTGCGAAGCGTTCGCAGGAGCGGGCTGGTGGCTGGTGTCGAGATGCTGCAACGGGGCTTCTGGGCGATGCTGGGGATGTGAGTCACAAGCACTGGCACCACCATCACCATTCGCATGCCCCGGACGCCGACGACGCGGCGGGAATGCGGACGCTGCGGGTCTCGCTGGCGGCGCTCGCGCTGACGGCGTGCGCGCAGCTGGCGGTCGTCGCGCTGTCCGGATCGGTCGCGCTGCTCGGCGACGCGCTGCACAACGCGGCCGACGCGCTGACCGCGGTACCGCTCGGCGTCGCGTTTATACTCGGCCGCCGCCGGCCTAACCAGCGGTACACCTACGGATACGGACGGGCCGAGGATCTGGCCGGGATCGTCGTCGTGCTGGTGATCGCGCTGTCTTCGGCGGGCGCGGTGGCCGCCGCGGTGCAGCGGCTGCTGCACCCGCGTCCGGTCACCCACCTGGCCGCGGTGGCGGTCGCCGCGGCGATCGGGTTCGCGGGAAACGAACTGGTGGCGCGGTACCGGATCCGTACCGGGCGGCGCATTGGCTCCGCGTCGCTGGTGGCGGACGGGCTGCACGCCAGGACGGACGGGTTCACCTCGCTGGCCGTGCTGCTCGGGGCCGGCGGCGCGGCGCTGGGCTGGCGGTGGGCGGACCCCGCGGTCGGTCTGCTGATCACCGTCGCGATCCTCGGTGCCGGCTGGCAGGCCGGACGCCAGGTGCTCCGGCGCCTGATGGACAGCGTCGACCCGGCATTGACCCTGACGGCCGAGACGACGCTGCGCGCGGTGCCCGGTGTGCTGGGCACCGGCCAGGTACGCCTGCGCTGGATCGGCCACCGGCTCCGCGGCGAGTGCGACATCCAGGTCGACCCGGAAACAACCGCGGCGGCGGCCCACCGCGTGGCGGTCGAGGCCGAACACGCGCTGATCCACGCCATTCCCCAGCTGGTCGCCGCCGCGGTCCACGCCGACCCGTATCCCGCCGAAGGCGCCGATCACCACGCCTTGCTGGCGGATCACGTGTCCGGGTAGTCGCGCCGATGTCGTTATGAGATCCGGGGTATGACTGTCGAGAGCAGGGCGCCCATCCGCAGTGCCGACGCCTGGCCCGCCGCCACCACCTCGGCGTGACTTAGGCCGTGGCCGGCCAGGCCGGCCGCCAGGTTGGTGACCAGCGAGATGCCGAGCACCTCGGCGCCGAGGTGGCGGGCGGCGATCGCCTCGAGCGCGGTCGACATGCCGACCAGGTCGGCGCCAAGCCGGCCGAGCATCGCGATCTCCGCGGGCGTCTCGTAGTGCGGTCCGGGAAGCATCGCGTAGACGCCTTCGGCGAGGTCCGGATCGTCCTCCCGGGCAAGCGCACGCAGCCGCGGCGAGTACAGGCCGGTCAGGTCCGTGAACCGCTGGCCCCGGGACGGCGGCGGGCCGGCCAGCGGGGACTTGCCGGTGAGGTTCAGGTGATCGCTGATCAGCACCGGCTCGCCGACGCTCAGCCCCGGCCGGATGCCGCCGGCGGCGTTGGTCAGCACGATCGCGCGGCAGCCCGCCAGCGCCGCGGTGCGGACGCCATGCACGACGGCCGACGGCGGCAGGCCTTCGTACAGGTGCACCCGGCCGAGGAATACCAGGGCACGCACCGGGCCAACGCTGACCGAGCGGACGGTAGGCGTGTGGCCGGCCACGGTCGACGGCGGGAAGCCGCCGAGATCGGCGAGCGGGACTTCGGCGTCTGGCGTGCCGAGAGCGTCGGCGGCCGGAGCCCAGCCGGAGCCGAGCACCACGGCAACGTCGTGCGCCGGCTGACCGGTCAGTTCGGCGAGCCGCGCGGCACTCGCCTCGGCCGCTTCGAATGGATCACTGGTCACGGCGAACTATCATCGCTTAGACGGCCGACGGGTGCGGCCCTGGGGTGTCCCCGGGTCGTGTCCGCAACCTTGGGAGATCGCCTCATGAGCACGCCGGAGACGGAACCGGGCAGCGCCGCGCAGCCGCCGGCGGAGCCGGACCCGTGGAGCGATCCGCGGCTGCCGTGGGCCGGGAAGCCCCGCACGCAGGACATCCTGTGCTGGCTCGGCATCGTGTGCAGCGGCTTGTTCTACCTGCTGCTGATCCCGTGGCGGGCCTCGCTGGTGGGTACCCACCCGGTGCTCTCCGAGCTGCTCAACGGCAGCACCGAGTCGATCATCTCCTCGGCGGCGTTCGCCCGGACCGGCCACGGCACGCTCATCGTCGCCTTGCTCGCCGCGATTCCCGGGTTGATGAAGTTCGACCTGATCTGGTGGTGGGCGGGCCGGCTGTGGGGCGAGAAAATCGTCATCATGCTGTCCGGCAAGAGCCGGCGGGGCGTGCGGTACATGGACCGGGTCCGGGTAGCCGGCCGGAAGTTCCTGTGGCCCGCCGTGGTGCTCAGCTACTTCATCCCGATTCCCACGGCGATCATCTATGTGGTGGCCGGCTGGGCCGGGATGCGCCTGGTCACCTTCCTGATCCTGGACGTGCTCGGCGCGCTGCTGTGGGCGGGCATGCTGGCCGGCCTCGGGTACGCGATCGGGCATCCCGCGGTGTCGGTGGCCAAGACGATCTCGCATTACGGGCTGTACTTCACGATCGCGCTCGTGGCGGTCGTCATCTTCTTCCAGATGCGGGCGTTCCGCGCGAACTCGGCAGGGCCACCCTCGCCAGCCCCGTCAGCCACTGCGGTCACTCCGGCCACTGCGGTCACGGTGGCCACCGACGAGAACGCCGGCTGACCTCCCCCACCGCCACTCCACCGTGCCGCTCCACCGTGTCAATTGCGCAGTTGAGCCCACTAGAGCGTGTCTGAGCGCGACCCGGGGAGGCGCCGGGCTCCGCGTTCCCGTATTGACACGCTCTAGGCGGCTCGATTGCGCAATTGGCATGCTGTGCGGAAGGGCGGAAGGGCGGTCAGGCGGTCAGGCGGTCAGCGAACGCCGTACAGGTGCTCCAGGGCGAGCTGGTCCAGCCGTTCGTAGCCCATGCCGCGGGTCGCCAGCGCGTCGATGGCGTGCGGCTCCGGCCGGAATCCGCGGACGTCCCGCCACGATTCCCCTTGCGCCATCGTCGGCTCGCTGAGCTCCGCGACCCGCGACGCCGTCAGCGCCTCGAGCACCTCCGGGTCGGCACGGAATGCCCTTACCTTCTCCCGCAGGATCAGGTAGTTCCGCATGCACGCGGCCGCCGACTCCCACACGCCGTCGTCGTCCTCGGTGCGCGGCGGCTTGTAGTCGAAGTGGACGGGT
>Ga0070714_100001328_pt1 | contig 17855 bp, 14 predicted proteins | sample LARL83metaG_FD_65450 | JGI IMG/M metagenome (GOLD analysis project Ga0070714, IMG submission 65450) | Corn, switchgrass and miscanthus rhizosphere microbial communities from Kellogg Biological Station, Michigan, USA - LAR L8-3 metaG | ecosystem: Host-associated > Plants > Roots > Rhizosphere ... | reverse complement strand
CCGACCAGCGGCAGCGGCCCCGGCGGCGCCGGACGGAGGGCGGCCCAGAGCCGGTCCACCCGGGCGTCCTTCAGAGCGGGTACGGCTGCCAGTGCGAAGTCGAGGAGCAGCCTGGCACCGGCGGCGGTCGCGTGAGCCTCGAACGCGGCCTCTTCCTCGGTCGAGCCGCAGATCACCTCACCGGCGGGCTTGGGCACGAGGTACAGGTGGCCGGCCGTGATCATCCGCCGGAGCAGGGCACGTGGTGGGGCGAGCGCCACCAGCTGGCCGCGACGCGGCCGCACCGGCACGTCCAGGCCCGCCGTGAGCGCCAGCTGCGGCGACCAGGGCCCGGCGGCGAGCACCACCACGTCGGCGCTCTCCGTGCCGGCGAAGGTGCGGACGCCCTCCACCCGGCCTGAGCGCTCGACCAGGCTCATCGCCGGCGCGCCTTCCCGGACGTCCGCACCGGCCGCGGCGGCGGCGCGGGCCAGTGCCAGCACCAGTCGCGGCGGGGTCACCTGCGCCTCGGGGAAGACGGCGGCACCCGCGACCTCGCCCAGCTCGGGCTCCTCCTCGATCGCCTGCTCCGCCGTCAGCAGCCGCGGGCTCAGCCCGGCCGCCGTCTGCCAGCCGACCCGCTTCACCAGCGTCTCCATCGCGGTGGCGTCGCGGGCCAGGCGGAGCGTCTCCTGGCGGCGGAACTCGACGTCGATGCCGGTGTCGCGCTCCAGGCGGGCGGCCAGCTCGTCGAACAGGGCGAGGCTCTGGACGCTGAGCCGGTGGAACGGGCCCGGCTCGTCGGCCTCGCTGTAGGGCGCGAGCAGGCCGGCGGCGGCGCCGGAGGCGTGCGCGCCGACGCGGTCGCGCTCGAGGAGCGTGACCTGGTGGCCGTCGCGCTGGAGCCTGTCGGCGATGGCGCAGCCGATCACGCCGCCGCCCACGACGATGACTCGCATCACCTCAGTTTTCCTGTTGCCTGACGAACATGTGTTCGCTAGACTTGGAGGCGCCGCCTCCCGTCCTGCTCAGCGCTCTTCTTTCGGAGGCCCGCCCACGAAGATGCCTGAGCTAGCAACTGCTGTTTCTGAGATCCGGCTTCGATTTGGCGAACAGGCGGTGCTGCGCGCCTCCCGGCTGGCCGCGATCGAGCCCTGGCCGAGCGGGCTCGAGCCCGTCGACCGGCTGAGCGGCATCGATGGGCTGCCTCGCGGCCGGCTGACTGTGCTGAGCGGGCACGGCACCTGCGGGAAGCTCAGCGTCGGCCTCGATCTGCTCGCGCGTGGCTCGCGCGAGCTCTCCCAGGTCGTGCTGGTGGATCCGTCGCTGACCTTCGATCCCTGGACGCTGGCCGCGCTCGGCGGCGATCTCGAGCGGGTGCTGGCGATCCGCCCACCCGCTCCCGACGCCTGCGGCGAAGCGGCCCTGGCTCTCGCCCGCGCCGGCTGCGGGCTGCTCGTCGTGCTGCTCCCGGCCCGAGTGCTGGCGGCAGCCGAAGCCTGGCTGCCGTCACTGGAAGGCGCGGCAGGGCGCTCGGGCAGCGTCGTGGTCGCGATCGCCGAGGACGTGCCGCCCGCCCTCGCCCACTCCTCGAGCTTCACCCTCGGGCTGGAGCGGGTTGAGTGGCTCGTCGCGGCTGGCGAGCCGGTCGGCCTTCGGGCCCGCCTGCGCTGTCTGAAAAACCGCGTCGGCGTGCCCGGCCGCGAAACCGAGCTCGAGGTCCGCTACCCGCTCAACTGCACGTTTGCCGGCAAAGGTGCGATTTCAGAGCCGTTGTTGCGCACGTTTGCCGGCAAACGTGAGGAAGGGAGCGAGGAATGGCAGGCCCGATCTGCTGCGGGCTGACCGGCCACCTTGAGCTGTGTCTGCACCCCGATTTCTGGGGCAGGCCGTTCCTGGTCGGCGACTGGGACGGCGACGTTGTCGCCGCGTCGCCTGAGACGGCCGAGTTCGGCGTCTACCCGGGCATCCCGGTCCACCACGCCCGCAAGCTCTGCCCGCAGGCGTCGATCGTCGACCCCGATCCACCGGCGGCGGCGCGGCTTCGCAAGCTGGCGGCGATCGCGCTCTACGACCTCGCCCCGGTGGTCGAACCGCGCGCCGACGGGACGTTCCTGCTCGACCTCGAAGGCGCCGCCCAACCGTCGCTGGTGATCCGGGAGACGCGCCGGCGGCTTCGCGAGGCGACCGGCCGCGACCCCCAGCTCGGACTGGCCCCGGGTCCGTTCAGCGCGCGCCTCGCAGCGGCCCGGGCGCGGGCCGGCCGGCTGCTGCGCGTCGAGAACGCCGCCCAGTTCCTGGCCCCGCTCTCGATCGCGGAGCTCGACCTTGACCGCGAAGCACTGGAACGCCTGGACCTGCTTGGGCTGCGCACTCTCGGCGACCTGGCGCGGCTCGGGCCGCGGCAGCTGCAGAGCCAGATCGGCCGCCCCGGGCGGTTGGCGGCGCGGCTCGCGCGGGGCGAGGAGCCGGTCGGGCTGGAGCCCTGGCGGCCGCCGGCGATCACAGCTGTGCACCGCCAGCTCGAGCCTCCATTAGAGGATCGCGAAGCGCTGCTGTTCGTCGCCCGCGCACTCTGCGACGACCTCGGCCGCGAGCTGGGCCTGCGCGGCGCCGGCGCCCGCCGAGTGCGGGTGAAGCTGAGGCTGGATGCCCAACACCCTCCCCTCCGGGGAGGGCAGGGAGGGGCCGAGGAGGCTCGCGAGAGTGCCGTAAGGCAACCACTAACAACCGGCCCGGAGCTGTTCGGCCTGGTCGGCTCCTGGCTGCGCGCGTGGGCGCCGGCGGCGCCGATCACCGAGCTGGCGGTCGAGCTGCCCCAGCTGGAACCGGCCGGGCGGCGCCAGCTGCGCCTCTGGGTCGGCGGCGACGGCTCCCTGGAGGAGGTCACCGCCGCGGTCGAGCGGCTGCAGGAGCGGTTCGGCGACGAGGTGGCGGTGCGGCCGCGGCCCTTCCTGGTCGATTCGCCGGTCGCCGCGCAGCGCTACCGGCTAGATCCAGCATGACGCGCGTCTTCGAGCCGCCGCTGCCGTTGGAGGTCGAGGTCGGTCCCGACGGCCGGCCGGCCTGGATCACCCGCGGCCCGCTGACCGGCCGGCTGGAGCCGCACGCGCACTGGCTGGTGCAGGTCGACTGGTGGCTGCGGCCAGTCGAGCGCGAGTGCTGGCGGGCCGAGGTCGGCCGGCAGCTGCTGGTGGAGCTGTTCAAAGACCTCCAGGCCGGCGCCTGGTTCCTCGAGCGGGTCTATGACTGAAACCCCCCTCCGAAGGCCGCCCACCCAAGGGGGGATGCGGAAGGAATACGGCCGGAGTTGGGGGGTTGTCAACCCTGCCTGTAAAGGGTGCTTTCGCCGGCGAAAGCACCTTTCAGGACCGCGCGATATATGCGTTCGCCGGCGAAAGCACCTTTCAGAGCCGCGCCCACTCCATGGCGGCGGCGAACATCTCGTTGAGCGCCTGGAGCTCGTCGCGAATGCTCAACGGGGCGAAGGATAGGCATGGCGCCGCCCTTCGCCGAGCTGCGCGCGCACTCCAACTACTCCTTCCTCCAGGGCGCTTCGTTTCCTTACGAGCTCGTCCAGAAAGCCGCCGAGCTGGAGATGCCGGCGCTCGGGCTGACCGACTACGGCGGCGTCTACGGCGCGGTCAAGTTCGTCGAGGCCTGCCGGCACTTCGGCGTCAAGCCGGTGCTCGGCGCCGAGCTGGAGGTCGACAAAGAGCCGCTCGCGCTCATCGCCCGCACCCGCCAGGGCTGGTCGAACCTCTGCCGCATCACGAGCCAGGCCCACAAGGACCAGCCCAAGGGCGAGGCGCGGACCGACCTCGAAACCATAGCCAATCAGCGCGACGGCCTCTTCTTCATCACGGCGCCCGGCGAGCGACTCCCCCACCTCCAGGCGGCGCTCGGAAAGGAGAACGTCTTCGTCGAGCTCAGCCACCACCTCAGAGCCCAGGACAACCATCGTCTCGAGCGCGCGCTCGAGATCGCGCAGAGGCACCGCGCGCCGACCGTCGCCACCAACGCCCCCCGCTACCACGACCGCGCTCGGCGGCCGCTCTACGACGTCATCACCGCGATCCGGCACAGGGCAAGCCTCGACGAGGTGCGCGGTCTGCTCCATCCCAACTCGGAGCTGGTGCTCAAGGCCGGGGACGAGCTCGACCCGAAGCTGCGCGCCCACGACCACAGCTGGGAGCTCGCCCAGGCCTGCGATCTCGACCTAGACTTCAAAGAGGCCCGCTTCCCCGGCTACCCGGTGCCGCCCGGCGAGACGCCCTTCAGCTACCTCTACCAGCTCTGCCAGCAGGGCGCCCGCGAGCGCTACCACCCGATCACTTCCAACGTCGCCCACCGGCTGCAGACCGAGCTGGAGGTGATCGAGAAGACCGGCCTGGCCGAGTTCTTCCTCATCAACTGGGACCTGATGGCGTTCGCCAAAGCCAACGGCGTGCCCGGCCAGGGCCGCGGCTCGGCGGCCGACTCGATCGTCGCCTACGTGCTCGGCATCACCCGCGTCGACCCGATCGAGCACAACCTGCTCTTCGAGCGCTTTCTGCACGAGGAGATGCGCTCGACGCCGGACATCGACATCGACTTCTCGACCGAGCACCGCGAGCAGGTCATCCAGTACGTCTACGACAAGTACGGCTGGGAGCGGACGGGGATGGTCTGCAACGTCGTCACCTTCCGGCCGCGGATGGCGATCCGCCAGGTCGGCAAGGCCCTCGGCTTCCCGCCCGAGCTGATCGACCGCGTGGCGCGCTCGGTCGACCGCTGGTTCTCAGAGGAGATCCAGACCAGCGCGCTGCATGAGCTGCAACCAAGCGAGCTCGGCAGCGACGTCTGGGCGGGCTACCTCGACCTCTGCCGGCAGATCCAGGGCTTTCCGCGCCACCTCTCGATCCACGTCGGCGGCATGCTGGTCACCGGCGAGCCGCTGGTCGACATCGTCCCGGTCGAGCCTGCGACCATGCCCGGCCGCGTCGTCGTCCAGTTCAACAAGGACGACGTCGAGGACCTCGGCCTGATCAAGATGGACATGCTCGGGCTGCGGACGCTGTCGGTGGTCGCCGAGTGCCTCGAGCTGGCCGAGAAGCGGACCGGCGCCAAGCCCGACCTGGACAGGATCCCTCTCGACGACCCGCGCGTCTACGAGACGGCCTCCGCCGCCGACACCATCGGCGTCTTCCAGATCGAGTCGCGCGCGCAGATGCAGACGCTGCCGCGTACCCGCCCGAACACCTTCAACGACCTGGTGGTCGAGGTGGCGATCATCCGGCCCGGTCCGATCCAGGGCAACGCCGTCCACCCCTATATCCGCCGCAAACAGGGCCGCGAGCCCGTGACCTACGCCCACCCGCTGCTGGAACCGATCCTCAAGGACACGCTCGGAGTGATCCTCTACCAGGAGCAGATCATCGAGATCGGCATGAAGGTGGCGGGCTTCACGCCGTCCGAGTCCGACCGCTTCCGCCGCGTCATGTCACGCAATTTGACGCGGGCCGAGCTCGATGAGCTCCACGCGGACTTCAACGCCGGCTGCGCCGGCAACGGCGTTCCGCTGAACGTCGCCGACGACCTTTTCAAGTCTGTCGAGGGCTTCGCGTCATTCGGCTTCTGCCGCTCGCACGCGGCCGCCTTCGCGCGCACGTCCTACGAGACGACCTGGCTCAAGCTGAACTATCCCGCCGAGTACTACTGCGGGCTGCTCAACAACCAGCCGATGGGCTTCTACCACCCGAGCGTGCTGGTCGAGGACGCCAAGCGGCACGGCGTGACGCCTTTGCCGGTGGACGTGAACCTCTCAGCTGAGCGCTGCCTGCCAATCGGGGAGAACTCCTTCCGCATGGGCTTCAACTATTTGAAGGAGCTTGGCGAGGCCGGACGCCTGGCGATCGTCGAGCAGCGGCAGAGCGGCGACTACCGCTCCCTCGAGGACTTCCTCGAGCGCCTCGCCGGCGCTCCGGTCAGTCCGAACGCGGTTCGCAACCTGGTCATGGTCGGCGCCTTCGACGCGCTGGGCCAGCCGCGGCGCGAGCTGCTCTGGCGCTGGCAGGAACGGTGGGGCGGCCACGGCCTGCGCCGGCGGCTCGCAACCCAGCCCAGCCTGCAGCTGCCCGCACCGGCGCCGCGGCTGCCGGCGGTCGGTGAGCTCGAGAAGACGAGGCTCGAGTACCGGCTCTCGGAGGTCTCGACCGGCAAGCACCTGATCCACTTCTGGCGGCAGGCGCTGGACGAGCTCGGCGCGATCGACAGCCGCCAGGCGGCGGCCACGCCGGACGGCCGGCGCGTCCGCGTTGCCGGCGCGGTCATCGTCCGCCAGGCGCCGTCGACCGCCGGCAAGATCCGCTTCTTCACCCTCGAGGACGAGCACGGGCACATCAATGTGACGCTGAAACCCGACGTCTATGAGCGCTACCGCAAGGTCGCCAACCAGAACTCGGTCCTCGTGATCGACGGCGTCATGCAGCGCCAGGACGGTGTTTGGTCGGTGCTTGCGACCCACGTCGAGGCGCTGCGCGGCACACCCGGCGAACCCCAGCTCAGCCACAACTACCGCTAGCCTCATCTGACCGTGATCGAAGCCCCGATCAGCGTCGCGACGCCGGTCCGCTGGCGCCCGGCCCGCGCCACCTGGATCCTGCTCGGCAGCAACGCTCTGCAGTCAGCCGGGCTGTACTTCTTCCTGCCGCTGCTGCCCATCTACGCCCAGTCGCACGGCGCCTCGACCCTCGAGATCGGCGCCATGTTCACCGCCGGCGTGGCCGGCGCCGCGCTCGCACAGTTCCCGGGAGGCTGGCTGGCTGACCGCTACGACCGCCGCACCTTGATCGTCGTGTTCCAGGCGATGTACGCGGTGCTCTTCCCGCTCTACCTACTGCCGGTCTCGCCGGTCCTCTTCATCCCGCTGCGGTTCGTGCAGGCAGCCTTGGGAGGCGGCTTCACCCCGGCCGCGCTGGCGCTGCTCACTGACCTGTCCCCGGTTGAGCACCGTGGCCGCGCCTTCGGCTATTGGAGCTCGTCGTTCATGTTCGGGCTGGTCGCCGGCCCCGCCATCGGCGGCTCGCTCGCCCTGCTCGGACTGCAGGACGCCTTCTGGGGCGCGACGGTTGTGTCCCTGATCGCAGTGGGCACGCTGATGCTGCTGCCCAAGCCGGCACGCCATGTAATCGCACACGAGAGCGCGGGGCCAAGCTACTGGCGGCTCGTATCGATCCTGCTCGGGGCGATGCTGGCCGGCGCCGGGGTCGGCTACGGCATCGGCGTCTACGACACCGTGTGGAGCCTGTACGTGCACCTGCTCGGCGGCAGTGCTTTCGTCGTCGGGCTCTCGTTCACGCTCTTCGCGATCCCGATCCTCGTGCTCTCAGGATTCGCCGGCGCCCTCAGCGACAGGCTCGGGCCGAAGCCCGTCGTGCTCTGGAGCACCCTCGCGATGGGCGTCTTCGGCACCGCCTATGGGTTCATCCACCAGCTGCCGGTCCTGGTGGGCTTGGGGGTGCTCGAGGGCTGCACCGTGATCGGTGGCCGCCCGGCCCTGCAGGCGCTTGTCAGCCGCAGCGTCCCGCCCAGCCACCAGGGCCGGGCGCAGGGAACGTTCCAGACCGCCATGTACGTGTTCCAGGCGGCGGGCTCGCTGCTGGGCGGCGCGCTGTTCGGTGTCCGCCCGCTCTTGGCGTTTGCCTCCATCGGCGTGGCCTGCTGGCTGGCCGCCCTCGCGGTGCCCTTCCTCGGCCGGCGCTCGGCCGCTTCCCATTAGTAGCCAACCTGGGCCTTTTCTGAGAAGCTGTCGCCCAATGTCCGTCGCGCGCGAAACCGAGGACCTCGTCCGCGACCTGGTCCGCCACCACCACGACCACCCGCCCGTCCGCGATCTCAACCGCGAAGAGGACCGGCGCGAGACCACCGCCGGCCGGGCCTCGGGCGACGCGCTGCGCGTCGTCGGCACCTGGGCGTTCGTCGGCGCCCAGGCGGTCATCGCACTCACTTGGATCGTGCTCAACGCCCTCGGCGTCCACCGCTGGGACGGCTATCCGTTCCTGCTGCTGAACCTGGTCTTCGGCGTCGAATCGCTGCTCGCCGTCGTGCTCGTCCTCATGGCCCTGAACCGCGCCTATGCGCGGGAGCGGCTGCGGGCCCAGCAGACCTTCGAGCAGGAGGTGAAGCTCGAGGAGGAGATCAAGTCTCTGATGACGCACCTCGAGCGGCAGGACGACATGCTGGTCGAGGTGCTCCAGAGGCTCGACCACGGCGACCGCGAGTTGCGCCGGCTCCAGCGCCAGCTGACCGGCGAGAGCCAGCCCGCTAGCTGAAGCTCAACACCAGGTTGAGGTCGAGCGCCTCGACCAGCATCCCGAACAGGAGCAGCGCGAAGGCGGTCGCCGCAAGCCAGCGCCCGGCCGGCCGCAGTCGTGGCACCGCGGGCGGTATGAGCAGCACCCCGAGCACGCCGGCCAACACCCACGCCGGCGGGTTCCAGGGGCTGCCGAGCCAGAGCGAGGTCGCGGTCGCGCCCCCCAGCGCCAGCATCAGCGTCAGGCCGGCCACGTCGGGCTGCGTGATGGCACGCCAAGCGATGAACCCGGCCGCGAGGTAGATCTCCGGGTAGACCGCGATGTGGTACCAGCCGTAGCGGGCGGTCACCCGTTCGTCGGCCAGGACCAGGATTCCCACCAGGTACGCGATCGCCGGCCAGGCGAGCAGCCACTTGCGCGGCGAGGTCCGGCCGGCCAGCAGCGCCGCCAGGCCGATCCAGCCCAGCAGCCACCAGCCGTCGCGCAGCCGCGAGTTGACCCCCGCCGGGGAGGTGATGAACTCGAAGGCGCCCATCACGCCGGCCCTCCGGATCCCCTGTGAGTTGAGGATGGTCACGAACAGACGCCAGTCGTAATGGGCCCCGTAGAGCGCATAGATGAGCAGGCCCGCCACCGCGCCGGCCGCCGCCAGCATCGTCGCCCGCGGGCGCCCGAGCCAGATCAGCACGACCACCGCCGCGCCGCCCACCGCCAGGCCCGGGATCTTGGTCAGCACGGCGAGCAGGCACACGGCGGCCAGGCCGAGCTCCTCCCGGCGGCCCCCTTCACCGGTGCCGAGTCGATGCAGCAGCCAGATCCCGACCAGTAGCAGCGGCGCAAGCAGCGCCTCCGACTCCACCTCCCGCGCCAGCAGCACCGCCGCCGGCGACAGCGCCAGCAGCGCGGCGCCGGCCAGCGCCGCCCCCCGGCCGACCAGGCGCCGCCCGGCCACCTGGGTCAGGCCGATCGACACCGTCCCCAGCAGCACCGGTGGCAGGCGGATCGCCGCCGTCGACGCCGCGGCGATCGAGTGCTGGCCGAAGAGCAGCTCGGAGGCGCCGATCACCAGCGGGAACAGCGGCGGGTGGTCCAGCCAGGGCGTGACCAGCGGGTAGCCGGCGCCGTGCAGGTGGATGACGTGGTAGGCGGGATAACCCGACAGGTACGACCAGCCGGTGGGCACGCCGGCCGTGAGCAGCGTCACCCCCGCCCAGGCCCACGCCCACTCGTCGGCGTTGGCGGTGGCGGGCGGGACCTGCGCGTAACCGTTCAGCCGCAAGCCCAGGCCGATCAGCACCGCGGCGGCGCCGAGTAAGAGCTCCCAACGGCGCCACCCGGGCGGCGGGCGCCACGCCCGCGTTCCCACGCGCGCCGTGGGCGGCGCGGTGGGCGGGCTAGCTGACGCGGTAGACGGTGTACTCGCCGTCGTCGTAAACCACCGCGCCGTGCCGGCGCCAGTACGCGACGTTCGCGCTGAACGGAGACGTCAGCTCCTGGGGCCCGATCACCACGTAGGACACGCCGTAGCGGTGCACGAGCGCCGGCGCAGACGGGGCGCCCTGGAGCATCGCGTTCACGTCCACCTGCTTCTGGTAGAAGTCCGTGATCTGGTAGGTCCAGAGCCAACCGACATAGCCGAGAACGACGCGCCGGCCGCCGAGCGCAGCCACCGGCTCGTTGTGGTCGGTGGCGGCCAGGAAGATGGCTCGCGCGGGCGTGTTCGAGCGGGCCCACGCCGCGACCTGCAGGCCCTTGGAGTCGACGAACTGGTACTGGTTCTGCGCCAGGTCGCCGGCGCGGCTCAGGTCGAGAAGGCCGCTCAAGCAGAGGACGAGCGTGAGCAGCACGGCCAGCGCGATGCCCGCAGGCCCGCGGCGGGCGACGTACACCACCAGCGCGGCCACGAGGAACGCGCCGAACAGCGCCCAGAAGACGAAGAACTTGGTGTTGTCCCACTCCCACTGCGTGAGGATCGCCACGTTGGGCACCAGGAACCAGAGCCAGAGCGGCGCGAACCTGAGGCGCAGCCCGCCCAGCGGCACGCGCCGCCAGAACTGGGCGACGAGGAGCAGGGGGATGAAGAGCCCGAGGTTCATGAACCAGAACCAGGCGGCGTTGTCGGAGTGGCCGTCCATGCCGGCCATCCAGCCCAGCTGCAGCCGCAGGGGCGTCCTCCCCGGCGGCCAGAGCCAGATCAGGGCGGGCACCCCGAGCGCTAGCGCGGGCAGGAAGTAGGCCGCCCAGTACGTCCGCCGGTCGAGCAGGGCCCAGAAGGCGGCCAGCGCGATCATGGTGCCGTAGGCCGGGATGTGGAACCACGGGGTGACGCCCGCGATCACGCCCGCGAACAGGTAGGGCAGGACGCTCTGACGCTCGCGCGCCAGGTAGAGCACCGCCATCACCACCAGCACGAGAGCGAAGCCGAACAGCGTCGAGCGCTGTGGCAGCAGGTAGGCGAGGACGGGATCGAGCCACTGGATGTTCCACTGGTCCCGGTTGAGGGTGTACTCGCGCGGGATGTGGGCGAGCGCCGCCAGCCCGTGCTGCGACAGCTCCGGGAGCCAGTACACGAACCCGATGCCCCCGCCCGCGGCGAAGATCAGCACGGCCAGCGCCGCCGCGGCCCGGCCGCCGAGGAGGCGGCGTCCGGCCAGGTACATGACGGCCGGGAAGGCCAGGCCCAGGTAGCCGCTGCCCTGCACCAGCGCCGACGGCACCGTCGCGCCGAAGGGCACCATCGCGGCGCTGAAAAGGTCCGACATGAACGGATAGATGAAGTGGTTGCCGGGATCGATGGGCAGCTCGGGCGGGAAGTTCTGCCCGTAGGCGAAGGAGCCCGCGTAGCTGAGGTGAGCGGCCCAGTCGCCCCAGACGTTCACATAGCCCGCGTAGAGCCCGTCGGGCAGGTAGCCGTAGACCTGGCCCAGCAGGTGCACCGTGTAGGGCCAGGCGACCGCGAGGACCAGCAGCAGAGGCCAGGGATGACCGGCGCCGCGCGGATCGGCAAGCCAGCGATCGCGCGCGGAGACGAGATCCTCGCGCACGCGTCCGCGCTGCCAGACCGCCCCGGCGGCACCCGCGCCCACGGCCAGCACGAGCGCCAGCAGGACTGACGCCAGCCCGAAGCCGAAGAGCATCGCCGCGCCGAGCAGCAGGAGTGCGAAGGCCGCGGCGCCGATCAGCATGCCGAATGCCAGCCGTTCCTCGAGGTCCAGTCCGAGGCCGCTCAGATAGGTGAGTCCGAACCCCGCGGCGGCCACGAGCACGAGCAGGAGCAGGGCACTGCCCAACTGGTCCGCCATCCACCAGGTGAGGAGGGCGCCACCTCCGATGAGCAGGACCACGCCGGGCATACGCAAGCGCAGCGCGGGCGCCGGTGTGGGTGTCCCGGCGGTCAGATCCAGCACGGCAGCCAGGTGCTCGGGGTCGGCTTGGCCGGTTGGGTGCAGTTGAACTGGATCCACATCTTGCCGGCCGGGAAGCCGTGCCAGGGCAGCGTCACCATCGGATCGAGGTAGGCGCTGCTCCCGATCGGCAGCGCCGTCCAGGCGGGGATGAAGAAGAAGAACGCGAGCACCGCCAGGCCCAGGTGCGCGGCGGGGAGAGCACGCGGGGCGCCGTGCTGGACCATGAACGCCAGTACGAAGGCGAGCGCGAGGATCATGAACGGCAGCCCGCCGAACATGTGGTAGAGGAAGACGACGCGCGTGATCAGGCTCCAGGGCAGGAACTGCGCCAGGAAGCCGATGAAGATCAGGGCGGCCGGGAAGCTCTTGTTGCGCACCGCGATGATCGGCAGCGCGACCAGGCAGGGCAGGCTCGTCCACCAGATCCACGGGTTGCCGAGGTTCACCATCCCCGCCACCAACCCCTCATGCGTCCACTGGTCGATGCCCAGCCCGCTGCCCTGGTAGTAGTAGGCGACCGGCCGCAGCAGCAGCGGCCAGGTCCACCAGACCGAGCCGTAGGGATGGGTCGCGGTCAGGTTGTGGTGGTAGTCGAAGGCCTCCCTGTTGTAGGTGAGGATGTCGCCCAGGTTGTGGAACTGGCCGCGGATGAAGAACGGCTCCCAGCTGGCCAGGTAGATCGCGATCGGGATCGCGATGATGGCGACCAGCGCAACGGCGGCGTAGACGCCGGCGCGGGCGCCGCCCGGGATGGTCGGATCTGAAAACTCCTCCCCGCGCCCCCAACGCCAGCCTCCGGTGGCGGTGATGGACAGCGGTGACTCGCGGCGCACCAGTCGGATCACGAAGAGCAGGACGATCGTGCCGAAGGCGGCGAGGGCGATCCATTTGGCGGCGACCGCGATCCCGAGGACAGTCCCGAGCGCCAGCAGCGTCAGCAGCGACGAGCGCTCTGTCTTCGTATCCAGGTGGACCATGTACAGCCAGTACGCCAGCAGGATGAAGAAGATCGGGAAGATGTCGATCATCCCGATCCGCGACTGGATGAAGAACATCCCGTCGAAGGCGACGAGCGTCGCGGCGACCACCGCGAAGAGGCGCATCGCGGGCCAGAGCCGGCGCGCCAGCAGGTACATCATCGGCACGCAGAGCGTCCCGAACAGACAGCTCATGATCCGCCAGCCGAAGGTGTTGTAACCCAGGTCTGCGAAGTCGCCGCGGGCGCCCTGGAACGTCGCCCGGAACCAGCCCCAGCCCCACTGGCCGCCGGCGATGATCAGCTTCGAGAGCGGCGGCTCGGGATCGAAGTAGCAGGGCGGGCTCGAGGGGGTCTGGCAGGGACTCTCCAGCCCCTTGAGGTCGTCGTGGGCGAAGACGGCGAAGTAGATCTCGTCGAAGACCTGCCCGTTGGGCGGCGAATATTGGCCGCCGCTGCTCGGGTAGCCGCGCTGGAACGGATAGGCGAGGCCGCAGAGCGTGCCGACATGGCCCTGGGTGTCGACCGGCGTCGAGTGCACGCAATTCGACAAGGGAGGCGCCGAGAAGGGATGGGCGATGAAGTCCGGGAAGATCGGGCTGAAGTAGCGCAGGACGAAGGCGACCAGGGTCAGCCCGAGAAGCCAGCGCCAGTCGACCCGGTCGAGCCTGCGGGTCAGCGCCTTTTCCTGCCGCGCCGGTGCGCGCCGCCGAGGTTGGTTCCGGTGCCCTCCGGAAGGTAGCCGGCGATCTCTTTGACCGCGCCCTCCGGGTCCTTGACCGGGAACACGGCGCTGCCTTCGAAGACGTGGCGCGGGCCGAGCTTCTTGGCGTACGCGGCGATCTCCTGAGGTTCGCCCTGGAAGCGGAGCACCAGCGACGGCGTGTCCAGGTGGGCCTTGACCGGCGGGGCCAGGTAGCGCTTGCGGCCCCCGGTGCCGTCCGGCACGAGCTGGCGGAGGGGCAGCACGCGTGCCGTGCGGATGGCGTCGTAGGGGATCACGTGGCTCGAAAAGGTCTTCGCCACGTGGAGGCCGTCATCTTTCGCCTGGATCGTGTGCCGCTGGCGGCGCCAGTAATAGAAGGTGCCGACGAGGATGCCCAGCGGCGCGTACGCATAAGGAAGGTAGACGGCCCAGGCCGGACCCTTCACGTGGGCGGCCAGCGTCTGGTAGGTGAAGAAGAGGCCGCCGATGACCAGGACGACGACCAGCAGCCGCTGCTGGCGCCACTCGTGGTCGGCGTAGAGGATTCGGTGCTTCAAGCTGCTCACACGTTAGCGTGGGTCGCCCAGCTCTTAGATCGTTCGAGGGCTCGGTGCCAGTCGGCGAGCCGGGATTCGCGTTCGTCGGCGGACATGCGCGGCTCGAACTCCCGGTCGAGACGCCAGAGGCCGGCGAGCGCCTCGTCACCGGCCCAGAACCCGGTGCCGACCCCGGCCAGGTAGGCGGCGCCGAGCGCGGTCGTCTCCGTCTGCCGCGGGCGCCGCACGGGGACGCCGATCAGGTCGGCCTGGAACTGGCAGAGGAAGTCCATCACGCTGGCGCCGCCGTCCACCCGCAGCTCGGCGAAGGGCCGGCCGGCGTCGTGCGCCATCGCCTCCACCACGTCGGCGGTCTGGAAAGCCATCGCCTCCACCGCCGCTCGGACCACGTGCGCTTTGCTGGTACCGCGCGTCAGGCCGACGATGGTGCCGCGCGCATACGGGTCCCAGTGTGGCGCTCCCAAGCCCGTGAAGGCGGGCACCAGCACGACGCCGCCGGTGTCGGGCACCGACTCGGCCAGGGGTCCGGCCTCACTCGCCGCCGAGATCACTCCCAGCCCGTCGCGGAGCCACTGCAGCGCCGCGCCGGTGACGAAGATGGCGCCCTCCAGCGCGTAGCTGAGGGCCTCGCCGCGCAGCCAGGCGATCGTCGTGAGCATCCCGGTTCCCGACTCCACCCGGTCCGCGCCGGTCTGGAGCAGCACGAAGGAGCCGGTGCCGTACGTGTTCTTGGCCTGGCCCGGCTCCAGGCAGCCCTGGCCGAAGAGCGCGGCCTGCTGGTCGCCGGCGATGCCCGCGATCGGGGCCTTCACGCCGCCGAAGAGCTCGGGATCGCTGACCGCCACCTCGCCACCCGAAGGCACGACCTTGGGCAGCACCTCGCGGGGCACCTGGAGGAGGTCCAGCATCTCGTCGCTCCAGCGGCCGGTGGAGATGTCCAGCAGGAGGGTCCGCGAGGCGTTGCTGGCGTCCGTCACGTGCTGCCCGCCGGTCAGGCGGGCGATCAGCCAGCTGTCGACGGTGCCGGCGGCCGCCTTCGCCGCGCCTTCCACGTTGTGCAGCGCCCACGCGAGCTTGGTGCCGGTGAAGTAGGGATCGATCACCAGGCCGGTGATGCGGCGCACGGCGTCGGCGTGGCCCTCCTCGCGCAGCCGGTCACAGTCGGCCGCGGTGCGGCGGTCCTGCCAGACGATGGCCCGCTGCAGCGGCTTGAGGGTGTGGCGATCCCAGAGGACGAGCGTCTCGCGCTGGTTGGTGATGCCGATGGCGGCGACCGCCGCGGGTTCGGCGCCGGCCTCGCGGAGCGCGTCCGCCGCCGCCGCCTGAATGCTGGTCCAGATCTCCTCCGGGTCGTGCTCCACCCAGCCGGGCTGCGGGAAGTGCTGCTGGATCTCACGGTAGCCGCGGCCCCGCACCTCCCCCGCATCGTCCACGGCAAGGACGGTCGACCCCGTCGTCCCCTGGTCGAGGGCGAGCACGATCCGCTGCCTGGCCACAGCTCCATTGTCCAGTAGGCGACTCCTCCCCACCTTGTGGGAAGGTGCCGGCGAAGCCGGGCGGAGGGGGCTGCACGGCTACCCGCGAACCAGCCTTGCGGAGCCCGCCCCTAACCCTCCCCGGAGGGGAGGGGATCAGGCCAAAACCAGCTCCCGGTCGCTCACCGTGCGGATTGCCGGCAGCGGCGACTCCAGTTCGAAGCCCTCGCTGAACAGCTCGCGCAGCTGCGAGCGGAGCCAGATGTCGTGCACCGAGGTGGACCCCGCGAACTCCTCATAGGCGTCGCGCGGGTGGTCGCCCTCGAGATAGAACACCAGGAGATCGCCCTGCAGCCAGAGCTGCTCACGCGTCAGGCCGAGCCGGCGGCGTGAGACGTGGTGCTCGAACCGGCGGTGGTGAAACGCTTGCTCGGCAAACGCGCGGATGGCGGAGCCGGTTCCCGTCCTGAGCGGGAACGTGAATCCAAGGCCCTGGTGGTGCTTGGTGATGGCCGGATCGATCCACTGGCCGATCAGCTCCGAGGCCACCGGCGGCGCGTAACCGAAGTCGGCCTCGACGTAGGTGACTAGGTGGTCACCGGCCGGCGACTGAACCTCGAAGACGCGCTCGAGCCTTACTTCGGCGCGGCGCAGCGCCTCGTCGTCGCGCCCCGGCGGCGCTTCGCCCGAGGCCAATCTCCTCGCGTAGGCGAAATCCTGGAGCATCCCTCTCCTCCCCCTGCTCTTTCGAGCCCCGTTCGGGCGGAGGCTACACCAGTTCGGAAGCGCGCCGCAGGCCAACCTTGGGCTGGCTGAGGCGGCCGGTCGCGTAGCCCTCCAGGTCGAGTGAGACGAACTCGTAGCCGGCCGCGCGCACCCCTGCCGCCACCTGCTCGCGCAGGGCGAAGAGCCGCTCGATCTCGGCGGGCTCGACCTCGATGCGCGCCACGTCGCCGTGGTGCCGTACGCGCACCTGGCTGAAGCCGAGCGCCACCACCGCCGCCTCGGCGGCTTCGATCTGGCGAAGCACCGGCTCCGTCACCTCGACGCCGAACGGCACGCGTGAGGAGAGACACGCGAACGACGGCTTGTTCCAGTTGGGCAGGCCGAGCTGGCGGGCGGCACCTCGAATCTCGGCCTTAACCAGCCCCGCTTCGAGCAGCGGAAAGCGGACGCCGCGCTTCTCCGCCGAGGCCTGGCCCGGGCGATGGTCGCCGGCGTCATCGGCGGTCGCGCCGTAGGCGAGGTGCGCCAGTCCCAGGTCGATGCGGATCGGTTCGAGCGTCTCGAAGAGCTCCTCCTTGCAGTGGAAGCAGCGATCGGCGCCGTTCCGGCGGTACGCATCGAGCTCCACCTCCCGCGTCTCGACCTCGACGAGCCGGGCACCCATCTGGGCGGCCAGCTCACGCGCCTGCTGCTGCTCGGCCGCCGGGTAGGCCGGCGAGCTGGCCAGCACGGCCACGGCGGCGCCGCCAAGCTCCTCCTGCGCGAGCCTCAGCAGCAGAGTCGAGTCGACGCCCCCCGAGTAGGCGACGAGAACGGAATGGAGGTCGCGAACGAGCGCGCGGGCGCGGGCCAGCTTGCCCGCGTCTGCGCCGCTTATCTGGACCAGGGCCTGCCGGGGGCGCTGGATCACTCCGCCGGCGGGTTCTCCGGCGCTGTCTCTCCCGGGGTGTCAACCGGCGGATGGCCGGTCGATTCCGACGCCGGGATATCAGGGGTGGCCGGCGCAGGCGGCGGCGCCATCATCTCCGGAGCAGGCGGCGGTGCCGCGGAAGGCGGTGCAGGCGGTGGCGGTGGCGGCGGCGCGCCATACGAGCCGGCGCCGGGGTAGCCGCCCGACGCGGCCATGACGACATCTTTGCGGACCACGAGAGTGCTGGCGATCATGTCGTGAAGCGCCTGCTTGCGCTGTGTGAACGCGGCCATGATGTAGCCGATGAAGCAGATGAGGGTGGAGATGAATTTGGCCGCGTTGCGGCCGAGTGCCCGCCCGAAGGTCAGCTTGTTCCCGTCGACATCAGTGACCTTGAGCCCGAGCGCCATCTTGCCGAGCGTCCCCTGGTACGAGGAGCTCTCCATCAGCGCGAAATAGGCGAGGAAGACGAGCGACCTCAGGAGACCGAAGCCTGTGTATCCACCGCTCTGGAAATTGTTGCCGCCGAACGGAGCGAAGATGATGCTGAGTGGAATCCCGACAGCAAGGCCGTCGATGATGAGGGCCACCAGCCGGCGCCAGAACCCGGCATAGGGACTCGCCGCGACCGCGTATGTCTGCTGCATGGGGCCAACACTATGCCCGAATGCACGGCCTGAACGGGACTACGGTGCCGGCGGCGTATTCAGAGTGGGCGGCGGTGGCGGAGGCGGGACGCTGGGAGGCAGCGCGGGAGGAGGCGGAGGGCCGTAGCCCGCTGCCATCGCCCCGGCCGGCGGATTCACCCAGAGGCGAGTTGGGCTC
>Ga0070714_100001327_pt1 | contig 17855 bp, 21 predicted proteins | sample LARL83metaG_FD_65450 | JGI IMG/M metagenome (GOLD analysis project Ga0070714, IMG submission 65450) | Corn, switchgrass and miscanthus rhizosphere microbial communities from Kellogg Biological Station, Michigan, USA - LAR L8-3 metaG | ecosystem: Host-associated > Plants > Roots > Rhizosphere ... | reverse complement strand
ATACTGATTGAAAATAATAAAGTTCACGATAATGCAGAGAATGGAATTGACTTTAGTAGAAATATGTACAATTCTATTGCCAGAAACAATTTTGTTTATAATGAAGCACAAGGTATTTTTGTCTCACAATCCCATAGCAATCAGGTATACAATAATACAATTTCAAACAGCGCAGATGGAATTTACCTAAATTCTGGATCTGCAAATAACAAAATTTATGATAATACAATTATGAATTCCAAATCTAATGCAATACTTATCAAAAATGCTTCATCTGCCAACGCATTCTATACTAATAAGATAGTTAGTGCTAACAAGCAAGGACTAAGTATTAATCAAGACCCAACATCAAAGAATAACACTTTCACTAATAATCAAATAGTCTCAGGTGGCGTAGCATCACCAACGCCAGCGGAACCATCTACAGAAACCAATACAATCAAACATCCCCATAATAAAAAGAATAGTATAAAATAAAATTACTAATTAACGCTGCCAAAGTCGCTCTAGGAGATCTTTGTTTCGTTATCTATGAAACCATAGTTATGAAGATAAGAGTCTCTAAATTCGTCTATGACGTTTTATAAATGATAATTTAATATATTTGTGATATTATGCTCTAGTGTTCAATATTGGCGGATAAATCTATTGCCGTAAGGCAGGCGAATAAATGAGTTATACCAAGTTCAATTTAATGCAATAACACTTAACCTTGCACATGTAATTGAATCAGGGTATATGACTCCCTTATAGGACTCCCGGAAAGTTTATTATCTTGTCCAAATATACAACAAAAACCATATGCTGAGTCAGGCCGTGGTTCTTGTGGTTATATCTTTCTTACTTGTGGTTATGGTGTATAGCTCGATAGCTCAATTTTATAGTGTGTCTGCTAAGCCAAAAGGCATTAAGTTCGGATGCTTTAAAACAACACCCCACACTGCCCCAGCGTGACCTGTTATAGTAGATAATTAAAATAAATTCCAGGCTGTATCCTATTATCTACAATATTCGTTAAGTTGAATGCATGTATGTTCTGGTCTTGTATGTAAGACCATCTCCACGTTGCCCATCCGTAATTCGCAAAAGACTTGAATCTTTTTATCTATTCATAAACCTGATTCTGTGTCAATGTTGTACCACTTGTAAAACCAGAATTAAATTCTCCCATATACAGAGGAACATTTCCCATCAATAATGCAATTGATCTAAAGTATAGCATTCTACTTAGAGAAGGCGGGTAAGCGTGACCATCATAAATAACATTATCTTTCTTGGATGGAGCAACTAAGACCTGCAAAACTGGAGTGTCTAGGACTCCATGTGGTAAGGCCCAGCAGAAGAATAATGGTTTATCAGTTATCTTCCTTAATTCACCAATCATGTAATCATGATAATGGCCTATCTTTCGACAATGCGATAGACTAAATACTTCTGGTTCGTTTAATATCTCAAAGCCAAACGTAGACTTGTGATCTTTTAATAGGTAGTCTACTTCACTATGAGATGGTATGTTACGTCCTGTATATATGGAGCTTCGTTGCCTTGCCCAGGTGGAATAGTCGGGTCACTCTTTGAATCCCTATAACCGGTAATATAATGCACCGTATGTTGTCCTGGAGGAAGAGGCTTAAGCATTACCCACCAACCTTGGGTAATCGCTAGATCAGGCCCCCTAGGTTCGCCCCAGAGATTATCGGCAGGTAATGTTAGATTGAATAGGTCTGTTTGAACTTTGTAGGCCTCATCATTAGTAAAAGCAAGTGGATGTCCGTCCAGAGTAATGTCAAAAGAATTTGGATAAATGTTGCTTTTGGTCACCAATCTAATAAGCTCAGCAGCAGTTTTTGTTTTGACCGTCGGGTCGCTATAGTCGCTTGTCGCGCCATCTATATTTATAAACATAGCCTTGTTATGAGGAACATTACACGTCATAGTCGCGACCGCACCTCTTTCAGCACCGACATAAGGGAGGAAAAACACAGGGCTAGCGGGGTTCTGCAAGTAAGAGCAATCTTCGGGTACATATTTAACACCTGGTGCATTTTGAAAATTCCAGTTCTGTGATTTTGGGATGGTGTTTTGCCATGCCGACCATTTCGCAACCCAATCTTTAAACAGGATACCGTACGGAGACGAATTGACTGGGAAAGTGTACAGATCTGTGCCTTGCGCTTGAACAAAATTAAGACCTGGCGTAATTGTCAAAGACATAATAAGCAGTAAAGATCCAGTTAACAAGAAAATGGCTAACTCCATCGACTCTCCATCCTTCAACCTATTTATTATGACTACAATTTAAATTTGTCCTTCTGTCGTCAGATACTACAGAATTCGCAATCAAGGCTTTCACGCACTCACTTTTTCCATCTATGCTACGGAAAAGGATCTAAGCCTGACGGTTTAATAGTTTTGGTGGTCATAAGTTCTATCTTACTGTAGTTTTTAACGAGATATAATTCCTAGATGAATTACAAAAGTGCTTTCGCAGAACAAAAGAAGTGACACCATGTTCATATACGAACGGCTACCAATTTACAGGTTCTGATCCCCGTTGAAACACTCTGATACTCATACGTACCATAATTGATTTAATAATCTCCAACGTAAATAATGTGACCAATGTTCTATTCTGGCAATATAAGTGACTAGCAGATGATGATGAACCAACGAATTATCGGTGTGCTTTCAAGCACCACTACATGGTCAGTAGTGACCGGCCTAGTAGTTATAATCCTAATATTTGATGGGGTCGTAACCAATCTTCCATCTTATGATCTCCAAAGCCGCCAGTCATTGGCCATCCGACTTTTCTTTGCCGTCGAAGTTTTGATTTGCGCCTTAAGTCAGGTCATCTACTTGAGAATAATTAAGAGAAAATACAGTATCAACCCAACTATCGGTTATTTTAGGAGGTACGCTGACATCACATATTACATAGTGTCAGTAACACAATACTTAATTATTGCTTTACTAATAGTAACGGTTCTAGAGGTTGAAATTTTAAGCCAATATCATACCATTCTAGTCCTAATTTTGATTCTTCTGAGTCTTTCCCTTTCTGCAGGCCTTTCAGCCCTTCTTGCATTTCGATTTTTACTGTGGATAAAATATAAAAGAGATTATCTCATAATCGCGTACACCGCTTCTGCTATCCTCATAAGCGTCAATTCCATTTTTATTGCCTTGTTCATGTCATTAGAAATGCAGGGCAAACCTATGCTTATAGAGCCCTCTTTCTTCTATACTAATACTGAGATCATTTACTATGACATCCACCAGGTTCAATCAAATATATCGTTCGCATCATTTGTTTCCTTGTGGATCGCTTCGACTCTTCTTCTAAGACGTTATAGAAGAAAATGGGGAGCAGTAAAATTCTATTTAATTATTTCTATTCCTTTAGTTTATTATTTAGGAGTTTTGCAGGTGGCTTTGTCAAATGTGTTGGTCCATTACAATCTATTGAATATGTTTCAGAGTTACACATTCAATGTTGTAAATTCAATCCTGACAAAACCTGTTGGTGGAATGTTATTTGGTGTTGCATTTTGGATGGTCGGAAGGAGTGTTAAGGACAAGAATATCAGTGATTATATGAAGTTCTCTGCGTTTGGAATAATTCTGCTTTCTGTGTCAAATCAAGATTCTGGATTATATCTTCTGCCCTACCCTCCATTTGGGCTCCCCACGATTACATTCGTTGGCATTTCATCTTATATGTTATTCGTTGGGATATACTACAGTTCGATTTCAGTGTCCTTGAATACTGAAGTGAGAAAGTCGATCGATAAATCTGTTGAGCAGGAATTTGAGTTTGTTTCTAAAATAGGAATATCTCAGATGGAGCACGAAATTGAAAGTAGAGTTAAGGAAATAACAAAAAGATCGGCTAGAACATTGGAAGAAAATAGCGGCGTTGAAGTATCATTAGAAAACGAGGATATAAAGGAATACATAAAACTTGTAATAAAAGAAAAAGAAAAAATGTTTAGGGGGAAGAATCATCAAAATGATGGTAAATCATATCGATAGAGCTAAAACCGTTGGCACCGTTAGCAATATTACCATTCACACCATTTTCAGAATTACCATTAGCACCATGGGCATGGGGGGCCGCTGGTACCATTCGCGCCCTTCAAGCCGGCAGTACCATTTGAGCTGGTACCATTAGTACCATTAATAGCAGACAGGTGCTCTAATCCCAGTACTGTTCCTGTGATCAATATTATTACCAAAGCGCTTAGCAATCTACTATTTTCAAGATGTTTTGCCAGATCCTTCAGCTAGAACACACATTATTATATAAAGACCAGTGTAATCGTTTTTTCCTTTCCTCTTTCATTTTTTTCTCTTTTCCGCGCGAGAGCGTTAGTAATATCAAGAATGACCACGACTAGGGGCGCAAAATGTTTATGATAATAAGGGATACTCGCAAAGTGGACGGAGCTAAATGCAAAGAAGTCATCCATTTGCTAGTAATTACAAATTAACACATATTCTTCTTCTTCACTTTAATTGGTCTCTATAGTTGTGGATGAATAGTTGTTTTATGTCATCGGTTAGATTTTCAAGTGCTTGCGTGTCTCTTAATTCCTCAATCTTCTCGTCTTTCTTGATCCCTAAAGAATTTAGTTCATTTATCCACCAGGCATTCTTTTCGGGATATTCGCTTTTAGTCGTCATACGTACCGACTTCACCACACCACATATCATTTAAAACATTCTGTCTGTCGTAATAGCTACACTATTCTTCTTGTGGAATGTGAAATGGGAACATCAAGTGTAGCCAATTTACCGAACCTGCCAAACGGTAGCTGGTCTACCGACAGAGGTGAATGTGGGTTAACCAATTACCAATTATAGCCCAAAGGAAATACGCTAGACCGATCAAGGGACTTCTACGAGAACGCCAGGAGGCGCGCTTGCAATCCCTGTTGTCGAATGTGTTTCGAAATTCTTGTTATTATGGCTGTGGGCGTGATTGTTGTTGTTGTTGTTGTCATTGCCGCTATTAATTCCTCCTATTGACGTCTGATAGTAGCAGTTGTCCACTATTTGTATGGATGGGGGGTCCTGATGTGTTTTTGATATACAGCTGTAGAATTTGTTTATTTCTTTGTCCAGATTGGGATTACCGGTATTCACTTGCTCTTGGACGACGGACGCACCTCCTCCATTCCCACTGCTTGCGGCCATTGCAAAATTAATAGAAGTATTCGCCGTCATGAATGATAAACCGATAATAGTGGCGATCAATATCAGCAAAGGAGGATTACCCATATCGATATCATTTGCACTAATCCTGGTCATCCCTATAGGATTTGAGAATGTATAGACTAGTCTTTGAATACTATAGAATCATCTAATATTTAATTAGCAATCGTATTTCCTGTAACAGATGATTCCTGTAAGAGAGATAGATTTACCGGAAAATAATTTATCATCCGTACCCCCTAGACGCTTGCGTGCGCTTAATACAATTTGTATTCTGGGGGTTTTAATATGTATTAGAAGTTTTTCGATCAGGCCCAATAGGATTCAAGGGGGTTCATTCAGATTTTGATAATCCGGCGAATTGGTTTACGACTGTTCTAAAATCCCTTCTAATTAAATGGAGTCTAGCCGTGCCTTACTAAATTCCCGAAATTGCCACATTGCTTGGCTAAATGATATACAACCTATCTGCACATTCTTTGTGATAGTATTTCTTATTGGCGCGTCCTCTGCTCACTATTACGTCTGTTCTAACGAATCCCTCTTTGCAATAACGACATAAACCGCGCTGTTTTTGAATGACAAATCTCTCAACGTCAAAATAATTAGTCAATGTGTAAGCCGTACTATTTTTCCCTCGATCAAGCAAATGTTACTAACAATTATCCTATTTAAGGAATTTGCTCACACTTTCGCGTCAGCCAATACAAAATATGTTCGTAGACTACCAAAGCAAAAGACATATGCACCGAATCAATAAAAGGCTTAGAAAAGAAAGATACCTCTATATCCACCCACGAATACTGCATTACTGCGTCTTGTGACTTACAAGAGGTCAAAACTTTTCTTAAAATGTCTAATAGTAGAGGCCCGTAGAATAGTAATGTACTGTAACATGTATCCAATATTAGGAGCAATTTTTGCAATCATAGCGATATCAACAGTAACCCCAGTCCTTGCATTTTCATTCAGCTGGAGTCCATTTAATTTCAACTTCAATACGCAACAATTGATTCAAAACCTTTGGCAGAGACTTTGTGTAAATCCTTACGTCGCTAATAATAATCCCAATTGTGGCGGAGTGACAACAATACCTCCTCCTATACTACCAATAATACCGCCTATCCCGCAGCCACCAACATCAACGTCATCTATAACATCAACATCAAGCCAATGCGTTAACAACTTTTGTGCAACCTGCATAAATGGTGTATGCAGCACCACAGGAGGACCGCCACCAATAGGCCAATATTCCAACACTGAACAATGCATTAACAACATCTGTACGAGTTGCATCAATGGTGTATGCAATACGAGCACAATTCCTAGCGGTCAACCCATAATTATACAAGGTCAAAATGGAGCAAATGGTGTCTATGGTGCAAATGGCCTACTTGGAACAAATAACAACGGCGGTGCTGGTTACACTTACGGGCCAGGCAGGTGAGGAACCTACTATGAAATCAGTGTTTGGCTGCTACGTTGTACAAAAGCGCGTTAAGTTCATCCCTATTCGGTTCAACAAAGGCTCATGAAAATTAAAGGTAATTTTGAGCAAATATCTGTGACGCTACTTTGTCCCGCTGTTACACAATCTGATGTTCGTTTTGTGCGCACTCACAAGGGAGGCCGGAACATTCGCTATGTCTTCCCTGTCGACAAAGATCACAGATACTTCTTGTTGATCTTGAAACACCTCCTTCATCGTACCGTTCATGCGACGGCGTGCCCTTCAGAAAGGATATCGTTTGCACCGTTTAATAATGTATAAGAAAGCGGCATTCTATGATTTCAGTGGAGCAGCACCGAGAGCATCCCAGGGAGGTTTATTATTTCATAAATTTGAATACTTTTTATTCTGGTATATCATACAAATTCATTCTCCGGATTATGTTCTTTTGTATTCTAAATGTTTAATGCACTAGTAATATTGTTATAGATGAAGAAATAACAATAATAATAACAAATATGACAAGGTGCACCATCCACACTGATTTTTTTGATCATGGATGCAAAGAGTGTAAGAAAGAATATAACGAAATGAAGGGTATTCCAGATAATTTGATTTCAGATAAAATTGGTAGTTCAGTTATTCGCAACAATCCGATATTGAATAAAAAATATAAGGAATTTACAGAGTTACGCGCAAAAAAATTGTATGAGGAACTGATCGTCCAATACCTTAAAGGGTTTAATGAAGCCGAAGCCGCTGAAAAAGCAAGAAGTATTATCAGGAAGCAGTGCAAGATACGAGATATGCCCTATTGGTCTTGGATTTAATATCGTCGGAGGTCGGCCTTCGTCTAGATCGCTATACGAACTATTTCAACCTAATAACGGCGGACACGTAAATGTCATATGATACTTTGCTTAGGCAACGATTCTATTTTGGTGCTCAGATTTGCAGCATTTGCTGGATTTTTCCCGCTCAAGACCCGTCTTACTGAGCGTAAATTAATGGAAGTCTCCTCTGAGTGTAACATTAAACCATTTTTTTATGGTCCTCCTCGGAAAGGAAGAATAATGTTTTTCTTTGAGTTGTGTAATATATTCTTGATGTACAAAGACCCTGTTTGTAACATGATGGTTGATGAGAAGAAGACACAACATATCTCCCAAGCCGGAGGAAGGAATGTTTACTTATGCTCTGCTGCTTGCAAGCGAGAGTTTGAGAAAAATTCAACTAAATACGGCTATTAGAATTTGCAAATAACATAATAATATAGTAACTCATTGAAGGAGAGAAAAGTGTTGAAGAAATCTGAAAGAGCTTTGTATTTGAATAAGGGAATAAATTGGTTTTGCAGAAAGGATCCATACGCCAGTGTTTGTGGTCAATATCTTCTATTCTTGGAGAGAATAATCAAAGATGCCCGCGACCATGAATTAACGGAATCTGCAATGATAGTATTTCTTCTTGTCAGACCTCATGTCCTGAATCAGCCGTTAATTAGTATACTTCATCTCGTCTCCCTATGGACTCGTTTTCTACAGAGAGACAGCTACAATTCCCCTGAGCATACCAAGTCTCGAACCACTTTGATATTTTCTTGCCACATTTGGTACAGTAAGTTGTCAATACTACAATAACTTATAAGCTTTGTAACAGATATAAAATTTTCTCATGTATTCTACCATAAAAATGTAAAAAAATTTGTCTTTTTTCCTTTCTTTGACGTATGCAGAGTTCTGGTCAGAATAAATTATAGTCTTACTATCGATTCAAAATGTTTTTTTCGCAATAGCTGGATCGATTAGTTTCGACCCACATTAATTCTTAAGAACGTTTAGAAAGACAATGTTATATGCTAATAACAACAATACTACACCATCTGGTTCAAGGACGGTATAAGAGGTGCATTACGGACAAACAATCAAGTTAAATGGACAGAGCAGTAGGAAGGGTTAGGTTTGCGCATTAATCAATAAGATATAGTCACTCATGTCATAATACTTTTCCGTAAGGACAATACGCCAAATACTCCAGCAACAAATGCAGTTGCGCCTAGTACAGATAAATCCAGTGCAAGTCCTTCAGTAGAACCGTAAAAGATGGCCGTCTGTAGCGCGTGAGTGCCATAGAATGTAGGTACAAAATGAGCAATTGTCTGAAGCCATGCTGGAAGAAAGGCAGCCACCGTAATCCCACCACTAAGGAAAAACAAATCTATAGACAGAGGGATACCAATGGCAGTAACCCTTTGAAACCGGCGTGAAGCTGCACCTATAGCTACTCCCAGACCCGCACTAGCTAATGCGATTAGCATAATTATCGCCGACGTAGAAATCCAGTAAATCGCACCTTCGGGTCGCAGATAACCGGAAGCCGCACCTACCACAAGCACGACAGACGCGATAAGTAGTGTTGTAATCCAACCTGATAGTAGCTTACCAGTGATAAGAGTAGCCCTAGAAATAGGTGCTAGTAGGAGTTCCTTTATTGTAGAATCTTCCCATTCTCTGGCAGTAGCTAGTCCCGCGTTGACTATACCCGCTGTAGTTAATAGAAGTACCAGATTTGGGACGAGCTCGAACCTTAGAAGATCTATATCCTGACTTCGCAAATCTGTCTCTTTGACATGGATTTGGATGGGACTACTGCTTCCCTTTTTGGCATAGAACTCTGTAATAGCGGCAGGCAGAGAACGACGTAGGTCGTTTGTAAAATCAAGGTTTAGGTTGTTGATATGAATAGTAACTGGGTCTGGTTTTAGAGCATTGTAAGCGGCGTCAAAATTACTTGGGATTGTTATAACTGCTGCCACCTTGACTTGCTTGAATGCTTCCTCTGCTTTCTGGGGGGTTATAGTTATCATACCGACCTTAAATGCACCAGAATCTGTAAGAATGTTAACAAGTTCTTGAGCATGAGGACCGCTATCTTGTACAACTAGTGCCACTGGGTTGCGTCCTACTGCCTGAGCTCCGAAATACAAAATAACCATAAACGCAATTGCTGGAAGAACTGTGGCTGCAATTGATGTTGGTTGCCGTAGCCATACGCTAATGTCTTTACGTACAATTGCTAGGATCGGAAACAGGCTATTCATCAATGAATATCTCCTCTTCCTCTACTATAACTCAGTGCAACAGCACTTATGGTAACTATGAGTGCTGCAAATCCTGCCAAAATGAATCCATCAATTGCAGGGCTTGTGGAAGTAGTGGTAAAGTTATGAAAAGCATGTTGGAAGATGGCAATGCCGTAGTAGACTGGCTGTAATTGAGTTATAGCTGCTGTGACCTGATCGCCCCATTCTGCTGGCCCGAAAGCACCACTTATGAAAAAGACTGGAATAGATAGACCGATGCTAAGCGGAATAACAGCCTGGCGGCGACGGATCAGGGTACCAATAAGTGCTCCCAAAGCCACGAAAGTTATCATGAGTAACAAAACGAATGCAAATAACTCATCCCAATGTTCTGGCCAGACACCAATAAGAAATACTATCACTATTATCATAACAACAGCCGAAAGTGAGTTGAGTAGCAGAGCGCCGAGAATTTTACCAATTTGAATAGCCCAAATGCTAGCCGGTGCGAGCATCAGTTCCTTTATTGTTCCTTTCTCGTATTCTCTGGCGGCATTTGAGCCTGCTTGAAGTAGTCCGCCGAGCATGATACTCACAACCATAAGGCTGACAACTAAATATTGGATGTAGCCTGTGTCATGAGAATAGGCATCGACTTCGTGAGCTCTAATTACTACTTGATTTGGGAAAGTATTGGCATAAAATGAGGTTATGGCCAATGGCACGGCTCTTCTAATATCGTTGGTAAAATCTACATCAAGGTTATTGAGAACGACTGGTAACTGTACTTGATTGCCATCACGTACCAATGAGTCAAAGTTAGCAGGGACAGTTACGATTGCTACAATCTGACCTTTTTTCATTAGGGTCTTAGCATCGACACTTGTAGTTTGTTGGATGATAAAAGAATGAGAGTGCTCCATTGCTGAGAGAAATTGTTGTGCGTATGGACCTTTGTCTTCAAGTACTATAGCGGTCGGAGCCTGACCACCTGTCAGTGCAAATAAAAGAAAAAGCAGCAGAAAGTTGATAGGAATAATAATACTTGTTATCATAAAAGCTCGTTCAGTTAAGGAGCTTCGTATATCCTTTATCGCCATTATCCAGATAACAAGGAGGGAGGAATACGCTGGGAAGATCCTCAATATGTTCATGTCTTGTTCGCCGCTCTAATCTCTTAAACCACTCCCAGTCAAACTCAAGAATATTTCTTCCAGATTTGGCTCCCTTTGCGAGATTTTCTTGATGTTTATCTCCTGGGTTACAATTGTAATAAGTTGTCCTGTTACAGAAAGTTCATCTGCGCTCATGGTTACCTTGAGTACTTTATCCTCTTGAATCACTTCGCTTACTCCAGGGAGGGTACGAAGCCTTTCCGAAAGTTGTGCCGAAACAGATGATGTTGTTTCTATCTCCATGACGGTATCGCCATATCTTCTTTTCAAGTTGATTGGTGTGTCTAAGGCGACTAATTTGCCATGATCAATAATGGCAATTCTATCACATAGTGCGTTAGCCTCTTCCAGATAGTTCGTTGTGAGGAGAACAGTCTTGCCTTCCTTCTTCTTGAGATCAAGGATATAGTTCCAAATGGCTCTACGACTCTGAACATCTACTCCCAATGTTGGCTCATCGAGGTACAGTAGTAACGGATCATGAAGAAGTGCTCGGGCGAGGGCTAGTCGACGCTTCATACCACCGGAAAAAGTACTCACACGACTATGACGCCGGTCATATAGCTGTACCAGGTTGAGCATGTCTGTTATCTTCTTATCACGCACAGATCTAGGCACACCATAAAGGGTCGCATGGATAGACAAATTTGTCCAGGCATTTAGTTCTTCATACAAGGCAGTTTCTTGTGGGACTGAACCGAGAGCTGCGTAAACAACTCGGGTGTCGTGTAGAATGTTGTGCCCGAGGACTGTTGCTTCTCCAGAAGTGGGTTTTGACAATCCACTAATCATGTTGATGATTGTAGTTTTTCCAGATCCATTCGGTCCGAGCAGGCCGAATATCTCCTCACTCCTTACTGTAAGTGAAAGTCCATCTACAGCTTTAAAGTCTCCAAAATGCTTGGTCAATCCGTTCAGTTCAATTGCGGGGGTAGTATTTTCTTTCTGGTTCATAGAATCTCTTGCCCTAACATGTCGATAGAATGGATTCAGGACCAACTAGGTCTAGTTGAATCATAAAGCTAAGGTCATCGCGTGTTGCTTTGTTTTGTAATCTTTTACCATATGCAAATCGATGCTTCAAAGGATATATCAGGTTTGCCACTTAAACTTACTATCGAAGCAACCTTGCCATTTGCGGCCATTATCCATACATCATAGACAAGTAAACGCGTTTCGCAGACTCAGCAACTATAAATCCATCTTGACTTCTAATCTTTGATCCATATAATTCCGAAAATCATTGAGATAGATGGTTGACGTGATCTGCTGTTGTTGTTATCGTTGCTAAGATGTGGTGGTTTCGAAAGCCTTTCGAACTAGCGTTATGTTTTGTTCTATAGGTTTTGTTGTTTCTTTTTCCTTTTTGTCTTTTCCATACCTCTCCTTCATCCTTTGACTTCAGAAATTCGGGAACACGTTGATAGTTAGAATGCATAGTTTTCGGTTGTGCCAGTCATATTATTTATGGTTTAATTATTACGTTCGGTGCCTCTTTTGGCCTTATATTTAGCCACGAAAGTACTCATAAAGTATGCACGAATATAGAATAAGAAAAGTGGGTGCATCGGTTAGCTGCTTTATCTGGCTTTATAAGGAATTATTGATAATAGAAGTAGCAAGATGGGTGAGTTATTAACCCTCCACTTTTGTATAAAGAGCTGAGGAGGGTTCCGTCTACAGAATAGACCAATAGGTGATAGTTTTAATATCTGAATTTACTAATGAGGGATGTTTGTATATGAGTGGGAGGATGGTGCAGTCCATTATGATTCAAGAATTTCCCTCATTATCTATAAGGTGAAAATTATGTCTGAATCTCGAGAAATTAAAGAAATTAAGAGAGTATTTGCGGGGCTACAGACATTATACCACACTTCTTTTCCAAAATCAGATCCATCGTTAATTCATGATTTGCTGAGACGTTTGGAAAAAAATCCCAACATTCCACCGATATATATGGTTGAAGTGTTCACAAAACCAAGTGTAAATCCTGAAGCAGCAAAAAAATATATTTTTGAGAAAACGGGAATGGTTCCTGCAATCTACGAGAATGGTACTCTTTTTGTAACAAATCAGAAGCTGACTTTGGAAATGCTCAAAGAAATATCCGATTCTGATGATGTCTTAGAAATTGCGGGTGACTATACTGGAAATATAACAGCAATGGGATCATCCCATGTGCATTCAGATGATTGTCCTCTACGGAATCTTGACTACGCTTACTAGCTCCTAGATGAAATTTGTCGATGCCTAAGATAACGGACTAGAATGCGCTTTGAGCTTGTCAATCTTGAACACAAGCCAAAGCAATAAAAAAAGCTCCAGACACAACACGTTATCTAATTCTTACCTTAAACTCCACCAAAAAGAATATACCAAATTGAAAAACATTCTTCATTCGCTGGTACTGATTGTCATATACCCTAATATTTGGAAATAATTTTGTCTCTGAGAGTCCAAAGTCTATCAAAATTTATGATAGAATTCTCTTCACCTTAGGTCAAAACGATCTAGGTCCTTACTTGAGCGCAGAAATTTCCGACAACTTGGGAAACCAATTAGTCAAAGTATATCAGAATGCGTGTATATATTATCATGAAAAATTAATTAACAAATCCATGGAACCTGAGCATATTTTAATAATAAATGTTAATGGCGAAAATCTATTGGAATCAAGGGTTTTGGACAAAAGAACAATTCTTGTGAGTGGTTTGTTTGCTTTTCCACAATTTACGTTGATCGCAACACAGAATTATATCGTGATGCCTAGTGGAAATAGACTCATGCACAGTCGAATTAATGCAAGGAATGGCGATGTAACAATCACAGAAGACGGTCTGGAATTAGGATAAACCAAGTTGCTAATTTTTAATAACATTACTTGTGGTCTAGCGTTGAACTCATGCAAGTCACCGGGAATCATTCTTATGTCATTCAGATCGTATCGGAACCGAGCAGATCAATCGACACTATTGATACTTTACAAACTATCGAAATCGTCGAAATTAATAAAATTCGATGAGTTGCTATAAAGGATCGTTAGGCAGTACAAAATCAATAGGAACTCCAGCTGCACTAAGGTTGGATCATTATCTTTAAGTTCTTCCTGCCAATTCAATCCGCCTTCTCCTTACCTTTTCTCCCTCAGTTTTCAAAATGTCGTATGCAATTCTTATGACTTAAAAAGCTTGTTCAAATTTCAAATCATAACATATCCACTAGGATTCTACTTTACAACACTGAAGATACTGTAGCATCATCATGATAAAGATATTGATTGCTCTGCTTGCGCTTTTAGAGCATGGTTCATTTTTTCGAAGCCACGGCGTATGTTTGTATCAAAATTGCCAGCATAAATTAGGACAAATAGACCCGTGAAGATTTCCCTATGGATAAAACGTACAAGGTTCTCCCCTAGCGGCTCTATTGTGAAAATGTGCTCTCCGCTGAATAACCCTGGTACTGCAAGTCTACCAATCCAGTGAAGCTCCCGCTTTGGTTCCACATTAAGTATTGTTGGTCTAAAAGTCATCCGTCTTTCTCCTACAGGTTGAATGTGAACTTTTAGCCTTGCATCTTTCTTTAAGTCTCCGCTTATTTTAGTAATAAACGGATTCCATTTAACATATTTTGGAAAGTCTGTGAGTATTTGCCATACTCGCTCATCAGATGCTATGATCTCTATTTCCGTGCGAACTTCTTTCGAATTCCTCTTACCCCAACTTATTACGCCTGCTACTATTGCTGATGCAACAACGCCAGCTGCAATCATGTACTTCGTTCTTTTTCTAATCATAAACTCAAATTATCTCTATTTTGGTAGTTGGAGAGAGGGTAAATACTGTTCCATTATTAAGAATATCTTTTTTTGCTTTTTTTATTATTATTTACTGTCGTGCTCTATTATTGTTGACTGTCATGGATGAATTTTACACATATAATATTGGGGATCTCGTCTCATGTAAAACGTTTAAGTATAGGGAAATGGGCTACATGATCGAACACGGGATTGCACGCTACCATAATGATGCGAAAGAGGTCCAAATTCTTACGCTAAAAAATAACACTAATCGTTCTGTAAATATTAACCGCCTATCTGGACTTACTGCAGCGATTTACATTTTAAAGTGCGTGTCTGATGGGCAGTCAATAACGGAGATAGCGCAAAAATTTGACAACAAAGAGCAAATGGTTTTAACTTGGATTGGTTTTCTTAAATATAACCGCTTTCTAGAGGAAGAAACGGGTGTTGAAGAAAATAGAATTAAATTGACGATATCTGACCTCGGAAAAACATGGATGAGAAGATACGAGTTTGCTCTCAGATAGTGCACACGTACATCCGATTGAATAATTGATTGAAATTATTAAGAAGAGAATCTTTAACAAAATCTTAAGGATGCAAGTTTTAGGAGTGTGACTGGTAGGATATGATGTCTTTCTAAACAGAAAGAAAAGACCGGACGTGAAAGAATTAGTCAAGGAAGAAAGAAAACTACAATATTGACAAATTAGACCAAGTGGACAAACAAAAAAGCGAGCGAAACATCCTATGCAAAAGCCATTATCCTAACAAGATTGACCTTTAGGGTAATTGTTCCTCCATATTGATGCTAAAAAACGTATGCATTATTAGAATATTGACCGATAATTTAACAAACTCTTTTAACAGAAGGGAATCTTTTTAAAAGATATGCTGTATATTTCAGATTTTTTAAGTATTCTAACATATTATTTATTGAGGACAAGGGTCGCGAGTTTTTATGACAACCATTTTATACACCTTATTTTACTTGCATATCAGGTTGCATTGCCATGGAAGCATATTGCGTTAAATGTAAGTCAAAAAGAGAGATGAGAGACGAGAAAAAGGTCACAATGAAAAATGGAAAGCCAGCCACACAAGGGATTTGTACTGTGTGCGGGACAAAGATGTTCAAGATAGGCAAGTGATCCTATCAATCAATTTTTATTACCATTGCTGCTTGTAGAATAGATATTCCCTAGTTTTCTAATTTTATATTTCTATTTTTAAAATCTCAAGACATAATACCCTGATTTACATCTCGATAGATTGTTTGATAGCCATACGCGATCTAGTCAAAAGATTCGACAACTTGACTGCCGTCGACAGACTCAATCTTGATATACATGAAAACGAGGTTTTCGGACTTTTGGGGTCAAACGGTGCTGGCAAGACTACAACCATACATATGCTTGCTACTCTACTCAAACCTACATCTGGTACTGCTACGGTGAATGGTTTTGACATCGTAACTCAATCTGCAAAGGTCAGAGGCAGCGTAGGCATCGTATTCCAAGCCCCGAGTAGTGATGATATGCTTACTGGATATGAAAATCTGAAACTCCATTCTTGGCTTTACAGCGTGCCTCGTCAAGTCAGAGAAAAACGAATTTCTGAAGTGCTTGATTTAGTAGGACTGACTGAAAGAAAAAACGATCAAGTCAAGAAATATTCTGGAGGAATGCGTAGACGATTAGAAATTGCAAGGGGGCTTATTCACAAACCTAAAGTAATTTTCCTGGATGAGCCAACGCTAGGTCTCGACCCAAGCAGCAGAGAAACTATGTGGAAATATATAGAGCGGCTTGTAAAGGAGGAGAAGATCACGATAATATTGACAACTCATTACATGGAAGAGGCAGATATGCTTTGCGATAGAATTGGTATTATAGATAGGGGCAAAATAATTGTACTTGATACACCCTCAAATTTGAAAGGCATGATTGGAGGTGATATTATAAAACTCAAGCTAGTACAAAAGAAGAGGCCGAATATAGATATCTTAAAGAATTTTAGCTTTGTTCATAAAATCGAAAATATCAGTGATGATGGATTGCTTGTTTTATCAGTAGACAACGCTAGTAGGAATCTTCCTATAATTTTAAAGTATATTGATACCGAATCAGTTGAGTATACAAGCCCCACATTGAACGATGTATTTCTTAGGTCTACTGGAAGGAATATCAAGGAAGAGGCAGAAGGAGGTTTTATGGAAAAATATGCACTCTATGATCAGAAATAGTATAGAGATTCATTGATTTGCATTCATTCCAAATTCAATGGTGCCAGTTTCATTTTTTGTCCCAAATATGATGCAAAAGGCAAAGAATTGTACCTAAGGCTCTGAGAACTCTTTGGTGTTTATTCTATTATCGCGGTTATTTTCTCGCATTTAGATTCCTCTTGCCGTGCCATTATAATGGTATAAATTGTTCGTTCTAAGATACACTTCCCCCCTTTAACAGTTCAAAAAATCTCCATTACCATATGAAGCGGAGTAGTTAAATATTACTTAGCACTATTCCAAAGCCTGATGGTAAATCAGCACTTTGTCGCAACCGAAACGGAGGATGAAACAGCTAGTGAAATTGCCAATGTTTGGGACGTATTAGGAAGAAGATGGTCTATGCTAATATTAAAGAATCTCTGTACAAAAGAAGTAATACGGTTCAATGAATTTAAAAAACTATTGCCAGGGATAAGCAGTACTGTTTTGGCTGATAGGTTGTTGGAGCTTGAACGTGAAGGCCTTGTTTCTAAAAAGATTTACCCAGAAATTCCACCAAAAGTTGAATATCGTTTAACACTTCGAGCAAAAGAACTAAGAGTAATATTTAAAGAATTAGGAACATGGGCAAGCCGCTGGAAATCACCCAGCATTACGACCAAAACAAAAATCCACAACTGATGCCAGATCAGCTGGCTAGAGCTGGGGACACAGTATCTTATAAGAGCCTTCCATTACTGATCTACTACGTATACATAGACAAACTCCTTAGTAGATCTACATGATTAGTTGAATGGAAATCTTTTGTTGCATTCTTATTAGGAGAAGAATCCCAACAACCCACATTACCACACGTCAATCATAAACGCAAATGTACCCATTCGGTATTTTCTTTT
>Ga0070714_100001326_pt1 | contig 17869 bp, 14 predicted proteins | sample LARL83metaG_FD_65450 | JGI IMG/M metagenome (GOLD analysis project Ga0070714, IMG submission 65450) | Corn, switchgrass and miscanthus rhizosphere microbial communities from Kellogg Biological Station, Michigan, USA - LAR L8-3 metaG | ecosystem: Host-associated > Plants > Roots > Rhizosphere ... | reverse complement strand
CGTCCACGAAGTCGTAGGAGGGAAAGACCGGCATGGGCAGCGTCTCACGTAGCGCGATGAAGCGCTCGTCGTCGAGGAAAAGGCCATCGTCGTTGATGGTTTCGGCTGGAATGAGAGCGAGGTCGAGATCGTGGCGATCCGCCAGAGCCCGCCGGATGTCCGCGCCAACGAGCAGTCCCGCCGTGGTCGTGGTGGGGCCGAAGAGCGAGTTCTCCATCGGCAGCAGGGTGAAGCGGGCGCCCGTACGCGCCGAGATCGCCTCGAGAAGCTCCGGCATCAACGGCGCCATGGACACTCCGGTCACTACGCCGATGTGCTTTCCGTCGAGCCGCGGAAGGCTGTCCAGTCCGTCCTGGAGCCGCTGCCGGAGCATGGCCACCGAGCCAACGCCGTTCTCGATCTGCTGGAAGTCGCCGTAATGCCCCGCGTCGGGCAGCGGATGGTTGGAGAGCAGGTAGAGCTCGTCCGAGCCGTACACCCAACGGTCGCCGCGCTCGGCGAGCGCCCGTGATTCCCAGCGGTGCACCGCGTCGAGGATCAGGCTGGCGTTTTCGGCGTCCATCGGCCGGCCGTTGTAGAGGTGCGAGAACTGGGTCACCCCCACGGGAACGAGGGCCACGCTCAGGCACGCGTCCCCGAAGTTCCAAAGGTCCTGGAGCGACTGCTCCATCACCTCGCCGTCGTTGAGCCCCGGCACGATGACCATCTGGCCGTGGAACTGGATGCCCCCCTCCGCCAGGCGCGTCAGCTGCTCGAGGATGTTCGGGACGCGAGGATTGTTGAGGAGCTTCTTGCGTGCCTCCCACGGCGTCGCGTGCACGCTCACGTAGAGGGGCGAAAGCCGATATTCGAGGATGCGCTGGATGTCCTTCTCCTTCATGTTGGACAGGGTCGCGAAGTTCCCGTACGCGAAGGACAGGCGATAATCGTCGTCGCGCGTATAGAGATTCTTGCGGAGACCCTGCGGCAATCCCTCGATGAAGCAGAACTCGCAACGATTCGCGCACACGCGGACGCGCGGTGGCTCGAGCTCGATGCCGAGCGCCTCTCCCTCAGGTCGCTCGATCTCGTAGACGACCGCCTCGCCATCCGGCTGACGGGCCTCGATGACGAGCTCGTCTTCAGCAGTGAGGAACTCCCAGTCGAGGAAGTCCTTGAGCTCGCGGCCGTTCACCGTCAGGAGCTCCGTGCCCGGCTCGACACCCATCTCGTGACAGATACTTCCGGGCTGAACCCGACTGACGCGAACCATGCCTGCGTGACCTCCTGACCCCGAACGGAGTGAAGGAGGAGAACCGCACCCGGGCGGCCCCTCCCCCTTCAGTGTACAGGAAACGCGCGCGCTTCCAGCTCAAGCAAGATAGGAGATCGCGACACCGAAATCAAGCAGACTCCGGCACTTCCACGATCACTGTGGCGCAGATTCCCGCCTCCGGAAAGCAACCGGGGCGCCGACAGATTGTCGGCGCCCCGGCGCATGAACCACGGGCGACCTGCCAGGAATCAGGGCGCGATCGTGTAGCGATAGGCGATGGCGTTGGCCGCCGGAATGACGACGCGGAAGTTCGTCGACTTTCCAGGCGTAATGGGCTCCGTGGTGACCGACTGGGTACCAAGCACTGCACCAGACTTGTCAAGCGCCTCGAAGTTCAGCGTCACGGCCTTCGGCGGGAAGGTAGTTACCTTGGCCGGTGCCTTGGCTGCCTTGCCCTTGGCCGCCTTTGCCGGCGTGCTGCCCGCATCGACCTTGTCGCGACGGTCCATCACGCTGCCGGCGATCGTGAGCTCCTTGTCGGAGGGCGTGAACTCGGAGAACGTGACCTCGACAGGCAGCTTGTTGCCGCGGCTGTACCAGCTCAGGGTCGAATCGTTGTAGGCCGCCGCCACGCTGGTGTTCTTCTTGGCCTGCGCCGCCTTGGCCAGTGCCAGGTATGCGCGCGCCGCGAGGTTGTAGTTCTCCGGATTCCCCGGATCGACCGTGACGAGACGCGTCACGATGGGGCTCACCTTGTCGTTCTGCTCCATGGTGAGGTAGGTGACGCCGAGATTGAACAACGCATCGCGATTGTACGGATTCTGTGCGAGCGTGCCCTCGAACAGGCGTGCCGCGTCAGCTGCTTTCTCGGCGCGAGCCGCGTTCACCGCGCTGTTGAGCAGGTCCTGATAGGTGTACGCCGACGGATTCTGCAGCAGCGGCTGGTAGCTGGCCACGAACTTGGCCGTGTCACCCTTCAGGAGCAGCGCGGTCTGGTAATTCTGGCGCGAGCCGAAGAGGTACGGGCCCTCCGTGCCTGGAATCTCGATCAGCTGCGCGAACGCAGCTGCGGCGCTGTCCGCGTCCGCCAGGCGGGCGGCACCGGTGCCGCCCAGGGCGCGGTTCAGGTAGATCGTGCCGATGTTCGAGAGCATCTGCCGGCGCACGTCGCGGTAGGCGGAATCGCCGGCCGCGGCCTCCGCTGCGGCACGCCAGTAGGCGACGGCCTTGGCGTTGTCGCCGCGCTTGGAGTACACGTTCCCCAGCACCATCACGCCGTAGGGCGAGCGGGGATAGATGCGGTGGGCCTGCGTGGCGAGGTACTCGGCCGAATCGAGCTTGCCGGCGTTCAGCGCGTTGATCGCGCCGTTCGCGAGCTCGAGATAGAACTTCTGGCCACCGCGGTAGTAGGCGGTGAAGTCCTGGCAGTTGGGCTTCGCCTTCTCGACGATGTTGAAGAGGGAATCCACCGTGCCGACGAGGTCAATGGAACCCTCGGGATTGGTGGTGAACCCAACCGTACCACGCTTGGTGACGACGCCGATGTTGGGCTGATTCATCCAGAGGCTCAGCGCCTCGCCCAGCAAGTAGGAGCGCAGGACAGGATCCTCATTCGCTGACTCGAGCACCTTTACGGTGTTCTTGAGGTTGGTCTCCGCCGCCGCTCCGGTCCCGGCCTGGCGCGCGAGGTCCACCGTGAGCGAGGCGCGGGCCAGGTTGCCCTTGGCCGCCGAACCGACGTCGCAGGCGGGAGTCGTCGTCTGCTGCGCGCCCGCGGACGCCGCAGCGACGAGCAGCAGGCCGGAAGCGAGAAGATTCTTACCGAACACAGCCATCAGTGGTTTCTCCTTGTTTGGGCGGACGCGCTGTCGTCAGCGGTCGGATTCCGGTACCCGCGCGGGCTGACGCCGTTCCGGCGCGGCGAGCGCAAGCTGATAAATATCAGCCGGCCGGCGGCCAGTCGCCAGTGCGACGGTCCGCACATCGTCGAATTCGGGCTTGGATCGCTCGGAGCCGTCCGGCAGCGACACCGTCTTGAGCCTGACGCGGTGCCCGAGGACGTCGACTTCCTGCATCCTTCGCGGCAATGTGAGCCTGATCACGTTGGAGCGGCGTACGCCGAGCGACGTCGTCTCCAAGAGAAGCAGCTGCTGAAGGCGTGACGCGTCCGAGGGTCGGCAGAGAAGCTCGAGCCGCGTGCCGGCGCGGCCCTTCTTCATCGTCGCGTGCAGGAGCACCACGTCGAGGGCTCCCTGATCTCGGGCATGTTCGGCGACGCCTGCCAGATATTCCGGCGTCATGTCGTCCACGTCGCAGGCGAGCATGACGACTTCTTCCTCGATTCCCGCGGTGCCGGCCTCCGTCGCGAGCTCCGCAAGTATGAGCCGCAGCGCGTTCGCTCGCCCAGGAAAGTCCTTGGTGCCTGCTCCGAAGCCGGACCGCAGCGGCACGTAGCAGGCTGGTGGGGGTCCGGCGGAGAGGACGCGCACCAGCCCGGCGCCCGTTGGCGTCACGAGCTCCCCCGCTCCTTCCGGGCCGGGTTGAACCACGTGTCCCTCGAGGAGCTTGAGCGTCGCCGGCGCGGGCACTGGAAGCAATCCATGTGCGGCTCGCACCGAACCGTCGCCGGTGCGGAGCGGACCGCAGCGCACCTCGTGCACCCCGAGCACATCCAGTCCCCAGACCACTCCGACGACGTCGAGAATCGCGTCGACGGCGCCAACCTCGTGGAGATGCACCTCCTCGGGCGGCATGCCGTGGATCTCCCCCTCCGCCGTGGCAATCGCAAGAAATACCGCGTCGGCGCGGGCGCGGACCTCCTCGGGAGCGCCGCTCCGCCTCACGAGCTCGCGGATCTCCCTGATGTGGCGGCCGTGCGGTTGCGGCGGAATGTCGAAGTCCACCTTCGAGCAGACGAGCTCACCGCGCAGCACCTCGCGAATGTCGACGCGGACATCATCGAGCCCGAGGCGCGATGGGAGGGCGCGCAACCAGTCCGGATCGAGCCCCACCCCCAGCAGCGCGCCGAGCGTCATGTCGCCGGCGATACCACTGAACGGATCGAGGATGGCGATGCGCATGGTGGAAGCTAATGCTCAGAAGCGATACGAGGCGCCGCTGCCCGTGTTGAACACGAGCACCCGCGCCGTCGCCGGCACGCGTCCCTCGCGCACCAGGGCGTCCAGCACGGCGAGTGCGCAACCGCCTTCCGGCCCTGCGTCCACACCTGATGATCGACTGAGACGCGCCGTGCCGGTGCGGATGGCCGCCTCGCTCGCACTGCCGGCGTCACCCTCGCTTTCGTAGAGCGCACGGAGGATCAGTCGATCGCCGAGCGCACTCGGGACGCGCAACCCGCTGGCGTGTGTCTGCGGATTTTCCCATGGCGTTGCGCGATCGGCATGCGCCTGGAAGGCGCGGACGATCGGGGCACAGCCCTCTGCCTGCGCGCTCACCATGTGGGGGAAGGCGACATCGCGGGACAACCAGCCGCCGTCACGCATCTCGCGAAATACCTTCCACATGCCGATGAGCCCCGTGCCGCCACCGGTGGGATAGACGATGTGCGTTGGCAGCTCCCAGCCCAGCTGCTCGGCGATCTCGATGCCCATCGTCTTCTTGCCTTCGATGCGATACGGCTCGCGGAGCGTCGACACATCGAAGTAGCCATGCTCGGCGGCAAAGGCTCTCGCGAGCTTGCCGGCGTCACCGATGTGCCCTTCCACGAGCTCGAGGTGGGCGCCGAGCGAACGGATGGTGGCGAGGATGGGCGCGGGCGTGGAGGCCGGCGCGAATACGCGAACCGGGACGCCGGCGGCGGCGGCGTAGGCGCTGAGCGCCGCGCCGGCGTTGCCGGCGGTCGGTACGACAAGGCCCGCGACGCCGAGAGCCGCGGCGCGGGTGACGGCGGCGCTCATGCCGCGCGCCTTGAACGACGCCGTCGGATTGAGGCCCTCGTCCTTCACCCAGAGCTGCGCCACGCCGATCTCGCGGGCGAGGCCAGGCAGGTCGAAGATGGGCGTCGTGCCCTCCCCGAGCGAGACGGGTCGTTCACCGTCGCGCAGCGGCATGACGGCGGCGTAGCGCCACATGTCCCAGCGGTCGTTGATCGCGTCGCGCGCCGGCCAGGGCGAGTCGTAGCGGACCAGCCACGGCTGGCCGCACTCGGGACAGATGGAAGCCAGCGCGTCGCCGGGCTGGCGCGCGCCACAGGAAGAACACTCTAGGTGCCAGACGCTCACGTGCGGGTGCCGGTGTCGGAAGTGGATGGGGCGGGCGCTAGCGCATCGCTCTGGCGCAAGGCCTCGAGGATACGCTGCGCGCCCTTGACGGAGAATCCCGGCAGCTCCGCGATCTGCTCCGGGGTGGCATTGCGGATGCCCTGCAGGCTCCCGAATGCGGTGAGCAGCTGCCGGCGCTTGTTCTCGCCGACGCCGGGGATGCGCAACAGCTCGGAGGTGATCGTGCGGACCGAGCGCCGTTTGCGCTGGAAGGTGATGGCGAAGCGGTGCGCTTCGTCGCGGGCCTGCTGCAGCATGCGAAGCGCGGGAGACCGCCGCGGCAGCCTGATCGACTCGGAGCGGCCGAGCACGAAGATTTCCTCCTCCCGCTTGGCAAGGCTGATGATCGGGAGATGCTCGAGGCCGACCGTGCGCAGCGACTCCGCCGCCGCGTTGAGCTGGCCCTTTCCTCCGTCGATGAGCACGAGATCGGGCAACGGACGCTCCTCGTCGAGACGACGCCGAAAGTAGCGATCCACGACTTCGTTCATCGACGCGAAATCATCGATGCCCTCCACAGATTTCACCTTGAACTTTCGGTACTCCGCCCGGAGCGGCCGACCATTCTGGAACCAGACGCACGAGGCTACGGTATCGGTGCCCTGAGCGTGCGAGATGTCGAAGCAGACGAAGGACCGCGGCACTATCTGCAGCCCGAGCTGGCGCTGGAGCTCGTACACCGGATCCACCGCGCGCTCCTCCGTCGGGTCCTCGCCCGTGAGCCGCGCTTCCTCGAGGAGATGGCGCGCGTTCTGCTGCGCCAGCTCGACGAGCTCGCGCCGCGGACCTCGCTGCGGCACGTGGATCTTCGTGCGTTCCAGCGATTCCTCCACCACGTCCCGCTCGATGACATCGAACGGCAGCACCAGCTCGTGCGCGCGCTCGTCGAGCAGGCGATACGGGCCCGCGAGGTAGGTCTCGAGGACGCTGCCGTCCTCCTCGCCATCGATGTTGGCGACGAACTGGTGGTCGCGGGCGAGCAGCTTGCCGGAGCGGATCCGCATGAGCGCGATCACGGCATCGTCGCCGTCGCGGGCGTAGCCGATCACGTCGCGGTCTCCCCCCTCGATTTCCGCCACGACGGTAGGCTCCTCCATGCGCTCAAGGTACGAGAGCGCATCACGCAGCTGCGCGGCGCGCTCGAAGTCGAGCGACTCGGCGGCGAGTTCCATGCGCTCGCGCACCTTTCGCATGATCTGCTCCGGCTTGCCCTCGAGGAGGTCGATCACCTCGCCGATCATGGCCGCGTATTCGACCTGGGACTGCGCGAGAATGCACGGCGCCTTGCACCGGCCGATGTGGTAGTCGAGGCATGGGCGCTCGGGCATCTGCGTCGGCATGTCGAAGTTGCACGACCGCACCGTGAAGAGCCGCCGCACGACGTCGAGCGCGCGCCGCATCGCGCCGACATCGGTGTAGGGCCCGAAGTAGCGCGCGCCATCGTTCTGGAGCCGCCGCGTCACCCACACGCGCGGGAATGGCTCCTGGACCGTGACCTTGATGTACGGATAGGACTTGTCGTCCCGCAGCGCGATGTTGAAGCGCGGGTGATACTCCTTGATCAGGTTGGCCTCGAGCACCAGGGCATGCGCCTCGGTGGGCACGACAATTGTGTCGAGCGCGGCGGCCTGCTGCATGAGCGCGCGAGTCTTGAGGCTCTCGCGGTGGTCACTCGCCACGTAGCTGCGCACGCGTGACCGAAGGCGCTTGGCCTTGCCCACGTACAGCACCGTGCCGTCGGCGTCCTTCCAGAGGTAGACGCCTGGCGATTCGGGCAGGTGAGGGATCTTGTCGAGGATCTGGCTCGGGTACTCCATCGTCCTAATTATACCCGCGCGGTGTCGCTGTCGTTCGCGTCAGCGCCGTACGCGCGCCACGAGTCCCCTGGCCTCGGGCACGGCGAGCGCGAGCGTCGTGACGCCATACACGATGGCGAACACGACGAGGGCCGCGGCACCGCGGATGAGCTGATGACGCGGCGACATGAACTGCATGACGCCCAAGCCGGCGGCGCCCGCGAGCAGCGACGCCCCCCAGAGGCGGGCGAGCAGTGCGCGCCGAATTCCGGTCGGGCCGATGCGCCTGGTCAAGGAGCGCCGCAGCAGCAGGAACTCCACCCACCCGGACACGCCGGCCGACGCCGTCAGCCCTGCGGCCCCCGTCCACGCGGGGAGCCCGAGCATCCGCGGAATGGGAAAGGCAAAGAGATAGCCCAATACGCCGGTGAGCATGACCCGGATGATCGCGAACCAGAGCGGCGTGCGCGTGTCGCGAAGTGCGTAGAAGGTGGAGGAGTACAGGCGCCCCAACGCACTGGCGACGAGGCCGATGGCCGATCCGCCGAGGATCGCCCAGGTGCGAACGCTGTCCTCATGGGTAAAGTGACCATGCTGAAGCAGCACGCCCGCAATCGCTTCGCCGAGCATGAGAAAGCCGACGGCGGACGGCACGCAGAAGAAGGCGACCCTGGGCAACGCCGCATCGAGGCGGCCCCGCAACCTCGCGAACGCCTCCTCGCCCGACCCCGTCTCGCGCGACATCTCCGGGAGCTCGGCGGCGGAGATGGACATGCCGAAGAGGCTGATCGGCAACAGGTAGATCGTCTGCGCGTTCTGCAGCAGCGTCACTGTTCCCCTGGCCGCGATGAAGCTCGCCATCGCCGTATCGATGAAACCGCTGATCTGTACGACCCCGCGGCTCATGAATGCGGGAACGAAGTTGTGCAGCACCTCGCGTACGGGAGGAAAGCCGTAATCGGGCCTGAAGCGCGCGCGTCCGAGAAGCTTGAACACCGACGGGAGCTGCACGCCCATCTGGAGCGCCGCGCCGACGACGGAGGCCCAGGCCAGCAGGACCGCCAGCTCGACCTGACCCACGCGTGGTCCGAAACCGAGCAGCGCCGCGATCATCGCGACGTTCCAGAAGACCGGCGCAACGTAGGAAAGAAAGAACTTCCGGTGGCTGTTGAGAATGCCCAGGCACCAGGCGCTCATCACGAAGATCCCGGCGCCCGGAAAGAGGATGCGAGTGAGGCGTATCGTGAGGGCGAGCGTCTCTCCCCTGAATCCGCCGGTGACCACCTTCACGACCGCGGGCGCGAGGAGGATGCCGACCAGGACGATGACCGCGATGATGAGCGCGAGGAGCGATGCGACGGCCCCCGCCACGCGATCCGCTTCTTCCTCGTCTCCGCGAGCGAGCGCGTTCGCATAGACAGGGATGAAGGACGCCGAAAGCGCTCCCTCGCCGAACAAGTTCTGGAGGAAGTTCGTGATCTTGAACGCGCCGTTGAACGCGTCGGAAACCCAGTTCGCGCCGAGGAAGGTCGCGATCAGGCTTTGGCGGAGGAGTCCGAGCAGGCGGGAGAGAAAGATGCCGGCTCCGATGAGCGCCGAACTGCGCCCAGTGGTCGGGCGGCCGCCAGCGAGCGAGACGGCCGGTTTGGCCGGCTCCGTCACCGGCGCGTGCCCGCCACGATGCGCTCCGCATGCGGACCCGCGGCGACGAGCATGTCGTCCAGGAGCGCCATCCCGTGCCGCGCAAGGATGGGAACGGGGCTCAGGACACGTTCCTGGCGCGCGCCACGAGGGCGGAGCGCGGCACGCAGCGTCGCGACGTCCGTCATGAGTGCTGTTTCGCGCCGCTTGACCGCGGCGAGGAAGCGTCGTTCCAGCCTCTCGGCGCGATGAAGCATCGCTCCCGCGGCACCCTGCACCGCACGCTCCAGGTCCAACGCCTCCGCGGTCGCGCGCAGCGACTCGGGGACCGCCGCGATCGCAGACCGGAGGCGGGCCAGCGCCTTCGTCGCGTCGTCATCGAGCGCGGCTCGCGCGAGCCGCGACTCGAGCGCGTTGGGATCCGCGAGCTCGCGTTCCGAGGTGTCGAGCCGCGCAAGCAACGCCGCGACCTGCGGCTCGACAAGGGTGCACGACCAGCGTGGTACGGCAACCGGGGGAGCGAAACGCAGCGTCTCCGCGACCGCGCTGACCTGGGCGAAGTACGCGAGCTCGCCCGGCCCCGCCACATAGCACAGTGTGGGCAGGATCTCGTGCTCGACGATCGGTCGAAGCAGGACGTTCGGCGTGAGGACGGCGTCCGTGGCTCCGGATTCACCAATCCCGAGGCGGCGCTTGATCGAGCCCTCGCGCGTGAAGACCAGGCTCAACCCCTTCACGTCCTCGACCTGCGGTTCGAACTGCACGTCGCGAATCGACCTCGTCCGCTCTGCCAGTGCCCGTTCGATCTCCGGCGCCATGTCGAGCGCACGTGCGAGCGTCGGCCGGCTCTCCCCAGCCACCGCCTCGTGCGATGCGTCGATCACTGCCATGCCGAGCGGCTCGAGCAATGCTCGCAGGAGGTGGACGAACGCCCCGCCAACAGTGGTATGTGCGTCCCCGCTGTACGCCTCCCGAACCGCCTCCAGCACTCGCGAATCAGCCGCGCTCCCGGATGCCGCCGCCAACCGTGCCAATTGCTCCGTGACGTCACCGAGCAGCGCGAGCGACATCGGCGTTCCGGGCGGCGGCGCGTTGGTGGAGCGAAGCACCTCCAACCCGCCGCGGCGCGCGACCGCTGTGACCGACGCCTCCGCAAAGTCGGCATCATCCGTCGCGGCCCAGAAGACCGGCGCCACGGGTACTCCGGTCATACGCTCCAGCGCATCCGCGAGCGCGATGGCGCTTACAGCCTTGCTGAGCGTGTAGATCGGGCCGCCGAAGAGACCGGCCTGCTGTCCAGTCGTCACGGCAAAGCCACCGGCGGCGATCACCCGTTCCAGGCGGTCGCGGGCGGCACTTCGCGCGTCGAACGCCGGCGCGAGGCGGCGCCAACGCGCGCGCCAGTCCTGTTCAGCCGCGCGCCGAGCGGCATGGTGCCGCCAGCCCTCGAGCCCTGACGGCGCCCTGGCGATCCATGAGGATGGCGCGTCCCCTGACTGAATCGCCCGTGAAAGGGCGGATCCGCCCAGCGCTTCCGTGATGATGCGTACGTCGGTCATTGCCGGCGTGCGAAGAAGATCATTCGTGGAGAGTGCGGGCCCGGATGGCCGCCCTGATAGTCGCCGAACACGGCATCGACGTGGAACCCGGCCTCGGCGAACAGAGTCTCGAGTTCGGCACGACCGAACAATCTTACGCGCTCGACAAAAGTTCTGCCGAGCTCACTGATGGTGATGGTCTTTCGCACGAAGCGTCCCTGCTCGACGATCTCCCTTTCCTGCTCGACGACGAGTCTTCCGACGCGACGCTCGTCGAACGAGACGAGCGAGTGGCGCACCTGCTCGGCATTCAGGTAGTCGAGCATGAGGCTCGCGACCTCGCGGGCGTCGCGCAGGTCGCGGTGCTCGTAGAGGGCGAGATATTCCTCGCCGAACCGGTCCTCGAACCTGGCGTCAGGCATGGCGAGCCGCATGCACTCGGGCACGTCCGGTCACTTGTGGTACGGCTCCCCGCGAATGAGGGTGCCGGCACGATACAACTGCTCGGCCAGCACGAGGCGCGCGAGCTCGTGGGGAAGTGTCCATGGTGCCAGCTGGATGGAGCGCTGCGCGCGCGAGCGCACGTCATCCGCCAGCCCGAACGCCCCGCCGATCACGAAGGCCATGTCCTGGGCGTGGTCGCGGGCTTCTCCAAGCAGCGTAGCGAATTGCGGCGATGTGAGCCGGTCACCGCGCTCGTCACACGCCACGAGGCGCGCGGTGGAAGGAACGCGCTCCAGCAGGCGCTCTCCCTCGCGCGAGCGGACGTCGCCCGGATTGCTGCCACGCCCGCTCGCCTCCCGAACCTCCACGACCTCGAGCGGCCAGTACCGCGCCGCCCGAGTCTCGTAGTCAACGATCGCCGCCGCGAGGTGCCGGTCGCGCGGCTTTCCCACGACGGCAACCACGAGGCGCACGCTCGATCAGGCGTAGATGCCGCGAAGCCGGTGCACCGTGGCGACGCGACTGATGGACACCATGTACGCCGCCGTACGCATGTCCACCTTGTGCTGGGTGGCCAGCTTCAGCACATCGGCGAAGCTTCGCGTCATGATGTCGTTGAGCCGGTCGTTCACCGACTCCTCGGACCAGAAGTACCCGCCGCGGTCCTGCACCCACTCGAAGTAGGAGACGGTCACGCCGCCCGCGTTGGCAAGGATGTCCGGTACGACGAAGACTTCCTTCTCGGCGAGGATCGAGTCCGCGCCAGCCGTCGTCGGTCCGTTCGCCCCTTCCACGATGATCTTCGCGCGAATGTTCTTCGCGTTCTTGCTCGTGATGACGTTCTCGAGCGCGGCGGGGACCAGCACGTCCACCTCGGAGGTCAGCAACTCCTCATTGGTGATCGACTCGGCACCCTTGAATCCCTCGAGCGTCTTGTGCTGCCGGACATGCTTGATGGCCGCGTCGATGTCGATGCCTTTCTTGTTCCAGAACGCGCCGGTCCGGTCGCTGATGGCGCGGATGACACACCCTTCCTTCGCCATGAGATCAGCCGCCACCGAGCCGACGTTGCCGAAGCCCTGCACGGCGACGCTGGTGCCGGACATCTTCATGCCGAGGTGCTTGAGCGCCTGCGTCGCCGAGATCATCACACCGCGTCCGGTCGCTTCGCGACGGCCGAGCGACCCACCCATCTCGATCGGCTTGCCGGTCACGACGGCGGTGACGGTGTGCCGCACGTGCATGGAGTAGGTATCCATGATCCACGCCATCACCCGTTCGTTCGTGTTGACGTCGGGAGCCGGCACGTCGGAATCGGGCCCGAGCGTCTCGATGATTGCTGCGGTGTAACGGCGCGTCAGCCGTTCGAGTTCGCCTGCGCTCATCTTCAGCGGATCACAGATCACGCCGCCCTTCGCGCCGCCGAACGGCAGGTTCACCACGGCGCACTTCCATGTCATCCACGCGGCGAGCGCCTTGACCTCCTCCAGGTTCACCTGCATGTCGAACCTGATGCCGCCCTTGGCCGGGCCGCGCGACGTGTTGTAGAGCACGCGGTAGCCCGTGAAGACCTCGACCTCCCCGTTGTCCATCATCACCGGCACGGAGACGATGACCTGCTTCTCGGGGTGCCGGAGCACCTTGTAGAGGCCAGGCTCCAGGTCGAGCAGCTGCGCCGCCCGGTCGAACCGGCTCATCATCCCTTCAAAGGGGTTGTTCTCGTCGAGGGGATGATCCTTGTCCGGCATGACGATTCTATTGGTCGGCAGTCGAAGATCGGTAGCCATGATCGTGGGAATCCGGGCCGGCCGGGCCGGCGGTTGGCGGGACGCTCGCGCGTGCCGCGAGAATTGTGTTGAGTGACGTGTCGAGCGCAGTCTCGCCATACTCGACCTCGACACCCTGCGAAACATACCACAAGCCCGGACCTTCGCGAGGCCAGAGCGGAGCGAGCTTGACAGCATCCTTGAGCGTGCACACCACCATGTCGTACTCGCGTCCGCGTCGCACGAGCTCGGCCACGTCGCCAGCGTCGTAGGCGCGGTGATCACGGAACGCGGCCTCGTGGACGACGATTGCGCCGGCACTCCGCAATTGTGCAAAGAAGGCGTCCGGGGCGCCGACAGCCGCCACGGCCATCACCCTCGCGCGACGAAGCGCATGGACGGATTGGGTGGTCCCGTCGCGGACGTTGACGATTGCGTTCGGCACAAGGTGCACGATCGCCAGCGGCGTGCCGGCCGTCGCCGACGCCAATTGCTTCGCGATCCGCTGGGCCGTCTCATGAGCGGCTGACTTCCGCGTCACGACGATCAGAGTCGCACGCGCCATCCCCGTGGCCGGCTCACGCAACGGCCCGGCAGGAAGGCAACGTTGCACCGGTTCCCAGCGTTCGGCCGCGACGAGCAACCAGTTTTCCCGGCGCCTGATCCGACGATGCTGGTACGCATCGTCGAGGACCACGCAATCGGCCCCTTGCGCGCGCGCCAGCTGTACTGCGCGCACACGGTCCGCGCCGACAATCACGAGGGCGTCCGGGTTGAGGCGCTGGTGCACCAGGGGCTCGTCAGCTCCGTAGCCTCGGAGAACGATGGCCGGGCGCGCGCCATGCGACAGCAGCCGCCGCGTCGCCCACGCCGCCACTGGTGTCTTGCCCGTGCCACCGACGGAGAGATTACCGACAGCGAGTGCCGGCAGTACGGGATCGACCGACGGCAGCACCCCGGCATCGTACAAGCGGTCGCGAAGGACTGCGGACGCGCAGTACAACCAACTGGGCGGAGCGAGCACGGCGCGCGCGAGCACCGCACCGATCGAGTCACCGTACCAGACGCGCTCGGGCCAGCTCATCCTCACGACCCCGGCACGGCGTCGAGGACCTTCTGCAGCACGTCGGATTGCGCCGCAGCAGCACGCGGAGACTCGGCGATCACGCGCGTGAACTGACCCATGGTGACCGTCACCCGCGCGAACGGCTTCGGGATGAGGAACCGATCCCAGCTCCGCAGCCGCCACGCGCGCGACGCGCTGGCGCGGATGGGCACGATCGGGACCCCGCTGCGCTGCGCCGCCACGGCCGCGCCGGAAGCGAAGACGTGCGCCGGGCCACGCGGGCCGTCGGGGGTGATGGCCCCGTCGGCACCTTCGTCGATCGCGCGCGTCAAGCCAAGCAGCGCGCGGCTCGCACCCTTCGAGGACGAACCCCGCACGGTGCGATAGCCGAGCGACTCCGCGATACGCGCGATGATTTCACCGTCGCGATGTTCGCTGATCACGACCGCAACGCCACGGCCGCGCTGGTGCCACAGGAGGGGGAGCAGCTCTCCGTGCCAGAGCGCAAACAGTACCCGCTGTCCCGACCGGCGCGCCTCGTCGAGCTGCTCGCCGTTGACCGTCCGAACGCGCCACGTGCTGGCGAGCAGGCGGAGGATCCACGCGCCCACCCGCACGATCCAACGCATTCGACGCGCTTCGCTGGTCACGGTTCGCCCTCGGAGAACCGTCGCTCGGCAAGCTCCAGCGCCATGTCTGCCACCCGGTCCGCTGCGCCAACCTCGCCGAGCGAGTCTCGCACGGACCGCAAGGCCTGCACCTGTGCCTGGCGCTCCGGCGACGCGTGATCCAGAAGTGGCGCGACCGCAGCCACGAGCCGCAGCGACTGGAGGCCGTCTTGCACGAACTCCGGTGCGATCTCGCGGCCGGCCACGATGTTGACGAGGCCGATGAACGGGATCTTCACGAGCCGGCGTGCGAGGGCGTACTCCACGCGGCTCGTACGATAGGCGACGACGAGGGGGCACAGTGCGATCGCCGCCTCCAGCGTCGTCGTCCCGCTCTTGCAGATCGCTGCATCGGCGGCGCGAAACACGGTGAACGAGGCTGCGTGCACGAGTGGAAACGGGCACCGCCCGGGCGGAATGTTCACATGCGGAGCGGAGCTCACCACCACCTGCAGCGCCGGCACCCGGCGCTGCAGCTCGCGCGCCGCCGCGACGAACGGATCCAGGTGCCGCGCGATTTCCTGAGCGCGACTGCCGGGAAAGAGCGCCAGCACCGGCCGCTCCGGATCCAGACCGAGCATTCGCCTTGCCTCGTCTCGCGGCGGCAGGTCGCGCGCGCGGTCGAGCAGCGGATGCCCGACGAACGTGGCGTTCACCCCGTGCACACGAAGCAGTCGCTCCTCGAACGGCAGGATCACGGCCGCCCTGGTGACCGTGCGCGCGAGGCGCGGAAGCCGACCGGCGCGCGATGCCCACACCTGCGGCGTGATGTAGTACAGCGTCGGCACTCCTGCCTCGGTGGCCGACGCCGCGATCCCCATGTTGAACCCCGCCGAGTCGATCAGCACCACGAGGGCGACGCGTCCGCTCCTGATCCGTTCCGAAAGCATGCGTCGAAGGCGCGCGAGCCGCGGCAGGTGCCGGATGGGCGCGATGAATCCCATGACCGCCGAGGAGACCGTGTGCTCGAGCAAGGTGACCCCTGCATCTCGCATCGCGTCGCCGCCGACGCCGGTCAACGCGAAGCCGTCCCCCCGAGCGCGAATGGCGCGCGCCACGGCGGCTGCGTGCAGGTCGCCGGACACTTCGCCGGCGACGAAGAGGATTTCACGCACGTGAGCGCAGCGGCGCGCCGCCGGCGAGCGCAGGGAGCCCGTGTTCGATCTCGGCAACGATGCGAAGCGCCACGGCGAGCGCGTCGCGCCCCTCCTCGCCCGTCACCGGCACCGGGGCGTCGCCGCGCACGGCGGCGAGGAAGCTCTCGAACTCGAGGCGGAGTGCGTCTCCCTCGTCCGCCTCCAGCGGAATGCGCTCGACGAACTGCTCGAGTGCCAGTGGCGCCATGGCGAGCGACGCGACGTCCACGTCGCCACGCAGGCGGAAGAATTCCCCGTTGCCGGCGCCCAGGTCGAGTGAGAGATACCCGCTCTGCTGGAAGATGCGCAGCTTCCGCATCCGCTCGCGCGACACGCGGCTGGCCGTGATGTTCGCCACCGCGCCGGAGTCGAAGGTCAGGCGGGCATTCGCGATGTCCACGAAGGGCGTCAGCACCGGCACGCCGACGGCCGTCACCGCCCCTGCCCTGCCGCCGACGAGCGTGTGCACGAGGTCGATGTCGTGGATCATGAGGTCGAGGACCACCGCCACGTCGGCTCCGCGCGGATTGAAGGGCGCCAGCCGATTGCTCTCGATGAAGCGCGGCGCATCCACGTACGGCAGTGCCGCGCGCACGGCGCGGTTGAACCGCTCGACATGTCCCGTCTGCACGAGGGCGCCATGGAGCGCGGCGATCCGCAGGAGCTCGTCGGCCTCCTCGAGCGTGGCGGCGATGGGCTTCTCGATGAGCGTATGGACGCCGCGTGACAGCACCCGCTCGGCGACGGCGAAGTGCGATGGCGTCGGCACGACGATCGTCACCGCGTCCACGACGTCGAGCAATGCATCGAGCGACTCGAACGCGCGGACGCCAAGCTCCGAGGCAACCTGCGACGCCCGATCCGTCCGGGATTCGTAGAATCCTGCGAAGTCCGGTCCCAGCAGGTCCCGGAGGATGCGAATGTGGTGGTGTCCCAATCCGCCGGCACCGATGACGCCGACCCGGACGGCGCGCGTCACGCCACGACTCCGCGACCGCTTTCCTCGACGAATCGGATCAGGGCCTGCACCTCGGGGAGCGGCTGGAGATCCACCGCCGCGCGCGCCTTGGCCTGCGTCATGTTCAGCTCGGAGCGGAAGAAGATGCGGTAGGCGCGCTTGAGCTCGCGCACCACGTCCTCGGGGAAGTTGTTCCGCTGCAGGCCCACGCTGTTGAGCCCATACAGCTTGATCGGATTCCCCACCGCCTTCACGTAGGGTGGTACGTCCTGCGAGATCCGCGAGCACCCGCCGACGAATGCATACTGCCCGATCTTCACGAACTGGTGCGCGGCACTCATCCCGGCGATGATCGCCTTGTCGCCGACGCTCACATGCCCGGCGAGCTGGACGCTGTTGGTCAGGATCACGCCATCGCCGATGTGGCAGTCGTGCGCGAGGTGGACGTACGACATGATGAAGCAGTTGCGACCGACCGTCGTGCGGAACGACTGCGTCGTGCCGCGGTTGATCGTCGTGAACTCGCGGATCGTCGTGCCCTCGCCGATCTCCACCGTGGTGTGCTCGCCGCGGAACTTGAGGTCCTGCGGATCGCCGCCAAGGATCGTCCCCGACCCCACCTTGACGTTGGGGGCGAGGATCACGTTGCGCTCGAGCATCGCGCGCGGCCCGATGACGCAGCCGTCACCGATCGTGCATCCCTCTCCGATGATGACGAACGGCCCGATCTCCACGTCGGCGCCGACGACGGCGTCCGGGCTGACGATCGCGGTCGGATGGATGCGTGCGCTCATTTGTCGCGCACCATCGCGCTCATCTCCGCTTCGCAGACCACCTGGCCGTCCACCTTGGCCACCCCCTGCATCTTGCACATCATGCCGCGCACCTGCAGCATGTCCAGCTCGAACAGGAGCTGGTCGCCCGGCTTCACCGGCCGGCGCCACTTCACGTTGTTGAGCGACGTGAAGTACACCACCTTGCTCGAGGGATCTGGCACGGCGCCGAGCAGCAGCATGCCGCCCACCTGCGCCATCGCCTCCACGATCAGCACACCCGGCATCACGGGATGCCCGGGAAAGTGGCCCTGGAAGAAGGGCTCGTTGATCGTGACGTTCTTGATGCCCACCACCCGCTTCTGCGGTTCGATCTCGAGGATGCGATCCACGAGGAGGAACGGATAGCGGTGCGGCAATACCTGCATGATCTCTTCGATTCCGAGCACGGTACTCTCCTGCGACAACGACGCCTGCAGCGCCCGCACGAAGAGCACGGTGCCGCGATGGCTGGGTTTGTGCGCCACGATGCGCGCCGCGAGGCGCAC
>Ga0070714_100001323_pt1 | contig 17904 bp, 13 predicted proteins | sample LARL83metaG_FD_65450 | JGI IMG/M metagenome (GOLD analysis project Ga0070714, IMG submission 65450) | Corn, switchgrass and miscanthus rhizosphere microbial communities from Kellogg Biological Station, Michigan, USA - LAR L8-3 metaG | ecosystem: Host-associated > Plants > Roots > Rhizosphere ... | reverse complement strand
TTGCTGCCTTGCGCTGCAAATTTCTCCAATGCGTAACCCACGCCGAACCATGCTGGAAGCGCATGACGGCTTTGCATCCAGCCGAAGACCCACGGAATAGCGCGCAGGTCGTCGAGATTTTGACTGGCCGAACGCCGTGCCGGGCGCGAACCCAAGCGAGCATTTTCGAGCTCATTCACCGGCGTTGCCTGCTCGAAGTACGGCAGGATGTCCTGGTTCTCGGCAACCTTATTCCGGTAAAAACGGAATGCGTCAGCCGACATTTGCTCCATCGCGTTTTCCCATTCTTCGTCGGCATCTGCCGAGGTCTCTTGTGGACGTGTCAGTGCCTCAAGAGAAGCGGCGATAACGATCTCCAGATTCCATTCCGCCAGGACCGGATCAGAATACTTCCAGTTGAGCACTTCTCCCTGCTCGGTGATGCGAATCTCACCGGAAAAGTCCCCCGACGGCTGGGCCAGTATAGCGGCATGAGTTGGCCCTCCTCCTCGGCCCACCGTTCCGCCGCGGCCATGGAAAAGCCTCAGTTTGATGCCGTGCTTTCGAGCGCACCGGTGCAGCCCGCGGTGAGCTTTGTAGATCTCCCAAATGCTGGTCAGCATCCCGCCATCTTTATTCGAATCAGAATAACCGAGCATGACTTCCTGCCATCCGCCCCAGGAATCCACCAAACGGCGGTAATCCGGGTTGCACCATACTCGCTCCATAATTTCCGCCGACGAGCGCAGCGACCGAATGGACTCAAACAGCGGCACCGGCATCAATCCGGGGTCTTCGCCAGATGATGCCATTTCAATGCCAGCCAGCCGTGCTGGTCTGATCACAGCATCGATGTCAGTCTCCGATTCGACACCGCTGATGATGTAATTTCGAATCGCGACCGCGGGGAAGACTTTCTTCCACTTGGCGATGTGTCGAAAAAGATCGATCGTTTCCGACTTTGCTGGCACTGCGGAGGCTGAGTCGCGCGCCTCACGATGCACCTGCGCGTGTTGGCGTATATCGAGTGTTGCCAAATGAAACCCGAAGGTGCGCAACTTACGCAACAATGGATCAAGAAGGAGCCGCGCCAAATTCTGGCCGTGGTTTTCAACCAAACTTCTATAAAGGAGGTCCAGGTCGTTTTGGAATTCATGCGCCGAAACGTACCCATTTTCATTCGCCTCGCGCGTGTGCCGCAGCCGTACCGTCACGAACGCCAAAAAGCGCCGGTAAAGTTCAGTAGGAGAGATTCGCCCCAGTCGCGCCGGTTCCTCTCCCATGCGTTTCGAATATTCCGCGAGTCTCTGCTGAAATTCTTTCGAAACCAGAACCTGGCGGAAAGAGGAGCTTAACTGCTCCTGAATGTGTTCGATTTCCGCAGCGTAGTGTGCCAGGACCGTATTTCGTGCACGTTCCAGGGCCTCTCGCGTAGTTTCCGTGGTCACAAACGGATTGCCGTCGCGGTCGCCTCCAATCCATGAGCCGAACGATAGGACCTGCGGCACGTGCTCCGCGCACAATTCGATTCCAAAAATGTCCTTGAAAGAATCGCGAATTTCCGTGTAGAGGCGCGGCACGCTTTCAAAAATCGACATTGGATAGTGGTCGAGCCCCATGCGGATTTCATCCGTGACCTGGGGCTTTTCCACGCGCACTTCGTCGGTCTGCCAAAGCGCCGTGATCTCGGCGGCAATGGCGTTCTCCATCTCCAGGGCTTCGGATGCCGGCATCGGCAGTCGATCGAGCATTTCGAGGCATTTTGCAATACCTCGTCGCTTGGTTAGCACCGTCCGGCGCGCAACCTCGGTGGGATGTGCAGTGAAAACCGGAACAACTTTTACCTGGCGCAACGCGGCCAGCGCCTCGTCCCCGCTCATCCCGGCGTCACGCATTCTGCTTAAAGTTCCGCGGAATGACCCCGCAAGCGGGGATTGATTGGGATTGAGCTTTCCAGCCCTGCGCCTGCGCTTGCGGTGGTTGGTTTCTGCCAGGTTTGTCAGTTCAAAGTAAATCGCGAATGCTTTTGTGACCCTGTAGGCTTCCTGAATGCTCAGGGCCTGGACAATACCCCCTGCTTGTTCCATTTCTTCCGTGCCGGGTTGCGAACGGGCCGAATGTGCCCGCGATTGGATCAGCAGCCGCCGTAATTGCTCCACGGTTTTAAAAACCGGCTCACCTGCCTGTTCAACCAAAACTCTGCCCAGCAGCACGCCCAGGGATCGAACATCACGGCGCAGGGGAATCTCCTTGGTGCGATCATCGGTGCCGGCGATAAGCTCCGCCAATCGCGAAGATTGGTCTTCGGCACCCCATAATGGAGACTCAGGCATGTTTTGTGCATCCATACTAAATTATGGCAGTTAGGCCGTTTTGCCCTGACGAGTGGCGAAATTACGCTTGCCGCTTGCGAGCCCAGGCCCTACCTTGAATAATGAATGTTGACCATGAGCCAGGAAAAAGTACTGATCGTAGAAGATGAGGAGAACGAACGCACCGGCCTGGCCGAACTGGTCTCGTCCTGGGGCTATAGCGCAGAAACCGCGCGCGACGGCGTGGAAGGCTACGAGAAGGTCGGATCGTGGTCGCCTCATATCGTCATTACGGATTTAAAGATGCCGCGGCTTGGCGGCCTGGAACTACTGGAAAAAATTTCCGGCGACGGCCAGACCATCGCGGTCATTGTAGTGACGGCGCAAGGCAGCATCGACAGCGCGGTGCAGGCGATGCGCATCGGAGCATACGATTACGTCGCTAAGCCGATCGACACCAGCCGGCTGCGTACCATCCTACAGAATGCCTCAGCCCTGCTCGGTACCCGAGTTGAACTCGAGGCAACTCGCCGCAAGCTGCGGGACGCGGGCTCGCTGGGATCGCTGATCGGCCCTTCCAAGAAAATGCAGGAGATCTTCAGGCTGATCGAAATGGTCGCGCCCAGCACGGCATCCGTTCTTATCACCGGCGCGAGTGGGACCGGCAAGGAGCTGGTTGCGCGGACCATTCACGAGCTCAGCCCCAGGCGTCCGAAACCGTTTGTCGCTATAAATTGCGCGGCCATTCCAGAAACACTCATCGAAAGCGAGATATTTGGTCATGAGAAGGGAGCGTTCACCGGCGCGCTGGAGCGTCGCACTGGATGTTTTGAACTCGCAGAAGGTGGGACGCTGTTGCTCGATGAGATCGGCGAAATGCCTATCGCGACGCAGGCCAAGCTGTTGCGCGTGCTCGAAGACCGCAAGCTGCGCCGGCTGGGAAGTAAGTCGGAAACCACCGTCGATGTACGCGTGCTGGCAGCCACCAACAAAGTTCCTGACGAAGCCGTGGCCCGCGGGGAGTTGCGGAATGATCTCTATTACCGCCTGAATGTCTTTAACATTCACATGCCTGTCCTTCGTGAACATCGCGAAGATATTCAGGACCTGGTGCAGACCCTGCTGGCGGACATGAGCGCCAAGCACGGTCGGCGCGTTGCGACGGTCAGCGAAGCCGTGCTCAATGCTTTCAAAAACTACACTTGGCCCGGAAATGTTCGTGAGCTGCGCAACACATTGGAGCGTGCCGTCATTGTTTGCGAAGGGCCGGTGATCGAAACCAAGCACCTCCCGCCCGGCTTCGGCCACGCGCCGCTGCGCACTTCAGCTGACGATGCTGATTCTATCCGTGTGGGCGTGGGAACTACCGTAGGCGAAGCTGAACGCCTCCTGATTCTTAAAACTTTGGAATCCACCAACAACAACAAGACCCGCGCCGCGGAAATTCTGGGTATTAGTCTCAAGACATTGCATAACAAGCTGAAGGAATATGGCAGCTCGGGGCCGGATGGCGCTGGTCGCGCTGAAAAAGAAGAGAAGGAAGAAAAAGAGGACAGGGAAGAAGCCGAGGAAGTGAAAGAGCCGTAGCAGATTACAGGCGTCGGCTTAGAATGCTGGCGACCGGTGATCGACGGCAGATCTCATGCGCCGCAGGACACAAATCGTTCTCGCCATCACGTTCATGGTGGCTGCGCTCGTTACCGGCGCCTCATACCTCTACATTTCACAAATTCTGCGGCAGGGGATAAACACCGCGCATGATACGGCCGCATTCCTGACCTCTCAGCTTGCCTTTCTCGCCAGCAATGCAGCCCCTGACTTGAGCAGTACTCGAATCGACACCAGCAATCCCGAAGCCCTGCGTCGCGGCATTGCCTATTATCTCGGGACCGATCGCGACCTGAATACCATGCTGGAATCGGTGGTAGCGAGCTGGCCGATCTACGATGCCGCCATCCTTGACGCGGATGGCAAAGCCCTGCTTGATACGGACCCTAATTTAGTCGGGAAAAAAATCGAAGACCGGCCGGATTTCTCAACCCTGCAGAGTGCCGGTTTTCGCCGGAAACTCAGGTTGGTTTACCACCCGCCCACCGTGTACGACGTTCACATCCCTTTGCTGCTGAATGGTGAGATGTTCGGCAGCATTCACGTTGGAGTCTCCACTCTTTTTCTTCGGAATGAGCTCACGCCCCGCTTGCAGCGCGCCCTGACTCTTTCAGCGGTCGCTGTGCTGTGCTCGCTGATGCTGGCTGCGCTGTTGTCGCACATTGCGCTCGGACCTTTGGAACACATCAACCGCAGCTTGGACAGCATGGCGGAAGCGGACGGGAACGGTCTAAATGCGCAAGACGGTGGCCGCGACGAGTACGGCCAGGTCAGTATGAAAATCGCTACTCTGGGCCGGCAGATGCGCGACACCCGAGAGATTTTTTCCGCTCTCAAAAGCAATGTCGACCAGATCATGTCTAGCCTGCAGGACGGCTTGATGCTGTTCACCCGGGATTCGCGTGTGGTGCTGGTCAGTGCCGCGATTGAAAGTTTCCTTGGGCGTTCGCGTCGCGAACTTCTCGGGCGAACGGCGAATGAAATCTTCTCGGGTGAATCTTCGCTGGGATCGTTAATGCTCGACGCTTTCCGCCTTCGCCATAATGTCGCGCAGCGCGAGATTGAGGCCTCAAACGGCCGCCGCGTCCAGGTTTCTCTGGATTTTATCCAGGAGAAAGGCACGCAGATCGGCGCGCTATTGACTATGCGCGATGCCGAGTCCGTCCGTCGCATCGAAGATGAGATCGAACTGTCACGCCGTATTTCTGCCAGCGGCCGCGTGACTCGCGGCGTTGCCCATGAGGTGAAGAACCCTATCAACGCCATAGTTCTGCACTTGCAACTTCTACGCAACAAATTGCAGGACGTAGATCCCGCGACCAGCCGCCACGTGGACATCATCGACAGCGAGATCCACCGCCTCGATCGCGTCGTGCAAATCTTGGTCGATTTCACTCGGCCGCGCGACCTGCACTTGGAGGAGACTGACCTGAGGTCAGTCCTGGAAGAAGTCGCATTACTTGCTGCTCCCGATGCCGAGCAGCACGGGGTGACGCTGGTCCGAGAACTGCCACCCGATCCCATTCCGGTCAAAGTCGATGCCGACTTTATTAAGCAAGCGATCCTGAATGTTGTCCTGAACGGCGTTCAGTCTATGCCCAGTGGCGGCACTCTCGCCATCGCCGCGCATCGGAACGAAGACGCGGTAATCACCGAAGTCCGCGATCAAGGCACTGGCATTCCTACCTCTGTGCAAGACAAGATTTTCGAGTTGTATTTCACCACCAAGAAAGCTGGCAGTGGAATCGGACTCGCCCAGACTTACCAGATCATGATGTGGCACTATGGATCTGTCGATTTTGAATCGCAGGAAGGGAAGGGAACCACATTTCGCTTGCGCCTGCCATTAGCCGAAACCCGCTTCCCATCACTGGAGGAAGCCACGGCCCGGACCTAAACCCGCGGTAGAGACCCGATATGAAATTTCGCGCTTTTCCCCTGACATTCGTTGCGCTGCTCTTATGCAGTGACTCCGCTTCGTCGTTATCGGTACCCCAAGACCAGGGACCGCCGAAGGCGCAGGCTCCGAATCCAGAGCAGCCCGCGACGACCTCACCGATTCCATCCGCTCCTCAGAATCAACCTCAAAACCCGCCACCTGCCAATCATTCGCCCGTCCACGAGCCGAGCCCAGCGCCGGTACCTCCGGTGCTGAAGCACAGGACCCATAAGGCTGCCAGAACTGGCATTAGAAGTCGTAAAAAGCTGGCGGCACATAAATCGGCTAGCGAGCATGGCAAGGTAGTGGTTCGAAATGGCGGCGCGAAGGAGGGCTCCGCGCAACTTGCTCCCGCCACCAGTCCAGCCCAGGCGCAGCACCAGCGGGCAAGCACGGCCAATTTGTTGGCCGCCACCGATGCCAATCTCAAGCGAGTTGCAGGCCGTCACCTTACTCCGGCTCAGCAGAGCATGGTCGAGGAGATTCACACCTACATGCGCCAGGCAAAGGCTGCAGCGGCCTCCGCCGACACAAACCGCGCTCAGACCCTGGCGCATAAAGCGCGTCTGCTCTCCGACGAACTAGCGCGCAAGTAAACTTCTATTTTCCTGCAGCGCGCGCTGTGTTTACTTTGATTAGCAAATCCTTGGCGGGTTGCTGCACCGGCCCCGGAATCGTAGCCGCGTCATTCAGTATTGCTCTTGCTTCCGTGAGTTTGTTGACCTTCGCGTAATCCCAACCCAGGTAGTAGGCCGCAACCGCGTATTGCTGTTCGTCGTTTCCCTTGAGCAACGTGGTCGCCGACTTCAATTCGCCGATGGAGGGCAGGGTCTTCTGCTGCTTGGCGTAGGCCCGTCCCATAACTGAGTGCCCCACGCCCGCCGAAATCTTTTGCGATTTCTCTGCCGCGGTATCGTCCGCCTTCGCGGCCAAAATCGCCTTCTGCGCATAGCTTACCGCCTTGGCTAATGCGCCGGGCTCGGAGCTCTCGACGTAGGTGTTCGCGAGCAGAAGGAGCGCGGGCAAATTATTAGGATTCGCCGCCAGCGCCTTTTCTGCATAATCAACCAGCCGGTGATTGTCCTTGAGTTCAGAAAGGCTAAGCATCGCATACGAGGTCAACTGCTCGTCCATCTTCGATTTCGGAAAGGTAGCCGTGAATTTGTCGATGTAATCCATGCGCGTCTTCGAGTCAGTCTCAGCCGCAATCGCATTAAAGGCCGTGCCTTCGAAGAATGCATACGAATTCTTGTTTGCGTCCTTTTGTGAAGCAATCACCGAGGCAAACTGCTCGTCAGTCGTGTCGGCAGGCTTCGGTTGTTTCTCAATGGAGTCAAAGGCCTCGCCGCCTTGGATAGAGTAGTTAAACATCCTCGCGTTGTCTTTAAGCTGCTGCGCGATAGTGACCTGCGAAGTCAGGATGTCCAGATTGCGGGGAGATCCGGCGACCGCTTTCTCTCCGTATTCGAGTGCCTTCTGCAGGTCTCCCGTAGTCTGGTAGTACTGGGAGAGCTGCCAGTTCGCATAAGCAACTGCCGCTTGATTGGACGCGTACTTCTGCAGAAAATCCTGGTACATCGGGACTTTTTTCTGCGCATCTTGTTCATTGGCAATCGTGTTCAGATCATTGTCCTCTGGCGTTCCCGCCGGGATCACGATGGTCTCGACCTGCGAGTGGATCGGTTCAATAAGCAAAATCACTGTCAGCATGGTGAAGACTGTTAGAATCCAGCCTCGCTTGTATGTCATGGGATTACCTCCTGACTTGCGTGCCGAATCCTAGCTCCGAAAAGCAGAGTACGCAAGCATTCTGAGGCGCAAGAAGAGTGCCGGCGATCTCGATTCCAGGCGCCGGCGGGTTGAATGAGGCAGGACCAGGCCACGAAACAAAAAATCGGAGACCCTAAAATGTTCTCGCCGCCTGGATTTTTTGTAGCGGCCTCTTTGACAGCTCCTCGATCGCGGGGAAAGATCTCGGAACCGTGAGGGTCTTCGCGGCTGGCAGCGTACCCGTGTTCAGAGCCTGTATAAGCATTTCAATTGCTTTTCCGGTGTTTGTCGGAACGATGATCGTAGCGTGGAGTAGACCCTGTTGCACCCATGACTGACCGGTCTTACGGACGCCATCGATTCCAAGAAACGGTACTTTCAACCAGCGAGAACGCAAGTTCGCATCGGTGAGTTCCTGAAATGCCTTGCGTGCGCCAATCGCCATCGAATCGTCATGTGCGGCAATCACGTCGATGAGCGCCTGTTGTGAGGTGGAAAGCTTCAGCCAGGAGGTGAGCGCCTTGTATGAGCTGGCTTCTGTCCAGTGGGCTTTCATCAGCTTCACCTGCACGTCCGCGGGTTTGCTCTCATACATTCCCGAGGTACGCTGTCTGGCGGCAAGACTCTCCGCCGGCCCCTGAATCACCAGCACCGCCCCGCTCTTGTTTGGAAGCAAAGCCGATATCTGGTTTCCCTGAATTCGTCCGATCTCTTCATGGTCAGAGCTGATCGAAAAAATCGGTATCTTGTAGGTGCTGCGCAATTCAGAGATGTATTCCACTTCGCGGTTCAGGACCACCCAGCCAATACCCGCAGCTGCGGCTGCCCTGGCGACTTGCGGCATGGCGGTTCCACCAACTGGCTCAAAGATAATTCCGTCCGGGTGAGCTTCAGTGTTTGACTGAATGATTTTGAGCAGCTGCTGGCTCTGCAAGATCGCGTCGTTTTCCGCGTAGAGAATCTGGACTTCAACCCCGAATCGCTTCGCCGCCTCCTCGGCATCCGTCGCTTGTTCCATCTGGTAATCATTGTCGCGAGTGGTCAGCGAAACGATAAATTTCAGCTTCTTCACGGGTCCCCCTGGTGTTCAGAAACGGGCTCTGCGAAATTTGCGCCGCAGAGTCGCGTATTAGACAATCCTTGCATGAATCCTAACTCGAATTCCGGGAGCCGGCTGGTAACCACGGTAACTGCCGCAATCAGCCACTTTCTGCGAGTCCCGGATTGCTCTGGGGTGCTAAAATTCCCGAGCTGAGGGCCCATCGATGACACGACCATTCCTGCAGTCAATCATCTTTATCTCCATCTCATTGTTCGCGTATTCTCAAGAGAAACTCTCAACCCATTGGGAAGAACTGACTGCGCCTGATTTTGCCAAGGCAATCGAGCGCTCTGAAGGGACATGTGTGCTCCCGTTCGGAATCCTTGAGAAGCATGGCGCACACCTTCCGCTGGGGACCGACCTTCTGGATGTTCGTTATGCTGCCCTTCACGCAGCCGAAAAGGAGTACACGGTGGTTTTTCCTGAATATTATTTCGGGCAGATCTTCGAGGCTCGACACGAGCCGGGGACTGTGGCTTACAGCTCTCACTTGCAACTTGAACTCCTGCAGGAGACCACCGATGAGATGGCCCGCAATGGTTGCAAGAAGATCGTCATTGTGAACGGCCACGGCGGTAATGAGCACCTCCTGCCGTTTTTCGCCCAGAGCCAGTTGGAGAAGCGGCACGATTATGTGGTCTATGTCTTCGACGAGCGAACACCGTCAACCGGAGGGCCAGAAAAAAAAGATACTCTCGATATGCATGCCGGCGAGAGCGAGACTTCCAAAATGATGATCTCGCGGCCTGACCTGGTTCATCTGGATCGGGCTGCAAGTGAATCCGGCGCCGATCAGCACCACATCGACTTGCCGGATGGCGTGTACACCGGTATCTGGTGGTACGCTCGATTCCCCGATCACTATTCCGGCAACGGTTCGCTCGCCACTCGGGAACTAGGCAAATTTCAAATGGACTGGTGGATAGATTCGGTCGCTAAGGTCATTCGCGCGGTCAAGGCCGACCAGAATAGCTTGCGCCTACAAAACGAATTCTACGAGAAAACGCAGCATCCGCTCGATACCAGGCAATAGTAGGATCTCGCAACCCTGTCAGATCTGAACCGGACGTACAGGTCCCTCAGTGCAGTCGCTCAGGTCCCAATAACTTGAGTAATATCTGACAACTCGCCGGAACGTAGTACGCTGATTTCGGCGTCGTTGTGTGCCCAACACTGCGAATAGGCGTGTCGCGGGCCTGCACAAGCCCAGAATATGCCTCGTATTCCAATTCTCAAGCTTGGGCCGTCAGCGGACTCACCACCCCTGAGACTGATTAGCTATACCCCGGCACTCTCTCTGGAGACTCTGCAGCTCGGCATCGACAATGTCCGGCATGACGTGTGGTTAAGCCCGGAGTTCACTAAGGTTGCCGGCACCCACATCGCGAAATTGATTGCGAAGTACGGGAATATTGAGAGCCTCACACTGGCTGAGCCGTCGTCATCCAGGAGTATGTTTGCGAAATTCGTTCCTGGAGGTGCTAAAAAGACTCCAGACTTAAAACCCCTCCTCCTGGAATTGCACAAGTCGGCGCTCAATCACGCAAAAGCGGAACGTAATCCCGTTATCGATCTTCTAGCGCGGGCCTCAATCCTAAAGTTCCTGCGGGGAGAACTTAGCGCACAGTATACGAAGGCTTTGGAACGCTGCCGGGGAACTCTCAAAGGCTATGAGGGGGTGCGCCAGCAGAAGGCGCTCGAATACCGTGAGACCGTCGCAGCCTTTCAAATTGCAAAGAAGCGCATACTCCGCCAGGCGGGACAGGAATTGTTTAGGGTGTTGCGGGAAATCGAACGTGAGACGTTGTCCACAATGCGACGATCGCTTTTCGGAGAGCAACCCGACGCGGACTACCAAATCTTCCTTCATCAGTTCATTTTTCTGGAAGAGAGCCGGGATTCCTATTTGGCTGCCGAACATTACGTATTAATCGGTGGATTTGAAAACGATCCCGACTCTTTTGGCAACATACGCGCCCTGGCCTTCGAATTTTTGAAATCTGCTGCGCCAGAAAATGAAAGCCGCGACGAAGCGCAGCTCGATGGTTGGCTCAACGCGCCTGAAAATGCTCACCAACTGGTAGGCACGGGCGAGCCCTCGGAGCGCGCCCATAAGCCCAGGCTGCAGCTTTGGATCGAACTGCTGGAACGCGAGAAGCTTTTGGATTTGGCAATCGCTGCCTATGAAGTCGTGTCATTGCTTCCCGAATTCACTCCGCTTCTTGATCCTCAGCAGCTCAAGTATGCTCTGGTTTTCCGCAAAGAACGCGATCGTGTCGAAAAATTGATCGAGGAGCACGGCAAGCTTTCGGTGCGCAGTCTGGACTCGGCCGTTAATCGCGTTGCTCAATGCAGCGGCGTGCCGCGCGCCAAAATCGCGGCGCGCCTTCTCAGAGATTTCATGCTGTACCATCGCGATCTTCGCCGGCTCGATGTTCTCAACCGTACTCTCGAAAAAGTAAACCTCATTGCCAACGAGAAATTGCGTGACCTCTCCAGGCTGAACGGCACGCTTTATGAATTTGTTCTCGCTGAAGAGACAAAAAACTCCGGCGAGAAGCCCGTTGTCCGGCATGTGATCCTCAAAGCCGATGTGCGTGATTCCTCCCGCTTGACCCGTTCACTACTTCAACGCGATATGAACCCCGCATCTTATTTCAGCCTGAATTTCTACGATCCGGTCAATAAGTTATTGTCGAAATACGGGGCGCAGAAGGTGTTTGTCGAAGGCGATGCGGTTATTCTGGCGATCTTAGAACACGAGGGTGATTCTGCACTTTCGGTTTCCCGCGCCTGCGTGCTGGCACGAGAAATGGTGGAAATTGTGGGTGGATACAACCATCTACTGCAACGCGCCGGACTGCCTCCCCTGGAGTTGGGTCTCGGAATCTCTTTCCAGGATTCTTCGCCCATGTATCTGCTGGATGGCGACCATCGCATCATGATTTCTGATGCGCTCAATGAGAGCGACCGTCTGTCCTCTTGCGACAAACGCCTCCGAAAAGCCATGCAGGGGATGTCCGTCCCTTTCAACGTTTACGAATTTCGCGCTAGCGAAGGAGCAGACGCCGAAGTAATGAAATATAACGTTGGCGGGATTCGCATCAGCGAAGCTGCCTTCAATCGCATGAATGCTGAGATTTCGCTCGAGCAATGTCAGTTGGAGTTCCCGCGCCTCTGGGGCAGCGAAGATATTCGTTACTGGAGCGCGCTTGTGCCCGTTGGCGCAGACACATTTCGCCGCCTGCTTATCCGCGTAAGCCAAACGCCGATTGTGGAGCCGGGTGAGTTCAAACTCGTGCGTTGGACCGACAATTCAATCTACGAAGTTTGTACCAATCCATCGGTGTACTCCGCTCTGGAAAAAACCATCGGACAGGTTAAGTCGTAGTCAGCCCGATTCCTTGCCGATCCGTAGTCCGGAATCGGCCGACAAAACCTCCGGTGCGTCGTCTTTGTGTAACCAGAGTTCCCGGGCAGTAACTCCGATTCATCAACCATTCACGCCATTTTCATCATGTTCTAAATATTTATAGGCAAAACTGAAAGTGGGTAGATGCAGTTATACCGTGGCGGTCCGGAAAGTGAGACCTGCAATGGGCCGAAAGCTCACCATCGTATTTTTCGACGCAGGGGGCGGTCATCGCAGCGCAGCCGAAGCCCTTAAGAGTGTTCTTGAATCTCAGTCGCAGCCATGGCAAGTCCATCTGCTAAATCTGCAGGACGAGTTGGATCGGCTTGACCTGCTTCGGCGCTTTACCGGCATTCACATTCAAGATGCCTACAACCTCATCCTTCGCAAAGGATGGACCCGTCTGACCCCGCAGCTTCTTCCTGTGTTGCAGGGCGTCATTCGCCTATACCACCGGCCCACCGTCGACATGCTTTGCAAATATTGGAAGCAGCACCCGGTCGATGTGGTGCTTTCTGTAATTCCGCATTTCAATCGCGCTCTGGCCGAAAGCATTCGCGCCAGTATGCCAGGCGTGCCGTTTGTCACGCTGCTCACAGACTTTGCCGATTATCCTCCACATTTCTGGATGGAGCGCGAATCCGAATACATCATTTGCGGAACCCGGCGCGCTGAGGAGCAGGCGTTTGATCTCGGGCACGATCGCGAGCATGTCTTTCTCGCCTCCGGCATGGTGATGAAACCCCGCTTTTATGAGAAGCGCACTCTGAATCGAAGCCAGGAAAAAAAGAAATTAGGACTCGATCTCAATGTTCCAACTGGAATCGTTCTCTTCGGGGGCCACGGCTCGAGCACGATGCTCGACATCGTCAAGAGTCTCGACCGGGGCAATAGCAATCTGCAATTGATTCTGATCTGCGGGAAAAATCAGAAGCTTCTGGCCAAAGTCAGAGCTCTCAAGACACGTTTTCCCATCTTCGCCGAAGGCTTCACCCAGGAAGTCGACTATTTCATGTCACTCTCGGACTTCTTTATCGGTAAACCGGGGCCCGGCAGCATTAGTGAAGCCCTGCAATTCCACTTGCCTGTGATTGTGGAATGCAATGTCCGGACTTTGCCGCAGGAGCGCTATAACGCGCAGTGGGTTACAGAGAGTCGTCTCGGAATCGTCCTCAAGAGTTTCCGCGACATCGCGGCCGGAGTCGAGCAACTGCTCGAACCTGCTGCTTTGGCCGAACTGCGGGCCAATGCGGGCTCTTATTCGAACCGCGCACTGTTCGAGATCCCCGCCTTCTTGGACGAGATTGTCGAACAGTCTGGTTCATATCCGGTAGGACCAGGTTCCCGGATTTTCATTAAAAATACGCTGGAGCGCGTCCGCCTGTGTTTCATCGATGGCGCCCGGAATTAGGGTCTTCTAAATGATATTCGCCGATACCATCATTCTTTCTGACCTACATCTGGGTTCCGAAGTAAGTCGTGCCTCCGACGCACTACGCATGCTCAAGTCGGCTTCTTTCAATCGCCTGATCCTTCTGGGCGACATTTTTTCTGATCTCAATTTTCGTCGCCTCAAGAAAGAGCACTGGCAATTTCTCGGGTACATTCGCAAACTTTCCAATCCTAAGCGACAGATCGAAGTAGTATGGGTCGAGGGCAACCACGACCACGGACTTTCCGAGGTTATGTCTCATCTGGTCGGGATTCGCGTTTATCAGGAGTATGTCTGGGAATATTGCGGCTTGAAGCATCTTGCGATCCACGGCCATCAATTCGACCGCTTCGTCTCCCGCAACCGCGTGCTCAGCGGAGTTCTGGCGGGCTTTCATTTGGGTCTGCAGAAATTTGCATTCGGAAAAAAGCGAATTATTGCATTCCTTGAACGCTTTGACACTGCATGGCTTCGCCTCTCAGCCAAAGTGGCCGGCGGGGCACTTGCGCACGGGAAATCGAAAAATGTGCACCGGGTATTCTGTGGCCACACCCACGAAGCCTTGAGTCTAAATCGAGACTGCGTGGAGTACTACAACGCAGGAAGTTGGACGCAAGACAGCGCAACCTACGTAGCAATTGATCAGCAGGGAGCACGCATATGCGAGTTCCAAGAGGCGATGTCAGAGGCAATCCCGTACGACGTTCCCGAGGGGCTTGAGTTTAATTTTGATGATCTGTCGATCGTGCAACCGTCCGATTAGCAAGGTTATAGTCCCGCTTCAATCCTTGATCGGGGATCAAGCAAATCCCGTAAAGCGTCCCCGATAAAATTGAACGACAGCACCGCCAGCATCACAGCTATAGCAGGGAAGATCACGAGATGCGGCGCGTCAAACAGATGCCCGCGGCCGTCGTTGAGCATGCTTCCCCAGGATGCCGTGGGCGGCGGCACGCCCAGGCCAAGAAAACTCATCGTGGCTTCGGCCAGAATTGCTCCTGCCATTCCGATTGCTGCTTGAACAATCACCGGCTGAATGATGTTCGGCAAAATATGCCGCCCCAGAATCCGGAGATCCGTCGCTCCCAACGCGCGTGCTGCTTCAACGTATTCTTTTTCACGGGCCGCCAATACCTGAGCGCGAACCAGCCGCGCGTATCCTACCCATCCGCCGAGCGAAAGCGCAAAGACCAGGTTAAAAATTCCCGGGCCGCGAAAGGCCACGAAAGCAATTGCAATCAGGATTCCGGGAAATGAGAGGAATGCGTTCATCAGAACAACATTGACGAATCGGTCTATGCGCCCGCCGTAGTATCCGGCAATCGAGCCAATGATCAGTCCAATGCCCAGCGAAGCCGCAACTACACAACTACCCACCAGCATGGAAATCCTGGCGCCATAAATCAGCCGGGAAAGGATGTCCCGGCCCAATTCATCCGACCCGCATACTTGCCTCAGTGAAGGTGGGGCCAGCCGCGTTGCCAAACTAATCTGTGCCGGGTCCTGCGGAGCAATCCAGGGTGCAAAAACGGCGAACACGATAAAGCAGACCACGAAGACGCACCCGATCGCCGCCAGTGGATTCCGCCTTGCCAGTCGCGGCAGTGAAATGGCAGTTGTCGCCATGACCGTAATCGCAGAGGCCAGTCTAGCAAACTGCAGCAATCGGCTGGGTTTCTGTCCCATTTTGGTGCGAAGTTGCCGGTTGATTTCGGCAGTTGAGCCTGAAACGCCTGTCTTCTATGGCGACTTTGCGTGTGTTTCCCCACATTTATCATCGCAAGGACCCGTTACCTTTGCGCACAATAACGACACTTTCGGGTCATTGACCTTCTGGTTCTTCGCCGATAAGTTGAGAGCAGCTGTTCTCCGCTGTGGCAGGCGAGTGAAGGCGTGCTTCGGGGGTGTGATATGAGGTTCCTTTACGTCTGCTACGCCGCGGTGGGCTATGCGGTCGCCCGCTGGCTGTTTAAGCGCGAGCCAAAGCCGGTGAAAGATCCAGTCTCTCGCCTTCGTACCTCTGGCCTGCTCTAAGGTGGGGCGTGCTCTTCTTCGTCTGGGCACGCTTCACTTACCTAAAATCTTGTTACTTTGGTGTGTCGCCGTAACCATTACCCGCCAGCAACTCTGGTTAGAATTGCGCTAGACAGTCTTCGCTGAGCGATGTCTAGTTCATCGTCAGGGCTCGCAGTCTGTCAGCTTGTCATGCCGCGATTTATTCTTATTACGATTGCGCTGTTTCTGTTTTGCGCTCCTGCTTGGATGACCTTGAGCGCTCAGGAAGACGACATTCCCTTGGGAGACCTGGCCCGGGAGCTCAGAAGTTCCAAGCCTCCTTCGCAATCGGACGTGATCGACAATGACAACTTCATGCTCATGATGGATAAAGCCGAAAGTGAGCGGCTCGACGGACAGCCAATTTTTGCCATCAGTCCTTCGGGAAGAACCTTCACCGCGGTGTCGCCGGACGGAACCTGCAGCCTTTCGTTCGTAGCAAAATCCGCAAACCGCACCCCAGCTGCGTACATCGCCAGCGACTTGCCCCAGGATGAACTGCTAAAGCTTGAAGGGCCAGCCTCTATCGAAGGCGGTTCGCTCCAGGTTTCTGTTCACAACGGAACCCTATGGGAAGTGAAGGAAATTGTAGTGGGGATCACCGTTTTGCAGAATCAATCCGGCCCGGAGTACCGTCCGGCGATTATGGGTCCGGTTCCCGTTCCCTCGGAAAAGCTTCCAGATCTCACGGTGCTCTACCACCTCAAAGGAAATGGTGCGCCCGATTCGACTGCCACTTTTCGTGCATCGTTAGGCGGCAGTTTCAGTGAATCCAAGGACTGGCACTGGGCTATCGTCGGAGCACGCGGCATACCACCGGCAGCTGCCGCATCAACCATTCCACAGTCGCTTACAACGCCGCTCGATTCCTTGTCGGCAGCTGCTCCGCCGGGTCAGACTCAGTCAGACCCTTCAATGAACCCGGCGATCACGCCGCAAACAAATCCCGCTGCTGCGCCCGAAAGCTCGCAGAAATAAATTCAATTCCTATTTAAAAGAGGCAGCTCAGGTCTTGTCTGGACTACAATATCGTTTTTCCGAATCCGCCTTGCAGCACAACCCAAAGGAGACGGAATGCGAAAGCTCACGATTTGCCGGTTAGTTCTTATACCGCTTGCGTCAGTTTGTTTTGCCCAAGCCCCGTCCCCTCTAACCCCTGAACTCGAGCAGAAGGTCAACGCCATAGTCAGCAAGATGACGCTAGAGCAGAAAATCGACATGCTCGGCGGCATTCACACATTCGACGTTCGCGGTTACCCAGAACTTGGTCTCCCGCTGCTGCATATGGCCGACGGCCCAATCGGTGTTCGTAATGACGGTCCCGCCACGGCAATGGCCGGAGGCATTTCCCTCGCGTCTTCCTGGGATCCAGCCCTTGCCGAGCGTGTCGGTGAACAGCTCGGCAGAGATGCGCGCTCAAAAGGCAAACATTTTCTTCTTGGCCCCGGTGTGAATATTTACCGCTCGCCGCTGAACGGGCGCAATTTCGAATATTTTGGCGAAGATCCATTCTTGGGCTCTCGCATTGCCGTGGGTTACATCGAGGGAGTCCAAAGCCAGGGCGTTTCTGCGACGGTCAAGCACTTCATGGGCAATAACTCCGAGTTCGACCGCCACAACACGGATTCCATCATTGACGAACGTACCATGCGCGAAATCTATTTACCTATTTTTGAAGCTGCGGTCAAAGAAGCCCACGTCGGCGCAGTCATGGATTCCTACAACCTCACTAACGACGAACACCTGACTCAGAACGGAAGGCTAAACAACGAAGTCTTGAAAAAAGAATGGGGTTTCCAGGGCATTTTGATGTCCGACTGGGACGCCACCTACGACGCAGTCGGCGCAGCCAATGGCGGCCTCGACTTGGAAATGCCATCTGGCAAATTTCTTAATCGCGACAAGCTGCTTCCCGCAATCAAATCCGGCCAAGTCTCCGAGCAGACCATCAACGATAAAGTACGGCGCATCATTCGCACTGAACTTGAATTTCATTGGCCTGACCGGGATCAGCAGGACTTGGCAATTCCACGTTTTAATCAGGAGGGTCGGGAAGTCGCATTGCAGGCCGCGCGCGAAGGCATGGTCCTGCTAAAAAATGAAGGCAATCAGCTTCCACTGGGCAAGACCAAAATTAAAACCATCGCCATCATCGGACCGGATGCATATCCTGCGGTGCCGGTGGGAGGCGGCAGCGCTCAGGTAAAGCCCTTTGCGGCAGTCAGCTTTCTGGAAGGCTTGAGCAATAGTTTGGCAGCTCGCGCCACGGTGACCTCAGCGCCGGGAATCAAGACG
>Ga0070714_100001321_pt1 | contig 17910 bp, 12 predicted proteins | sample LARL83metaG_FD_65450 | JGI IMG/M metagenome (GOLD analysis project Ga0070714, IMG submission 65450) | Corn, switchgrass and miscanthus rhizosphere microbial communities from Kellogg Biological Station, Michigan, USA - LAR L8-3 metaG | ecosystem: Host-associated > Plants > Roots > Rhizosphere ... | reverse complement strand
AGTCGCTCCGTCGGACAGTGCCCAGTGGTAGGTGATCGTTCCGGCCTTCGGACTGGAGATCAGGCCGGTGAAGGTGAAGCTCGGCGGCGCCGAGCCGCATGTGACGGTTTGAGTCGCCGGCGTCACGTTCGCCGACAGGCCGATCGTCCCGGTGGGCACGGTGCACGTGAGTTGGTAGGTGGCCTTGTTCGAGAGCACCGTGGAGGGGCTCACCATCTGGATCGCGGCCCAGCCCGTGCTGGCGCTACTCGTCTGCACGGTCGCGCCGGAGATCTTTTGCGTGCCGGGTGCGGTGAAGGTCGCCGTCTGTACCGGTCCGGACTTCCCGGTTGAGTACACCCACTTGTAGGACACCGTCCCCGCAGCCGTTGCAGTGAGGTTTGCGCTGTAGGTGAATGTCGTCGGCGTAGCGCATGCCGATATCGCGATCGGCGGGTTCGCGGTGACCATAGCGCTGAATGGCGCCAACGTACGTGTGGGCGGCGTTGCCGACCCGCTGTGGGCCGGAGCGGTGGCTGCTGCCTGTGACGGCTTCGCGCTGGGACTTCCGCCGCCCCTGGTGACCGCGACGGCCACCAGGGCAGCGATGGCCACCGCGGCCGTGGCGAAAACCGCGGTCCTGTGCGCGGCGAGCCAGGTTGACGCCGCGGCGTCGCCGAAACCTCCGCCCACGGCCGCTGTCCCGAGCAGCAACAGCAGCAGGGCCGCGGCGCGCTCCCTGAGCTGGCTGCGGCCTCGCTCCTCCCAGTCGGGACCGTAGGCGGCGGCTGCCGTCGATTCCAGCTCGGCCACGAACGCCATGGCGGTGGGCGGCCGCTCCGCCGGGTTCTTCGCCATTCCCCGCGCGATCAGGCTGCGAAGCGGCTCATCGATCAACTCGAGAGGCACGGCCGCGGAGGTGTGCTGTCGGCGGAGCTGGCCCAGGCGGCCGGAGAACGGTGTTTTGCTGGTCAGGCACTCGAAGAACACCGCGGCGGCGGCGTAAATGTCGGTAGCCGGGCTCGGCGGCGCACCCTCCCACTGCTCCGGTGCCATATACAGCGGCGTCCCGGCAGAGGGCACCCGCCTGCCCGCCTTGACCGCCACGCCGAAGTCCGACAGCTTGCTGTTGCCCTCGTGGTCGATAAGCACGTTCTCCGGCTTGTAGTCCCGGTGGACAATGCTCAGCGCGTGCGCGGAGGCGAGGCCAAGCAGCGATCCCTTCAACACCACGAGCGCCGACTCAGCGCTGGTCGCTCCGCGCCGCGAGATCATCTCATGCAGCGAGACCCCGTCGACCAGCTCCATCACAATCGCGGCGCCCTGACCGGGCTCCTCAACGTAATCAAACAGCCGAACGACCTGGGGGACATCGAGCGAGCTCAGCAAGTCGGCCTCGGCCCGGAAGCCGGCCAGGAAATCGGGATCACGGAACAACGCAGGAGCGAGGTACTTGATCGCCACCCGCATTCCGCTCGCCTCGTGGACGGCCGCCACTACCCGGCCGGTTGCTCCGCGCCCGAGCTGCCGTTCCTCGGCAAAGCCAGGCACTACCCAGGGACTCATCTGGAAATTCCCTTCACTATGCGGCTGCTCGCCGCGCTTTGGTCAATCGGCAGCCGCCGTAAGCGGGATAGCGTCAAGCTGCATGGCGAAGTCTTCGGCGCTCGGGCGCTCCTCAACAGGGCCGATGCAGGCAGCGATCAGGTCCGCCGCGGCGGGCGGCACATCATCTGAGATGCTCGGCTTGGCCGCGAGCGCCCTGCGGAGGGCCAGCAGGCTGTCGTCGGTGGGCAGGTCGGCACCGTATATGCCCCGCCCGGACAGCACCCTGTGCAGGGTGACCCCCAGCGACCAGACGTCCGTGGCCTGATTGGCGGGAGATCCCTGGAGCAGGGCCGGGTCGGTGTATTCGATCGAGGCGACCGGGCCCATGCCGGTCAGCGTCACGCCCGGCATCATCACGTGAGCGAGGCCGAGGTCGGAGAGCTTGGCGACCCCGTTCCCGAGCAGGATGTTGCCAGGCTTGATGTCTCGGTGCGCCATGCCGACGGCGTGCATCGCGGCCACCCCGAGCGCCCCGCCGCGGACCGCCCGTACAGCGGCGGTTACCGGCCTGCGGCCTGCCGGGTTCGCCAGCGAACCGCCCGGCAGGTACTCCATTGAGTAGTAGATGACGCCGTCGTGCCGCCCGGCGTCATAGATGGTGACGATGTGCGGGGACCGCACCGCCGCGAAGGCCTTCAGCTCCCGCATGGCACGCCGGAAGATGTCGGCCGTCGAGGTGCCGGCGAACACCTTGACCGCGACGAACTCGACGTCCGCGGGCAGCCGGGCAGGCTTGCGGGCGAGGAAAAACTGCCCATGGCTGCCATAACCAAGAGGCTTGACTAGCTCGTAATCGGCGATTGTCTCCACTAGGGGTTCCTTGTCTGGGTGGACTAGCCGGCCCGGTAGGACTGGTACTGAATGCTGCGGTGGCCAATGCTGATCTTCGTGCCAGGCTCGATCACCACTGAGTCACCGGGGGCGAGCCTGCGCTCGGCGCCGTTCGGCAAATTGAGCACCGATCCGTTAGAGGAGCTGAGGTCCCGGACCTCCACCTGCCACCCGATGAGGGATATCCGCAGATGCAGGCGCGAGACGGTCCCGCCCGGATCGGGGATGCGCAGCGGCCTGGCTCGGCCGGCTGCCACGTCGCCGTCGAGCACTGGCTCCCGTCCGACGACGTAGTCCTTGTCGAGCGTGAACCCGGCCCCGTCGTCGAGCAGCAACACGCCGAGCGGCGGGCGGGGGCCCTTCTGGATCCGCTGCGTCTGCTGGACCATGGATATGCCGCACTGCCTGCAGTACTGCACGCTCGGGTCGTTGAGGTGGTTGCGGACGCAGAGCACGCCATCGACCAGGGCCTGATCGGCGGCGTGCGGATCCGTGCTCTCCGTCCCGGTCGGCGGGATGTCCACCTCCACGAGCTGCCCGTGAGAGCCGTGGTCGTGCTGGTCCGGCTCGCCGCCCGGCGAGAGGAACGAGACGAACTCGAAGTCGGTCTTAGGGTCCGGCACGTGCAGCCGGGGCTCGCGGCCGCGGGCCGCCGGCCTGCTCGACGGCACCGGCGACGTCATCATGTCCGCGGCGGGGGCACCGGACATGGTCATGCCTGGGTCGGCCGCATCCGCAGCTGAGGACACCGTCAGCATGAGGCCGCCGCCGTGCACCACGCCGCCGCCGAGCCGGAGCCGGGGATCGGGGGCCACGGGACCATCGATGAGCAGTCGGACGGTAATGGAGGTCCCGGCGAACGTCCGGTTGACCGGGAGTATCGAACCGCTGGCCGTGAGCTCGACCTCCCGGGCGCCCTCCACTCCGACGGCCACGGTCGCGCCGCCATGGACGAGAACGGCCACCTCGCCGCTGGCCGTGATGCCGGCGCATGCGCCCGAGAACTGCCCGGGGTATGCCAGCACCGCGCGGGCGGCCGCTAGCACGAGGGCGGCGCCGTCACCCTGAGCGACCTCCTCCAGCGTGCTTAGTATTGGGTCCGGACCGTCAGCCTGGCCATCGGTCACGGCGACCAGGTCGCCGTTCCTGGCCACCACCCCCGGACCGGGTAGCGGCACGCAGGTGCTGATCTTCATGTCCGTCATGCGAACCGGCCTCCGAGGAATCGCCAGCGGATGAACGGGATGCGGACCGGACCCTGGGTGACTAGCCACACGCAGAGCCAGACCACGATGAAGTCGATCAGGTACGCCGACAGCGGGGGCGTCTCGCTGATTCCGGGCACTGCGTGCGCGGCGAGCACTACCCAGATGAGGACGCCCTCCGGCGCCCCGGTGACCAGGCCGAAGAGTGACGGCCAGTCCTTTTCCCAGCGCCACTGCATGAGCAGGTGGTACAGCAGTTCCCAGACGATGCCGAGGACGGCCACGCCAGCCAAGATGATGTACGTGGTCTTGTACGACGCACTCAGCGGGCCAGGGAGCGGCAGCAGCGGCGTGAGCCACGCGGTCACGAGGACGCCGACCGTCGCCAGCAGGAAGATCCGGGTCTGGATGCGACCAGGCAGAGTGGGGACCATGCGAAAACCTCCGGTAAGCGATCAGATCGGGGAGTTGAAGAGCCACTTGAACCACTGGACCGTCGACCGCACCGGGCCGATCTTGCGGCACCAGCCGCGCCGGGCGAGGTCGTCGGTGATCTCCTGGGCGGCGATCTGCAGGCCCAGGAAGGTGTCCACGCCGGGGAAGTAGCCGCCCAGCGTCGCCGCTCCCGAGGCGTACAGAGCACCGTCGCCGTTCGCCGTTCCCTTGATCTCGAAGTGCCGCTCGACCTCAAGGCGGCCGAGCGGGTTACAGTCGGCGCCGCCGTTCTTAAACAGGTCGGCGAGCACCCGGTGCTCGGAGATGTCCGCCTCCAGGCCGGTGCAGTCGATGATGAAGTCGGCCTCGATCCGCTGCTCGCCGCTCTTGCCCTCGACGTGGCTGATCACGGTGCCGTTCTCGCCGGGCTCGACCTTCTCCACCACGCCCTGCATGTCGTGGTAGTAGCCGCCGGCACGCCCGTCGGCCATCTGCTTCTGCCAGAGGCGGCGCCGCGGCGTGTTGGTGCCGCCCATGAGCTTGTACAGGTTGGCGCGCTCCTCGCCCTCAAGCTTGCGCATCCGGGCCTTGAGCTGTCCGCCCCACACCGACTTCGGGTAGTTGAACCCCTGGTAGGCCCAGCCGTGATCGCCCTTGCGGCGCATCCACGGGTGCGGGCCGTGCCGGCCTTCGACGTAGGTGCGGAAGATGTGGATGATGTTTGTCTGCAGCTTGTACCTCTCGCGGTCGTCGAAGAGCCGCTGCAGCACACGGGACGCGACGATGCCGCCGCCCCGGATCACCACGGTCCCAGGCCTGTTCTTCAGCGTCTCGTATACGTGCTCGTGAGGCTCGTATGCTGCGACAACGTGCTCGTAGTCCTGGTACCGCTCCCGGTAGTCCTGCAGGTCCGGCAGGTACCGCAGGCCCGGGTAACCGACGGCGATGTGCACGAACCGGGACCGGTAGGCGACCCGCTTGGTCCGGCTCGTCCCCTCCTCAGGAGTCAGCAGCGTGAAGTAGCCGCCGCCAAACCGGCGGCGCACCATCCGGACCGCGCCGCGTGCCAGCAGCTTCTCGTAGCCGATCCGCTTGGACTCCCGGTCCAGGCTGGCGAACACGGTCGACCGCCTTGGGGTCCAGTAGTCGGCCAAGATCGGCTCGATCAGCACATGCCACAGGTGCGCCAGCGACTTGTCTTGCCATGCCTCCTGAAGGGCATAGGACGGGAAGCCCCAGATGTTGTCCGGGCGCGAGGACGAGTCAGAGCGAATCCGCGACTGGTCCGGTATCTGCGATACCCGGGTCAGGTACTCATATGTCTGCCACGGGAAGCCGATGTTCGACAAGACCCGTATCTGGTCGGCGGGCACCCCGGCGATGCGCAGGTAATCGACGGTTACGAATGACCCCATGCCGCCGCCGACGGTTACGAATGGCACGTCGATTATCGGGATGCCGGCCGACGCGAGCATTGCCTCCGTCCAGACAGGCTTTTCCAGCAGCTCGGTCGTGAGATCGCCGTCACCATTTCCGGAGGTGGTGTCCGGGATGACCTCCGCAAGTTCCGCGCCGAAGCCGCCAACGGCGGTCTTCCGCAGCCGTTCTTCGGTCATCGCGCACCGCCGGGCGAGTCAGGGGGATTGATTAGCGCGCTCATGTTCTTGGTCCTCTCCGAGGTCGTTCGTTGCGCTCATAGCGCCATCAGGCGCAGGAATATGTGAACTGCGTGTTGCCTATGGCCTCATTGGGTGAGATCACACGCAACTCAGCAAGGGCATGCTCGGTGCCCTTGCCGCGGAAGGCCCACTTGAAGGTGACCGTCACGGAGCTGGAGCCGCTTGCGTTGGTCACAGTGGCGGCCGGCAGGAGCGGCTTGTTGTCATGGACCCATTGGTAGGTAATCGGTCCGCCCTCGCCATTGGTGACGATCGTGCCGACCAATTCGGCGGTTGCGTTGCAGGCATTTCCCAGCGGGCTGGCCAGGGCGACCGAGACGCCGGTTACCTTGAGCGGGGGATGATGCGTCCGCATCCATACATACGCACCGATGCCAGCCACGATCGCGAAAGTGATCAGGGCGCTCACTATGCCGCGCCAGCGGGGGCGGCGCGGCCGACCCCGCGTCTTCGTCGCATCTGGCCACGAGGGCCCGCTAACCGGGTAGCCGGTGGCTGGTCCCGACTCGGCGGAACCGGACAGATCGGCCAACCGCTCCGAGGTGAACTTGGTCGACCGGCCCGCCTGCGTCAGGCGTGGCTCCTGCTGCATGAGGATGTCGGACCCGCGGGCGGCCGCTGACCCGCCAGTAGTGCCCATCGGGGTATCCTCGCGGAGGGTCTCGCGGTCGGCCTCGTGCTCCGGCACGTCACCGTTAAGCCCGGCTCTGATCGCCTGAATGCGGCGCAGTACCTCCCCCCCGTCAGCAGGCCGCGCGGACCGTTCCTTCTTCATCAAGTCATCGACAAGCTGGGAGAGTCCCGCGGGAAGGCCGGGCCGGATGGAGTCCAGCGGCACCGCCCGCTCCTGGAGTTGCATCTGCAGCAGCGCTGCAGGTATCTCCGCCATGAACGGCGGGCGGCCGGCTAGCAGCTCATACAGCACACAGCCGTATGAGTACAGGTCAGCGCGGCCGTCCACGTCGATCCTGCTCAGCTGCTCGGGCGAGATGTAGGCGAGGGTGCCGACGGCCTGGGTAGGCAGCGTGAGCCGGGGCGAGTTGTCGGTCAGCAGCCGGGCGATGCCAAAGTCGATGATCTTGATCTGCAGTCGGCTGGCCACCATTAGGTTGCTCGGCTTGATGTCACGGTGCACGACGCCCGCCGCGTGCGCGACCGCTAGCGCGCCGCACGCCTGCTCGGCTATCCGCAGGACGCTGGCGATCGGGAACAGCCCGAGGTTGTGGGCCTTGCGCTGCTCCAGCATGCTGGCGAGCGACACTCCCTCGGCCAGCTCCATGACCAGGAAAAGCTCGTTGCCGATGCGGCCCGCCTCAAGCGCCGTCACGATGTTGGGGTGCTTGAGCCTGGCGAGCGTCAAGGCTTCGCGCCGGAACCTGGCGATCGTCTCCGCGAGCAGGGCCGAGTTCTCGATGTCGGTCACGTGAACGAGCTTTACGGCGACGAGCCTGCGCGTCGCTATGTCCTTGCCCCGCCACACCTCGCTTGCAGCGCCTCGGCCGAGCAGAACTTCTAGCTCGTACCGTCCTGCCAGTACTCGGGCCACCTGGATCTCACCTGTCCTCTTGCTCTAGATCGGCTTGACCGACACCCGCCACTGCGAGCTGGGCCGACTCCGCTGGGGTGTAGTTGGGGCCAGCTCGGACGATCAGGTGCACGCCCGCCTGTGACCCGTCCCGTCCAGCGACGATCAGCGCGTCGCCGGGTACCTGACCCGACCGTTCCGTGCTCAGGCCCGAGCCCCGCAGCAGGCCGACAAAACGATCCAGCGCCCGCCCGCTTAGCCCGGCGGGATCCACCACGATGCCCGTGCGCCCTTCGGCGGCCAGCAGGCTTGCTACCTCCGCGGCCGCACTGGCGTCGGAACCCGTGCCGGCCCTTACGGCGATGGCGGACCACGCAGGAGGGGTCTCGGCGGCGAGGGTGACCGCCACTGGGACCTCCGCCGACGCCGTGACCGTCTCATAGTCCGGGTGGTCGGCTGAGATGACCAGCGCGCTGGCGGACGAGGCGATATCCGATAGCTCCGCGGCCGGATCGGCCGCCAGCCTCGCCGTCGGCTTGGCGACGATGCCACACTGCTCCATCGCCCCGCGGGCCGTTTCCAGCCGGGCCATCTCCTCGGTCAGGTCGAGCATCTCTTCGGCGATGCCGCTGCCGACCTCCAGTCGCGATGTCCGGTAGGGCAGCACGGCGCTGATGATCACCTCGGAGTGCTCGTGGCCCGCGGCGAGCGCGGTAGCCGCAGTGAGCACGGCATTGTCGGTGGTCGTCGCGCCAGTGGCAGCGAGGACCCGGTAGACGGTCGGCTCCCCTAGTGCCGCCCGGTTGGCCTCGGCAAGGTCCCGGCGCACGAACCGCGCCGGGTAGATCACGTTCAGAACCGGTCCGGCCATCGCGGTCGTGACGAGAGCCATGACCACCATCAGGGAGTACAGCCTCGGGTTGATGATGCCCAGACGGAGGCCGGTGGTCAGGATGACGATCTCGGTCAGGCCCCGGGTGTTCATCAGGGTCGCGAGCGCGCCTGCCTGCCTGCGAGGAATGCCCCGCAGCACCCCGGCCGCGTAAGCGCCGCCGAACTTGCCGAGAATCGCGACCAGGAGGATCAACGCGAGATCCAGCCCGTCGCGGCCGTCGAAGCCGGCGAGGTTCACGCTCACGCCCGCGAGGACGAAGTACACCGGCAGCAGCACCAGGACGGAGATGTTCTCCAGCCGCTCCAGGATCTCTACCCGGAGTTGCTCCGCGCCTTCGCGCGGCATCATCACACCGAAAACGAAGGCACCGAAAATGAAGTTGAGCCCCATCCACTCGGTCACGTAGGCCGAGGCGAGCAGCCCCACGAGGATGACCGCGAGGAGGTCAGGTGTCAGCCGCCCTGCCCTCAGCCGCGCCTGGGCGATAGAGCCCATCAGCGGACGGACCGCGAGCGCCATCACCGCCACGTACACCGGCAGCAGGATGAGACGCCAGTCGACGGACCCCGCGGACTTGGCCACGATGACGACGGCGGCCAGCAGGATCCAGGCGAGCACGTCATTGACCGAGGCGGCGCTCAGGGCAAGGCTGCCGATCCGGGTGCGCTGCATGCCCCGCTCGGTCAGGATCCGCGCCAGCACCGGGAACGCGGTGATGGCCGTCGCGACGCCGATGAACAAGGCGAAGGGCACTTCTTGTTCGGTGTGCTGCTGACTCGCGAGCCAGAAGCCGAGCCCCAGGCCCAGGCCAAGCGGGAGGACGATGGATCCGATGGCGATGGAAACGCTGTCTGCCCCGCTGGACAAGACCAGCTTGCGGTCGATCTCGTAGCCGACGATGAACATGAAAAGAACAAGCCCGAGTTCCCCGATGCCGGAGAGCGCTGGGCGCACGCCCGCTACGGGGAAGAGGTGGTCGACAAGTCCCATGCCAAAGAAAGTCGGGCCGAGCAGCACGCCCACGAGGATCTCGCCGACCACGGCAGGCTGACCGAAGCGTTTGGCCAGCGCCCCGAAAACCCGCGCGAGGGTTATGATCACGACTAGCGCAGCTAGCAGTTCACCGACTGCTGATGCATTCATGATTTATTCGGCCGCATTCGCCGCTCCCCCTCCCGTGTCCCTGTCCGTGCCCCGGCGTGGTCCCGCGTTTGCCGCTCGGCCTGGCGGTGCAGCAACTCATCCTCGGCAATTCCGCCCTGCTGGTTGGGAATGTTCTCGATGTCCAGTACGTATCTGACGGTCTGTGGTCGGCGCGCCTCGACCTTGGCCTTTGTCAGGTCAGGTCGGGCGGAAAGATAACTGGCGAATAGCGCCATGGCGCGGGCTGATATCAGAGGATCAGAATCTTTGGCCATCTGGCTCACTCCTCGCATTGGCATAGCGTTGTTGGCTTGTGCGCAGCCGATGGTGGTCATGTCTGAGTGCGGCTCAGAGTGCCAGCGGGAACTACGGCGGTCGCTGCGCTGATTACCGCGGTCGGCTGCTGTCATCCACTGTCCGCATAGGGTCTTGACGGGAACATGTAGTGGACCTACAAACGGGGCAGGAATCCGGCTTACTGCCTTCCCATGCGGAGTCGTGCAGGTGACAAACCCATTGCTCGCCGGTTTCGACGACGTCGAACCGGTACGGCATGCCGGACACGTGCGACTCCACTTTCCCTGAGAGGTTTCCGTCACTTGGTAAGAGGGCCGGCGCGGGACGTTTGAGACCTGCCGGCAGACATCCGGCCCGATACTCCGCCGGTTCGCCCAGCTGGCCAGGCGTGTCACGCCGCGGTCCCGTCTTCGGCATTGATCAGCGCCGCGATGGCCGGGTGACGGCGAAGCTGATCCAGGCAGCGACGCCGGGTGGGGCCGATGCTGCTCACAGGGATGCCCAGCCTGGCGCTGATCTCGGTATAGGGCACGGGCGGGTCCTCGATCAGCATCGCCATCAGTCGCTGGCGTGATAGAGATAGGCAGGTGAATGCCTCAAGCAGCGCCGCATGGCGCTCCGCCGCCAGCAACTCCTGCTCGGCTGTCGTAGCCTGCTTGTCGGGGATACCCTCATCCAGCAATCGCCCGGCCGCCTGCGGGCCGCGGGCCGCACGCACGACCCGGCTGCATTCCCGCCTAGTCGCGGTAGCCAGCCAGCCGGGAATCGCGGCCGGGTCGCGAATCGCGTCTAGGTGGTTCACGAACTGCAGCCAGATCCTCTGCCCGATATCCTCGGCGTCAGCACGGTCTAGCCGGTAGCGCCGGCAGATGGACCATATGAGCGGGGCGTAGCACTCGACGAGGACTCCCCACGCTTGCTGGTCGCCTTGTCTGGCACGCACTACGAGGTCGGTGAGGCACAGGTCATCGCTCATCGGCTCACCCTCCTTCGGCCCAGGTAACGGTGGGCGATCCCAGCACTGAGGCGTCTTCGCATCCACCAGGTTCAGCTGTCACGAAACTCATCGTGGCCGCGGGCACTGCAGCAATCGCTGCAGTGCCCGCTGCACTGGTCGCAGGGGCTCGGGGTGAAAGAGGTACCTGAGTTAAAGCCTGGATTCATTGCCCGAATTCAGGTAATCACTTCCGGCTGGCGACCGGCCCGGCCGCTATTTAGCCGGGAGACGACTCCCGTGGCAGGCCTTGCCATTTCTGCGAGGCATGGGTATAACCTGACTAGGCCGTAATTTCTCATAATCGAACGCAAGGCCCCCGGGAAGCCGGCCGGGGACCGGCCAAGAAGATTCAATCGGCACGAAGAGATCATTGGCGCCCGGCCAAGTTCGGAGGAGAGATGCCACCTGCCCTGAGAATACCAATCACCAATGTCTACGGCAAAGGTGATTACACTGCCAAGATAAAGATCGGCAGCGCCGGCGCGCCTGCCAATGTCCTGCTCGATACGGGCAGCAGCACGCTGGCGATCAATTCCGCGGCCTACGATCCCGGTTCCGATCACAGCATGGCGACCACAACGTACGCCCAGGACATCATCTACGACACCGGGAGCTGGACAGGACCGGTCGTCAAGACAGACATCGCCGTTAGCGCAGGCGGCCAGCCGCTCTCGGTAAATACCTACCTAGCCGTCACGGCCGACTATGAGCCAGGAAATTTCGGTGATGCCGACGGCGTGATAGGCTTGGCTTTCAACGACCTCAATCAGGCTTACGACCTTCTCCCGTTTCTCGCCGATATAGGTCGCTCAGTAACCTATCCCTGGCCATTTAAGATACGGAACTCCAGGATCGCCATCAAAGAGTTCAAGAAATTCTTGGATCGTCTCCCGAAAAATGACCTGACGCCCTATTTCAGCGCCATGACCCAGCAGGGCAATCTGATTACAAGAAGCATCTTCGCCTTCTACACGCACCGGTCTGCCATTTCGATGGGGACCAACAATCCTCCTACGGACCCGCTGAACCAAGGGCTCTTCATCCTCGGCGAGGGCCCGCAGCACACCGACCTGTACAGCGGCAACTTCACAGACGTCAAGGTTGTCCACGATATGTGGTACAACACCAACCTGCTCGCGATCCAGGTAGCGGGAGGCCCGCAGACAGCAGTCAAGCAACTGGACATGCAGAATGCGAAGACCAACGTATCCAACTCGATAATCGACAGCGGGGCCGCCGCCATGATGCTGGCACCTGATGTCTACGACGCGGTCATGTCGTCTCTGCGTGCTTTTAATCCAGCTCTCGCCAACATCGCGACACAGGCTCAGCAGAATGTGATCCCCGTCGCAAACCTGAATCTCGGCGACTGGCCAGATATCACATTCCTGCTGGCAGATAAGAACAATAACCCAGTACCTCTCAGCTGCTCCCCGGCAACCTACTGGCAATTTGATGCGCCCCAAGCTGGCCAGGCGATTTTCCAGATGCTCAACTCGAACGGGGTACAGTCTATCCTCGGCCTGCCTCTGCTCAACAATTACTATACCGTGTTCGACCGGGAGAACGATCCTTACGGCATAGTCCGGTTCGCCAAGATCAGCCCGCCTGGAATACTTGTATAGCCCTGGCTTACCGCCCGGCGACGGCGGGCAGCGCCAGCGCCAGGACGAACTGCCCGTCAAGAAACATCAGGCCTAGCCTCTGGAACTCTTCAAAAACCTCCTGGACACCTTGCTCCGGCATACCCAGGCCGAGTGAACACCGAACCGCAGCCGCGGTGGTGGGCCGACTGACGCACGCCAGGTACAGGTCGGCGAGCGTGTCCTCAAGCGAGTAGCTTCCCTTCCGGCCTGGCTGCCTCTCGTCGTAGATCTGGACGAAATGAGGCGCCGACCAGTATTTCAGCTCCGGCGGACTGCCGTCCAGCCAGGCGGCAGACCAGTCCCCCACCGCACGGCGCACGTCCGCGTAAATGCCGTCCGGCAGCCCGCCGTTGAGCTCATAGTCGAAAAAGTAGGCGATACGCTCGAGGTCGACGTAGTCCGGGTAAACGTACCTGTAGCCGCGCTCCGGCTCCCGATGGCGAACCTGGAACGTGTCCGGCTCGGTGAATATGGGACTGAATCTCTCCATCTGGATTCGCGCCGCGCCGCCGGGCGGGCGCAGGTGGCGCAGATGGGGCATGATCTCGGCCTGGTCCGCGTAGTCCTGCTCGGTCTCCCCCGGAAAGCCCCACAGGAGATTCCACTCGACATGGATGCCGTAATACCGGGCCCAGCGCAGCAGGTTCACGTTCTGGACGGCCCGGACACCCTTCCGCATAAGATGCAGTACATGAGAACTCAGTGACTCGATGCCGGGCTGGATATGAGTAATGCCGGCTCGAGCCATGAGCCTTAGTTGCGCCCGGCTGAGATTTGCCTTCACTTCGTAGAAAATCTCATAGCCATTCTCCTGCTCAGCCAGCACCGGAAACAGCTTTGCGAGGTACGCCATGTCGAGGATGTTGTCGACCGCCTCGAAGCGGAAGCTGCGATATCTCCTTGACTGGCCGGCGAGCTCGTTGAGGACGCGTTCGGGCGGCTTGGACCGGTAACGCATCGTCGTCCCGTTGAGTCCGCAGAACGTGCAGTGGTGCTTGGCGCCCCACCAGCACCCGCGGGCAGTCTCGATGGGAAGCCAGACGCTGCGCCTCCCCACCTGGGGAAGCACCCCCGTGTCCTCAGCGTGCTGGAAGTACTCGTCGTAATCGGGCGCGGGCAGATCCTCAAGCTGATCTGCCGCCGGTGCCGGAGTCGTCACCTTGACCTGCCCATCCTGACGGCGAGCGAGGCCAGGAACGCGGTCGAGGCTGCCGCCGGCGGCGAGGACGGTGAGCAGGCGGGGAAAAGCCCTGTCCCCTTCACCGATAACGGCGACGTCGATGCAGTCGACGGTACGGACCAGTTCCGGGCCCATCTCTTCATCGAAGTTGGCACCGCCAAATACCGTCATGATCTTCGGATGACGCAGCTTCAGGCGCCGGGCCAGCGCAAAAGACGCGGCACTCTGCTGGAAGGTCGAGGTGAAGCCGACAACCGCCGCGTCTTCCCAGGGAAAGCCCTCGATGAGGGCATCGAGATACAACGGGACATCATGGCTGCGCGTCCGGAGCAGCCTATCTCTCGCCGCTGTGGATGGCGTCCCGAAGCACGACAGCCGGTCGGTAAACTCGTCGAGCAGGTGCGCGCCAGGGTCGGGCGCCGCGTCACCGAAGGCTTCTAGCGAGAACAGCCAGTCCCCGATAAGCGTTCCGTGGTTCTCGCCTAGAAGCTCGTAGTAGTCGAGGCCGATCTGGGCAGCGAAGTCCAGGCATGCGTGATAGGTGCGTACAGGAAATCCGTGTCGTGCGGTTACCGCTTTGAGCAGTCCGAGCTGGATCGACGGGCGGTGGGGATCCATGAAAGGCATGGACACCAAGACGACCGGCCAAGCCGAGTGCCGCCTCAGGGTTTCCTCGTTCAGCACGTCGTCGATTCCAGGGGTTCCGACATTTATCTGGCATCTCCTAGGAGGCAGAATGCCATATCCGTTATCTATTTACGGGAGAAACCCTGACTACTATAGGACGAGGACGAGGACGAGGCTGGTCGTCCGGCACGAAAGACTCACGAAGCTGGTCGCGAAGCTGATGGGAATCCGGTGCCGCACGGCTTACGGCTTCGGCTTGGCCGCCACTGCCGCTGGGTTGGTCCGGCGTTCCCGTCTCGCTCTCCGGGGTTCTTTGGACCGTACCCACCCCAGCGGCGAAGACAGCCATCAGGAGGCGCCTCTGCGGTTCGCGGAGGACAGCCGCTAGCGAGCCGAGCAACTCTGTTAGCTCATCGATCTCTTGTTGGGTAAACGTCAGTTCAGCCATACTATCCTCCCGGAAGGAAGCTGCCTGCGCTTAGGAAGAACGGTTCGAACTAGAACGCGAGCCTGCCATGTCTTCGATAGAAATGTTCACGTAAGATGATTACCTCCAACATGGACTTCCTCAGGACGCTAGTCAAGTGCCTGTAGCTATGCGAGCTCGGTCGCCTTCGGTGGTATCACCCGTCATGCTGGCCAGATTGCTCAGCTTCGCGCGCAGCTCGGCTGCTTCTGGAAGGCTGAGTTCGTCGAGTATGGCGGCGGCATCCTGCCAGGCCCGGGCGGCGGATTCAAGGTCGCCGACGGCGAAGTGGGTATCGCCGAGGGAGTCGAGAGTCCCCGCTTCGTAGTAGCGGTCACCGAATTCCTCGCACATCCGCAGGGCTTTCCGGTAATTAGCGATAGCCTCGTCATAACGGCGGAGGAGCGCGCATGCCCGGGCGATGCTGTCCAGCGTGTCCTCCTGGCCGAACCGGTCACCGATCGACCTTTGCATGTCCAGTGCCTGCTGGCAGTTGCGAAGGCCCCGCTCGGGATCTCCGAGCTGGAGCTGAAACCAGCCGACGGCGTTCAGGGACCGGGCATGCCCGGTCGGACGGTCGGCGATCCGGAATAGTTCGACGGCCTGCTCGGCGTGCTCGAGGCCTTCCCGGTAGCGCCCCTGCCGGTCGAGCACCCAGGTCAGGGTCCGGTGCGCGTGGGCCATACCAGCGAAGTCACCGAGGATCTCGTAAAGCTCGAGTGCCCGCTGCAGGTGCTCGCCGGCCGAGCCATGGCGGTCGAGTCGGCAGTAGGCACAGGCGAGACAGCAATGGATGACCGCTTCGGCGTGCAGGTCTCCAAGTCGCTGGGTCGCCGCCAGGGCGGCACGATGTGAGGCAGCCGCGTCAAACCAATGACCGTGGCGGTCGAAATACGACGTGACGCTCCAGGCAAGCTGCCAGACGTGAACATCGAAGCCATAACTGGCCGCTTGACGGAGGGCCGCGAGCAGCACCTGACGCTCGGCCGCAAGCCAGGCCAGCGCGCTTCGATAGTCTTCCAGGGTTTCGGGTGCCGTCGGCGATTGCAGCAGTGCCAGCGTGATCGGGTCGTCGCGGCGCGGGCGAAGCACGAGGTCGGCCGAGTATGCGGTGCGCAGGTAGTAGTCGAGGACCCGGTGGACGGCCAGACGCCTCTCGGCCGCGCTGTCATTGGTCGTGCAGAGTTCGCTGGCGTAAGCACGAAGCAGGTCATGGAGCGCGAACCGGCCGGGCGTCCACTCCGCGAGCAGATGAGCGCGGACCAATTCAGCCAGTTCCTGGCGGGCCTGCGCCAGCGGCACGCCGGCCAGGCTTGCCGCGGAGAACAAGGCGATATCCGGTCCCGCGTGCAGTCCCAGTAGCCGGAACAATCGTGCCGCTGGTGCGCTGAGCGCCTGGTAAGACCAGGAAAACACGGCACGGACATTTGTGTACTGGTCTCCGCCGTCTAGCGCGTCGAGCCTGTCCTGTGACTTGTGCAGGGCATCAGCCTGGGCGGAGAGCGGCAGCCGGGGATTCGCTGCGGCACGGGCAGCCGCGATGGCCAGAGCAAGCGGCAGCCCCGCGCACGCCTCGATGATCTGGCCGGCTGATGCGGGTTCTGCATCGACCCGTTCTGGATTCAGCTTGCGGCTCAGCAGGTGCCGTGCTTCGTCAGCCGAGAGCAGGTCAAGTGCTACGAGATGGGCGCCATCGGCCGCGACTAGGCTCATCAACTGATTCCGGCTGGTCACGACCACCACGCATCCCGGAGAACCGGGAAGCAGCGGACGGACCTGATCAACGTCCCGCGCATTGTCCAAGACGATCAGCACTCGCAGGTCAGCCAGCATGCTCCGGTAGAGTGCGGCCCGTTCATCGAGATCCAGCGGGATCCGATCCGACGACATGGCGAAGGCATCCAAGAATCCGTGGATTGCCTCAACCGGGTCCATCGCCGATTCGGCCGGACCGAAACCCCGTAGGTTTACATAGAGCTGCCCGTCTGGGAATTGGTGGCGGACCTTGTGGGCCCAGTACACCGCGAGCGCGGATTTACCGACTCCGGCGGTTCCTGTGATGACAGTGATGACACTGTCGTTCTCTATGTCACTACTGCCCTGGCCGACCAGGGCATCCAGTCGGCTGAGTTCGGCGGCGCGGCCGATGAAGTCCGCGATGCGATGGGGCAACTGGGCGGGTACCGGCCGACGCGGACTGATCGTGGCGCTAGCGTTCTCGGTGACCTCGGCGGAAGCCGCGGCGGCCAGCGTCGGATCGGCGGCCAGGATTTGCTGATGAAGCTTCTGAAGGGGCGCCGAAGGCTCCACGCCGAGTTCATCTTGCAGATAGCGACGCGCATCCCGGAAGGCCGCCAATGCGTCTGCCTGGCGGCCGGTTTGGTACAACGCCAGCATGAGCAGGCCGCGCAGTCGCTCGCGCACGGGATGCTCGGCGACGAGATCCCGCAACTCCACGATCAGGTCGGTGTGACGGCCGGTCTCCAGGTCGAGTTCGATGCGGTCCTCGAGCACGTTGACGCGTGATTCGGCCAGCCGATCTGCCTGTACGTCCAGGAATGGGCTGGACAAGCCGTCGCAGACCGGTCCACGCCAGAGCCCCAGCGCCGAATGCAGCGCCGCTGCGGCTTCCTGCAGGCTGCCCGCAGCCAATTCGGCTCGCGCCCGAGCCACCTCGCGCTCAAAGTTATCAAGGTCCAGTGCACCAGTAGGCAAGCTCAGTACATAGCCCGCATCGGTCCAGGTCAACAAACCGGATGGGGTGTGGCCGGGCCGATGAGGCTCAAGTACCCGGCGCAATCCGGAAACATGTCGCTGAATCAGGTTCACCGCATTCCTCGGCGGTGTCTCACCCCACACGGCATCGATCATCTGCTGTCGACCGACCGCCCGACCCGCCTGGAGCGCCAGCACCGCCAAGACCACCCGCTGCTGAACCGGTCCAAGATCTACGACGGCCTCATGACGCCAGACCCGAAGCGGACCCAGCACGCCAAAACGCAGCGCGAGGGTCCCCGAGTCATTCATATCCCCTCCGCCGCACAGCGGGACTTAAACCAACGTATCTCCGAAGCGGGCAGCTCAGATAGCCTTTTTCAGGCCGTTTCCCACCACAAAGCCGGGCGAGTGAAGCCTTGACTACAGCCGGTGCTGCACCGCATGCGGCCAAAGTGAGTTTCGTGGCTGAAGCGGCAGAAATAAACACCCCGCAGCTCGCCTTGGTCAGTGCCGATGTTTCAGCCTTGCCGCATCGGACTCTCGGGCTTTCAACCGGCAATCCCATCGCGATGGTGGGCTTGGGGAAGTCGCGCCACTTGAGCAGCAGGTCCAGGTTGTACTTCTTGAACTCGTCATACCGCTCCAGCGGGTCGCCGGCCCGCTGCTGGCCTGGGCTCAG
>Ga0070714_100001320_pt1 | contig 17926 bp, 13 predicted proteins | sample LARL83metaG_FD_65450 | JGI IMG/M metagenome (GOLD analysis project Ga0070714, IMG submission 65450) | Corn, switchgrass and miscanthus rhizosphere microbial communities from Kellogg Biological Station, Michigan, USA - LAR L8-3 metaG | ecosystem: Host-associated > Plants > Roots > Rhizosphere ... | reverse complement strand
AATGGCGCAGCTGACCGCCGACCTGGACGGTGCCGTCGAGACCGGCGGCACTGTGTTGATCTCCGCGTTGGCCGGAGCGGGCGGGATCGGCAAGACCGCGCTCGCCCTGCACTGGGCGTACCACAACCTGCACCGGTTCCCCGACGGGCAACTGTTCGTGGACCTGCAGGGTTTCTCGCCGGTCGGCGAGCCACTGGAGCCGGCCGGGGCGTTGCGCGGTTTCCTCGACGCCCTCGGCGTCCCAGCCGATCGCATCCCGACCGATCTCCCGGCGATGGCCGCCCAGTTCCGCAGCGCCATGGCCGGCAAGCGGATGCTCATCCTGTTGGACAACGCCGCCACCGCCGACCAGGTGGTGTCGCTGCTGCCCGACAGCCCGACCTGCACCGTGATCGTGACCAGCCGCCGCCACCTCGCCGGCCTCGTCACCCGGCACGGCGCGCGCCATCTACAACTCGGAATCCTGTCCAACGCCGAAGCCCACCGACTACTCGTGGACTGGCTGGGCATCGACCGAATCGACGCCGAGCCGACCGCCGTCGACGAACTCCTGACCTGCTGTGGGGGATTCCCCCTCGCCCTGGGCATCGTCGCGGCCCGTGCCTGCATGAATCCCCGCACGCCGCTGGCGAAGTTGGCCGCCGAACTGCGCGACGACACCACCCGCCTCGGCGCTCTGGACGACCACGAGCCCACCGCCAGCCTGCCCGCCGTCCTGTCCTGGTCCCTGCGCGCCCTCACCGACGACCAGACACGGACGTTCGCGCTGTTGGGCATCGCACCCGGAACCGAGATCAGCCTGCCCGCCGCCGCCTCCCTCACCGCCCGGTCCGAAGGGCAGGTACGGGCGGTGCTGCGCGAGTTGGAGAACGCATCCCTGGTGCACCAGCACGTGCCGGGCCGATACCGCATGCACGACCTGATCCGGCTGTCGGCCACTGACATCGCTCACCAGGAATTGCCGGAGAGCGTGCGGGAATCGGCGCTGCGGCGAGTGGTCGACTTCTACCTGCACACCGCCCAGACAGCCGACCAATGCCTCCATCCCCACCCCACACCGATACCGACCGATCCACCCGCGCCCGGCTGTCTCAACCACCCGATACCCGACACCGCGGCGGCCCTGACCTGGTTCGACACCGAACATTCGTGCCTGCTGGGCGCCCAGCAGACCGCCCTCACCCGCGACTGGCACCAGGTTGTCTGGAACCTGGCGTGGTCTGTCAGCACCTTCCATGATCGGCGCGGACACCATCACGACCGACTCGCCGTCTGGCAAGCCGCCTTCACGTCGGCCGCGTACATTCCCATCCCCGCCGCCCGTATCGACGCGCACCGACATCTCGGCTACGCCTACGCCGAGGTCGATCGGCACGACGATGCCGTGCACCACCTGAATCAGGCCCTCACCCTCGCCGAACACCGCCACGACCACCAAGCCCGTATCCACGGCATGCTCGCGTGGGCATGGGGACGACAGGGCGAGGACCGGCGTGCGCTGGAGCACGCCACGCACGCTCGGAACCTCTACCGCACCCTCGACAACCCCATGTCAGAAGCCATCTCACTCAACCTGGTGGGCTGGTACGCCGCACAACTCGGCGAGTACGACACAGCCCGCGAGCACTGCCAGGCCGCACTCGTCCTCCAACGCCGCCACCACCCCGACGGCCAGGCGGCCACCCTGGACAGCCTTGGCTACATCGAGCACCGCAGTGGCCACCACGACCAAGCCATCCAGCACTACCGGCAAGCCCTGGAACGGCTGCGCGAGCTGGGAAACACGTACCAACTCGCCGATACCCTCGACGGACTGGGCCACCCGCACATCGCCCTCGGCGAGCATGAACAGGCCCGCACGGCGTGGCGGGAAGCGCAGCAACTGTACCGAGAGCAACGCCGTGACAAGGACGCCGATCGCGTGCAGCGGCAACTCGACGACCTGGTCCGATCGCCACCCAGGTGATTCGGTCGTCGCCGAACGTCCGCTTCTGCCGAAGCGCCAACGGAAGCGTCAGTGGGTTTCGGTGGTGAAGCCGCCGTCGATCGTCAGGTTCGCGCCGGTGATGTTGCCGGCGACGTGGTCGCTGGCCAGGAACAGCGCGAGGTCGGCGACCTCTTCGGGTTTGGTGAAACGACCGGTGACCGCCTGGGCGGCCGCCGCGTGGGCGACCGAGTCCGCGGTGCTGCCGGTGGTGGCGGCGATGGTGTGGGCCACGCCCCCGGCGCCTAGCCAGAGGTCGGTCGCGACCGGGCCGGGGCTGATGGAGTTGACCCGGATGCCGTGCGGGCCGAACTCCTTGGACAGTGCCTTGGTGAGGTTGACCAGTGCGGCCTTCGCCGCGCCGTAGTCGATCACGGCGGGGTCGGGCAGGGTGGCGTTGACCGAGGCGGTGTTGACGATGCTGCCCCGGCCGGCGGTCAGCATCGCCGGCAGCGCGGCCCGTGTCGTGCGCACCGCGGCCAGGAAGTTGAGGGTGATCGAGTGCGCCCACTCATCGTCGGTGACGAGCAGGAACCCCGTGGTTCTCGGCGTGACGGAGCCGACGTTGTTGACCAGGATGTCGATGCGGCCGCGGTCGGCCAGCGCCGCGTCCACGAGCAGCCCTGGCCCCTCGACGGTGCCCAGATCGACGGCGACGGCGCGGGCCGCGCCGTCCTGGGTGAGCGCGTCGAGTTGCGTGCTGCTCGACCGGGCGCCGGCGATGACATGGGCGCCCTCGGCGACGAGCGCGGCGGCGATGGCCAGACCGATACCCTTGCTGGCGCCGGTGACCACGGCGACCTTGCCGTCGAGTCCGAGATCCATGTGGTCTCCCTAGATGCCGTGCGTGTGCAGCCAGGTGAGGACGGCGTCGGCGACGTCGCGCCAGCCGCTGTCGACCGTGAGCGAGTGGCCGCGGCCTTCGAACTGGGTGAACTCGGTGACCGCGGTGGAGTCCCGGTACTGCTTGAGCGTGGAGCGGGTGACGACGTCGGGCACGGTGTGGTCGGCGGTCCCGGAGATCAGCAGCAGCGGTCCGCGATCGGCGCGGCGGGTGTCGACCTGCGCCTGCGAGTGCAGCACGAAGTTCGCGGCAGCCGCCTGGAACAACGGCCGGGCCGGCGCGGGGATCACCCACCGCCGGTAGATGTCGGCCGACTCCTGCTCGGTCAGCGCGTTACCGAAGCCGTAGCGGAATTCCGGCTCGGTCAACGTGACGGCGCGGTGCAGGTTGGCCGGGTTGCCCAACGCCGGCAGCCCGGCGCGCAGCTGCGCCAGGGGCAGCGGCAGGACGCCTTTGATCTGGGCCGGGTCGATGGCGACGCCGGCACGTCCGATGCCCTGGCCCAGCAGCTTCTCCGTGATCAGGCCACCGAAGGAATGGCCGATGATCACCGGTATCTCGTCGAGGCCGGCGATGATCGAGGCGAAGTGCTCGGTGGCCTGGTCGATGGTGGTGTCCGCGACCGCCTCCGGGTGCTGTCTGGCCGCGTCGACGGTGTCGGGCTCGTGCGGCCAGCCAGGCGCGAGGGCCGAGTACCCGGCCGCGTCGAAATGATCGATCCAGGGCTGCCAGCTGGTCGCGTGCAGCCACAGGCCGTGGATGAACACGACGGGTGGTCTGGTGTCCGGCATGACACTCCTCCGCTCTGCCCGGCTTCTGGTGGGAAGACAACACGGGCGGCGGCCCGGTGTCCAAGACTCGTTGCACCGCGATCGATAACCGCACTGGCATCGTTGCCGTTCCCGCCCTACGGTCATGCCAGGAGGACTGGATGGACCTCGACCTCAGGCTGGTGCGCTACTTCGTCACGCTCGCCGACGAGCTGCACTTCGGCCGGGCCGCGGCCCGGTTGTTCATCAGCCAGCCGGCGTTGTCCAAGCAGATCCGCAAGTTGGAGGACCACCTCGGCGGTCAACTGCTGGTGCGCGACAGCCGCCATGTCGCACTCACGCGGCGAGGTGAACACTTCCTGGAGCAGGCCCGGCAACTGTTGGCCCTCGCCGACCGGATGCAACGCGGGCGGGAGCCCGATCGCGTGCGTATCGCGCACATCTTCAGCCTGGACAGCGGCCGCGTCATCGCCGACACCTTTCGCGAGCGCTTCCCCGACGTGAGCGTCGTGGAGAGCTCGATGGACAGCACCCGGCAGTTGGCCGCGCTGCTGGCCGACCAACTCGACGTGGCGATCATCCGGGTGACCGCGGCCATGAGAACCGACCACCCGACGGGGTGGCGGCACGCATTGCTCCGGCTCGAGCCGTTCTGGCTGGTGGGGCGGCCCGCCGACCCGCCCCGCCCGGCCGCGTCGCTGCACGAGCGCCCCATCGAGGTCTTCGGGGACCCGCCCGGCTCGCCGCTGTACAACACGCACGGGCGCTACCTCAGCTCGCTGGAGCAGCACACCGGCCTGGCGCTGCGATGGCTGGGCAACCCCGGCACCTTCGACCACTGTCACGCCGCCCTCACCCGCGCCCGCGACGAGGCCTACGTCCTGGAATTCGACAGCTACGCCCACCGCTACGCGGACATCGGCATACCGATCCATCGGCCGCTAGAACTGCGGCCCGTGTATCCGTGGTCGTTGGCGTGGCGGGAAGACGAGCAGTCGCCAGCCGTTGCGCAGTTCCTCCGTGTCGCCCGGGAAACCGCCGAACACCGCCGTTGGCTGCAGCCCGAACGGGACGGCGCCCCGCTGTGGGTGCCGCCGGAAGACCTCCTCGACGCCACGGCGTTGGTGCCCTGACGGCGGCGCCGGCGCCGAGGCCGCCCCCCGGGCCATCACCGCCCTCGAGAACTCCGCCAGCGCCACCGGCCAGCCTCGACTGCGCCCCCAGCCCGGCTACTGACGGAGAACCCGGATGCCCGACAGCCCGCGCCGCGCCCAAGGCCTCGTTGCAGCCCGTCCCGTTCCCGGTCACCGCGTCCGCATCAGTGTCGCTGTCCTAGCCGGTGTCGCCGCTGGCATCGCCATTGCCGCCGTCGCCGCCGCGCACAGCGCCGCTGTCGGCGCCGTCGCTGACCAAGCCGACGCCGCCGGCATGACCCCGTCAGCATCGGCATTGCTGGTGGTTTTACCGCCGCCATCATCGTCGCCGGTCTGCTCAGCATTGTCTCCCGCCTGGAAGCTCCGCGATGACAACGGTGGGGTGTCACGACTGGCGGGCCAATTACTGCCGGCCGCGGTACGCGACGACTACGTCGAGGAGTGGCAGGCATGGCTCAACGACCTCCACGCTGCCAGTGAACCCTGGCACCGCCGGCTCGCCGAACTGCTCAGCATCGTGCTGATTGCCGCTCCCCGGTTGGCTGTGACGCTCCGGCTCCGTCGCCGGGTGGTGGACTGATGGTGGGACGCACGCTCAGCGCGTCGGCCACCACCGGCGGGGTGGTATTCACGCTCTTGGCCATGGGCTGGGATGGCGTGGCGCTGGTCGCCGGTGTCGTGCTGTTGCTCACCGCCACGCTGTGCTGGATCGTCAACGACCCGCACCGCCCCGTCCGACTCGCGCTGCTTCTCAGCGCCTGGCGCGGGACACCATCTCCGGATCGGAATAGCAAGTAGTCCGTAACCGGGCGGGGTTGATCTGGGCGGAGCGGAACTTCGGTGTATTGACCCGGTGAACGATATTCCGGTGGCGAGCGGCGACCTGGCTGGCGAGACTGCCGACTGTGATCATCGTGCTGAACGGTACCTCCAGTGCCGGCAAGACCACGCTGGGCAAGGCATTGCAGGACATGCTGCCCACGCCGTACCTGCTGATCGGCATCGACACCGTGGTGTTCGCACTCCCGCGCCGGTATGTCAACGAACTGTGGACGCAGGAGCTGTGCCGGTACGAGTACGACGGCGACCGGATCGCCAAGATCGTGCCACTGCCCCGGTACCACGCGATGGTGCGCGGCCTGCACGCCTCGGTCGCCTCACTGGCCAGGGCCGGGCTCGACGTGATCATGGACCACTGCCTGGTCGAACCGGCCTGGGCCGACGACCTCCTGGCCGCCTTCGCCGGGCTGGATGTGCTACGGGTCGGTGTGGTCTGCCCACTGGCGGTCGTAGAGGAGCGGGAACGGTCCCGGGGTGACCGCACCCTCGGCTGGGCTTCCGCACATTACGACGTGATCCACCGGTACCTGCCCTATGACCTGACCGTGGACACGTCACGGGCCGATCCGTCCGGGTGCGCCGAGGCGGTCGCCGCCGAGCTGACAAGGAGATTCGGCCGGTGAGCGACGGCCGTCGGATCACTCTCGCGCTGAGGTGGTGGTGTTCAGTTCGTCGAGTTGCCGCTGCACTCGTGCGGCGTCGGTATCGCGGCGCTGTTCCTGGAACAGCTCCAGCGCCTCCGACCATACAGCCCATGCCTGCACGTACTGGCCGATGGCGATATGCGGGTGGCCGAGATTGTCCAGGGAAGTGGCGACTTCGAAGCTACTTCCGATGGCACGAAACAGGGTTACGGCCTGCTCGTAGTAGCCGATGGCCTCGTTGTGGCAGCCGCTGTGATGCTCGATGTAGCCCAGGCTGTCCAGGGTCGCCGCCGCACCCTCGTCGTAATGCTGGTCCTGGTGCAGGGCAAGCGCGGTCTGGCAGTAGGTACGGGCGGCATCGCAATCGCCCAACTGCGCGGTGAACCAGCCCATGGAGTTGAGCATGCTGGCTTCGTACACCGGCTGGTCGAGGGTGTGATAGAGGTCCCTGGCGCGGATGGTGTACTCCAGCGCGGTCCGGTCATCGCCGCCGGTCCGCGTCCAGACCCAGGCGAGAGCCTGATGGGTGTGTGCTTGCTGCAGCGGGTCGTGGTGCTCCTCGGCCAGCGCGAGAGCTTGGTGCAGATGCCCGATCCCCTCCTCCAGGCACCCCAGGTCGGCGTAGACATTGCCGACGATCCGCTCGGCGATGGTGCGGGCGGGTTCGGGCAGATGTGCGGCCGCGTCCAACGCGGCCCGCCACGCGACGAGTCGGTCATGGCAGAGTCCCCGCCTGGACAGGAACGTGTCCAGAGTCCAGGCCACCTGCCACACGGTGCGATGCCGGGCATGGTCGACGGCGGTGCGCTGGACCGCCAGCAGCACCGAGTGTTCGGTGTCGAACCAGGCGAGTGCCGAAGGGACGTCGGACAACGACTGAATGTGCACTCCGGCGGCGGGCGGGTCGAGCCGCACGGTCAAGGGGTGCGGGTTCAAGACGATTTCGGCCGCGTAGGCGGTGTGGGTGTAGCAGTCCACCACCCGTCGCAACGCCTCCTCCCGCACGTCCTCGGTGAGGTCGCGATGGGCGGTCTCGCTGGCGTAGCGGCGGATCAGGTCGTGCATCCGGTATCGGCCCGGCATGTGCTGCTGGATCAGCGATGCGTCCGCCAACTGCCGCAGGACCGTGCGAATTTCCGCCAGCGGCAGGGCCGTGAGGGAGCAGGCCGCGGCCAGGCTGATATCCGGGCCCGGCGCGATGCCCAACAGCGCGAACACACGTCCCTGGTTGGCGGTCAGCGCCCGAGTCGACCACGACAGCACGGCGGGCAGGCTGGCCGCGGCCTCGTCAGTGGCGAGCGCCGCCAGCGCATCCGCCTCGTCACTGAGTTCGGCGGCCAGCACGGACAACGGAAGGTTCGGGTGCATCAGCGCACGCCCGACCACGATTCCCAAGGCCAGCGGAAACCCGCCGCAACAGGCCAACAACGATTCGACAGCCTCGGCTTCGGCCGCGACCCGCGCGACTCCGAGCCGGGCCGCCAACAGCTCGCGGGCCTCCAACTCGGCGAGGACGTCGAGACGGATGTGGCGGGCGCTCAGGTCGGACAACTGCCGCCGGCTGGTGATCAGCACGGTGCAGGTATCGGTGTCCGGCAACAACGGTGTGACCTGCGCGGTGTCAGCGGCGTTGTCCAGCACGATCAGCATGTGCTTCCCGGCCACAATGCTTTGGTACAGCGCGGTTTGCGCGTCGAGATCGACCGGTATCCGATCGGGCGGCACGCCCAGTCCACCAAGAAAGCCCCGGACCGCATCAGCCGGCGTGACCGGCTCTCCCCCGGGCGTGAAGCCACGCAGGTCCACGAACAACTGGCCGTCGGCGAACTGGTCGATGTGTTGGTATGCCCAGTGCAGGGCCAGCCACGTCTTGCCGATCCCACCGGTGCCGGCGATCGCGGAGATCACCACAGTGGTCTCGCCGGCCGGCATGAGTCCGGCGATTTCGGGTTCGCGGCCGGTGAACCACGCCGGGGCCGGGGGCAGTTGCCGCGGCGCCGGCGCCGGCCGTGCCGGCGTCGGGCGGTTGGACTGCTCGCCGGCGAGGATCTGCTGGTAGATCGCCTGGAGTGCGGGGGCGGGTCGACAGCCCAGTTGTTCGGTGAGGGTGGCGCGCATCCGCTGGTAGTGGGTGATGGCATCGGCTTGGCGTCCGGTGTGGCACAGGGCGAGCAGGTACTGTCCGGCCAGTCGTTCGTCGAGCGGATGCTCGGCTACGCGAATCGAAAGGTCGGCCACCAGGTTGGTGTGCTGGCCGTACCGCAGCGCCAGGTCGGTGCGGTCCAGTTCGGCGGCGTGGCGCTCCATGGCCACCGCGTCGCGCAGGTCGGCCAGCCATGGGCTGGTCAGACCGGCGAACGGTTCGCCCTCGGACAGCGCCAGCGCTTGGTTCAGCAGGGCCAGCGGGATCATGTCGTCGGTACTGGCGCGGGCCTGTGTGACAAGCATGCGGAAGCGGTGCAGGTCGACGGCGGTCTCGTCCACGGTGAGCCGGTAGCCCTGAGCGTCGTGCACGATGCCCAGGCCAGGCGCCGGGGCGAGGGCGGCTCGTATCCGCGAGAGGTAGCTGTACAGCGTGTCGCGGCCGCGGGGTGGGGTCTCGTCCCAGGTCTGATCCACCAACAGGTCCGCCGAAACGGGCTGGTTGGCCTGGACCACCAGTGCGGCGAACACACACCGCTGACGCGGGTGACCGAGATCGACAATGCGCCCGTCGATCACGACATCAACACCGCCGAACACCCGCACCTGCACCCGCACGGACACCGATCCCATCATGGCGATGACGTACGCTCCGTTGAAGCAGGCCGATCGAGAACTGGAGACTTCGGCCGCGCGGCGGCGTGTTCGGCTCTGACCGCCGCTATCGGCTGCCAGGGACGCTGGGCGTGGCCGGATGTCGTGGGCTCAAGGGGCTCTCGAAGGCGGTGTCCAGGATAGTCTGTTCTGAGCTCGGTCGGGTTGACGGATCGCTCGGGCTCTGTTGGTCCGTTGGCCCCGCGTACCTGAGAGCCACCCAGATGACAGCGAGAACAACGACCGCGCCAGCCGCCGACCAGATCAACGCACCGGATCCACGCTTCGTGGGCACTTCTGCATTCCCTTCTCTTTCATCGAGGAGGCTAGCACAGCGGGGCCGCCGGCCGTTTGAACCGGCGGCCCCGATACGCCCTAGTTGATAACTTCTACCCAGAACTGATCGCCGTCCAGAATACGATCCCAGGCGTAGTAGTTGCCGAGTTGGGTACCGGCCTCACGGTTCTGCACCGCGGAGAGCAGCTGCGCCGAGTGCGGCGTATTCGGGCTCGTCGCCGTTCCTTGATAGGTTGACTGGAACGGGTACTCGTCGCATTGTAGCGTCCGTGGCGGCGTTGCCGTCTGCATGGTGTCGCAGATTGCTTTCGACGCGCGATAGTTGGCTCGCTTCTTCGTCGCGTCACGCAAGCGGGTCAGTGGCGGGCCGACAGGCGCACCGTTGGCGAACTTGCCGGGCGCGCCGAGTGAATCCTGGGCGTTGCGAATATGGTTGCCCACGTCCGTGATCGGAAAGGCCGTATCGCTCATGTCGTACACGAGGAACGGCGACACGTTGTTGAATATGCATGCGCTCGGCGTCCGGAATCCGGGTGATGAGTCGCATCGGCTGGCGATGGGGCCGCCGAGTGAGTTCGCTCCGCCGTTACCGGTCCCGTCGTGGGCCTCCCAACTGGACGCCAGGTTGAACGATGCGGTCTTGTCCCCGGCCAGTGGGAAGTTCTGCACGCTGGTGTCGGTGACCTCGGTCTTGATCGTGACGGGACCGCTGTCGCGGATCTGTGCCAGGGTCGGCCCGTCCTGGGGTGTCTGCTGGTTGGTGCATGAGGCTGCCGCACCGGCGTCCGGTGCGCACACCATGCCGATCAGAAACACGTCGTTGTCATGGAAGAACTGGTCGCCGAACAGGATCTGGAGCTGATCGGCGATCGCCCAGATCACAAACCGCCGATTGGCCGAGTCGGCGTACCCGACCCACACGACCCGCATCGTGAGATGTCCGACGTCCTGCACGGTTCCGTCTGGATTCTGGACTTCCCGAACCCAGTTCTCGATGACACCCTTGCACCACCGATAGTGGTTGACCGTCCATCCCGCCGACGTCTGTACCTGGGCGTTGTTCGGGTCCTCGCACTGCTGGATGAAGGACTGTTCAGGTCCGGCCGGCACTCCGGGAAGTACGGGCGCCGGCTTGTCCGGCGTCACCGTCCCGGGTCGTTTCGGCGCGAAGTTCGACATGTTGACCGGATAATACTGTTTTCCGGTCGGCGGCAGAGATTTACCCGAGTCGGTCGTCTCGAACGTTCGATCGATGATCTTCTGGTCGGCCGCCTGCGCCTGCCTCGCCTGGGCTACCGTGCCCGCGGCAGCTGGCACCACCTGTACTGACAGGACTGCTAATCCGGATACCACTAATGCTTTCCAATGTCGCACAATGCCCCCTACGCGATCAGGTCCATGGTGTCCCAGCCCGTGCCTATGACGGTCGGGCCGGTGAACGTACTGGTGCCGTTGAATCCGCCCGAGTAGCGGTAGACCAGGAGCTGGCCACCCGAGTTGGTACCGATGATGTCAACGAGATTGTCGTGCGTGACATCCATCAAAGTGAGCTGTTTGATGATGTTCCAACCCGTACCGATTTGTATCGGACCGGTGTAGGTAGTGGTACCGGAATATGCACCGCTGTACGGGTAGATGTCGAGATTGCCACTGTTGTCGACGGCGACGATATCCGGGAACCCCGTCTCGCTGTCGCTGGCGATATCCGCGTCGCCTATCCATCGCATGATGTTCCAGCCGGTACCGATCAGTTCCGGTGGTGCCAGCGTGTTGAACTGATCGAACTCTCCGGTATGCGGATAGACGACGAGATTACCGTTGGACTGGCGGCCGGCCAGTCCGTCATATCCATTGCCGGCGATATCACCGACGATCAGGGTACTCAACGAGTTCCACCCGGTGCCGATCTCGATGGGCGGGTCGAAGGTGCCGGTGACCGCCAACTTTCCGGTCCCCGGATAGACCCACAGGGTGCCATCGGTCTTGCGAACGATCAGGTCGGGATTGAAGTCACCGGTTACTTCACCGACACCCATCCAGTTGACGTCCGTCGCTCCGGCAACGACAAGGACCGGGGCACCCAAGGTCGCGGTACCATTGAAGGAACCCGAAAACGGGTAGATGTAGATATTTCCGGTCGACGCCTGATGGGCAACCAGGTCAGACCAGCTATCCCCGGAGAAATCATGCCACGCGAGCGGCAACCCGCCGTCGAGCGGAAATGAATGTGGGATTTTCGTTGATTGATGGAAAGCCTGTTGGGCCGCCGCGACGGACGCGTCGGTCACATACGATTGAGTGGCAAGTATGAGCATTGATGCAGCGAACAGAAGCGAGATTCTTCGCCCCCGACGGGTGAGTTTTGCGATTTTTCGCATTGTCAAATACCAGCTCCTTGGTAAGGTCGAAATCTGACGGCGAAATCGGTCAGCCGGAACCTAGCAAGGCACAACAGAACGGTCCAGGCAGATCACCTGAACTTGGACAATGGTCCCACTCGGCTATCACCAGGGGTAACAGTGATCTTCATCTGGTCGAGTACCGGCGTACCGACGCGTACGGAACGTCACAGCGAAGAAGCCCCGCGCTGCGCCAAAGGAGTGAAAGGCCTGCCGTGCGCTACTCCATCAGCGTGTTCAAGCGGATGACACGTCCGCCCACTCGAACCCGCCGCCGTCGACCAACACAGCACGCACCGGGCTTCCACCAAACGGATCAATGACGGAGCCCGTCTCCAAGGCATCAGCGATGTCCGCCAGCATCCAGGCGACACCGGGCCACAACGGCGGGCCTTCGGCACCGTCAACCCGGTCGAATTCCATCAGGCAGCCATGCAACGGACCTGGCCGCAGATCGACGAACAAGTCATTTCCGCTACCATTGTTCGCGATCGGCAGCCAGTCCGGCGACCAGGTGAATCGACATTCCGACCCCGCCAAGCCGGAGTCGACGTCCCCATGGGGCCAGATCGACAGCCACGACTCACGACTGTCCAGCGCTTCGGCGATGGAATACGGACGGAACCAGGGCGGTACGAACGTGGTCGCTCCGCCGGGCACATCGCGCACACCATCCATTGCTTGCCACCACGACACGAGATCCGACGGCAAATCGGAAGCCATCACCTGCCGCGCTCGGGCAAGGTCCGATCCGTTCGGCTCCCGGAAGGCGGCATGGACGGCCGGCGCGTGGACTGCCAACCAACTCAGAATCCGCTGCCACGATCTATCGGCGCTGTCGCCGTTCATCCGACCTCGATCTCGCGTGGTCATGGACGGTTGATATCCGGTTTTCGACCGTGATCATAGTGGTGGACGCGGCAGTGACGCAGTGTTAGCGTTAACACAGCATCCACACGAGCGCATCCCATACACGAGACCCGATCCGACGTCACTCCTGTAAGGACACAACGTCGACGGTTTCATGACCTTGAGCGTAGATCCGCTTGCCTCATGGCGGTTCTTGCGGTCACGATCAATGGGGATCGGCGAAGCATCAGATTTCGATTCACACTGAAGTAATCGTGACTGTCACTCCTACTACGCTCGGAGCTAGACTCGGCCAGAACTAAGTTGCCCGGTCAATGGTTGACGGTCAGGGTGCGCAAGAGTAGATTACGTAGTTGTGAGCGCTAACATTGCTGCGGAAAGTGGCTCACATGTGATCGACGGCCGGGACCGCGGCGGCTGAAAGCGCCGAGTGCCGGTGCGTCGTTTCCTGCCACCATGCGCAAGGCCGGGACCGCCGGCCATTGAGCGTAGCCACCCCACTTCATGACGCTGCTCGCCCAGGCCGACGCGGGCGATGGCGAAACCAGATCGCCTGCAGGAGCGGTGAAGGGCGACGTGAGCGACGGATGCCGGGCGATCCCTTCTTCTCGGAGCTGTGACATGAGATTCATGACACGACGGCGCTTTCTGGAGAACTCGGCGGCGGGAATCGCGGCTGCTGCGGCGGCGAGCGTGTTGCCGGCTGACCCGGCGCGCGCGCAGGCCTCCGGCGCGGCGCCGCTGCCTCGTTATGTCGGGGCAGGCAGCACGGCGCCGGTCCGGCCGTTCCAGTTGTCCGACGTGCGGCTGGGTGCCGGACTGTTCCAGGAGAAACGGGACCGGATGAAGAACTTCATCCGGCAGTTCGACGAGCGCCGCTTCCTGGTCCCCTTCAACGACAACGTCGGCCTGCCCAACCCGACCGGGGTGCCGGTGGTCGGCGGCTGGGAGGGCACGACCCAGCTCAGCGGGCACTGGACCGGGTACTACCTGAGCGCGCTGGCCCAGTGCTACGCCGATCAGGGCGAGCAGGTCTACAAGGACAAGATCGACTTGATGGTGGGCCAACTGGCGGCGGTCCAGGCCGCGATCATCGCCAAGTCCGCGAATCCCGGCCAGACTCCCCCACCGCCGGCCATCGGCCGGGTCACCGGACGGTTCGGCAACGCGTTGGCGCTCAACGGATCCAGCACCGCGCAGTACGTGACGCTGCCAGCGGGGATCACGGCACAGCTCACCGACTTCACGATCGCCGCATGGGTGAACGTCGGGTCGTCCGACACCTGGATCCGGCTGTTCGACTTCGGCCAGAACACCACCGTGTACATGTTCCTCACACCCGCCGCCGGGATCACCGGAACGCCGCCGCGGTTCGCGATCACCACCGGCGGCCCCGCCCAGGAGCAGCAGCTCACCGGTGGCTCGGCGCTGCCGACCGGCGAGTGGGTGCATCTGGCGGTCACCCTGTCCGGCACGACCGGCACGCTGTACGTGAACGGCCAGGTCGCCGCCACCAACCCCGGTATGACGCTCAACCCGGCCAGTCTGGGCGTCCCGAACTGGCTGTGGGTCGGCAAATCAACGTTCTCCGACCCCTTCCTGAACGGCAGCGTCGACGAGTTCCACGTCTTCAACCGGGCACTGAGCCAGGCCGAGGTCGCATCGCTGCTGAACTCGCCGGCCGGCACCACCGGCGGCGGCAACATCGCCTGGTACCGGTTCGACGAGACCGACGGCGCCACCGCGCTCGACTCCTCCGGCAACGGCCACAACGCCACGGTCGTCCCCGCGCCGGACCCCGCCGCCTGGGTGCCGACCTTCCCCGGCTACCTGGGTGCCCTTCCCGACGACCTGGTGCTGCGGCTGGGCCCGCCACGGTTCGCGACCTACGGCGGTGACAGCGGCACGTGGGCGCCCTGGTACACCCAGCACAAGCTCATGCGCGGCCTGCTCGACTGTTACGAGATCGCCGGCAGCCAACAAGCACTAGACGTCGTGACCACGATGGCGGACTGGGCACATCTCGCGCTGACCGTCGGCGACAAGAACCACCCCGGCTATCCGGAGCCGCTCACCAGAGCCAACCTGAACTTCATGTGGGACACCTACATCGCCGGCGAACTCGGCGGCTCGAACGAACCGGTCGCGGAGATCTACGCGTTGACCGGTGACCCCAAGCACCTGGAGACCGCGAAGTTCTTCGACAACCGGCAGTCGCTGTTCGGCGCCTGCCTCGACGACAACGACATCCTGGTCGTCACCCACGCGGACAACCCCGGGCCACGGCGCCCGGACCGGCTGCACGCCAACCAGCACATCCCGGCGAACATGGGCTACCTGAGGATCTTCGAGCAGACCGGCGATGACCAGTACCTCCAGGTGGCGAAGAACTTCTTCGGCATGATCGTCCCGCACCGCATGTACGCCATCGGCGGCACCGGCGGCAACTACCCGGGCTCCAACGCCAACATCGAGCAGTTCCAGAACCGCGACGACGTCGCCAACGCGATCGCGCAGAGCGGCTCGGAGACCGAGGCGACCCACAGCCTGCTCCAGGTGGCCCGCAACCTGTTCTTCCACGAGCCGGACGCGGCGTACATGGACTACTACGAGCGCGCCACGGTCAACCAGATCGCCGGCTCGCGCGCCGACACCGACAGCGCGGACGACCCGCTGATCACCTACTACCAGCCCCAGTCGCCGGGCGCAACGCGGAGCTACGGCAACCTCGGCACCGGCGACGGCGGCGCCGGCCTGCAGGACCAGACCAAATACCAGGAGGCCATCTACGCCCGCTCGGCCGACGGCTCCACGCTGTGGGTCAACCTCTACATCGCATCCGCCCTCACGTGGGCCGACAAGGGGTTCACGATCATCCAGAACACCAAGTTCCCGCGCGGCGACCGGTCCCGGCTCACCATCGGCGGTGCCGGGCCGCTCACCATCAACCTGCGGGTGCCCGCCTGGGCGGTGCGGGGCTTCACGGTCGCGATCAACGGGGTCACGCAGCAGGTCGGTGCGGTGCCGGGCAGATACCTGACGCTGCGCCGGACGTGGGCGCGCGGAGACACCGTCGACATCTGGATGCCGTTCAGCCTCCGCATCGAGCGTGCGATCGACCGGCCGGACACCCAGTCGATCTTCTGGGGCCCGGTCCTGCTGCCGCTCCTCGGCGACCCGGGTAACGCGACCTTCCGGGAGCTGACGCTCTACCGGTACCTCAAGCTGGACGGCGACTACGCACGGGCGGCGATCCCCCCGGCCGGCACCACGCCGGCCGGCGACCCGTTGTTCACCACGGCGGGCCTGATGCTGCAGCCGTGGTACATCGGCGACGCCCAGTCGCGTTCGGCCTACTTCCGGCGGGTCGAGCCCGAGATCGTGTTCGGCTCGATCGACAGCGGCGTGCCCAACGTCAAGCGCGACGACGGGTTGCCGCACTACGACGTCCCGGTCCAGGGCATCACATCGCCAGGACATGACGGCCTCACGTTCCTCGACATCGTCTGGGACCAGGCGCCATTCCGTGACCACGGGACCTTCGTGTCGACCGTCGCCAGAACCGCCGACGACTTCGTCGCCAAGGGCCTGCTCACTCCCGCCCAGAAAGACGCCGTCGTGTCGGCGGCCGCGCGGGCCGGCAATGAGCTGGCACCGTCCTAATAAGACCGCCTGTCTACGCCGGCCGGCCGATCCCCGAACCACGAGGGTGGGGCTCACCAGGTTGCCCGCGATCCGCTCATCCGGGCCTGCACGCCTCATGGATGTCCAGGGATCGGCCAAAATCAGCGACCGATCCGCCGATGCGTACTCATCCTGCACCGGCAACTCGGTCATCCGGCCGGTGAAACGGGCACGCTGGACAGCCTCGGCTACATCGACCACCAGACCGGGCACCACCGACAGGCCGTCGACCACTACCAACAGGGGATCACGGTGCTCCGGGCACTCGGCAATCGCTCCGGCGCCGCCCGAGTTCTCGCCAGGTTGGGCGACCCTCATGTCGCGCTCGGCGAGTACGAGCGGGCCCGAGTCGCGTGGCGGGAGGCTATGGAGCGCATGCGACGACAACTCGACACCCTGTCGGACTCGACGCCGGGGCTCCTGATTCCGCAGAAACCAGGAGCCCCGATGTCGGCCGTTCGCGTCTCAGTTGGAGGGTGCCGTCCACTGAGGACAGGCTGCGTCCTCGGTTCAGTTCTTCTTCTCGAGTTCGTAGGTGTGGAACACCAAGCTGTCGCCGATCTTTCGTGTGTTGACCAGGCGCAACGGCTTCTGGTCGCTGGTCTCGCCGAACATGCGCAGGCCGGTTCCCAGCACGACCGGGAAAACGACCAGCCGCAGTTCATCGGCCAGGTTCTGTTCCATCAGCATGCGCACGAGCTGATAGCTGCCGTAGACCAGGATTTCCCCGTCCACCGTCTGCTTCAGCTCCGAAATCTCCTTGACCGCATCGCCGTTGAGGACCGTGGCGTTGCTCCACCGAGGATCTTCGAGAGTCGACGACACGACGTACTTCGGGATGCTGTTCATTCTGTCCGCCCACTGGCGGCTGACGCGGACATCCGCGCCATCGCCCGACAGCATCCGGGACGCGAACCACGCACTGGTCCGCCTGCCCAGTAGCAGCGCCTGGGCACCCAGCAGTTCCTCCGTCTCGCGGGCGGCCCAGCCTTCGAGATCCTTGCCCCCCACGAACTGGTGGAACCAGCCGCCCAACTCGAAGCCTTCCTCGCCGTCCGGGTCCTGGACCACTCCATCGAGTGTGACACTCGAACTGATGACGATCTTTCCCATTCCCGTGCTCCTTCGTTCACGACCCGCCGGCTTCCAGCACGGGGCCGACCTCGACCCCGCCGCCGACGCGCATCACCGGGCAGTCCTTGGCCAGCGCCAGCGCGGAGTCCATGTCCTCGGCGGACACCACCGAGTAGGCGACCATCCTGGAGTCGCTACCGCCGACCTCGCCGATCCAGGCGTGGTCGGTCACCGCGTTGCCGACATCCACCAGGGCCGGACCCAACCCGCTGAACCAGGCCCGCCACTGGGCCGGCGTCCCGGCGTCGGGCGCGTAGTCGGCGGGCACACGGAAGGAGAAAACGTACCTGGCCATGTCTGTGGTCCTCTTTCCGTATCCGGGGCACGCCCCGGGACCGGGACCGCCTCCAACCGGGTAGACGCCGCCCGCCGCCCGAATTGGGCGCCGCAACGCCGCCCCATTTCCTCAACCGACGGCGTCTCTACCGTTGAGCGAGCCGAACGCGCCCTGCGGAAGGACGAAAGGCGAGGATGCATGCCGATGGAGATGGACACGACGGACCTGATCGC
>Ga0070714_100001319_pt1 | contig 17931 bp, 11 predicted proteins | sample LARL83metaG_FD_65450 | JGI IMG/M metagenome (GOLD analysis project Ga0070714, IMG submission 65450) | Corn, switchgrass and miscanthus rhizosphere microbial communities from Kellogg Biological Station, Michigan, USA - LAR L8-3 metaG | ecosystem: Host-associated > Plants > Roots > Rhizosphere ... | reverse complement strand
CATCGCGCTGGTCCAGACCGACCTCAAGCGCGTCATCGCCTACTCGACGATGTCCCAGATCGGGTACATGATCATGGGCGTCTCGGTGGGCGCCTACTCCGCGGGTCTGTTCCACCTCATGACCCACGCCTTCTTCAAGGCGCTGCTGTTCATGGCGGCCGGCTCGCTGATCAGCGCCATGGGCGGCGAGCAGTCGCTGGACCGAATGCGCGGGTTCCGCAAGGCGATGCCGTTCACGTTCCTGTGCTTCATCGTCGGCGGGCTGGCGCTGTCGGGGCTGCCCCCATTCAGCGGCTGGCTGTCCAAGGACGACATCATCAGCTACCTGAACAACCGCGGGGGAGGCTTCGAGATCCTCGGGATCCTCGGCTACGTCGGCGCGCTGATGACCGGGATCTACACCTTCCGGATGATCTTCCGCGCCTTCTGGGGTGAACCCTGCGACGAGGCCCGCGAGCTCGAGCACGGCCACCTGGTGCACCACGACGTCCCCACCAACCCGCAAACCGGAGAGGCCGAGGACATCGACGTCGGCTTCCCCGGCGCCGAGCACCACATCGCCGAGCGCGCCTGGCCGATGCGCTTTGCCATGAGCGCGTTGGCCGTCCTGGCGATCGTGGGCGGCCTCATCCAGATCCCCGGCGTGGACGACGCGATCTCCAAGTTCCTGGAGCCGACATTTGCCACCTCGAGCCTCTACGGCCTCCACGCCAGCACCGGCGCGGAGTGGGCGGGCCTCATCATCGGCGCGCTCGTCGCCGTCGCCGGCATCTCGGTCGCGTACCGCATCTGGGTGCTCAAGCCCGGCACCTCAGCGGCGCTCCAGGCGCGGCTGTCGCGGGTGCACACCTTCCTCTACAACAAGTGGTACTTCGACGAGATCATCGACACGCTCGTGGTCCGCCCGACCCAGTGGCTAGGACGCTTCACCGACACGGTGCTGGAGCACGGCGTGATCGCCGGCGGCGTCACCGGGGGCACCACCGGCGTCGTCCGCGCCGTCTCCGCCGCAGTGCGGCGCGCCCAGACCGGCTACCTGCGCTACTACGCCGCGGCCATGGTCGTCGGCGTCTCCGGCATGGCCCTCTACTTCCTCATCTCCGCGTCATGACACTGAGCATCCTCATCTGGGTCCCACTGGCCCTGTCGCTGCTGGCAGCGCTGTTGCCGGGCCGGCTGGCCGGCCGAGCCGCGGTGGTGTGGAGCGCGATCACGCTGGGCCTGGCCATCAGCTTCCTGGCGCGCTTTACGCCGGGGGGCCACGGGCTGCAGTTCGTCACCGACAAGGTATGGATCTCGGCCCTGGGGATCCACTACAAGCTCGGGCTCGACGGCCTCAACGTCGCGCTGGTGATGACGACCACGATCATCTTCGCCGCCGCGCTGCTGTGGTCCGCGACGCGGGAGTGGGAGCGTCCACGCGTCTTCTACTTCCACTTCGGGCTGGCCGAGAGCGCCGTGCTCGGCGCCTTCTGCGCCCAGGACCTGGCGCTGTTCGTGGCCTTCTTTGACCTGATGCTGATCCCGTTCTACTTCCTGACGGGAATGTGGGGCGGTCCCGACCGGATCCGCGCCACGACCAAGCTTGTCATCTACACCCTGGTCGGCTCGTTCTTCATGCTCGTCGCCGCCATCGCCACCGGCGTGCTGGCCTCCAGCCAGAACGGCGCGCCGATCACCTTCGTGCTCAGCGCGCTGCACGGCCTGCCGCTCTCGCACGCGACGCAGACCTGGGTGTTCCTGGCCTTCGCCGTGGCCTTCCTGGTCAAGATGCCGCTCATCCCGTTCCACGGCTGGCTGCCCGACGGCTACAAGGCCATGCCGATCCCGGCGGTTGCTGTCTTCTCCGCGATCCTGTCCAAGGTCGCCGCCTACGGGTTCCTGCGCATCGTGATCCCGCTGTTCCCCTACGCCGCCGTGCACTTCCAGACCCTGATGCTCCTCATCGCCGTGGTGTCGATCCTGTGGGCGACGCTGGTGGCGATGACCTCGCCCGACGCCCGGCTCGTCGTCGCCTATTCCAGCGTGGCTCAGCTCGGCTTCATCATGCTGGGCGTGTTCTCGCTGCGGCCCCAGGGCGACCAGGGCGCGCTGCTGCAGATGATCAACCACGCGCTGGTCACGGCGCCGCTGTTCTTCATCGTCGCCGTCCTGGCCGCGCGCGCCGGCGGCTCGGAGAAGCTCGCCGACATGGGCGGGATCGCCTTCCGCGCCCCCATCCTGGCCACGCTGTTCCTCATCACCACCCTGGTGTGGCTGGCGATGCCCGGCTCGGCCAACTTCGTCGGGGAGTTCATGATCCTGCTGGGCACCTTCAACGCCAAGCTGCCGGTCGCGGTCCTGGCCACGCTCGGCGTCGTCGGCGCAGCCGCCTACGCCCTGCGCGCCTTCATCATCACCATGCACAACCGGGTGGGCCCGCGCGTGACCTCGTATGACATCTCAATCGCCGACGCGCTGCCGGTGGCCGGCCTGCTGGCCGTCATCCTGGTGCTGGCCTTCTATCCCCAGTTCGGGCTGCGGCGCTCTCAGTCCACGGTGAACCAGGCCGTGGCTCCGGCGCAGGCCCAGCTCGCCGCCCAGGCCGCCTCCGCGCACAAGGTGGCCCAGGTCCCATGAGCACGTTGATCCTCGCCACCGCCCATCTCAAGGGCCCGCACATCGACTGGGCGTCGTTCATGCCGTTCCTCATCCTCGGCGTGGGCGCGCTGGCGGTGCTAATGATCGGCCTGTTCGGGACCGTGGCGCGCATGGTGCTGGTACCGGCCGTGACCATCGGCGTCCTGATCGCCTCGATCGTCGTCGAGGCGACCCGCCTGGACCACCCGGCGTCGATCATCTCGGGGGCCCTGGCCGTGGACGGGCTGGCCATGGTGCTGGATATGATCTTCGCCGTGGCGGCCATCGCCGCCGTCGTCCTCTCCCTGCGCGACCGGGCGCCACGGAGCGCCGGCCAGGGCGAGTACACGTCACTGATGCTCTTCAGCGTGCTGGGGATGGCGCTGCTCGTCTCGGCCCAGAACGTGGTGACGCTGTTCGTCGGCTTCGAGCTGCTCTCGATCCCCCTGTATGTGCTGTGCGCCTCGGAGTTCCGCCGCGAGGGGTCGCTGGAGTCGGGCCTGAAGTACCTGGTCATCGGATCGGTGGGCTCGGCCACGCTCGTCTATGGCCTGGCCATGGTGTACGGCGCCACCGGCGCCACCCAGTTCTCCGGGATCGACAACGCCATCCTCACCGGCGGCACCGGTACCGGCCTGCTGGGCGACCCGCTGCTGCTCACCGGGCTGGCGCTGGTGATCGTGGGCTTCGCCTTCAAGGCGTCGGTGGCCCCGTTCCATCAGTGGACGCCCGACGTGTACGAGGGCGCGCCAACCCCGATCACGGCGTTCATGGCCACCGCCACCAAGGCCGCGGCGCTGGGCGCGTTCCTGCGCTTCTTCGACGTCGCCGCCGTCCACGTCCAGAGCACCTGGGCGCCGGCCCTGGCGACGATCGCCGCCATCACGATCATCGTCGGCAACGTCGGCGCGCTCAGCCAGTCCTCGCTCAAACGCATGCTCGGCTACTCGGGCGTCGCCCAGGCCGGCTACATGCTGGCCGGCGTGATCGTCGCCACCGAGCTGGGGGTCAACGCGACCGTCCTGTACCTCGGCTTCTACCTGTTCATGAACCTCACGGCCTTCGCGGTGATCGTGGCCGTCCAGCAGACGCGCGCCGACGGCGATGACCTGTCGGGGCTGGCGGGTCTGGGCCGGCGCAACCCCTGGCTGGCGTGGCCGATGGCGATCGCCATGCTGGCGCTGGCGGGGATCCCCGGCACCGTCGGCTTCATCGGCAAGTTCCAGCTCATCCACGCCCTGATCGACGGCGGCTACACCTGGCTGGCGATCGTGCTGGTGATCGGCTCGATGATCTCGCTGGCCTACTACCTGCGCGTGATCGCCGCCCTGTGGATGCGCGACGAGGTGCCGGCCACCGGCCCGGGCTTCCGCGGCGCGCTCCTGGGTCGCGGCGGACTGGCGCCGATCGCCGGCGGGTCCCCCGAGGCCGACGAGGAGGATGGCCTGGCCGGGCCGGGCGCGATCGGCGGACCGGGCGCGGTCGGCGGACCGGGCGCGATCGGCGGACCAGGTGCGGTGGCCGCCCCACGGCCGGGTGGCGGGGCGGCACTCGGGCCCGCGCCGGAGGCGACCGCGGTCGCGGTGCTGTTCGGCGCCGCCTGCGTGGTGTTCGGGATCTTCCCGCAGGTGCTGTTCGACTTCGCCGCCCATGCCGGGCGGGCGCTGGGCCTGACCTAGCGCCGGCGGTCCTGCGCAGCGCTAGTCGGTCTCCCCGGGCGCGCGCCCGGGCTGACGGCAGACGCCGCAGACGCGCTCGACGGGCCGGAAGCCGACTGACTCGTAGATCCCGGCGGCGTGGTAGTCGGGATCGGCGACGATGACCAGATGCGTGGCGCCGTAGGTGGCGACGGCGTGGCGGGCGGCGTCGACGAGCAGCCGGGTGCAGATGCCGCGGCGTCGATGAGTGATGGCGGTGTCGACCGCCTGATAACGCGCGCGGCCGCCGGTGACGACGATCCCCATCGAGCCGGCCACGACGTCGTTGTCGTCGATCGCCACGTACCACGACCCGAGGCCGGCCCGGAACAGCTCGCGCAGCTCGGCCTGGCGCGCGCGGCTGAAGACGCGGTGGCCCTCCGCGTCGGGCAGGCGCTCTGTATCGCGCGCCGCCACCTGGAGCTCGACGACCTGTTCCCAGCGGTCGTTGTCGGGGCCGTCCTCGCGGGGGTCGAGCGGGCGGACGTGCACCTCGGCGTTGGCGCGCGGGTGGGGCTGGATCTCCTCCGCGGTGGCGATCATGCCGACGCTCAGCTCAAGGTCGTAGGCGCGGGTGAGGAACTCGCTCTCCGCGGCGCCGCGCTCGTCGTCGGTGCGATCCCAGGCAAACGTCCGGTGCGTCACCCGCGGCTCGTCGGCGAACTCCGCCTGAAACAGCGCTTCCCATCGCTCCCCGTCGCCCTCGGCGGGAGGCTGGTCGAAGATGAGGAGGTTGCCCCACCAGAAGGTGGGGTTGGTGGGTGAGCGCACCGCGAGGTAGCCATCGCGGCGGTGCACGGTGTGCTGGCGCGACATCACATCGATGCTGGTCGCCCACACCAGCGAGCGGGGGACGAGGCCGGCGTTCACGGGCTCTGAGGCTACCGGCCGTTTCTGGGGTTCGCCGACGGGTAGCCGACCGACATGACCGATGAACGCGACCGCACCGACCAGCCGCTTCCCGGCTCGGTCTCTGACCAGAACGCCGAGGAAGCCGAGCCCGGCCACGGGGGTGCCCGGGAGGGGCACGGCAAGGACGGCGAGCGCGACGACGAGAAGTCGGGCGGGTCTGGCGGATCAGGCGGGTCTGGCGGATCAGGCGGGTCTGGCGGATCAGGCGGGTCGGGCGGGGAGTCCGGCGAGGGCTCGCAGTCGACCGGTCATCCCGACAGCGCGGGCTGAGCCTGCGCCGGCGCTGCGGTTGCGGTGGCCGAGGCGCCCCGGTCAAAGCGCATCACCCCGTCATCGACGCCACCGAGCTTGAAGTCCAGCACATCGAGCGCGTAGTTCTGATGCACGCGCCAGGGGCGCTTGGAGCCCTGGGACGGGAAGTCCTGGACCGAGCGCAGCACGTAGCCGGAGCTGAGGTTGATCAGTGGCTCGCGGATGAGCTCCGGGTCCTCGTCGGCGGGCATGCACCGGGTGTAGCCGTGGCGGCGGATGTGGTTGAGCAGCCGGCACACGTAGGAGGCCGTGAGGTCCGCCTTGAGCGTCCAGGAGGCGTTGGTGTAGCCCACGGTGAAGGCGAAGTTCGGCACGCCGCTGAGCATCATCCCCCGGTAGACGACATGGTCGGGCAGGTTCACCGGCCGGCCGTCGACCGCAAGGCCGATGCCGCCCAGCGCGAGCATCTGCAGGCCGGTGGCGGTGACGATCACGTCGGCCTCAAGCTCGCCGCCGCCGCGCAGCCGCACGCCGCGCTCGGTGAATGTCTCCACCTGGTCGGTGACGATCGAGGCCCGGCCGGCGCTCACGGCGGCGAACAGGTCGCCGTCGGGGACGACGCAGAGACGCTGGTCCCATGGGTTGTAGTCGGGCCGGAAGTGCGTGTCGACGTCGTAGCCGTCGGGCAGCTGGCGCTGCGCGCCCCGGCGGATGAGCGACTTCATGAGGTTGGGGCGCCGGCGGCTGAGCTGGAATGAGAGGGTCATCAGCGCCACGTTCTTGACGCGCACGAGGTGGTAGGCGGCCATCCTAGGCAGGCGCCGGCGCAGCCAGTCGGCCACGCCGTCGCGGGCGGGCAGGGACACGATGTAGCTGGGCGAGCGCTGGAGCATCGTCACGTGCCCGGCGGTCTCGGCCATCGCCGGCACCAGCGTCACGGCGGTGGCACCGCTGCCGATCACCAGCACGCGCTTGCCGGCGTAGTCCAGGTCCTCGGGCCAGTGCTGGGGATGGACCACCGGCCCGGAGAAGCGCTCGACGCCCGCGAACTCCGGCGTGTACCCCGCGTCGTAGCGGTAGTAGCCCCCGCAGCAGAAGAGGAACGCGCACGTGAACACCTGGGTCTGGCCGGTGGCGGTGTGGCGGACGTGGACGATCCAGCGATCGTCCGCGCTGGAATACTCGGCGCTCTGCACGGTGTGGCCGGTCCGGATCTTCTCGATGACCCCGTGGCGCTCCGCGGTCCGGGTGACGTAGTTCAGGATCGAGGGGCCGTCGGCGATCGCCTTGGGGTCCTCCCACGGGCTGAACGAGTACCCGAGCGTGTGCATGTCGGAGTCAGAGCGCACGCCCGGGTAGCGGAACAGGTCCCAGGTGCCCCCGATCCGCTCGCGCGCCTCGAGGATCACATACGACCGGTCGGGGCAGTTGCGCTGCAGGTGGCAGGCGGCGCCGATCCCCGACAGTCCCGCGCCGATGACGAGGACGTCGACGTGCTCGGACTCGGTGACGGTCGACGGCATCACCCCGGTCGTGGCGTCCGCGGTACGCATGCGTATCACTCAAGCTTACATAGAGTGCGGGGCGCGACAGCCACGAGCACGGGAGGACTCACCACATGGAGACCTGGGATGCGATCACCAGCCGGCGCAACGTCCGCGAGTTCGCCGAGCGCCCCATCGGCGACGAGGACCTGGACCGGATCCTGGAGGCGGGACGGCGGGCGCCGTCGTCGCGCAACTGGCAGCCGTGGGATTTCGTGGTCGTCACCGATCGCGCGCAGCTGGGCGAGCTCGCGCAGGTGTGGCGGGGCGGTGGGCATATCGCGCATTCGGCGGCGACCGTCGTCGTGGTGCTGCCCGAGGCCGAGGATGCCTCCCAGCGCGAGCGCGCCGCCTTCGACACCGGGCAGGCCACCGTCCAGATGATGATCGCCGCCGCCAGCCTGGGCATCGGCTCGGGGCATTCGGCGGTCGGCGACCAGGCCCGGGCGCGCGAGATCCTGGGCTTCCCCGAGGACCGCTATGCGTACATCATGATCGACTTCGGCTACCCGGCCGAGCGGCCCTTGGCGCCGATCCGGCGGCCCGACCGGCGCCCGTTCGAGGAGGTCGTGCACCGCGGGCGGTGGTGAGCCGGCCGCCGGCCGTGGCCGGCGCCTCGCGGGGGCCGGAACCGCCGCGCGCGGCGCTACGATCGACCGCCCGTGGATTACCCCGTCGAGAGCTTCACCGACGACGAGCGCGCGCTGCTGCGCGGCCACGTCACGAATCTCGACCGGCCCGTGTTCGCGCTGGTCAACCTGCCCGAGACGCTCAAGGGAGCCCTGTTCGCGCGGTACTCCCGCTACCAGGGGACGCTGAGGCGGCTGCTGCTCGACGAGTTCGCTGAGGACCTGCCCGACCCGGTCGACAGCGCGGCCGGCGCCGGGGACTCCTCGCGGGCCGCGCAGCTGTACGAGCGGATCTTCCTGGGCTACGGCGATGACTCGGTGGCCCAGCTGGGCGGGGCGCACGTCGCCTGCGAGTGGGTGTCCAACGTGCTCACCAAGCTCCTGCAGCGCCCGCGGCTAGGGGCCTACCTGGAGCAGTCCACGCGCTACATCGCCTATGACGCTCCGATGCCCGGCGCGGTGGGGGCGGGCGCGGGCGAGGGCGACGGCGGCGGGCATACCGGCGCGCCCCGGTATCGCTACTACCGCGACGCCGAGCTGGGTCCGGCCTACACCCGGGCCATGGACGAGCTCTTTGCCACGTACTCCGCGGCGCTGCCGCAAGTGGTGGCATGGGCGGAGGGCGAGTTCCCCCGCGCTGGCGACGAGGCGCCCGCCGCTCACGCGCGGGCGCTGAAGGCCAAGGCGCTCGATCTGCTGCGCGGGCTGCTGCCGGCCAGCTCGCTGTCACACATGGGGATCTTCGCCACCGGGCAGACCTACGAGCAGCTCATCCTTCACCTCCTGGCCCACCCGCTCCCCGAGGCCCGCCACTACGGCGCGATGATCCTGCAGGAGATCCAGGCGGTGATGCCGAGCTTCGTGGCGCGCGTGGAGCGCCCCGACCGCGGCGGCGAGTGGATCGGCTATCTGGAGTCACGCGCGCAGGCCGGCGCCCGGTGGGCGCAGCGCCTGGGCCTGGACGAGGAGAACGGGGCCGCGGCGGGCCCGTCGGTGCGCCTCACCCACGTCGACGGCGACGAGGAGGACCTGCTGACGGCGCTGATGTTCGAGGCCAGCGCGACCTCCGAGGACGCCATCCGGCGCACGATCGAGGCGATGACCGAGGCCGAGCGCGCCGAGCTCCTCTCCGATCTCGTCGGCGAGCGGGCCAATCGCCGCCACCGGCCCGGGCGCGGCTTTGAGGCGATACGCTACCGCTTCGAGATCGTCGCCGACTACGGCGCCTTCCGCGATCTCCAGCGCCACCGGATGCTCACCGTGCAGTGGCAGTCGCTCACCCCCGACCTCGGGGCCGGGGTGCCCGACCAGGTGGAGCTGGCGGGCGCCGGCGACGCCTACCGCCGTGCCCTTGACGTGTCGCGCGCCGAGTACGAGCGCCTCGCCGGCGGCGGGCTGGCCAGCGCCGCCCCGTACGCCCTGTGCCTGGGCTACCGCATCCGCTTCGTGCTGGACCTCAACGCCCGCGAGGCGATGCAGCTCATCGAGCTGCGCTCCGGGCGCGAGGGCCATCCCAGCTACCGCGCGGTGGCGCATGAGATGCACGCGCAGATCGCGGCGGTGCACCCCGCGGTGGCCGGGGCGATGACGCACGTCGACGCCGAGACCGAGCCGCGGCTGGAGCGCATCCTGTCCGAGATGCGCTCGCACCTGCGCGCGCAGGCCGGGTAGCCGACCGGCGCCCGCGAGACCCGGCGCGCGCCCCCGCCGAGCGAGGGCGCGCGCAGGCCGCGAGGGTTGCCCTACCTCAGACGCACGGTCTGCCTGAGCGTGACCGGCTTGTGGCCGGCCTGGGTCATGACCACGGTCAGTGAGTACCGACCGCGGACGACCCGGTGCAGCTCCCGCATCTTCAGGGTTGCCTTGCCCGCCTTGACCGAGGCGTGGCCCAACGCCGTCACCCGCTTGCCGTGGGCGATCCGGACCTGGACCTTGCCGCGCATCTTGGAGGACTTCTTGAACGTCACCGTGCACTTGATCGTGTGATGACGCTCGACGTGGCACGTGATGACCAGCTTCAGGCCCGAACCGGACCCACCGTGGCCGCCGTGGCCGCCGGACGAACCGGGCTGCTCCACAAACCGCGTCATCACGGTCCGGGTGTCACCGTTGAGGTCGGTGATCACCCAGGTGGCGTTGTAGCTGCCGGGCTTGAGCGCCGGCACCGGCGAGCCGTTGATCGAGTTCACGTTCGGCGTCGTGAACACGGCGCCGCCGCCGCCCGCCGGGGCGACGGTCAACGAGATCCGGCTGGTGGTGTCCGGCGTGACCGAGTTGTTGGCCCCGGGGAACCCCGACTGGCCGATGGCGGGGAAGCCGCCGATCACCAGCTCGCCGTTCATCGGCGTGGTGTTCTCCAGGTCGGGCACCTCGGTCTGGGTCTGGCCACCGCTGAGCTCGTCGGTCTGGACGATCGGGCTCGACGGCAGGCCGGCCGCGCTGCCGCCCATCGGGCAGATCTCGCCCGTCAGGGCGGCCCCGCCGGCGACCGCGGACGGCGCTCCGGCCGAGGCGTTGGTCGGCGCCTCGGAGAGCGGCGGGCCGTAGTACTGGCCCGCCGAGCAGGTCCCGCCGGCCAGCACGGTCTGCTCCCCGTCGATGTCGGCCCGCAGGTTGGCCACGTGCAGCACGGTCACGTTGCGCGCCCCGTTGGACAGCGACACCACGCTGCCGTCCTTGACCGCCAGCGGCACGGTCAGGATGCCGTTGCCGTCGGCGGTGCCGGACGCATGGGCGCCGCCGTCGGTGGCCGTGTAGTTGCCGTCGGCGACCAGGCCGGCACAGCTGAGGCTCTGGCCCTCCAGATCGGCACTGCACGTCGGGAACCCGCTGGGCGTGAAGAACGGCCCCATCGGGCTGGCAAACAGCGACACCGCGTCCGCCTCGCCGACCGGGACGGCCAGCTTGACCAGGCCCCCGACCCCGTTGGGCGTGGGCCCGTCGGGGGGCGAGAACGCCCGGTTGTCGTTGGAGCTGTCGGCGACGACGTCACCCGCCGCGGCATTGCGCGGCAGCGGAAGCGTCGCGATGCCCGTCTGCGTGTTGCAGGTGTCGGTCATCGACTCGCCATTGGGCCCCACGAGCGGGGTCCCGTTGAACGTCCCGACCAGCACCCCGGTCTGGAAGCACGGCGACATCGACAACGATGGCCCTCCCAGCGACGGCTCGTTGGTGAGGAAGCTCCCGTTGTCCAGCGCCGTCCATCCCGTCCAGCCCGACTCTGTGAACGGGTTGCCGCCATTGCCGGTGAGGATCACCTGATGGCTGGGCGACGGTGCGCCGTTGTGCGAGTAGTCGACGTCGATCTCATCGCGGTCGTCACCGACGGCGCGCGGAGCCAGCGACACCGACCAGCTGCCGTTGGCGGCGGTCGTCGTCGCGGCCTGAGCGACCGCCACCGGGTTGCCGTCGGCGTCGGCGCGCAGCAGCGTCACCTTCACGCCCACGCCGGGTGTGCTGGACTCGATGTTGCCACTGACCACCGGGCTGAACTGGGTGAAGTTCACCTGCGGCAGCGGCAGCGGGTTGCTGGTGAGACTGGTGCGCTGGACGCACGCGTTGTCGTCGTTTGACCACATCTGCTGGAACAGGTACTGGTGGCCGTTGATGACCTGGTTGAACGGCGAGCTGTCGGGCGCGAACCCGAGCGGCGTGCCCCACTGAGGCCCGAACTCGCACTTGTCGGCGACCTCGAACCCGTTGGGATCCATCCAGCCCAGGCCCTCGGGGTCGGTCATGGCCTCGACGGTCTCGTGCACGGCGACATCCAAGGTCACCTCGGCGTCCGGATACCCCTGGGGATCGGCTCCGGGCGAGACCTTGCCACTGATGATCGGGTCAACGATCACCGAATAGATCGTCGGTCCGTGGCCGACGTCGCTGACCGAGTGATATCCGCCAAATGCGTTGGTCCCGCATACGCCGGCGGTGATGCATTCGTCCACACCCGGGGGTAGGAACACCATCCAGATGTCGTGCAGCCCGCGGGCCCCGCCGTGGCTGGTGATCACGGAATCGACCTCGCTCTGCACCTGGCCGTCGGTGACGCAGATGGCGGTGTCGTCCGGCGACGCGCACTGGTCGGCCACCGGCGGATATGGGTTGTTGTCCATGATCACGTCGTTGGCATTCGCGCTGTTGAAGGCGATGCTGTAGCGCCCGGGGGTGATCCCGCCCGGGGTGGTGCCCTGCGCGAACTGCGGCAGCACCGAGAACACGTTGGACGTGCCGAGGCTGTCGTGGGCCACGTCGGTGTAGAGCTGCGAGGCCATCCCGACGTAGTTGGCCGGGGCGCTCGGAGGCTGCCCCTGGAACGGATTGGTGCCCCCGGTCCAGAAGATCAGGTGCATCGTGATGCCACCTGCCATCACGGATCCCCCGTGATAGGTGACTGGTGTGGGCGCCCCGCTGGCGACGTCAGGCTGGGCGGTGAACTTGCCCGAGCTGTTGGCCGGCGGGACGAGACCGAGCGCATTCCGTACGCGCGGATGGAACACCGGCTTGCCCAGAGCCGGGGCGGCGGACAGTGCCATACACAGGCACACGCCCGCCAGCATGACTGCGCGACTCGACCGCGTCATGGCGGACCCTCCTATTGGACGGTGATTCTCCCTCGCCTGTGGGTGAACCTATCCGATGCGGGCCGCCGGACGCAACCGCCAACCGCCCCAGGACACCGCGCTTAACACGGGGGTGCGTGTTAGGCCTTGGTTTGTTCGCGCTGACGCAGCTCGATCCGGCGGATCTTGCCGGTGAGCGTCTTGGGCAGATCAGGCACGAACTCGATCAGCCGGGGGTAGGCGTAGGCCGACAGGTGGTCGCGCACGAAGGCCTTGATCTCATCGGCCAGGGCGTCGGAGGGGTCGTGGCCCGCGCTGAGCACGACAAACGCCTTGACCACGTTGCCGCGGCGCTCGTCGGGCACCGCGATCGCCGCCGCCTCGGCCACCGCCGGATGCTCCAGGCACGCCGACTCGACCTCGAAGGGGCCGATCCGGTAGCCGGCGGAGATGATCACGTCGTCGGCGCGGCCCTCATACCAGTAGTAGCCGTCCTCGTCGGTGGAGGCGGCATCCTTGGTGTGAAACCACTCGCCGCCGAAGACCTCGTCGGAGTCCTCCTGGGGCCGGTTCCAGTAGCCGAGCGGGTAGTGCGGATTCGAGCGGGCGCGCAGGCAGATCTCGCCCCGCTCGCCCTGCTTGACGGGCCGCTCGTCCTCATCGACGATGGCCACGTCCCACCCGGGCATCGGCTTGCCCATCGAGCCGGCGCGCACCTCCATGAACGGGAAGTTGGCGCACAGCGGGTAGGACTCGGTGAGCCCGTAGAAGTCGAGCACGGTGATCCCGTACTGCTCGCGCACCCACTTGATCGCCTCGGGGTTGAGCGGCTCCCCCGCCGAGCACATGATCCGGATCTTCTGCGGATACCGGGTGCCGGCATCGGCGATCGACATCATCGAGCGGATCGCCGTCGGCGTCCCGAACACGTTGGTGACCTCGTGGCGCGACAGGAAGTCCAGCTGCTTGGCGGGGTCAAAGCCGCCCTCGCGCTGGTAGACGCACTGGACGGCACCGTAGCGCCACGGCCCGAGCAGCGGCGCGATCCCGGCGGCCCACGCCCACTCCCCCATCCCGTGAAAACGCTCGCCGTCCCGGACGTCGTGGCAGTAGACGAACTCCTCGTGGGCCAGGATGTAGCGGTGGGCATGCAGGATGCCCTTGGCCAGTCCCGTCGTGCCCGACGAGTAGTAGAGCTGCGCCGGGTCGTCGGCGGCGGTGTCGACGGTGTCAAACGAGTCCGACCCGGTGCTGAGCAGCTCCTCGTCGAGGATGAGCACGTGCTCCACCAGCGAGCGCTCCATGCGATCGGCGTTGGCCTGGTTGGTGACCAGCACCTTGGGCTGGGCGTCGGTGAGGCGATGGCGGATGCCCTCGTCGCCGTAGAGCACCGACATCGACAGCAGGATGGCGCCCACCTTCCAGGTGCCGAAAAATGCGCTCGCGGTCTCGGGCGTGGGCGGCAACAGCATGGCCACGCGGTCGCCGCGCTGAACGCCATGGGCCACCAGCACATTGGCGAAGCGGTTGGCGGCGTCCTGGATCTCGCCCCAGTCCAGGCGGCGCACGGTGCCGTTGAAGTCCTCGTGGATCATCGCCGGCTTGTCGCGCGGATGGCGGTCGCACACGTCGGCGGCGATGTTGTAGCGCTCGGGCACCTCCCAGCGGTGCTCGGAGCAGACCTGTTCGTATGAGAGGGTGGAGCTCATCGCTCAATCATGACCGATGCGGGCGCCACCGGGGCATCGAGGTCCTCCTCGGCCAGGCGCAGTCCCAGACCCTCGGGGGCGTGCAGCGCCAGCATCTCGGCCGAGGCGGGGGGCGCCGCAGGCGCCCGCAGCGACACGACGATCATCACCAGGAAGGCCACCGGCACGGTGACGATCGCCGGCTGGGCGAGCAGGGCGCCGGCCACGCTGGTGGAGTCATCCCCGCGCGCCAGGCCGGTGAAGATCGCGGCCGTGGCCAGGACCGCTCCGGCCAGCATCCCCACCGCGGCGCCTCGAGCCGACAGCCGGGTCCACCACACCCCGAGCAGGAACATGGGACAGAACGTGCTGGCGGCGATCGCGAAGGCCCATCCCACCAGGATCGAGATGTCCACCGACCTGGCCAGGAGGGCCAGCAGCGCCGGCACCACCATCGCGCCCAGCGCGGCCACCCGGAAGCGGATACGCCGCATCGAGACGCCACCGGCCGTCTCGCGGCGCAGGCGGGGCCACACGTCGTGGCTGATCGTCCCGGCCAGCGACACGAGCAGCCCGGACGACGTCGACAGAAACGCGGCGAAGGCCCCGGCGGCGGTGAGCGCGCCCAGCAGCGTCCCCACCGTGCCCGGCCACGCCGCGCGGGGCAGGGTGAGCACGACGGAGTCGGTCTGGCCCGACATGTAGAGCTGGGGGGTCAGCACACGGCCGAGCGCCCCGTAGACCGCCGGGAACGCGTAGAACAGCCCGAGCAGCGAGAGGACGCGGACCGTCGTGTGCCGAGCGGCGTGGCCGTCGGGGTTGGTGTAGAAGCGGACGAGGATGTGGGGCAGGCCCATCGTGCCCAGGAACGTCGCCACCAGCAGCGAGTAGACCAGCAGCGGCGAGCTCTGGTCGGTCCCGCCCACCGGTCGCGACCATTGCGCGCCCGTCTGGGGCACCGTCCCCTCCGCCACGGGCACGACCGTCCCGGCGGGCAGGCCGATGCGCACCCCGCCCGGCAGGGTCCGGTGTGCCCCGGCCGCCACCGTGACCGGCCGGCCGCCGATGGTGATCCGAGCCGCCGCCGGGAATTGGACCGGCTGGGGTCCGGGAAGGGTGACGATGAGCGCATGCGGCGCCCGCGGAAGCTCGTCGCCGAACAGGGCGGCGCGGCCCGGCAGCCCGCCGAGGTGGATGATGAGCAGGCACGCCGGGACCGAGATCGCGAACACCTTGACCCAGAACTGGAAGGCCTGGACGTAGGTGATGCCCCGCATCCCGCCGATGGCGACGTTGACCGCGACGATCGCCGCCACCAGCACCACCCCCACCCAGTACGGCGCCCCGGTGACCACCTCCAGCGCCAGGCCCGCGCCCTTGAGCTGCGGCAGCAGATAGAAACCCCCGATGAGCAGGACGATCGCGGAGGCCAGCGGGCGCACCCGGGGGCTGCGCAGGCGCGCCTCGACGAAGTCGGGGATGGTGTAGGAGCCAAAGCGCCGGAGCGGCGCGGCCACGAACAGCAGCAGCGCCAGGTACCCGGCGGTGAAGCCCAGCGACTGCCACAGGGCGCTGGCCCCGACCTTCATCTCCAGCCCGGCGATGCCGAGAAAGCTCGCTGCCGACAGGTACTCGCCCGAGATCGCCGCGGCGTTCCACCACGCGGTGACGGTCCGCGACGCCACCAGCAGATCCGAGGTGGTGCGCACGAAGCGCACCCCCCACGCCCCCAGGCCCAGCGTGCCGACGGTGACGGCGCTGATCGCCAGCAGGGCGGTCACGCGCGCCACCCCACCCGCATCGCGCCCGTCACTTCTCCACCAGGTCGCGGAAGGCGGCGTCCAGCGCGTCGGCGCGGCGGGCGTAGAGCCAGCCGATCGCGATGAACAGCGGCCACAGGGGCACGAGCATGATCCAGATCGCCAGCGGGATCCCGAGCAGGTGCACGCTGTGCAGCGCCGGCAGCAGGTACAGCGCCAGCGGCAGCACGCCGAACACCGCGCCGAAGGCGACGAGCGCGAGCAGCGAGAGCTGGAGCTGGGCGTGGCGCAGCCGCCGCAGGTAGACGTCGCCGTGGGCGGTGGAATCCGCCAGCTCCTGGCGGGGGGATCGCAGTGGCGGCGGCGTGCGGTCGCCGTCGGCGGCGCTCACGCCGCCCGCACCCCGGCCCGGAACTTGGGCAGCGTCATCGTCACCGTCGTGCCGCGTCCCACCGCGGAGTCGATCTCCAGGCCGTAGGCGGGGCCGAACGCGGCCTGCAGCCGGGCCTGGACGTTCATCAGCCCGACGCCCTTGCCGTGGCCGGCGAGGATCTCGCCGGCGCGGGCTCCGTCCATCCCCACGCCGTCGTCGGTGACGCGCAGCTCCACGTCGGCATCGATGTCGCGGCCCACGATCTCCACCCGGCCGCGCCCGCGCCGCTCCACCCCGTGGCGCACCGCGTTCTCCACCAGCGGCTGCAGCGAGAGCATGGGGACGACGGCGGGCAGCACCTCGGGCGCCACCTGGAGGCGGACCTCGAGCCGGTCCCCGAAGCGCGCCCGCTCCAGGCGCAGGTACTTCTCCACGTAGCTGAGCTCGTCGGCGAGGGTCACGTACGGGCTGCGCCCGCGGAAGGCGTAGCGCGTGAACTCGGCGAACTCGGTGAGCAGCTCGCGCGCCTCCTCGGGATTGGAGTGGATGTAGCCGGCGATCGCCGCCAGCGCGTTGTAGACGAAGTGCGGTGAGATCTGGGCGCGCAGCGCGTGCAGCTCGGCGCGGGCCAGGCGCTCTGACTGCGCCTCGAACTCGGCGAGGGCGAGCTCGGCCGAGACGAGGCTGGCCGCGTCGCCGACGGTCCGCGTCTCCTCGGGGGTCAGGCGCCAGCCACGGGAGAACAGCGCCAGGAACGTCCCCGCGCGCTCCTCGCGAACCACGAGCGGCGCCAGCACCGCGCTGCCGATCGGGCAATTCGGATCTGAGCACCGGATCCGGTTCTCCACGTGCAGGCGGTCGTCGCGCCCGGCGTGGGCGGCCAGGGCCACCCATTCGGACGGGTCGTGATGGTCGGCGCCGGCGCCGGCGAAGGCCAGCACGCCGTCGGCGTCGAGCAGGGCGACCGCCCGCGCCTGGGTGAGCGTGAGCAGGTGCCCGATCGTCTTGGCGGCGCTGTCGGCGGAGAGGCCTCGGCGCAGATGGGGCAGCGTGGCGGTGGCGGCGTGCAGCGCCTCCTGCATCGCCCGCTGCTCGTTGGAGATCACGCGCGGCGGCCGGATCAGCCGAAACGCCGCGATCACCGATGCGGCGATCGCCCATCCAAGGAGAACACCGAGGATCACCTCCACTGTGGCCGGTGAGCATATTGCCCGCGTCCGGTCCGATGCGATGTTCGACGCCTTACCTCCGAGGCCCCGCCGGGCGCGCCGGTATGGTTAGAACTTACCCATGAGCGTCGTTATAGGCGTGCTGCTCGGGGCCGGGCTTGCCACCGTGATCGGGATCGGTTGGGCGGTCATACGCGCGCCGCGAGCGGCCCGGACGCCGGCCGCGCTCGGGATGCAGTCCGCGCTGCACGCCGCCACCGCGACCCTGCCGCACCTGCGCCGGGGCCTGAGCCCGAGCTCGGCGGCACAGGCGGTCCCGCACCTGCGCAGGCTCACGGGCGCCGCGTCCGTGGCCCTGGCCGACACGCACACGGTGCTGGCCATCGACGGCGAGGGCTCAGAGCAGGTGCGCCCCGGCGACATGCTCAGCCGGCTGCTGGCGCGCACCCGCGACGATCGCGCGCGCGTCGAGCCGCGCCTCACCTCCTCTGACCCGACATGTCCGCTGCGATCCGCGGTGCTCGCGCCGCTGCTCGTGCAGGGCCGGCGCGCGGGCACGCTGATCGCCTTCTACCGCCGCCCGGGGCGCCCGCCGGCCAGCGAGGTGCGCGTGGTCACGGAGGCGGCCAGCCTCGTCTCGGCACAGCTCGAGCTCTCGGTGGTGGCCGACCAGGAGGAGCGCCTGGCCCGGGCCGAGTTGCGCGCCCTGCGGGCCGAGATCTCGCCCCA
>Ga0070714_100001318_pt1 | contig 17935 bp, 22 predicted proteins | sample LARL83metaG_FD_65450 | JGI IMG/M metagenome (GOLD analysis project Ga0070714, IMG submission 65450) | Corn, switchgrass and miscanthus rhizosphere microbial communities from Kellogg Biological Station, Michigan, USA - LAR L8-3 metaG | ecosystem: Host-associated > Plants > Roots > Rhizosphere ... | reverse complement strand
CCGGAGCCGCCGGTCCCGGAGCCGGCTGCGCCGATGCAGGCGCCGGCAGCGGCCCCTGCACCGCCGCCGCCGCCGATGCCTACGCTCAGCTGGTCGACCTGGTCGCCGGAGACGCCGCAGCCCGCGCCGGCGCCGCAACCGCCGCAGCCCGCGCCGGGCAATCCGTTCGGACTTCCCCCGGCTTCACCGGGACCCGCTGCCCCGGCCGAGCCCGGTATGCCGTTCGGCGCGCCTTTCGCGGTGCCGGGCACGGAAATGCCGATCGGGGATGCGGCCTCGCCCTTTGGTTTGCCGCCGATTCCCGGGCCCTCACAGATGCCCGGACCGCCCGGCTGGCAATGGGAGCCGCCGGAAGGCGAAGAGCCGGGCTCATAATTCGTGTTAGTCTTATTGACATGAAATTACCCGCGTAGTACCCTGGGTGTCATGACGACACCGAAGCGGCGCTATAGCATGACCTCGCGCGCCGCAAAAGCGCAAGCGACCCGCGATCGCATACGCGAGAGCGCGATGGCGATTTACCGCGAGCGTCCCGTCGAGGACTTCACGCTCGAGGATGTCGCGCACCGCGCGCAGACGACGGTGCAAACGGTGCTGCGTGCGTACGGCAGCAAAGAAGACTTGATGCTCGCCGCGCTCACCGGACTCGTGCAATCGGGCGCGCCCACCAAACCCGCCAAACCCGGGAACGTCGAGGCGGCAGTGCGCGAGATCTTCGACATTTACGAGACCGTCGGCGATCTCGTCGTCGCGCGCTTGGGCGACGAGCGTCGTCTTCCCGCGCTCAAAGCCTCGCTCGACGAAGGGCGCGCCGGACACCGCGATTGGGTCGCATTGGCGTTTGCGCCATACCTTTGCGAGAATCCGCAGCTCTTCGAAATGCTCAACGTCTTGACGGACGTGTACGTATGGAAGGTGCTGCGCCGCGATCGCGGCTTGGACCGCGCATCCGCACACTCGGTCGTCGTCACGATGATCTCTTCCGTGCTCAAGGAGTGCTCCGATGGCGAAGCTGCTTTGGCTTAACTGGTCGGGCGGGGGAAATCTTCCGCCGAGTTTAGGGATCGCGCGCGCACTGACGGAGCGCGGTCACAGCGTCGCGTTCGCAGGGCGGCCGGAAATGGTCGCGCGTGTGAAAGATGCGGGATTCCGTGCCATCGAGCTCGCGCAATCCTACGCGCAGGTCGATCGCTATCCCGCCTCTCCGGTCACGCGCATGTCGTGCTATTTGACCTCGCCCGCGGTCGGCGAAGAGATTCGCGCAACGATCGAGGCCGAGCTCCCCGATGCGATCCTTATCGATGCGATGTTTCCCGCGGCGCTGGAAGCGGCGTCGGAATACGACGTGCCGTCGGCCGTCTTCTTCCACCACTTTTTCTTCCGCTTGCAAGAGCAATGGAGAGGCACCGGCGCCCGTTTGAACGCCATGCGCGAGCAAGCCGGCTTTGCACCGCTGCCGGCGCTCGAAGAACTCTGGAAGCGCCACGATCGCATCATCGTCACGACGCTCGCGCAATTCGACGAACCGGCGGATTCGCAGTGGACGTCGGTCTATCACGTCGGCCCGGTACTGGAAGACGAAAAGTGTGCCGCTCCCGCAACGCTTCCATGGGATGTAAACGATCCCACGCCGCTGATCCTGGTCAGTTTCAGCACCGCTCCCGAGCAGCGTTCGTTCGAAAAACTCCAGCGCGGCTTGGATGCGCTTGCAGATCTGCCCGTTCACGTCGTCGCCACGACGGCCGGCGTCGTGGATCCGCAAGAACTCTCGATCCCGCAGAACGCAGTTGCGCTCGAGTGGGCGGCGCACGATCCGATCTTGCGGCAAGCCTCACTGCTGATCACGCACGGAGGGCACGGCACGCTGATGCGCTCGCTCACCCACGGCGTGCCGGCGATCGTCATTCCCGGACTGGCGCACGATCAGGCGCCGAACGGCGCAATGCTGCAGGAATGGGGCGCCGGCATTGCGCTGCCGGGCGACGCGGACGCCGCTGCGATTCGCAGCGCCGCGCAAACGATCTTGTCGACGCCGTCCTACAAAGAAACGGCCGCGCGTCTTTCGCTGCTTCTTACCGATGTGGACGGTGCCTGCGCCGCCGCAGATCACATAGAACTACTTGAAGTTGGAGGTTGTCATGCTTAAAGAGCTCAGCATTCATCACGTTCCCGCGGGCGAAGGGCCATGCATCCGCTACGGCGGCCAGGAAATGCACGTGAAACTCGCCGCCGCGCAATCGAACGGCGAAATGACGGTTATCGAAGACGTTATCCCGCCGGGCGGTGGACCGCCGCTCCACATTCATGAAAAAGAGAGCGAGAGCTATTACGTGCTCGACGGGGAGTTCGAATTCGTCTGCGGCGACGACTACGTCACCGGTGGCCCCGGAACGTTCGTCTTCGCGCCGCGCGGTCTGCCTCACCGCTACAACAACATCGGCACGGAGCCCGGACGTTTGCTATTCGGCTTCACGCCAGGCGGTATCGAAGCATTTTTCACGGAACTGGGCGATCAAAAAGTATTGAACCCGCAGATCATGACGGAGATTGCCGCGCGTCACGGGATCACGATCTGCAAGCCGCCGCAGTAAATTGCGTTAGCGCAGCGCTTGCGCGAGCGCCGTAATCTCGGCGCCCGCCGACTGCAGCGCATCGCGCATCTCCGGATAACCCGAGTCCTTCACGCTCGCGCGCAGCTGCTCGACCGCAGCCTGCGCGCGCTGCGCGAGCGGCGCCGCTTCTTCCGCGACATGTTCCAAGTGTTTACGCTGCAGTTCCAGCGCCTCGAGCGAGGTAAACAGACGAGCGTTCTGCAAGTCGTTTATGCGCGAGCGCAAGCGCAGCGCAAGGCGCAGCACCGGAACGACCGACGCGAGCACGAGCAGCACGCTGACGGCGCATAGCCCGATGAGGACCCACGTCCAAACCGTCATGGGATTATTACGCGGCAGACTCTTTCGAGGACGGGGACGAGGACGAGCTCTCGCTCGAACCGGACGACTTCCGCGAATCCGTGATGTAAAAGCCGGAGCCCTTGAAGATGACCGGCGCCGGGCTGATGATGCGCTTGAGCTCACCGCCGCAAGCGGGACACGCCTCGGTGTAGGCGTCGTTGAAGCCGTGGCGGACCTCCACGACGTGCTGGCATTTCGAACACTGGTAATCGTACAGCGGCATGAGGCAAGTATACCGGGGTCTAGCAATCCTCGTCAACGACTGCTAACCCTTCGTCAAGCTCGGGCGAATCAGAAGTCCGCGAGCAGTTCGTCCTTGGGATTGGCGTCGTACTCGGCCAGGTGCTTGAAGTGCAGGAGCGATTCTTCGAGCTGGGTGGCCAGCTTGCGCCCGGCCCGCAGCGCGTCGTACAGCACGCCGAGCCGCCCGCCGTATGCCGGATACTCGAGGCGCGCGTGCAGCTTGCAGCGCGACGTCTTGCGCTCGATGCGGAAATCCAGGCGGCGCCGGATTGAATAGGCACCGACCAGCGAGAGCTGATGGTTCGTGATGAAGTGGTCGATCTCGAAGAGCTGCTCGTCGTGTCCCGGAACCGCCGAGCGAAGTACAATCTCGGTGCCGGCGCCCAAGGGCGCCGCGGGGTCCACGAGTTCGGCGCTGCGCAAGAACGAGAGCCAGACCGGCCACTTCTCCACTGCGCAGAGATGCGAGAATGCTGCTTCCGCGGCGGCCTGGACGTCGACCGATGCGCTCAGCAGCCGCGTCCCAGGGCGAGCGACGACGCCTGCGGAGGCGTTCGAAGGACGCAATAATGCCATGGGCGAGCGTTCGGCACCACTACATATAGTGCCTTTTCACAAGCCATCCACAAGCCGTAGTGACGCTTGCTTGACTAGTCGAATTTCACTTCGCCGCAGCCGACGCTCGTAGCAAATGCGACCAGCGTCTGCACTCCGACGGGCAGCGCCGCCTCGTCGATACGAAACTCCGGGCTATGTCCGGAGTGCACTGCGCCGAGCTCCTCGTTGCGAATCCCGAGGCGAATGTGCACGCCCGGTACCGCCTGCGCGAAATACGCGAAGTCTTCCGCTCCCATGGTCGGTGCCGGACGGTGAACCGGGAGCTGCGAGTGCGCCTTCATGTAACGCGAAAAATTCTCGGCGAGCGTGACGTTGTTCACGACCGGCGGATAGCCGTACATCAGCTCCAAATGCACTCGAACGCCGTATCCCGCGGCGATGCCGTCGAGCATGCGGCGAAGCCGCGCCTCCAGACCGTTGCGAACCTCCGGATCGTGCGCGCGCAGTGTACCCGTCATCTTCACTTCATCCGCGATGACGTTGTTGCGGTACCCGCCGTTGATCGTGCCGACCGTCACGACGACGCTCTTGAGAGGATCGGTTTCACGCGACGCGATCGTCTGCAGCGCGCTCACCATGGCGCACGCCGCTGGGATTGCGTCTGCAGCGGTGTGCGGATAGGCGCCGTGTCCGCCGCGGCCGTGCACCGTGACGTGAAACTCGTCGGCCGAGGCATTCACCGGCCCCGGCGTTACGCCGATGGTTCCGGCATTCAACCGGTGATCGACGTGCAGCATCGCAACCGCTTCAACTTTCGGATCCTCGAGCGCGCCTTCCGCGATCATCGGCTCGGCTCCGCCGGGCCCTTCTTCCGCCGGTTGAAATAACAGCACGACGCTGCCGTGCAGCTGGTCGCGCATTCCTTGCAGCACGCGCGCCGCGCCGAGCAGCATCGCCGTATGCGCGTCGTGGCCGCATGCGTGCATCTTGCCCGAGACTTCCGAGGAGAACGGCTCGCCGGATTTTTCCGTAATCGGCAGCGCGTCCATGTCGGCGCGCAAGCCCACCACGCGCCCGGGCTTGGAGCCGCGTATCACGCCGACGACGCCGGTTTTCGCGACGCGGCGGTGCTCGATGCCGAGCGCATCGAGTTCGCCCTCCACGAGCGCTTGGGTCTGCAGTTCCTCGAAGCCGAGTTCGGGATGGCGGTGGATCGTGCGGCGCAGCTCGACGACGCGCTCGCGTACTGGGTCCGGCGGAATGATGACGGTCATGTCTGCGGCTTTTTCGCGGCAGTAACCGCGTCCCTTTGTGCGAAGAACCCGGCACATGATCCCGGCAGACCTCGCGCTCGTTCAGCTGATCAACCGGACGGCCACCGCCTACGTGCAGAACGCGCCCGCGTACATCACGTACCGCGAGTTCACGCACGTCACCTCGAGCGTCGGACGCACGCAGGACATCAATCGCTACGTCGCCGTGCGTCAAGCCGATGACTACGCGGTCATGCAGGATCTCCCGCAGGGCGCCCAGCGCGTCGGGCAAGCATTTCCAATCATTCCGTATTTCGATCCGCTCGCGGGCTTCAGCTACAGCTGGTTCGCAAATCTCAAGCGCGTCGACATCACCGTCAAGCGTTATCCGCCGACCATGTGGCCGCTTCCGGCCGCGGATCCCGGCGTGAACGCCGTCGTGCCGTACATCAATTTCTGGGCGCCGTCGTATGCGGACGATTCGACCTCCAGGCACCTGCATTTCCAGGTCGCGCCCACGCCGTCACTGCCGAGCGGAGATTTATATCCGGCAGACGTCGTCGTCGATCCGCAATCCCAATTGCCCTCGCATATGGAAATTCGCTTCACCGGCGATCCGACGATCATCTCGCTCGATTACCGTACAATCGACGGGCATTGGGTTATCACGCATGCCCGCTACATCGCACCGCAGCATGCCGGACCCTTCAACTTCACCGTAACCTCCGACACCACGTACCAAGACATCACCTTTCCGGCGACGCCTCCCGATCCGCGTCTTGCCGGAACGCCCGCGCCGACGCCGACCGCGCCCTAATACGCGAGCGCCGCGCGATGCTCGCGCACGAGCGCATCGATGCGATCTTCGCTCAGGCCGAGATCCGCTAGAACGGTTTGCGCGAAACCGAAGGCGCCTTCCGCCTCCGGCACGAGCACGTCTTGCACGCCGGCCTTGCGCAGCATCGGAACGTCGCGTAAGCGCTGCGCGCGCGCGACCACGCGCAGGTCGTTTCTGTGGGCAGTCAACCGACGCGCGATGGCTGCGTTTGTTTCGGAGTCGGGAATCGTGCTCAGCACGATGCGCGTCTGCGGTCCGATGACGCGTGCGAGCGCACTGGGATCCGCGCCGTCGCCGTACTGCGCTTCGATGCCGTCGTGCTGCGCCATGCGCAGCGCGTCGACGTCAAGCTCTATCGCCGCGCATGGAATATCGGCGCGGCGGCACAGCGCGCCGACGGTTCGTCCCACACGCCCGTAGCCCAGAATTACGACGCGGGCCGGCGTAAGGGCCTCGTGCGCATGCGCCGCTGCTGCCGCATCGATCATGGCTCGTCGCGGCGCGACGATGCGCGCTGCTATTGCTGCCAGCGCGATCGAGATCAGGGTCGCACCGATCGCCGTTCCGTACTCGTCGCCGTTCAAGCGATGTGCGAGAAAGCTGTCGTTGGCGAGCACGACGTTGAACTCTCCCAGCGGTACGAGCGCAATACCGAGCGCGATCGCCGTCCCTGTGCGCTGATGCACGAAACGGCTGAGCGCGTACCATCCGCCGAAGCGCAGGACGACGAGCGCGATGCCGATGGCCAAAATCGCCGGCCACGAAGCAACCAGCGCACCGACGTCGACGAGCGTTCCTATCGAAACGAAGAACAGCATGACGAAGAGCTCGCGAAACGGCGTCACGATCGACTGAACGATGCGGCTTCCCGCGGCTTCTGACGTAACCGCGCCGGCGACGAACGCGCCGAACTCGAACGAGAGCCCCGCAAGATGCCCGAGCCATGCCGCGACGAGCGCCACCGCGGTGCAGAACGCGATCATCGCTTCGGAAGGCGCGCGGCGCAAGAATCCGATGACGATGCGGTGCAGCACGGTTGCACCGAGCGCGAGCGCGACGATGACGAACAGTGCGGCTTTGAGCAGCGGAATCGCGGCGCCGACCGGAGAGAGCTGCTCCGGCGGGGTCGTGGTTATGACGAGAATCAACACCGCCAGCAAGTCTTGAATTACCAAGAGCGCGACGGCGGCTTGTCCAGGCCGCTTGTCGATGAGGCCGAACAGCTGCAGCAGTGCGACGCCGATGGCGGTACTGGAGAGCGTGAAGACGAGCGCAAGCGTTATGGGGTGCGGAAAATGCAGCGCGGCACCGAGCCCCCACGCTGCCGTGCCGAATGCCGCCATCAGCGCGACGTTGCCGATCATTGCGGCGGCGCCGACGTGCTTGAGCTCGCGCAGCGAGAATCCGAGTCCGAGACTAAAGAGCAGCAGGATGAGGCCGAGTTCGCCCAGGCCGCTGAGCGAGGCATCGGCGGTGTGATATCCCGGCGTAAACGGACCGATCGCGATGCCGGCGATCACATAGCCCAGAATCGGCGTCACCCGAACGGCGCGCGCGAGCGAACCAAGGATGCTCGCCGTAACGAGCGCCACGGTAAGATCGGCAAGGAACGTTGCGGTGCCGTTGCTCACAGGCGCTCGGTTCGACGGCGAATCCGCGGATGCCGCCGGACTTCCGCCCTAATGCACGGTCGTCTTATATAAGCGCGGACAGAGCAGCGTATCTTCCGGCTTGTCTTGGACGTAGTCGACGACGTCTTCCGTGACGTCGAACTGCCCCATCGACGGCCAGCGAGGCGACATGCCCAAGAACTCCGCGGGCACGCGGATATAATGGTAGCCGCCCTGCGAATCTTTCAGCCGCACCGCTACGACATACGGCCCTCTCCCCGCGAGCGCCGGGCTCGGGTACACCGATGCGTAATAGCCGTCGCTATCGATCTCTTGATCGACGTCGGCATTAACCGCATCGCCAATCGGACCGTCGCATTTCGTCGTTCCCGGAAAGACCATGACCGTCGGCTGCACGTAAGAAAAAGAGAACGGGGCCGTTCCCGTGATAATCGTCGGAACGATGACGGCGGGATTCGTGCCGTCCTGCAAGTGCATCGTCAGGGAACGGTTGTGGTCCGGCTGCACAGAAAAGAATTGCACCGCGCTGCACGTCGTCTTGCCTGCGCGCATCTGCACGCTCGCGCGATAGATCCCCCACGGAACGTCGAACTCAGCGGAGCTGGTGTTTCCCTCGTAGCGCGAAACGCGCGCGGTTTGATCGACGACGTCGCGCTTGATCTTGTCCGTTACGACAATATGCACCGGCAGATCGGCTTGCGGACCAAGCCGTGCCGCCGAGTTGCACAACGCAAAGTGCATGACGATGTGGGACAGAGCCATATAGGAACCTCTTCAATGCGTGCGAGGAAGCCCCTCGGGAGCGAGGAACCAAGGCAAGCATGACTGACGCGCAACGCTTGGCCAAGACCCTCAATGCGCTAACGAAAAATCCGCAGTTTTCGTACGTCAAGGCGCGCGGGGCCGCCCGCCAGGAGCCGGCCGTGGATTGGGACGCCACCAAACGGCTGAACGCGGACTTCAACCCGGACGTCGACGGCTGCGAATCGTTCGTCATGCGCGACGCGAGCGTCTGCGAATGGCAGCCCGGCCAATTCCGGTATGTCGCTCGCTGACGGCTATACGGATCTTCCACCCGGAAAACTCGCGAACGTCGTCACGAACCTGGAGATGTGCGAGCGGCCGCCGCTGCGGCCGCAGCCGCATGCCCTGCCGTACGAATTGCAGCGTATGGAGCACCCCGCGCTCGACTGGTATCGCTCGATTTTCCGCCGCGTCGGCGAATCGTATCTGTGGGCATCGCGGCTGCTCATGACCGATGAACAACTCGCGGCGATCGTTCGTGACCCTGCGGTAGAAATCTATGCGCCGCGCGCGGGAAGCGAGGACGCGGGCCTGTTGGAATTGGACTTCCGCAACGCCGGCGAGTGCGAGCTCACGTTCTTCGGACTAACGCAAGAGCACGTCGGTAAAGGCGCGGGGCGTTGGCTCATGAACCGCGCGGTCGAGATCGCGTGGTCGCACCCGATACGGCGGTTTTGGGTGCACACGTGCACGCTCGATCATCCGAGTGCCGTCGACTTCTACCGCCGCTCCGGCTTCGTGCCGTTCAAGCGGCAGATCGAGATTCACGACGATCCGCGCGCGATCGGAATCTATCCGAAGTCCGCCGCGCCGCACGTTCCGCTGCTCTAGCGCCTCAGGCGAACGGCCAGATCGGAAACGCAACGCCCAACACCGCAATAAACGCACCACTAATCACCTCGCCGTACTCTTCGAACCGACCGGGATTTAAACGCTGCATGCCGCTCGCAGTGAAAACAACCGAGCCCGGCTTTCGCCGGGCTCGTTTTTACTTCGGAGAGGGAGAGATTCGAACTCTCGAGACGCTCATCACGTCTGCCCGCTTTCGAGGCGGGTGCCTTCAACCACTCGACCACCTCTCCAAAAGCCTGAAAGGTTTTTGGAGTGTTTTAAACGGCGTATACGCGCTGCGCGCTTCACGCCCCCCACGGGCAAAGCCCGTAGGGCCCCCGGCCCTCGGCCCATTCGCAAATCGTGGTGATTGCGACTTCCAAATTATCGACGTTTCTTGAAAAACGCCTGCAATTGGGCTGCGGTTTCGTCCGCGAGAACGCCGGACGTGACTTCTATCCGGTGATTTAGCGACGGATGTCGCACCACGTCGACCACGCCGCCTGCCGCTCCGCCCTTCGGGTCCGGGCAGCCGTACACGAGCCGTTTGATGCGCGCCGCGACCATTGCGCCCGCGCACATGACGCACGGCTCCTTCGTTACGTACACCGTCGCGTCGGAGAGCCGCCAAGCGTGCAGTTCTCGCGCGGCCCGCTGCAGCAGCAGCATCTCGGCATGCGCCGTGGCATCCGGACGACTCTCTTTCTCGTTCTTTGCCTCCAGAACGAGATCGCCGCTCACCAGCACCGCGCCTATCGGTACGTCACCAACCCCTTCCGCCTGCGCCGCGAGCTCCATTGCGCGACGGATGTACTCTTCGTCACTGTTCATTCAGGCGATGTTTCGTCCAATTTCCTCGCTTCGCTGTAATGAGACGATGGCAGTTCGCGCATCGTACCTCGCACTTTGCGATTTCTCGCAAGATCGAATTCCAGGAATGCCCCTTGGCGACCATCATGGCTACGTCGTAACTCTTCTGCGCCACATGGTCGAACTCGAGAACGACGGTGTTGCTTTCTCCGCAATCAACACATGGATGCCCGAGGAGATATTCGTGGATTCGCACGCTGAGATCGCGAACGACTTGCGTCTTTCGCGCGACCGCTCGAGCAATATAGACAGTCTTATTCTGCTCGTAATGCTGTCTGTTGTAATCGCTCTTGCATTTCGGACACCGATAGCTCTTATCGCGATTCGGCTCGTACATCACTCCGCATGCACAACAGGGTCGCATGGAGCAACTATACGATTGCTCCATGACAACCCTATGGCACTATTACACGCGCCCGAGACGACTCGAACGTCCGACCCCAAGCTTCGGAGGCTTGTGCTCTATCCAACTGAGCTACGGGCGCACGTGATTTAGCGTTGGCCTTCCTGAGGATTGCCGGCGCTTGGGATATGCTTGAACAAATCAAGCTTGTGGTCGACCAGCCCGCGATAGAACTTGCGTACGCAATCCGGGTGGCCGAAAAAATACGTCCGGGCATACGCCAGGTCGTCGCCGGAGCTGTCCGGCACGTAGTGGGAGATCTCGATCTCTTCCATTTGATCGCGGTCGACGGGATGCGGACAAAAGTCGCACGGGATAGTTGACATAGTAGTAGGCCTGCCTCAATCCTACCGGACCCCGGGGATTCCCTTCAGGTTGCGAACCCGCCGGAAACATGAAGTCCGGAGCGCTGCGCGCTCCGGACTTCGAAATCTGACTCGGGTAGGATTTGAACCTACGACCTAGGGCTTATGAGTCCCCCGCTCTACCGCTGAGCTACCGAGCCGTACGACGTCCGCCGTTCGACGCTCTACTCTAGCAAACCCGGGCACTCCGTTTCAAGAGTACCGGTCTGAAACGAGAGAAAGCCCGGCGCAGCGCCGGGCTTTCGTCTTACAATCGCGGTCGGAGGGACTCGAACCCCCAACCTACAAGTTCGTAGCCTGTTGCTCTATCCAATTGAGCTACGACCGCGTGCAGCCGCGACGATTACGTCGCGTTTTTTATTTTCCCCTCTACGATAAAAATCGCGTGGCGGAGAGGGAGGGATTCGAACCCTCGGACGGTTTTTGACCGTCGGTCATTTAGCAAACGACTGGTTTCAGCCACTCACCCACCTCTCCGTGGGACCGGACCACTATACCACACGGATGCAAGTGGAGCCTGCGCCGCTAGGGCAAGCCGCTCAGAGCGAACTAGAGTCAACCGGAGGCGCCGGCGGCGGTTCTTCAACGAGCTCCGGCACGATGACGTCTTTGCGAACCGCAGGACGGCGAACCAGCATGGCGTCGACGCCTACGACGCGGCCCGCCGGCACGGCGAGCATCAAGAAGGAGAGCATGAATGCGACTGCGTCGAGCGAGCCGATCGTCGTCCAACTCGAAAACTCCGTGTTCGCTGCCATATAGTTGAGGGCCAAAAAGCAACCCACGAGGCCGCCGAAGCGCGTGAACACGCCCAGTATCAGGCTGCAGCCGACGAGGACTTCGCCAAGCCGTACGAGTTCCGCGAACAGATAGATGTTCGGAGTCACGACGTTGAGCAAGAAGTCGTGATAGAAGCCGGTTTGCGACATGATCGCTTTCTGAACCAGCTGCGGCATATAGCCCGAAGGCGGCATGTACGCAGCGGCGTTGAGAAATTTCGGAATGCCGTGCACGAGCCAAAACGCGCCCGCGAATAGGCGCAGAATCGTAAACCAGCCGGCGTACGTCCAGTGCGATGCCATCCTCATGCGATCTCTTCTCCTTGCGTCCGTCCCGCCGCGAGCGCGCGTATTGCGGCTGCAATTTCCGCCGCTGCGTCCGGTTTGCCGAGTTGCGCCATTGCGGCGCGCATCGTATCGCGTTTCTCCTGCGATTCGAGCAGCGATTCAACGGTTCGCGCCAAGTCGGCGGTGTTCTTGGCGCGTAAAGCTGCGCGGCGCTGCACCAGGTAGCGCGTATTGCGCTCCTCTTGCCCCGGCAGCGGTTTGAACAGCACCATCGGGACTTGCGAGACCAGCGCTTCGGCGGAGGTCAGACCACCGGGCTTGGTAATGAGCACATCGCTGGCCTGCATGTACTCGTGCACGTTGTTTACGAACCGCACGACGCGCACCGGGTAGCCCACGCGATGGGCGTATTCGAGCACGCGCTGCTCGCTGCGCGCGCTGCGTCCAACGATGGCGAGGGCGCAAAGCGGCGTGGGCACGCGGTCGAGCGCGTGCATCATCGTTTCCAGCGGGCCGATGCCCAAGCCGCCGCCCATGAGCAGTACCGTGCTGCGATCGAGCGGCAATCCGAGCCGTTCGCGCAGCGCATCCCGATCGCTGTTCGGGTGTGAAAACTCCGTGCGCACGGGGATTCCCGACACGATGATGCGATCGCGCGGTATGCCTCTGGCGATGAGCGTCGCACGCATTTCCGGCGTCGCGACCGCGTAGCTTTCGATGTTGTTGTGAATCCAGAACGCGTGCACGACGAAGTCCGTTACCACGCCCATGACCGGCGGCGCGTCGGCGAATTGTTTCTTGTACTCCGCCATGACGCCGCACGGAAACGCGTGCGTGCAAATGACGACGTCCGGACGCCACTGCTGGAGCAGCGGGCGCAGGTTCGTGGCGGTGAATTGATGGACCCACGCGCGAAACGGCCCGACCTCGGTTGCCAATTCCGCGCGGTTGTACAGGAACCGGTACATCTGCGGAATCGTCTTGACCATGCGAAGGTAGCCTTCGGAGACGACGCGCGAGACCACCGAAGCGGCGTACTTATACGAGTCGACCACCGTCGATTCCAGCTGCGGATCGACCTCGGCCAAAGCGCCGCGCAGCGCGTTGGCGGCCGAGGTATGCCCGACGCCGACGTTCGCCGAGAGAAAGAGCGCGCGAATTACTCGGCGGCCCCCTCTCCGCCGGACTCTTCCGCGAGCACGAAAAAGTCGTCGAGAATCTCTTGCGCCAGATCGTCGTCTTCAAGAAGATTGCCCTTTTCGTCCGTGACGACGAACTCGTCTTCTTGTTCGCAGTACAAGACCGCGTAGGCGTTGTTCTCCTCGTCCTCAACCAAGCCGACCACTTCGAATTCGAGCTGCTTTTCGTCGGTCGTTTGAATCACGAGTACGTCTCGGAGTTCGAGCGTCTGCTGTTTGCCGGCGTCGCCGTTGGTTGACATGAGGCTCTCCTACTTCAAGTACTTTGCGATGTTCGCGTTCTGCTCGGCGAGCGTGCGCGCGAAAGCGTGGTGGCCGTTGCCCTTGTACACATAGTAGAGATACGGCGACGGCTTGGGGTTGAAGGCTGCCTGCAGCGAGGGTTCGCCCGGGTTGGCGATAGGGGTCGGCGGGAGGCCTTGATGCAGATAGCTGTTGTACGGCGAGTCGGTTTTCAGGTCCCCGTACGTGATGACGTCATGATGCTCAGGTAGAGCGTACTCTATCGTGGCGTCGACTTCCAGCGGCATTCCCAGGCGAAGCCGGTTGTAATAGACGCCGGCCATGAGGGCGCGCTCGTCGTCGGCCTTCGCCTCCCGCTCGATGAGCGAGGCCAGCGTGACCACCTGCGGCACGGTCAAGCCGTGCGCTCGAGCCTTTTGCACCGCATCCTTCGGCAGTTCTTTGCGAAACTGCGCGGTGAGGATGTCTTCGACCGTCTTGGGCGAGGCATCGTTCGGGATCAAGTAGGTGCTCGGAAACAAGAAGCCCTCGAGATTCTTCGTACGCGTACCGCCGATGACCGCGGAGTCGTGCAGAAACGCCTGCGAGAACGTCTGCGCGCTGCCGATCCCTTCGTCTTGCAGACGCTGCGCGATCTGCTTGGCGGTGTATCCCTCGGGAATCGTCACCCACTTGGCAACCTGCGCGCCGCCGCTTTGCAGCTGCGCAAGCACTTGCGCGGGTGTCTGATGCGGCGAAAAGCGGAACTCACCGGCATGCGCAGTCGTGTCCGCCTGCGCGAGCTTTGCGTAGAGGCGAAACGCCGTTTCGTTGCGGATGATGCCTGCGCCGGCGAGCTGCGATGCAATGTCGTGAAACGTCGAGCCGCGAGCGACTATCAAATCTTTTGTCGTTTCGGGGTGCGACGCATCGCCCCAAATGGCGTACGCGAACCACCCGGCGCCTGCAACAATCGCGAGTGCGATCAGCGCGACGAGGACTTTTAGTGCGCGCATCACGCGGACGTACCGCTCCGCCGCCGAGCGAGGAACGTCTCCAAGATCAGCGCAGCTGCCATCTTGTCGACGACCGTCTTACGTTTGGAGCGGCGCACGTCCGCGGCGATGAGGCTCTTCGTTGCCTGCGCGGTAGTCATGCGCTCGTCAACGCGGTGAATGCGTCCGACGAAGACGCGCGCGAGCTGCTCGACGAAGCGATCGATCTTCTCTGCGGCCAGGCCACGCTCGCCCGATAGGGTGATGGGATAGCCGACAACCATCTCATCGGCGTCATACTCGCCGGCGAGCCCGCAGATTCGTTCCAGGTCGGCTTTGAGATTCGTGCGGTCGATGACGGTTACGGGAAGCGCGAAGGTGCCGGTCGGATCGGCGACGGCGACGCCGATGCGCTTGCTTCCGACGTCGAGGGCCATCAGAGACATTAGGCGCCCCTTACGAACTCCAGCGCGTGCACTCCCGCTTTCGGCCGCCGGCCGAGGTGATGATTCACCAGGGCCTCGATTGCTCGAGCGACGCGCGGCGCGGCGCGCAGCGCGGGCTGGACGCGGCCGCCCGGAGGCGCGCCGACCGCCTGCAGATTGCGCAGATCGTCCGCGTCGAGGCAGAGCACTTCACGCCAATTCACGCGGCACTTCTCGCAGCCGAACCCGCCGTGCTCGGCATCGAGCCACGCACTGCCGTCGAGCGGCGCGCCGCAGTGCACGCAGGTGTCGACCGGAGGAGCCAGACCAAGCGCGTCCAGCAGCCGCATCGAGAATCGCGCGAGCAGCGAGAGCGGATCCTCGCTCTGCGCCACAGCCCCGAGCGCGGCCGTGAGAAGCGCATAAATCTCCGGCTGCGGCAGGTCCGGTTCGCAGAACGCATCGATCAGTTCGATGATGATGTTTGCGGCCGCGTATCGCTCGGGCTGCACGAGCCGCTGCCAATGCGGCGCAATGATGTCCGCGGAAACGACGACGTCGAGATTGCGCCCGCGATGCATGCCGAGTTGCACCTCATTTCCGAACTCCAGGCGCCCGGCGAGATGACTCTTCGTGCGGCGCGCACCCTTGGCGATGGCGTCGATCTTTCCGCGCTCGCCCGTGTACAGCGTGAGAATGCGATCCGCTTCGCCGTAGGTGCGCCCGCGCAGAACGACTGCCGTCGTCTTGTACGAGCGCTGCGGAGCGCTCATTGCAGGTTCTTCGGGCCGAATGCGTCTGCAAGCAGGGCGTCGAGCGTGGTGACCTTCATTCCGTCCGGCGTCGTGTACGCCACCTCGAGCTGCGGATTGAATTCGTTGAGGAACTGGCGGCACGCGCCGCAGGGCGCGGTCACCGTCGATCCCGGCCCGGCAATCGCGATGGCGCGAAAATTTCGATGCCCAGCCGCCACCGCGGCAACGGCGGCGGTACGCTCGGCGCAAATCGCCAGGCCGTAACTGGCGTTCTCGACGTTCACGCCGCCGAACACCGTGCCGTCTTCCGTCACGAGCGCGGCGCCGACGGCGAAGTTCGAATACGGCGCGTATGCGTTCTCGCGCATCGCCATAGCACGCGGGATTAAGTCTTCAGCCTTCATGCTCTTCCGCCGTGTGCGCGCCGTTCTGCGCGCCGAGTTTACCGTTGCTGAAGATGCGCACGGCCATGATCCGGCGCCCTCGCATGCGGTCCACTTTCAGGCGCGTATGCTCGTCGGCCTCGATCTCTTCGCCTTCCGTCGGCAGCCGCCCGAACAAGCCGACGGTGTAGCCGCCGATCGTTTCGAACTCCTCGTGCGGCAAATGCGTGCCGAGCTTCGCGTTCACGTCCTCAATGTTTACGCCGGAATCGACGACGGCTTCCTGATCGCTCACTATGCGCACGGGCTCTTCTTCTTCCTCGTCGTGCTCGTCGCGAATCTCGCCGACGATCTCTTCGAGCAAGTCCTCCATCGTCACCAGGCCCGCCGTACCGCCGTATTCGTCGACCACGATCGCCATCGTAAACTTGTCGCGCTGCATCTCTCGAAGCAGCTCGGCGATCTTCTTGTTCTCCGGCACGTGCACGACCGGACGCATGAGATGGCGCAGCGGCGTCGAGCTGAGCGAGCCGTTCGCCAAACTGATCAGCAGCTCGCGATCGTGGACCATGCCCACGATGTCGTCCTTCGTCTCTTTGTAAACGGGGAGTTTGGAGTAGCCTTCGGCGATCACGATGTCGAGCGCGCGGCGCGGCGACTCGTCGATCGAAGCGCCGACGATGTTCGGGCGCGGCGTCATCACCTCGCGCACGATCGTATCGCCGAACTCGATCACCGAGTGGATCATCTCGCGTTCCTGCTCTTCGAGTACGTTCTGCTCGGCGCCGACGTTGACGATCGCCCGGATGTCTTCTTCCGTCACGAAAATCTGATGCGCGTGTTTGATGCCGAACGGCCGCAGGATCAGGTTCGTCAGCGTTTGGAACAAATACACGAGCGGCGTGAGAACCCACGCCGCGCGACGCATCGTCGGAGCCAAACGCAGCGCCCATCGCTCGTTGTCCGAAACGGCAACCGTCTTCGGGATGATCTCACCGAAGAGCAGCAGCACGAACGTCATGACGATAGTCGAGATCACCGCGCCGTTCGGAAAGCCCGCGTTGATGAATACGTACGTCGCCAAAGAATCCGCGATCAGCAGCACGACCGTGTTGCCGATGAGGATCGAGGTGAGAAACATGTTCTTGTTCTCGACCAGGCGCAGTACGGCATTGGCCCGTTTCACGCCGCGTTCCATCATGGCACGGGCGCGCAGGCGGGAGACGCCGACCAGGGCCGCCTCGGAGGCTGCGAAGAAGGCCGCCAGCAGCACGAGCACCACCAAGGCGGCGACTTCGTACCAAGGGATGACGTGTGCGGCGGTCTGACTACTTAGTGGTTCCAAGATGCAAGCCGCATTATAGCATAAGGTGGGGGCGCACCAAGAGGAACACGGCCAGGGCCACCAGGGTCCCCAGTATCGCGCCCCAGGTGACCTCAAAGGCAGAGTGGATGCGGGCCTCGACCCGGCTCTGGGCGACCAGGAACGCCACAAAGTAGGCCAGGACCGCCACGAGCGGCCGCGGGTAGAACAGCGCGAGGCCCGTAGCGGCGGCAAATGCCAGGGCCGTGTGTCCGGATACCGCGCCGCCCTGAAGCGGCGAGCCGCGGCCCACCCAAGCCTTCGCGAAGATGGTGCCGATGGCAGCCAGCGCGAGCACGATGAGGATCACGTTGGCCGGCACCTGCGCGACGGCGTCGTAGACGCGCGTCCCGCTCTGCTGGATGCCCTGATAGAAGGCAAGATAGCCGACGACGACCGCGCCGATAGTCGCGACCAGCACCGCTCCCGCGGCGGCGTCCTTGGCCGTTTTCGCGAGCGGATGATGGGCGACGGTGAGCAGGTCGACCACCGCCTCGATCGCCGTGTTCATCAGCTCGAGAGCCAGGACGATGACGATGGTGATGACGATGGCGATGACATAGATGCGTTCGAGCCGCAGCAGCAGCGTTGCCACGAGCACCAGAGCAGCGATGACCAAATGCACGCGCATGTTCGGCTGCGTGCGGACCGCGTACAGAATGCCCGCAAACGCATAATGAAACGAACTCCAGAACTTCGTTTCGCTTATGCGCACGTACTCGTGCTCGGGATGAGGCTCTCGGGGTTTATGTTCGTGCATGTTAGTCATACGGCCA
>Ga0070714_100001316_pt1 | contig 17938 bp, 19 predicted proteins | sample LARL83metaG_FD_65450 | JGI IMG/M metagenome (GOLD analysis project Ga0070714, IMG submission 65450) | Corn, switchgrass and miscanthus rhizosphere microbial communities from Kellogg Biological Station, Michigan, USA - LAR L8-3 metaG | ecosystem: Host-associated > Plants > Roots > Rhizosphere ... | reverse complement strand
ATCGCGATTCCGGTGAGGTTGCCGCCTCAGTAGCGAGCGGCGAGCCTGGTGCGCAGGCCCCAGATCCAGACCAGGATGAGCGCGAACGCCGCTGGCAATAGACTGCCGGGCTCGGGAACACTCGTTATTGAGAAGGTGGCGCCGAGAGTGCGGATACCGGGCGGTAACGCCGGATCAAGGCGGAACGCGTGCGATTGCCCGTTCAACAAGCCTTCGCCGACAATCTGGCCGGCGTTGTTGATCCCGTACGCTTCGAGCAGCTCCCATCCGGCGCCGCTGGGGATGAGGGAGTTCAGATCGATCATCATGCCGTTCAGGTAGACGAATGCATGCGGATGGTCGCTGTTGGGGGTCCAACTATAGCCCACGATCGTGCCGCTATCGTTGATCCCATACGCGTAGCTACTGCCGCCCAGCGTGCCGAGGTCGGTCATGATGGCTCCCACGGCTGAGAAGGCATGCTCGTAACCGCTGGCCAGGCTGGCATGTCCGATGACTTCGCCACTTTGGTTGATGCCGGTGGCGTGGCTATTGAGTCCGCCTAAGGTGCCGAGCTCCAGCATGCCGGATTGCGGATTCCACACGAACCCTCGGAAATTTCCCGAAGCCACGCTGCTGTCGCCGACGACTGTGCCGGATTGATTGATGCCGGACGCGGAACTCCAGTCGCCACCGGGCAAGGCGCCCAGATCCTGATACACGCCGTTGACTAGGATGAACGCATGGCCGTTGCCGCCGATCACCACGCCGGGGTCGTTGATGCCGGTCACGAAGATGCCGGCGCCGAGATCGGTGGTGCCAGGGCCGTTTCCGATAACCCCGTTCCAGATCACGCCGTGCGGTTGTCCATTGACGTAGGCGGTTCCGGCGATCACGCCAGCACTGTTGATGCCCAGGGCGAAGCTGTCGGAAGCCGAAAGAGCAGCGAGCGTTTGGAGAGATCCGCCAGGCGATGACTGGAAGGCTTGTGAATAACCGTCCACCGTCTCCGCCCATCCGATCGTCGTGCCGGAATTGTTGATTTTGAATCCAATCGCCGAGGAGCTGCCCAGCGTGCCGAGATCGTTTACCCAATAACTCGGGCTAGCCCGAAGCGCGATGAAAAGAGTAAGAAGAAGTCCGATTGCTTTCATATAAACACCTGCTGAAATACTTTGTGCAGCTTAAGTATCACAGCCGAGCTTGAATTTGAGAATGGCTAAAAGGCCCATCCAGCGGGCTATTCTTTCCGGTACAAATTCACTATTCTTCGGGGGCTAGAGAGGGGGAGCATAGGGAGTGGTAGCCTGTTTTGCATGCCAATCGACGCAGCGATACTGGGTGAAATCGAGCATTTGCGCGAGCTGAGTGCCGGCGATCGAACTGCGCTGGCCGAGAAGATCGAGTTGATGCAGTACGCGTCGGGGCAAACCATATTCAATCTGGGCGATCCAGGACACGCGCTCTACATTATTCGGTCGGGTGAAGTGGAAATTTACGTGAAAAACGATCAGGGGGAAAAGATCGTGCTGGAGACGGCACGACCGGGCGATATTTTTGGCGAGGTGTCGCTGCTGGACGATGGGCCGCGGACCGCTTGGGTGACAGCCATCAGTGCGGTGGAAGTTCTGCGCCTGGACCGCGCGCATTTTGAGGAGTACGTTCGCCAGCACACGCCGGCCGCATTAAATCTGCTGAGTGTGGCAGCGCGACGGTTGCGAAAGAGCGACGAATTCATCCGGAGCACCATCACGCGCAACGTAAACGATGTGGCCGAGGAGCGGCAAACGCTGCTGACGCGAATCGCCGAGTCGGTTCCGGCCATGATGGGAACCCTGCCGTCGACGCTGCTGCACGCGCTGTTTTTTGCGGGCTGGATCGCGATTAATTTGGGGATTGCGGGCGAGCTGAGCCGGTTCGATCCCTACCCGTTCGGTCTGCTATCGGTCATCATTTCGCTAGAGGCGATTTTTCTGACGCTGCTCGTGCTGACCAGCCAGAACCGGCAGCGGGCGCGGGAGCGCATCCGATCCGATATCGAATTTGAAACCAGCATCAACACCGAGGTAAAGATTGCGCGGTTGAACGAGAAGGTGGATAAGCTCACCGAGGAGCATTATGAGGTATTGGAGAATACGCGGAAGCTGCTGGGCGGGGGCGGGGATCGAGCTTGAGGTTCAATGTGAGAGGGTCTGCTTGTACCGACGAATATAGTTTTCAAAATCTTTGCGCCCTGATAGAGCCACAAATCCAAAGCCGCTCGATGGACGCCATGACCGTTCATCCATGGGCCGCAGGAACCACATCCCTTTGGCTCTGTAGAAAGCGGGGAGACGAGCCCACCAGGTCTGGCAGTAGTCGTACGGGCACACGAAGCGGTAAGTGAGCTTGGCGGTTAGTCGAGGCCCGAACAGTACCTCATCGACGTCAATCATTCCTACGTAGTGCCAACCATCGAGCCAAGGAAATGTGAGCTGGGGATGCAATGTACCAACGACGATGAGGCTCGCCTCATGTGCAATCCAGTATTTCTCTACTGCGGATGCGCGACCCGCTGTTAATACCGTGACCGTCCCGATGTAAGCAGCAAGGAGCAGCTTTTTACGAGTTTTCCGCGGATCAGCCCGGGATGTGGGGGTTAGTGTTACGTCGGGCAAACTCGGCGCCTCGACTTGCAAGATATCAAATTTAGTTCACCGGCTCGAAAAGTACAGCGTACTTGTGTTCCGAAACTGGACGGTCGTTGGAAATCAGAGACAGATCGTCCCTTCCAGAAATTGCACCGCTTTCCCGCTGATGGTTACCCGGTCACCGCGATCCTCGCACCATAGCTCACCGCCTCGCGGCGACGCCTGATAGGCATGCAGCTTCTTTTTCCCCAGCCGCTTCGACCAATAGGGAATGAGAGTGCAGTGCGCGCTTCCGGTGACGGGGTCCTCGGGAATTCCCTGCTTGGGCGCGAAGAAGCGCGAAATGAAATCGACGTCTTTCCCCGGCGCTGTGGCGATCACGGCGAAGTGGTCCACCTTTGAAAGTATGTTCATGTCGGGGGTTAAGGCGCGGACTTCATCCTCGGTGCCATAAACCACCAGGTACTCGCGCGCCGCAAGAACGGTTTGCGGCTTGCCGCCCATGGCCGCGACCAGTTCGGGATGCACCTGGCATTCCAGCGGCACACGAGTTGGAAAATCAAGCGACAACAGATCCCCGTCGCGCGTCACGGTCAGCTTTCCGCTTTGGGTCGAAAACTGAACTGACTTGGCCGATGGAGTCAGGTGGTTCATAATCACGAAGCCCGACGCCAAGGTCGCGTGTCCGCAGAGATCCACCTCTACTGTCGGCGTGAACCAACGCAGGTTATAGCCTTCGCCGTTTTTCACGAAGAAAGCCGTCTCGGCCAGATTATTCTCGGCCGCGATGGCTTGCATCTGCTCGTCCGGCAGCCATTTATCTAGCGGGCAGACCGCAGCGGGATTACCCGTGAATACACGGCTCGCGAAGGCATCCACCTGGTAAACCGGAATCCGCATTCCACTCATGCTTGTACCTTCAATTCTTGCCCCATGGTGAAGGTTGGATGCTTTCGGTGGGCCACCAGATGCGAATTTTCGAGCAGCGCCGAGACCAGAATCGGCATGGCGATGGTGGAGTCGGAATGGCAGGTCACCATGGACGCATCTTTGGCAATCTTGCCCCAGCTTTGCGCCTCTTCGAAGGTGCAGCCCGAAAGCCCGCCCCAATGCGCCGCGTCGGTCACGCACTGGATTGCGTATTTGTGGCCGGTGACGCCGGTGTTCATGATGATGGCGGTCACTTCGGTCTGCTGGACGAAATTCTTGGGAGTCCCACCGCCAAAATAGATGACACCCGTGGCATGCGATTCTGCAACGATGCGCGCGGTCTCCACCACGTCGCCGATGACGTCGAACGTAAAACGATTGCCGCCGGCGTAACGATTCGCCGCGATCCCGATGCCGATGGAGCTATCGGCGATGGCCGGACAATACAGCGGGATACCGGCCTTGGCTGCCGCCGAGACGATGCCGTCTTCCTTGGCATGTTTCCCCAGCTCGCGTCCCAACAAATACAGGAATTCGCGCGTGGTGTAGGGCCGCGATTGATCGAGTGAGGCCGCGAAGCGTCCGATCCACTGATCGTGCTCCCGGAATTTCTCTTCGTCGGCCAGCACGTCGTACATCCGGTCCACCAGATTCTCGGCCAACAGCACGTCGTCGGTGGCAGGCGAGCCCTGGTAATGAAAATTCCCCATGGTCTCGTGGAAATCGTGAAAGAAGTTGGCGCCGGTGGATACTAAACAATCGATCAGACGGTTCTCGATCATGCGCACCACCAGCTTTCGCATTCCGGCCGGCACCATAGCGCCCGACATTCCCATCATGATGGTGCAGCGGTCACCCAGCATCCTCTTCCAAACCTCGAACGCCAAGCCTAGCTGCTTGCCCTGAAACGCCGTGCCCTGCATCCGGGTGAGGATCTCGGACGCGCTGGTGGCGCCTACCGGGTCGAAGGGGCGCGTGGGAGTCGATAAAAGGCGAGCCTTCGAATCTTCCTGCGCTTCTTGGATGTGGGTAGACGGCGAGTGGGTATGTTTCATCTTTTCTAGTGTAAGGGGAACCGGGGGATGGGAGCTATTGGATTCGCAGCCGGTTCTTTTCGTTATGAACCAGCTCATCGAATATCGCCAGCACCTGTTTGCGGTAATGATAAACCCGGCGCAGCGAGTCGCGGAAATTGGTTTCGTAGCGCCGCGGGCTGAGCCATTTCTCCAAAAGTACTTTGGGGACATCGATATCGCGCCGCAGGGTTTCAGGCGAATGTCCCCGCAAGAAGAGCCCGTAGAACATGGCCGCCTCGCGCTGCGGGGCGAGTGGATCGAATTCGTCCCTGGGTGTCATTCCAATCACTAATCGACGAAAAAAGCTAGTATAAACACGACCGCCGCACGAATCAAGGGGGATCTTTCAGGACTCTAGAACCGGCATGCTGTAGCAGTCTAATGCAATTTTAGCAGAGCTTTTCGAATTCGTCTCGCTGAAAGGCGCTAGGTTCCCATGTACTTGACAACAATCGACACACGGCGGTTGGAGGCATTCTTGGGGTCATCCGGCTTGCGCAGACGCTGATCGGCGAAGCCTCGCACTTCAGCCACCTGATCTTTACTTAGCCCGCCGTCCTGCATCAGCTTGCGGGCGGAGTTGGCGCGATCGGCCGACAATTCCCAGTTCGAGTAGCCGCGGGCCGAAGCGGCGAAGGGTTGCGAGTCGGTATGGCCCTCAATCAGGAGACGGTTTGGAATTTTGCCCAATTCACCGGCCAGCATGTCCAGCATGCCTTTGCCGGTGCCGCTGGGCTGCGAACTACCGGTTTCGAAGAAAGTTCCTATTTCACTTTCCAGAAGCTCAATTCGTAAACCCTCGCCGGTGACGGTCATCTGCACCTGGCTCTTTAATTTTTCCAGCTCCGGCGATTGCTTCATGGCCGATTCCAATTTTTCTTTGAGCTTGCCCATGTCATCTTTGCGGATGGAGATATTCTCACCCGTGCCACCCTGTCCGGATCCATTGTCGGCAGCTTTGCCGGAGGGGTCTCGGAAATAGCCCGCGACGGCTTTTTTCACGGGTTCGCTGGAGCCCATCAGCCACAGCACGATGAATAATGCCATCATAGCGGTAACGAAATCCGCGTAGGCCACTTTCCAGGCGCCACCGTGATGGCCGCCATGGACAACCTTTTTCTTGATGATGATGGGCTGAGCTTCGGGCTTCTGAACAGACATAATTCCCTACGCCGCAGCCGGGGCCGCGGGTGCCTCTGCGACAGGGGCTTCGGCCGATGCTGGGGCGCCCTTGCCCTTGCAGGCGTTCTCCAGTTCCTGGAAGCTGGGACGTACATGTCCCGGCACAGCGCGCCGGGCGAACTCGATGGCCACCAGCGGCGAAGTGCCCTTCAAAAAAGAAATGGTTGCCACGCGCACGACATGATAGAAATGCCCTTCCTCATCCGCCGCCTTGCCCATTCGCGAGGCCATCGGACCTAGCAGCCCGTAACAGAGTAATATTCCGAGGAACGTGCCGACCAGCGCGGCCGCTACCTTGTGGCCTATTTCTTCGGGCGGCCCGCCCAGCGCTCCCATGGTGATGACCACGCCTAATACTGCTGCCACGATCCCCAGGCCCGGCAAAGAGTCGGCTACCGTGTTGAGCGCGGCCACCGGCAGCTGCGAGTAGTGATGATGAACCTCCATGTCGAGCTCCATCATCTGATCCAGCTCGAAAGGCGTAGCTCCACCGCTCATGGCCATGCGCAGCGTGTCGCATACGAAATCACGCAGGTGATGCTCCCAGGTCTTGAACAGGTCGCTCTTGGTTGGATTCTCAACGTCCGATTCCAGATCCGTCAACCCCTTCTTGCGGGCCTTCTGCATCACGGCGAAAATTCCCTTGAGCGTATCCACGTAGAGCGCCTTAGAGTACCTGGAGGAACCGAACACTGACTTGAGCCCTGCCAGCATTCCTCTGAGTATCGTCGGAGGATTCGCGACGAAAATCGTCCCTAATGCCGCGCCGCCGATGATCAACAACTCGGCCGGCTGCAAAAGGACCATGAGGCTTCCCTTTTCCATCAGGTATCCGCCGACCACGGCTCCGAACACCACCAGGATTCCAACTATCGCGAACATCGTTTCCTCACTCCCCTCCCAGGCTTTCTCCGCCACCGGCGGCTTGGTCTTCCCAGCGCTCGAGCGATTCCAAGGTGTCCCCACGCTCCGCCATCCGGGCCATAATCGAAACCGTCAGCCGCACCGGATCTCCCCACCATTCCAGAGTCGATTTACGGACCAGCACTTCTAACGTCCGCCGCAGTTCCTCTAGCTCCGCCAGCGAATATCCACGAGCTTCAATCCGGAACTCGCCCCGATCCCAGTAGGTCAGCCAGTCCAGCGTCTTGAGATTGGCGGCCAATGTCTCGGCCACCATCTTCACCGCCGCCTCCACCATCCCCTGGCCATAGCGATGCTCGTGCCCGTCGATGTCGTCGATCGCAACACGCATCCAGGCGAACGGGATGCCAAACAAGCTCAAGGCCTCCGCTGCCTGCCGGGCCTTCATCTCGCCAAAGGGTCTTCTCAGCACGCCCGTCAGTTCGTCCAGACAGTCATATACCGCCAGATTACTGAGGTCTGGAAGGGCCGGTGGCGTCGCCTCTTCGAATACCTCTACGGCGCCCACCCGCTCTCCGCTGGCTTCACAGATGGCCTGCGACCGAATGTGTACTGGAATCCGGTGGCCATGCCGGTGGCGCAGGTAGAGGGTGCAATCATGGGGAACGCCGGTTTCCATTACGTCTTTGAGCGGGCATTCTTTGCCGCACACCACGTGGCCTGTCCCATCGCAGTGCATCAGCATATCGCCCTGACACAGACGCCCTACGACTTCGTGCGCATAGTAGCCGGTGATCCGCTCCGCTCCACCGTTCCAATAGAGAATCCTGCGATCACGATCGGTAATGTAGATGCCTTCTTCCATCTGGTCGAGCAACAACCGGTAGAGGTCTCCATCGCGCAGAGCCTGCTCAACGATCTCTCTGGTATCTAGAGTTGTTTCCGGCATCACACTTCCACATTTTCCTTATCGGACCGACAGGCTCTTTTGAGAGCGCGAACGACTCGTGCGATCCTGTCGTGTGGGCTCTTTGTTCTCATGGAAATGCTGGCCTTAGCGGCGATGCTCCTGGTGGTAGTCCCCCGGCCGGGTAGCGCTCAATGGATCACTTCGCAACATGACAATGCCCGCACTGGCGCCAATCTGAAAGAAACTATCCTTACGCCCGCCAATGTCAACGCCGGCAGCCTTGGAAAAATCTTCTCCTACAAAGTCGACGGCGACGTCTACGCCCAGCCGCTCTATCTTCCGCATGTCACGCTGCCCGACAAAAGCGTCCATAACATCGTCTTCGTCGCTACCGAACACGACAGCGTTTATGCCTTCGATGCCGATGGGCAGACAGTCGCTCCGCTGTGGCACGTTAATTTTCGAGGCTCCGGCGTCACGCCTGTCCCGGCCCGCGACGTCGGCTGTCCCCTGATCACACCCGAAATCGGAATTACTCCCACGCCGGTCATCGATCCAGGGACCGGAACCTTGTATGTTCTGGTCCGCACCAAAGAGCGCCAAGGGCCGCCCAAAGGCGAGCGCTACGTCCAGCGTCTGCACGCTCTGGCGGTTACCAGCGGCACCGAGAAATTCGGCGGTCCGGTAGAAATCAAGGCGAGGGTGAAGGGTCTCGGCGCCGCCAGCTCCGGCGGGTTCATCGATTTCGATCCATTACGCCAGCTGCCACGAGCCGCTCTCCTGCTGGCCGGGGGAACCGTGTATCTGACCTGGGGCTCTTCCTGCGACGTCGATCCTTATCACGGCTGGGCAATGGCCTACGATGCTCGGACGTTGGCACAGACCGGTGTCTTCAATGCTTCACCGGATGCCGAGAAGAGCGGGATTTGGCAGGGCGATACGGGCCCGGCAGCCGACACGGATGGAAACGTGTTCGTGGTCACAGGGAATGGAAGATTTTCCGCCGGTGCTCCGTCCGGCCGCGACTTTGGCGACTCCATCCTCAAACTGACATTGAACAATCACAGCCTCGGCGTCGCCGATTTCTTTACGCCTTTCAACCAAGCGGAACTCAACGCCAACGATTACGACCTCGGTTCTGGCGGCCCGGTCCTGCTTCCCGACCAGCCAGGGCCGCACCGGCATCTGTTGGTCGCCGGAGGAAAGGGCGGCGGCATTTACGTGATCGATCGCGATCGCATGGGCCGATATCACGCTGGCGACGACAGCCATGCCGTCCAGGTAATCGGCAAAACTCAGGGCATTTACAGTGCACCCGCCTATTGGAACCAACACGTGTTTTTCATTTCGAGTGACGACGTGCTGAAAGATTACCGGCTCGATCACGGCCGGCTCTCTACCGCGCCAGTGGTGCAGGGGACGACACGGTTCAACGATCCCGGAGCGACGCCCATCGTCTCGGCCAATGGAAACACAAACGGCATCGTCTGGGTTCTGCGCTCCAAGGGTTGGCGCGCACCCGACCGCCCCGCCGTGCTCTATGCCTTCGATGCCGCCAGGGTCGCCAGCGAGCTTTACAACAGCGAGCAGAACGCCGCCCGCGACCGCGCCGGTCTTGCTCTTCGCTTCAATAGCCCGATGGTCGGCGGGGGCAAAGTCTACGTCGGAGTCAAGGGCAAGGTGGACGTGTACGGTCTCTTACGTTAATCGTCGCTGTAACGCTAGGAAGAACTCCTGGGGTTGGCCAAAAGTTCAGCGTAGAGCTGTTAAACCTTGGGACACTAACCAGGCTAAAACCATGATCCGCCAGGGGGCGCCGAAAATGGCAAGCAGGTTGCACTGTATCGCGGGCGTGGGAGAAGTAAAACAATGAAAAAAGGCGCGCTTTTAGGATGTCTCGTAGCGATGCTGGCGGCGGCCCAGGACCGGCGGAAGCCCATCATCGAAGCCGAGACAGCGACCGAAAAGGCACACCCGGCGAATTTCCGGAGCGGCTCGGGATACTTTGCGGGCGACGTCAAAGTTCTTGGAATCATCGACTACGGACGGAGGAGCAATGCCCTGGATTGCGCCGCAAAACAGCGCTATTGTGCCTTTGTGTTCAGCGGTTATGGCGGGGACCGGGTGGAGATCGCTTTGCAAGGCGAAAATCCCAGGGCTTCCTTCGCTGTAACTGATTCCACGCTGATTCCAATCGGCACCGGTTCTTCGAGAGTCACCGTTGCATTGCCTTATCGCGGTCCGGACATCGAAGTCTATTACATTATCTTCCCCACCTCAAACAGGACCGCTCACCTCACGGCTCAGGTAAAGAAAGTCGGCAGGGACATGCGGGTCCCCGAACTGAAAACTCCTCGGCTAATAACGGAAATGAAGGGCGGCAGCTCGGAGTCTAACCGGCAAGGAGGATTTTAACGTGGCCGACAACCCCAAGAAGTGCGCCCATCCCGGATGCAACTGCATCGCCGCGAAGGACAGTAAATACTGCGGGACCTATTGCGAATCGAATGATAAGCCGGCGATCCTGTGCGAATGCGGACATCCCGCCTGTAAAGCCAAAGTCTAATTCACCGGCTTCAGTTTCACGAGCAGCCTACCCGCTACGTAGCCTATCGGCATGACGAAGAGCGCTTCGAAGGGCAGGAATATGTAACCGATCGATGCCGTCGAAGATCGCGACATGCGAATGGCGATGAGTCCCCAGAGAGCCAGTGCCGTGCCGGTGCACAGCGCCCCTGCGACACCCGCCCACCTTCCAAGCGGTGTCGGCTCGGCCGCGAGATGAAACATGAGAAACACCGCTCCCGCGACGAAAGGCAGCGAGGTAAACAGGGCAATCAGGAACTCGTTATAGCCGGGCTCGAAGAGATGTCCCATAAACTCACTTACTGCCGAAGCGAACGGCGTGCCCTTGGCAGTTGCCGCTCCAATGGCGACAAGCGGGGATACTGCGAAGCCGAACGCGATGGTCGTCCAAAAGACAACGGTCACGCGCTTCATCGCGAAGCCTCGATGGTGTGAATCGCGTCGGCAGCGCCATCGCGGACCAGGCTGTTCGGGTCGGCTTCGAGGGCGTGAAGCTGCGGGAGAGTGGATCGCACCGTGGATCCAATATGCATTAGCGTCCACGCGGCCATGAAGCGGATCAGTACGGATTTCGAGTGAAGCTCCGTAAGGATGTCCGGCAGCGCTTCGGCGGCTCGGGCCTGCTTACTCAGACGGTCGAGTGCGTATTCCTGGTAGGTCTGCATCTGCCCAGGAAATCCACGCAGGCCGCTCAATGGGTAACTGGGCTGATCCGCGATCTTGGCGAGGATCATTTTCGCCTGCCCGGATACAGCCGGGGTTGAGTCAGAGGTCAAGCGCTCCACGTCCGGCCGGATGCGCGCGCCCAGATCGGACAGTCGGTCAAAAGCCAACATTGCATCCCATTTCTTGACCGAGTAGGCGGAGTCCCGTGAATCGGCGACGATGGCCGCGATCACCTCGTCGCTGTAGTCGCCCATGTCAATCAACGCGGGCAGCAGTTGGCGGATGTGCTCGGACCGGCCCAGCGCGGTACGAACCAGCGGGATGGCGCGCCACGCGATCGGGCCAAGGTTGCCGAATACATCGATCACGGTGGGCGAGAGAGAAGGCTTTCGTTCGGCGAGCGAGGTGACATATTCGTACGCAGCTTGGGGGTCAATCTCGCGCAGTGCACGAGCACACGCGGGTGCAGCGCGGTCATTCGGGTTTTGCAAAATCTCCAGCAGCAACGGAACCGCGGGTCTTCCGCTGGCTCCGAAACTCTCAAGCGCAGTGGCGGCTTTTAACCGTTCGGCGGGCGAACCCTCACGTAAAGTTCGGGCATAGACACGAGCGCCGAGGGGTCCCTGCATGGCTGCGTAAACCACAATTGCGACCGCTAACAAGATCCCAAGAATGCTAAGGTTGAGCCAAACTATTTTGCGGCGCGAAGTCATCTTTTGAGCCTGTTGGTCTCCAGAGCGATGATCGGCAGAAAGGGGCCGTAGAGAGAGATTCCCCTTACGGAACTGGTCCCGAGACAGGCGTATGATAGTACGTAGCGTTAGCGCTAAAACATCACCATGAACAGACGACATTTTCTCATGAGTTCGGCGGCCGCCGTGGGTTCAGCCATGGCTGCGCCAACAAAGAGTCCCAACGATACCGTCCGCATCGCCTGTGTCGGCCTGCGTGGCCGGGGCAAATCGCATCTGAAGGCTTTTACCACCCTGCCAAACGTCGACTTGGTAGCAGTGTGCGACGTCGATCAATCGGTTCTGAACGAGGCTTCGAAGTTTGTCGAGTCCAAGCGGCAAAAGGCTCCCGCCACGTTCAGCGATTTGCGGAAACTTCTGGAAGACAAGTCCATCGATGCCATCTCCATCGCCACGCCCAACCATCAGCACACGCTGCAAACGGTCTGGGCCTGTCAGGCGGGCAAGGATGTGTACGTCGAAAAGCCCTGCTCGCACGACATGTTCGAGGCCAAGCAGGTTGTCGGAGCGGCGCGACATTACGATCGCATCGTTCAGCAAGGCAGCCAAGCTCGCTCCTCGATCGCGCTCGAAGACGGCGTAAAGAAGATGCGCGATGGCTTTTTGGGCGATGTCTATATGGCACGCGGACTATGCTACAAGTGGCGCGATACGATCGGCCGAGCGCCTGAGCAAGCCGCACCCGCCGGCGTCGATTACGATCTGTGGCTGGGCCCCGCGCCCAAACGCGCCTTCACCAAGAATCGCTTCCACTACACGTGGCACTGGTTCTGGGACTACGGCAACGGCGACATCGGTAATCAAGGCATCCATGAGATGGACATTGCGCGCTGGGGACTGGGAGTGAAATATCCCACCAAGGTCTCGGCCATCGGCGGCCACTTCATGTTCGATGACGACCAGGAGACGCCCAACACGCTGACCTCCACGTTCGAATTCAACGACGGCGGCAAGAAAAAGATCCTGGTTTTCGAAGTCCGCCACTGGATGACCAATCTGGAGGCCGGCATCCACGAGTTCGACAAGAGCACGCCCAGCAACTGTATCGGCAATCTTTTCTACGGGTCGAAAGGGTTCCTGGCCATCGACGGCTACGATCGTTACAAGACCTGGATGGGCAAGGAGCAGGAACTGGGACCAGCGATGAAAGAGGGTGGCGATCACTTCGCGAACTTCATCAACGCCGTTCGCAGCCGCAAGCGCGAAGACCTCAACTGCGAAATTGAGGAAGGCTCGATTTCAACGACGCTGGTGCATTTGGCGAATATTTCGTACAAGCTCGGACGCACCGTGCATTTCGATGCCGCCAGTTACTCCTGCACCGGCGATTCGGAAGCTAACAAAATGTTCAAGCGCGACTATCGCGCGCCTTTTGTTGTTCCGAAATTCGCTTAGGCCTGGCGCAACTCATGACTAGCCGGGCGAGGGCGCCCGGTGCAGGTCAGGGGACCCGCCGCACTTCGGTTACGATAAAACTTTCCCCAACTGATGCTCCGCTTCGAAACAGCCGGTGAATCGCACGGTGAATGTCTGGTCGCCACTCTAACCGGACTGCCGGCCGGGATACCCGTCTCGCTCGACGCCATTAACCACGAGCTGTGGCGCCGCCAGCAGGGCTATGGCCGCGGCGGGCGGATGAAGATCGAAACCGATCAAGTCGAAATTGTAGCGGGCGTCCGGCATTCGAAGACCATCGGCTCGCCGATCGCCATCATCATCCGCAACAAAGACTGGAAGAATTGGACCGAAGCGCTGCCGGTGGAAGACATCGACGGCGCCGAAGACAAGCGTAAGCCACTCACGCGCCCGCGGCCCGGTCATGCGGATCTGGCCGGCAGTCTCAAATACAATTTTCACGACGCCCGCTACATCCTGGAACGCGCCAGCGCTCGTGAGACCACGGCCCGCGTGGCCGTCGGTGCTTTGGCCAAGACATTTCTCGACCAGTTCGGTGTTCGGATTCTCAGCCATATCATCGGTGTCGGTGAAGTCCGGATGACGCGGCAGGCAGCCTGGGATGAAGTGGTTGCGCTCAGCGAGAAGAACGAGGTCTTACTGGCCTGCGTCGATCCGGAAGTCGAAAAGCAAATGAAAGAGGTTGTCGATCAGGCCTATCGGACCGGCGATACCGTCGGTGGGGTCTTCGAAGTAATCGCGCACAACGTGCCGCCGGGGCTCGGCTCGCACATCACCTGGGATACACGACTGGATGGGCGGCTGGCCCAGGCCATCGTCTCCATGCAAGCGGTGAAGGGCGTGGAGGTCGGGTTCGCGGCCGAAGGCGCGGCTTCGTTCGGCTCGCGGGTTCAGGACACAATTCACTACAATCGAGATGAGCGGCGCTTCACTCGCGGAGCCAATCGTGCCGGGGGCCTGGAAGGCGGCATGACCAACGGCCAGGACGTGCTGGTCCGGGGATTTCTCAAACCAATTTCGACGCTGCGGCGTCCGCTCGAGTCGGTGGATCTGGCGACACGCGAGCCGGCCCTGGCGGCCTATGAACGGAGCGATGTTTGCGTGGTTCCCGCCGCCGGCGTGATCGGTGAAGCCATGGTCGCTATCGTTTTGGCTCAGGCGTTCCTGGAGAAGTTCGGCGGCGATTCGGTGGAGGAGACCCGGCGCAATTTCGAAGGCTATTTGGAGCAGGTGAAAAACTTCTGATGACGTATTCGATCGTGATGTATGGAGAGCCAGTACTCGAGAAAAAAGCCGAAACTATTCAGGAGTTCGACACGCCGGAACTGCATAAGCTCATCGACGACATGTTCGAATCTTGTTACGCTGCCAAGGGTGTCGGACTGGCCGCGCCGCAGATAGGCATTTCCAAGCGCATCGCAGTGATCGATCTATCGGTGGCCGAGGATCCACAGCAGAAGATCGTTCTCATCAACCCCGAAATCATCCACAAAGAAGGAACGCAAGCCGGCGAGGAAGGCTGCCTCAGTCTGCCTGGTTTTCGCGAACAGGTGGCGCGTCCGAAAAAGGTCACCGTCCGCGCCCAGAACGTGAAAGGCGAATCGTTCGAGATGACCGGCGAGGATCTGCTCGCGCGCGCCTTCAATCACGAAATCGATCATTTAAACGGCCGTCTCTACATCACTCACGTGAGCGCGCTCAAGCGTGATTTGATCCGCCGCAAGGTCCGGAAGCTGGCCAAGGCCGGCGAATGGGGCGGCTCCTAGTGGCACAGGCATCCTTGCCTGTGTGTCGACGATGAACCTCGTTTTCCTCGGCACTCCCTCCTTCGCCGTGCCGACGCTCGAAGCGATTGCCGCAGGTGGCCATCACGTGCTAGCTGTCTTCACGCAGCCCGATCGTCCCAAGGGCCGCGGCGGACAGATGGCTCAGCCGCCGGTGAAAGACGCTGCCTTGCGTCTCGGTCTGGCGGTACATCAACCGGAGCGCATCCGACGTCCCGAAGTGGTCGAGCAATTGAAACAGCTAAATCCGGATGCAATGGTGGTGGTCGGCTACGGCCAGATCATTCCACAATCGATCATCGACATTCCACCGCATGGAATTATCAACGTGCACGGTTCTTTGCTGCCGAAGTATCGCGGCGCTGCGCCGATTCAATGGGCGATAGCGAACGGGGAGAAGCGGACCGGGGTCACGACCATGCGCATTGATGCCGGGCTCGACACCGGCGACATGCTGCTGAAGTGGGAGACGGAAATCGGGGCGGAAGAGAATGCGCTGGAGCTTGGCACCCGGCTGGCGATCGCAGGGGCTGAACTTCTGGTTCGGACGCTCCAAGAAAATCCAGCGTCTATGAAGCAAGACTCGGCCGAGGCCACACTTGCGCCTATTCTCAAGAAGGAAGACGGTATCATCGATTGGACCTGGCCCGCCGAAAGAATCGTCAATCGGGTGCGCGGATTTCTGCCGTGGCCCGGCGCGTATACTTCTTTTCGCAATCAAGGGTTCCACATCTGGAAGGCGCGAGTGGCCGAGGAGCATGGCCCCGGTCATCCAGGCCGGCTGCGGCCGCTTAAGAAGCATCTGCTGATTGACTGCGGCGAAGGGACCGCGCTCGAGGCGATCGAAGTGCAGATCGAAGGACGAAAGCGAATGCCGGTGGAGGCGTTTCTCAACGGCCAGCATCTGAATGAAAATGAAACTTTGGGAGTGACACGCGAGCGATGAAGCTGCCCCTGGGATACCGATACGCGGCAACCTACGCCGGAATCCGCAAGAACAAGAAGGATGACCTCGGCCTCATCGTTTCCGACACCCCGGCGTCTGCCGCTGCCGTGTTCACGCAAAACCGCGTGCAGGCCGCTCCGGTGCGGATCGCTCGCTTTCACCTGGAACAATCGCGGGGATTGGTCAGCGCCGTATTGATCAACGCGGGCAATGCCAACTGCGCGACGCGCACCGGCGATCGAGTAGCCCTGGCTTGCTGCGATGCCGTCGGGAAGCAGCTGCGCGTACCAGTTGAGCAGGTATTCCCCGCATCCACGGGCGTGATCGGCGTGGAACTGGAAACACGGCTGATCGTCGACGCGCTGCCGAAGTTAGTGCAACGCCTGGCGTCGAATCGATTCGAGGATGTCGCCAGCGCGATGCTGACCACCGATACGGTGATGAAGACGGCTCGGGAGCAGGTTCGACTGACGAAGGGCGTGGTGCGCATCGCGGGCCTGACCAAGGGCTCCGGTATGATTCAGCCCAATATGGCGACCACTCTTGGTTTCGTGATGACCGACGCGGCCATCCCGCCCGCTACGCTGGCTTCCATGCTGACCGAAGCCGTGGGCCGCAGCTACAATCGCATCAGCGTGGATGGCGATACTTCGACCAACGATACGATGCTGCTGCTCGCCAACGGCGCGTCCGGTATTCAGCCCGCTGAGAAAGAGCGCGCGAAAATCCAAGGAGCTTTGTCGAAGGTCATGGAGGATCTAGCGCGGCAGATCGTGCGCGACGGTGAAGGAGCGCGTAAGCTGGTCACCATCGAAGTCAGCGGCGCAGCGGGTGACGACGCCGCCGAGCGCATCGCGCGGAGCATTGCGAATTCACTGCTGGTCAAGACTGCGATCGCCGGGTCTGATCCGAACTGGGGCCGCATATTGTCGGCGGCCGGGAACGCCGGTGTGGCGATGGATCCGTCGAAGGTGGACATCGACCTGCAAGAGGTCGCAGTTTGCCGCGGAGGCCTGGCCGCCGATTTCTCCGAACCGGATTTGAAGAAAAAGCTGGACGCGCCCGAATGCCTGATCCGCGTGGCGTTCCAAGGCCGCGGCAAGGGCAGCGCGCGTTTCTGGACCTGCGACCTCACGGAAAAGTACATTGAAATTAATGCGAGCTATCGCACTTAGCTGCGGCATAGGCATACTCGGCTGTGTTGCTTTGATCGCCGACACGCACGACGACGTAGTGGATCTGTTCGCGTCCATGGCCGCCGCGTTAAGCGAGATCAACGTCCCGCAGTTCATGGATGCGTTCGATAAAGATATGCCGGACTACGAGAAGCTGAAGAACGCAGTTACTGCCCTGGTGAATCAGGCCGAGGTGTCATCGTCAGTCGAGCCGGTCAAAGACGAGGGCGACGACACCAAACGAACTGTGGAACTCGATTGGTACCTCGAGATCCGGAGCCTGCTGCCCGACGGCCCGGTCGTGCACCGGCGGGAAGTGATCCTATGCGAGCTGCGAAAAGAAAAGAAGCGCTGGAAGATCGTGTCGATCAAGCCGCTCGAATTCTTCGGCGCCGCAAAACTGGATCAGTAAAACTGGAAATCATTCAGACGCACTTGTTCGCTTTGTTCGACCACTCCAACTGTACAGTGTAGGCGCCCATCTTCTTGGTCTTCCAGGCACAGATGTCGCCAATTTCTCCGTTCGTGTCGTCGTACCAGCCTTGGCCGGGGATCGGATCGGTGATGGCTTCACACAACTCATGCGAGCTGGTTGAAGTCAGCGCATCGAGCGTGGCGAGTCCGCCCAGGCAACCGTTGCAATTGGCATAGGGCATGACAGCGTAGAAAACCTGGCCGCTGATGTTGTCGTGGTATCCGCAGAAGGCTTGGCAGGAGCGCGAGCCGCTTTGCACGACGGCGACTCCTGGAGGTACATACACGAAGTACAACATGTTTGGGCCGGAGGGTGGGAACGCCGGGTTGGTCGACAATTCCTGATTCAGCATATGTTGGATGGCGGTGTCGGTAACGGAGTTTTTCAGAGCGGGCGTCGTGATCGTAACGGTTCCCTTAAATTGACCGTGCTTGATGGCGAATTGGGGAACGCTATACTCGGCCATCTGATCCAGCAGCGGGCTGGTAACGATGAATTGGAAGAATTGGTTCAGACTCTTCGCTATCGCGGCCTGAGGCTTCGTCTTCCACGCCGCGCCCCAGAAGA
>Ga0070714_100001313_pt1 | contig 17958 bp, 15 predicted proteins | sample LARL83metaG_FD_65450 | JGI IMG/M metagenome (GOLD analysis project Ga0070714, IMG submission 65450) | Corn, switchgrass and miscanthus rhizosphere microbial communities from Kellogg Biological Station, Michigan, USA - LAR L8-3 metaG | ecosystem: Host-associated > Plants > Roots > Rhizosphere ... | reverse complement strand
GGCTGCTTCGGCGGCTCCGGCGGCGGCGGCGGTGGCGGCGGCGGCGGCGGCGGCGGCTCGATGAAGTTCACCTGGACGATGCGTTCCTTTTCCTTGTGATTCTGATTCGGCGGCGCCATGGGCGCCACGATCAACAGAAACGCAAACGCATGCAGCCCGATGGCTACTGCAAGTGCCCAGGTCCGCTTCCAGCTAAACGGCTCGCGCCCGTTTTCTTCGTTACTTGAGGCCATCTGTCACTTGTCTGAAGCTGATCAATCGGAGAGAACGTTGCCGCAGGGCGTATCACGAAACCGTCTGGATTATCTGGACGGAACTCGCCACTGGGGAGACGCGGGGAAAGGTTTTCAACGGTACAACAGCACATGACATTTGTATAGCTTTCCCGGGGCGGATGAATGGACGTCCATCCGCCATCGGTTGGCTCATGCCGCCGGCTGCGATCAATCAGCGCCGGCTTTCTGCAACCAGGCTTTGGCCTTCGCCGCCGTTTCCGGCTGCTGCGCCGCCTTCTTCATCGCGCTGATCGCCGCAGGCTTGTTTTTCAGCCCTCGCTCGGTTTCGGCAAGCAGCATGTAAGCGGCACCTTTTTCCTTGACGCCCTTGTCGATGGCCTGCTGGATCAGGCCCTTGGCCTGGCTGTATTTGTTTTCGCTCAGCAGCAAGCGGCCGGCGCGCAACGCGGCTTCGCCGTCCTTTGCCAGAGGCACCGCCTTGTTATAGGCATCGACCGCGGCGCTGGTGTTGTTGGCCATTTCCGCCGACTGGCCCTGCAGGATGTAGGTCTCCGCGCTGGGCTTGACCACGCCCTTGCTCATGCCGTCCTGGAGCACCTGGCCGGCCTTGACCGCGTTCGGCGCAGGGTCGGAACTGTCCTGCCCGGTGATCAGGTACAGCTTGGCGAGGCTCACATAGTTCGCTTCGGTCTTGAACGCGCCGCTGGCACGCGCCTTCTCCAGCAACTGGATCGCTTCCGGATACTTGTGGGCCTGCATCAGGACTGCCGCCGCATTATTGAGCGCGGTCGGGTCATTCGGGCTGGCGCTGACCTGCTGCTGGGCCAGCGCGGCGGCCTTGTCGTCCTGGCCGGATTCCGAATAGCTGGCCATCAGGATCTGGTCCCAGCTCGCCTGCGGCTTGTCGGTGAGCGACTTGGCCTTGTTGATCGCGGCGATCGCCTCGGGATATTTGCCGAGCCGGTAATCGGCGTTGCCTTCGAGCGCATAGGAATCGGCGGTTTCCTTCTTGCCCTCCGCACGCCATTTGGCGAGGGTGTCCAGCGCGGCCTGGTATTGCTCGTCAGCCATCTGGAACTGCGCCAGCATGTACTCCAGCTGGAAATAGGTGTCGTTCGGCATCACGCCGAGGGCCAGCGAGCGCTGCAAGAGGCTGATCGCGCCCTTGTAGTCGTTGGCGTTGTACTTGATGCTGGCCAGACCCTGCAATGCGAGGGCCTGAGCGTACTTGCTCTTGCTGCCATCGATGATCGGCTGCAGCAGCTGCTCGGCCTTCGCCTGATCACCGGCCGCCACCGCGTCCAAGCCATCATTGAGGGCCTTCTGATCCTTGGCACTGGTCAGATCGAGCTTGGGTGCCACCCGCGTCGCATTCGGGTACTGCACTTCCTGCTTGGGCTTGGTGTCCGAGCCGCGCGCCGATACCGCACTGCTCGCAACGCCAAGCAGCAGGGCTGCGCTGGCCAGCAAGGTTAACCCTGGGGCATGCTTCATGGTGATCCTCGTATCTGTCGGCGCGCGTGAAACGGGCGCGGGGGATTGCGGAGCGTAACCTGAGCCGAAGGCGGATAACAAGTTGCACTGCCGCATGGAACATCGTTATTTATCAAGCACTTGGCTTTTGCGTTCGCCACCTTGGGCGATCGCTGCGGCCAAGCCTGTTTCAGATGATCACTCCAAGGCCGTCACCTTGAAGTGATCCCGACAATCGCGGCCGCCGATCGGACTCAGATGTCCAGATTGGCGACCTTCAGCGCATTCGTCTCGATGAAATCGCGACGGGGCTCGACCGCCTCACCCATCAGCATCGAGAACATCTGGTCGGCAGCGATGGCATCCTCGATGCCAACCTGCAACATGCGGCGGGTCTCCGGGTTCACGGTGGTATCCCAGAGCTGCTCCGGATTCATTTCGCCCAGGCCCTTGAAGCGCTGGATGCTGCGACCCTTCTTCGCCTCTTCCAGCAACCAGTTGCGGCCCTCGACAAAGCTCAGCACGCCGCGCGAGGCATTGCCCCGGCGCACCACGGCGTCGGCCTGGATCAGTCCGGCGATCTGCTGGCTGATCCCCAGGATCGGGCGGTATTCGTTGCTGCTGAAGAACGGTTGCGGCAGGAACCAGGTGTGGCTGAGCCCGTGCTGCTCCTTGACCACCTCGATGGCGGCGGGCTGTTCGCCGGCGGCCGGGCGCAGCAGCATCCTGTAGTGCGGCTTGCCGAGGCCACTGGCGGCAAGCCGTTGTGTTGCACCGGCCAACCATGCCTGCATGGCGGCGTCATCGCTCCAGAGCGCGGACTCCAGCGGCGTATGTTCAAGCAAGGCGTTGAGCACGGCGGCGTCGAAGCGATGCGCCAGCTTGGCGATCTGGTCCAGGGCCTGCTGGTAGCCGCGCAACAGTTTCTCCAGCGCCTCGCCGCTGATCGGCGGCGCCTCCGGGCTGTAGACGAGCGAGGCGTTGTCGACAGCACTGGAGATCAGGTAGTCGTTCAGCGCGGTGTCGTCCTTGATGTACAGCTCCTGCTTGCCCTGCTTCACCTTGTACAACGGCGGCAGGCCGATGTAGATGTGGCCACGCTCGATCAGGTCGGGCATCTGGCGATAGAAGAAGGTCAGCAGCAAGGTGCGGATGTGCGAGCCGTCCACGTCCGCGTCGGTCATCAGGATGATGCGGTGATAGCGCAGCTTGTCGGGGTTGTATTCGTCCTTGCCGATACCGGTGCCGAGCGCGGTGATCAGCGTGCCGACTTCCGCCGAGGCCAGCATGCGATCGAAGCGTGCCTTCTCGACGTTGAGGATCTTGCCTTTCAGCGGCAGCACAGCCTGGGTCTTGCGATTGCGGCCCTGCTTGGCCGAACCGCCGGCGGAATCACCCTCGACCAGGAACAGCTCGCATAGCGCTGGATCCTTTTCCTGGCAGTCGGCCAGCTTGCCCGGCAGGCCGGCAATGTCCAGCGCGCCCTTGCGGCGGGTCATCTCGCGCGCCTTGCGGGCGGCCTCACGGGCACGGGCGGCGTCGACCACCTTGGAAGCGATCGCCTTGGCTTCGTTGGGGTGCTCGAGCAGGAACTCGCCCAGCTTTTCGTTGACGACCTGCTCGACCACCGTCTTGACCTCAGACGAAACCAGCTTGTCCTTGGTCTGCGAGGAGAATTTCGGGTCGGGCACCTTGACCGACAACACGGCGATCATGCCTTCACGCATGTCATCGCCGGAGAGCGAGCCAACCTTGGCGGTCTTCGCCAACCCGGATTTTTCGATATAGCCCTGCAGTGAACGGGTCAGCGCGGTGCGGAAGCCGGTGAGATGGGTGCCGCCATCGCGCTGGGGAATGTTGTTGGTGAAGCAGTACATCGATTCCTGATAGGAATCGGTCCACTGCATCGCCACTTCCACCACGACGCCGTCCTGCTCGGCGGACAGGCTGATGACATTCGGATGCAAGGCGGTTTTCAGTTGCGCCAGATGCTGCACGAACGAGCGGATGCCGCCTTCGTAGGCAAAAGTGTCCTGGCGGCCTTCGCCCCGCTCGTCCTTCAGCTCGATGGTCACGCCAGAATTGAGGAACGCGAGCTCACGCAGACGCTTGGCGAGGATGTCGTAATGGAACTCGATATTGCTGGTGAATGTGGCCGGGCTGGGCAGGAACCGCACCGAGGTGCCGCGTTTGCTTGAGGGGCCAACGACCTTCAGGGGAAAGAGCGGTTCACCGAGGGAATATTCCTGCAGGTGCTCGAAGCCGTCTCGGTAGATCGTCAGCCACAGATGGTCGCTCAACGCGTTGACCACGGACACGCCCACGCCGTGCAGGCCGCCGGAGACTTTGTACGAGTTCGCATCGAACTTGCCGCCGGCGTGCAGCACCGTCATCACCACCTCGGCGGTGGAACGGCCCTCCTCGGGATGCATATCCACCGGGATACCGCGGCCGTTGTCGGAGACGCTGACCGAGCCATCCTCAAGAATGACGACCACGATCTTGTCGCAATAGCCCGCCAACGCCTCGTCGATAGCGTTGTCGACGACCTCGAACACCATATGGTGCAAGCCGGTGCCGTCATCGGTGTCGCCGATATACATGCCGGGGCGCTTGCGCACCGCTTCCAGGCCCTTCAGAACCTTGATGTTGCTTGAGTCGTAGTGGGCTTCGTTCAGAGGCTCGTTCATGCGTTGACTGTTTCCTGACGCCGCGACCCGCCCGACACGGCGTCTTGGAAAGACGGGCAAGGGTTATGCAATCTTGGAGAATGCAACCTTTCGATTATAGCAGGCGCGTCAGTTGGCCTTGTTCCACGTGGAACACGCGCGACGGGATGTCGACCAGGGCTTGTGGCACCTCGGTGCCGGTCAAGAGGACTTGGGCCTTGGCGTCGACCAGCTGCGCAGCCACGGCCGCTTGATGAGGCTGATCCAGTTCGGAAGCCAGATCGTCAAGGCAGACGATGGGCCATTCACCACGATGCTCGGCGTACAGCTCGGCCTGCGCCAGCAGGCTAGACAACGCTGCTAGCTTCTCCTGACCGCGCGACAGGTGCTCGCGCAGCGGGGCGCGCTCGAACGCCAGCGACCAATCAGCCCGATGCGCGCCGGCGGTGGTGTGGCCGCGGGCGAAGTCCCGTCCCCGCTGTGCCCGCAGGTGTTGCGACAAGTCCAGCTCTTCCGGCCAACCGGGGCGATAGCGCAAGGCGAGCTCTCCCAGTTCCGGCAGCAGGCGATCAGCGATGGCTTGCAACCTGGGCAACAACAGGTCGAGGTATGCCTGCCGTTGACGACCAATGTGCGCGCCGGCCTGAGCGAGCTCCACCTCCCAAGGTTCAAATAGCGCATCGGAAGGCAACGCCGGGGAACGCAACAGGCTGTTGCGTTGTTTCAGCGCGCGCTGGTATCGCCTCCAGTTCGCCAAAAACCCGTGTTCCACGTGGAACACGCCCCAATCGAGAAAGCGGCGGCGTTCTTCGGCAGCGCCAGCGATCAAGGCGTGCGAACCGGGTTCAAAACACACTACGGCGCACTCCCCTACCAGTTCGCCGAGAGTGGCGCCCGCACCGTCGACTTTCGCTTCCCAGCGGGCGCCGCTTCGACCCAGCCCTATTCGACGCGTCTGGCCGCTTGCATGGACGACTTCCGCAAATACGGACATCTGCACGGCTCCCCGCATCAGCAGCGCATCCTTGGCGCCGCTGCGAAAGGAACGGCCATGCGACAACAGGAAGGCTGCCTCCAGGAGGCTGGTCTTGCCGGCACCGTTGGCCCCCACGAAAAGATTGATCGCAGAGTCGAGTGGCACGCTGGCATCGTCGATGCATCGCAATCCACGGATACGCAGCTGCTCCAGCCTCACAGGACGGGCGCCCACAAGCGGCAACGCCGGAGTTCCTGTGAGGAGCTCCGGCGTTGCTTGGGTCTGCGGTGCGTGGTGAACGGCATGCCGAGCGGCGGTCAGAGCCGCAGCGGCATGATCACGTGTCGGGCCTGCTCGTTGTCATGCTCCTGCACCAGGCAGCTCGACTGCGCGTCCCGCAGGCTCAGCCTCGCCCTATCACCGCGCAGCGCGGCCAGCGCATCAAGCAGGTAGCCCACATTGAAACCCACCGCCAAGTCCGACACATGGGTGTCGGCCTCAACCTCTTCGACCGCCTCTTCCTGTTCCGGGTTGTGCGCAACGATGCGCAGCTTGCCGGGCGAGAGTTCCAGGCGCACGCCGCGATACTTTTCGTTCGACAGAATCGCCGCACGCTGCAGAGCGCCGCGCAGAACCTCGCGGTCCAGCGTGGCCGTCTTGTCGGCGCCAAGCGGGATCACCGCTTCGTAGTCTGGAAACCGGCCGTCGATCAGCTTCGACGTGAAAACGACATCGCCGCGGCGAACGCGCAGGTGGTTGCGGCCGAATTCCAGTTCCACTTCGCCATCACCCGCTTCCAGCAGGCCGACCAGTTCATTCACGCCCTTGCGCGGGATGATGATCTGCCGCCGAGTGCTGACCGAGCTTTGCAGCCCCGTTTCCTTCATCGCCAGACGATGGCCGTCGGTGGCCACGCAGCGCAGGGTGTGTTCCTGCAGATCCAGCAGCATGCCATTCAAGTAATAGCGAACGTCCTGGTTGGCCATCGCAAACGCGGTGCGCTCCATCAGGTCGCGCAAGGCTTCTTCCGGCAGGCTCACCTTTTCCACGAGCTCGATCTCGTCGATCGTGGGGAATTCGCTCGCCGGCAACGTGGTCAGCGTGAAGCGGCTGCGCCCGGCATTGAGGGCGACCCGATCACCGTTGAGCTTCAGTTCGATATGCGCGCCATCCGGCAGTGCGCGCACGATATCGAACAGTTTGCGTGCCGGTATGGTGATTTCGCCATCAACCAGCTTTTCGGCATCCGCGGTGGCCACCATTTCCACTTCGAGATCCGTGCCGGTGAGCGACAGCCTGCCGCCGGTGACCTTGACCAGCAGGTTCGCCAGCACGGGCAGAGTCTGCCGGCGTTCCACCACCCCGACGACCTGCTGTAGCGGCTTGAGCAGAGCTTCTCGTTGAATGCTGAATTGCATGGCTTTGCTTCCCCTATACCTGCTGTTCTGTCTTTAAAAGAAGTTTAGTAGTTGTTGTTGGCATTGTGGGTAACTTTTTTATCGGGATTTTCGCATGAAAATCAACCAGTTGGTTCATTCTCAGGCTGTGTCCTGCAAAGCTGACTGGCTGTGGGCTCTTTGTGGATAACCTGGCGTGCCCATCCATCCACCCATTATCCACAGCTTCGCATCACGGTTATCCATAATCTTTGCGACGCCGCGGGTTCAGCCAGTCAGTATGCGGATCAGCTGCTCCCAGTCCTGGCGCATGCGCGGATCGGTCTCGATGAACTTCCGGATCGTCTTGCAGGCGTGCATCACGGTGGTGTGGTCGCGGCCGCCGAACGCTTCGCCGATCTCCGGCAGGCTGTGTTCGGTCAGTTCCTTGGACAGCGTCATCGCGATCTGCCGGGGCCGCGCCAGCGAGCGCACGCGGCGCTTGGACAGCAGGTCCTGCAGGCGAACGTTGAAATACTCGGCGGTGATCTTCTGGATGTTCGGCACGGTGATCGCCTGCGCGTGCGTCGCCAGCAGGTCGCGCAGGGTTTCCTCGGCAAAGTCAGTGGTGATCGGCTTGCCGTAGAAATTCGCGCGCGCCGCCAGCGTGTTCAACGCGCCTTCCAGGTCGCGCACGTTGGAGCGGATGCGTTTGGCCAGCAACATCGCCACGTTTTCGTCCACCGCCACGCCCTTCTCGTGCGCCTTCGCCAGCAGGATCGCGGCACGCGTCTCGAAATCCGGTGGCTCGATCGCCACCGAAAGCCCCCAGCCCAGCCGTGACTTCAGCCGCGGCTCAAGCTTGTCCACTTCCTTCGGATAGCGATCGCAGGTCAGGATGATCTGCTGCTTAGACTCGAACAGGGCGTTGAACGTGTGGAAGAATTCCTCCTGCGTGGTGTCCTTGCCCGCAAAAAACTGGATGTCGTCGATCAGCAGCGCGTCGACCGAGCGGAAGCGGCGCTTGAACTCGTCCATGCTCTTGGCGCGCAAGGCCTCGATCATCGAACCCACGAATTGTTCGGAACGCAGGTACATGACCTTGCACGCCGGGTTGCGCTCGCGCATCAGGTTGCCGGCCGCGTGCATCAGGTGGGTCTTGCCCAGGCCGGTCCCGCCGTACAGCAGCAACGGGTTGTAGGCGCGCCCCGGATTGGTCGCCACCTGCATGGCGGCGGCCTTGCCCAGCTGGTTCGACTTGCCCTCGACGAAGGTTTCGAAGGTGTAGTGCGGGTCCAGGTTGTGCGCAAACGGCGCCGCCGGGGCCGACGCGGGCCGGGCAGCTGGCGCGGCAGCCGGTTTTGCCGGCGCCGGCGTGCGTGCCGAGTTGGAGCCCACATCCAGGCGCACCGGCCAGGCGGCGCCATGCAGTTGCTGCAGCACCGTTTCGATCTGCGCCAGGTAGCGCTGGCGCACAGTATCCAGTGTGTAGGAATTGGGCGCGAACAGCTGCAGGCCGTCGGCATCGTCGCGTGCCTGCAAGGGCATCAGCCAGGTATGCAGGTCTTCGGCGCTCAGATCGCCTTCGAGACGCTCAAGGCAGCGCCGCCACAGATCACTCATGAATGAAATCAGCCCAAGATTCGGGGCGCGCGTGCGCGGGGACGGACTAGTCTAGCAGCCGATGGCGGCCCTGCCGGCGCGGATATCCACAGCACTATCCACAGCTTGCGAATGCCGTCATTTGACAGCACCCCTCGTTCCCCCACATACTTTCCAACCTTTTTATCCACATTCCCTTCGGAGTAAGCCATGAAGCGGACCTTCCAGCCCAGCAAGCTCAAGCGCGCACGCACGCACGGTTTCCGTGCCCGTATGGCCACCGCCGACGGTCGCAAGATCCTCAACGCCCGTCGCGCCAAGGGCCGCAAGCGCCTGATCCCGTAAGCACCGGACCGTTATCGAGGGCGAGCGTCATGGCCAGCGCCGGGTTGCCGCGTGATGCGCGGTTGCGGCGGCCAGGTGACTTCGCCGCCTTGCGGACAAGCAGCGGACGCGCAGGCGGCCGCTGTTTTCATATGCGCTATCGGGACAACGACCTGGGTCACGCACGGCTCGGTCTGGCGATCTCCAAGCGCGTCTCCAAGCGCGCGGTCGAGCGCAACCGCATCAAGCGGCTGCTGCGCGAATCGTTCCGGCGTGTGCGTCATCAGCTGCCAGCGGTCGACCTGATGGTGATGGCGCGCGAGCAGGCCGCCGGCGTGCCCGGTGCGCAACTGCTGAGCGAGATCGACGGTCTGTGGAAAAAGCTGCTCGCCAGCCAGCCTGCGACGTCCGAACCATTGAAGCCGGCTGACGACACCACCACAATCGTGCGTTGACCTTTTCCTTTCCTGTCTCCGCGGCGTGGCATCTGTCGTGGCGTTACCCGGATCTGCTACGCGATGAATCAAACGCGCACCTTCCTCATGTTCGCCCTGCTGGCGGTGGCCTACCTGCTGTTCATCGCCTGGGAGAAGGACTACGCGCCGCGCCCGGTCCAGACCACGGCCGCCAGCGCGAGCAGCGCAGCCCTGCCGACGGCGGACGGCAGCGTGCCGGCCAGCATTCCCGGCGCCAGTTCGGTCGCTCCGCCGGCCGCCGCCGCGATCGCCGGCGACACTGCACACACCAGTCAGGCGCCCTCGCAGCTGATCAGCGTCGACACCGATGTGCTGCACCTGCTCGTGGACACCCGCGGCGGCAGCGTGGTGCATGCGGATCTGCTGGCGTATCCGAACGCACCGCGCACGCACAAGCAACCCAACCCGCCGCCAACCGTATTGCTGGCCAACGATGAAGCGGACTTCTTCGTCGCGCAGAGCGGCCTGGTCAGCAGCAGCGATACCGCGCCGCAGGATCAGCCGAATCATCAGGCGCTGTTCCAGAGTGCGAAAACCGCCTACGCGCTGGCCAATGGCCAGAACGAATTGAATGTCGAGCTGACCTGGCAGGACGCCGCCGGCCTCAAGGTCACCAAGACCTACCACTTCAAGCGCGGCAGCTACGTCATCGATGTGAGCCAGCGGATCGACAATGGCGCAGCCCAGGCATGGCAGGGCAACGCCTACCAGCAACTGCTGCGGGCCGAGCCGCCGAAGGCGGGCAACTGGCTGACCAACATGTCCAAGCCGGAGGCGCGCAGCTTCCAAGGTGCCGCCTGGTACACCGGCGAGAAATTCGAGAAGCTGCCGTTCAAGGATTTCAACGAACCGAAGGATCGGCTGGACAGCCAGATCAAGGGCGGCTGGGCTGCCATGTTGCGGCTATATTTCTTCGCCGCCTGGATTCCGCCGGCGGACCAGACCGACCATTACGTCACGCAGACGATCAATCCCGACAGCGCCCATCCGCGTTATCTGATCCGCGCCGTCGGCCCCGCCCTGAGCGTGGCGCCTGGCCAGAGCCTCACCAGTCAGTCACGCTTGTACGTTGGCCCGAACCTGCAGGGCACGCTGGATGCGATCGCGCCCGGCCTGGATCTGACTATCGACTACGGCATGCTCAAGGCCATCGCGGTGCCGATGCACTGGGTGCTGTCGCAGTTCCACGCGATCACCAAGAACTGGGGCCTCGCGATCATCCTGCTGGTGCTGCTGATCAAGGGCGTGACCTGGAAGCTCACCGCGGTGCAGTACAAGTCCAGCGCCAAGATGCGCAAATTGGCGCCGCGCATCCAGGCGCTCAAGGAGCGTTACGGCGACGACAAGCAAAAGATGCAGCAGGCCACCATGGAGCTGTACAAGAAGGAGAAGGTCAACCCGATGGGCGGCTGCCTGCCGGTGCTGATCACCATGCCGGTGTTCTACGGCTTGTTCTATGTGCTGGAGTACAGCCTGGAACTGCGCCACGCACCGTTCCTGTGGATCCCCGATCTCAGCACGCCCGACCCGTTCTACATTCTGCCGATCATCTACGCGATCGTGATGCTGGGCACGCAGTGGCTGAACCCGGTCGCCGCCGGCATGGATCCTGCGCAGGCAAAGATGATGAAGGTGATGCCGCTGCTGTTCACGGTGATGTTCGCGTTCTTCCCCGCCGGCCTGTGCCTGTACTACGCGGTGAACGGCCTGGTCGGACTGGGCCAGCAATGGTGGGTCACGCATCACGTGGATCGCGAGCAGGATCTGGCCAAGGCCGTCTGATCAGCCTCGCTCGAGCGTCATCAATCAGTCAGCCGCGACCCGCCGTCGCGGCTGACTTCGTTTAGAGTCGCTGATCATGCTTGAGCACACCACTGACGCGATTGACACGATTGCCGCGATCGCCAGCGCGCCCGGCGCCGCCGGCGTCGGCGTGGTGCGCGTATCGGGCCCGGCGGCACCCGTCATCGCGCAGCAGCTTCTCGGTCGTACGCCGCAGCCGCGTCATGCGCACTTCGCCGCCTTTCGCGACGATGCGGGCGAGCTCATCGATCGCGGCCTGCTGCTGCATTTCCCTGCACCGGCCTCGTACACCGGCGAGCACGTGCTGGAACTGCAAGGGCACGGCAGCGCCGTGCTGCTCGACCTGCTGCTGCGGCGGGTATGCGAACTGGGCGCGCGGCTGGCGCGGCCGGGCGAGTTCACCGAACGCGCGTTCCTCAACGGCAAGCTCGATCTGGCCCAGGCCGAAGCCGTCGCCGACCTGATCGCGGCGCGCTCGCAAGCCGGCGCGCGTGCCGCGCTGCAGTCGATGGAAGGCGTGTTCTCGCGCAGGGTCGACGCACTGCTGCAGTCGCTGATTGCCGTGCGCGTGCACATCGAGGCCGCCATCGATTTTCCCGAAGAGGAAATCGACTTCCTCGCCGACCCCGCCATCGCCCGCCAGCTGGACGCCGTGCGCGCGTGGGCGGCAGAACTGCTGCGCGAAGCGCAACGCGGCCTGCGCCTCAACGACGGCCTGCGTGTGGCGATCATCGGCCGCCCCAACGCCGGCAAGTCCAGTCTGCTCAACGCGCTGGCCGGCAGCGACCGCGCCATCGTCACGCCCATCGCCGGAACGACGCGAGATGTGTTGCGCGAATCGCTGAGCCTCGACGGCATCGCCCTGGAGCTGGCCGACACCGCCGGCTTGCGCGACACCGAGGACGAAGTCGAACGCGAAGGCGTGCGCCGCGCCCATGGCGAACTGCAACGCGCGGACGTCGCCCTGCTGGTCACCGACACCGAACACGCCCACGCTGATCTCACCTTCTTCGCCGCGCTTCCGCCCAACGTCGAACGCATCGTGCTGATCAACAAGATCGACCGCGACGGACTCGCCCCGCGCAGCGAACACCGCGATCGCGCGCAATGGCTGTGGGGCTCCGCGAAGACCGGCGACGGTCTCGACCCCCTGCGTGAGCACCTCAAGCAACTGGCGGGTGCGGGTAGCGGCGAAGGCGCTTTCAGCGCGCGCCGGCGGCACGTGCTGGCGTTGCAGCGGGTAGCCGCGCATCTGGATCGGGCTGCCGTGCTGGCCGACGGCCGCGCCGGCGAACTCGCCGCCGAAGAGCTGCGCCAGGCTCAACACGCGCTCGGCGAAATCACCGGCGCCTACACGAGCGATGACCTGCTCGGCGCCATCTTCGGCTCGTTCTGCATCGGCAAGTGATCAGCCCGGCTGTCGTGTCAGCAGCGCCTCGACCTCTTGCAAACCCGGCATGCCGGTCTGCGCCCCGAGCCTGCCTACCGACAGCGCGGCGGCGGCGCAGGCCTTGCGTACGGCAGCGGGCAAACCTTCGTGCAGGAACACGGCGAACGCGGCGTTGAAGGTGTCGCCGGCGCCGGTGCTGTCGACCACATCGACGGCGAAACCGGGTTGGTGGATCGGCTCGCCCTGTTCGCGGTACCACGCGCCTTCGCCGCCGCGGGTGAGCACCACCGGACACGGCGCGCGCTGCATCAGGATGCGGAAATCCTCCTCGGCATCGGCGCCGAGCAGGATGGCCAGTTCATGCTGATTTGGAGTGACGTAGCGCGCGAGCTGCAACCATTCGGTCGGCAGTTGCTGCGCCGGAGCGGGGTTGAGGATCACCGGCACGCCCGCGCGATGGCCGAGCCGCAAAGTGGCTTCGACGGCCGTCAGCGGAATCTCCATCTGCACCAGCACCGCATCGGCGCGGGCGATCAGCGCCTGCGCCTGCTCGACCTGCGCGGGCGTGACCCGCGCATTGGCCGCGGGCACCACGATGATCTGGTTTTCGCCGCCGGCGACCGTGATGGAGGCGGTGCCGCTGGCGCAGTCGGCGAGCAGGGCGACATGGCTGAGGTCGATGCCTTCGGCAACGAGGCTCTCGCGCAGCTGGCGCCCGAACACATCGTCACCGGTCGCACCGACCAGCGCCACCTCCGCGCCCAGTCGCGCCGCCGCCACCGCCTGGTTGGCGCCCTTGCCGCCGGGCACCGTCAGGAAACGTTCGCCGAGGATGGTCTCGCCGGCGCCGACGAAGCGTGGCGCCTGGGTGACCAGATCCATGTTGATGCTGCCGACGACGACGATGCGGGTCATCTGTTCCCTTGCCTTGCGGGCTGGCTTCACGGTGGAAGGGCGAGCTTAACCGCTGGCGGGACAGGGGTGGAATGGCGCGGCACATCGAGCCGGCCGGCGAAGGACGAGCCCGACCCGTGGCTTCCCCTGCGCCGCAAGGGAAGCGCATCGATATCAGGGCGAGGGCGCGCGCCCGATGCCGGCGTCGCCCGGCAACAGCGCCGGCGCGGGGCCGGCGACGGCAAGCAGCGATTGCGCGTAGCTGTCCTCGATGCTGACGGTGGAGACCTCGTCCCAGCTGAAGAACGACGCCTCGCGCATCCACTCCGCGTCGGGGCTGAGTTCCTGCATGTTGAAGCCGTCTTCCTCGACGCTGACCAGCCGGCCGATGTAGCAGACCTCGGCTTCGTCCTCGCTGTCCACGTGCACGCCGATCACCGGCGCCTGCGCGCCGGCGGCCTGGATCACTTCGCGGATGTTGTCCAGCGGAAAGCCTCGCGGCGGACGCGGCAGGATGTGCTTCAGCGCCAGCGCCTTCTCGAAGAACACGTGGTGCTTGTCCGGCGCTTCCAGCTCGGAAATGTCGCGGTGGCGCATCACGTACATGCCGTCGTAGGTGATGCCGTCGCCGACCACCCACAACAGGAAAAACTCGCGTCCCACGCCGCCCACGTAGCCGCAGAAGCTGCCGTGCTCGAGATCCTCGCGCCACAGCCGCACCAGCGTCTGCTGTTGCTGCGCTTCGCGCAGCTGCGCGCGCTGGCCGGTGTTTTTCAGTTCGATGATATTGCTCACGGTATCCATTTTATCAGATGGCGCCGAGCCGCTTGTTAGCGGCCGCGGTCACAGGATGTAGCGGCTGAGGTCTTCGTTCTGCACCAGGCTGTCCAGCGTGTTGTTCACCAGTTCGGCGTCGATCTCGTATTTTTCGCCGGACTTGTCCGCCGCCTCGTACGAAATCTTCTCCAGCAGGCGTTCCATCACGGTGTGCAGCCGGCGTGCGCCGATGTTTTCGGTGCGCTCGTTGACCTGGAAAGCCACCTCGGCCAGCCGGTCGATACCGCTGTCGGTGAAGTGCAGACCGACGCCCTCGGTGGCCAGCAGCGCGGTGTACTGCTTGGTCAGCGCATTGTGCGGCTCGCGCAGGATGCGCTTGAAATCGTCCACGCTGAGCGCGGACAGCTCCACCCGGATCGGCAGCCGGCCCTGCAGCTCGGGGATCAGGTCGGAGGGCTTGGCCAGCGAGAACGCGCCGGAGGCGATGAACAGCATGTGGTCGGTCTTGATCGGGCCGTACTTGGTCGACACGGTGGAGCCTTCGACCAGCGGCAGCAGGTCACGTTGCACGCCCTCGCGGCTGACCCCGGCGTGGCCGTGATCGCCGCGCTGCGCGACCTTGTCGATCTCGTCGATGAACACGATGCCGTTCTGCTCGGCCGCTTCCATCGCCTGCGCGCGCACCTCTTCGTCGTTGAGCAGCTTGCCGGCCTCCTCGTCGATCAGCAGCGGCCGCGCCAGCTTGATCGCCAGCTTGCGCTGCTGCGTCTTGGCGCCGCCGATGTTCTGGAACATCTGGCGCAACTGCGCACCCATCTCCTCCATGCCCGGCGGCGACATGATCTCCACGCCGACGTTCATGGCGAAATCCAGCTCGATCTCGCGCTCGTCCAGCGCGCCTTCGCGCAGCTGTTTGCGCAGCTTCTGGCGGGTGTCGTTCTCGATCGCAGGTGCCGGCGATGCGTCGTGGCTCCAGTCGGTCGGCGTCTGCCGGCGCGGCAGCAACGCATCGAGGATGCGGTCCTCGGCGCGGTCTTCGGCCTGCGTGCGAACGCGCTTGGCCGCCTGCTCGCGGGTCAGCTTGTACGCCACGTCGGCGAGGTCGCGGATGATCGATTCCACGTCCTTGCCGACGTAACCCACCTCGGTGAACTTGGTCGCCTCCACTTTCACGAACGGCGCGTTGGCCAGCGTGGCCAGGCGCCGCGCGATCTCGGTCTTGCCCACGCCGGTGGGCCCGATCATCAGGATGTTCTTGGGCGTGACCTCGTTGCGCATGACCGGCTCCAGCTGCATGCGCCGCCAGCGGCTGCGCAGCGCCACCGCCACGGCGCGCTTGGCGTCGTTCTGGCCGATGATGTAGCGATCGAGTTCGTTGACGATTTCGCGGGGAGTGAGTTCGGACATGGGTTCACCAGAAAGGTAGGTCTTCGAGCCGTCATCCCGGTGGAGGCCGGGATCGAGCGTCGTTGCTGCCGAAGGCGCGGGATTCCGGCGTTCGCCGGAATGACGGTGATGAAACCGCGGCGCTGCCTACAGCTCTTCGATGGAAAGGTTGTGGTTGGTGTAGATGCAGATGTCGCCGGCGATCTTCAGCGCCTTCTCGACGATGGTGCGCGCGTCCAGTTCGGTGTTTTCCAGCAGCGCCATCGCGGCCGATTGCGCGAACGGCCCGCCGGAGCCGATCGCAATCAGGCCGTGTTCGGGCTCGACCACGTCGCCGTTGCCCGAGATCAGCAGCGAAGCGTCCTTGTCGGCCACCGCGAGCATCGCCTCGAGCCGGCCGAAGCGGCGATCGGTGCGCCATTCCTTGGCCATCTCCACGGCGGCGCGGGTGAGGTTGTTGTTGTGCTTCTCGAGCTTCTGCTCGAACAGTTCGAACAGGGTGAATGCATCGGCGGTGGCGCCGGCAAAACCTGCCACCACCTCGCCCGCCTTGCCGAGCCGGCGCACCTTGCGCGCGTTGCCCTTCATCACCGTATTGCCCAGCGTGACCTGGCCATCGCTGCCGATCACGACGCGGCCTTCGCGGCGCACGCAGACGATGGTGGTGGCGTGAAACGATTCCATGGGAGCTCCGCGAGGTGGCGTGAACCGACGACATGGGGCCGCGGCGGTTTCGCTTCAATGTCGATGGGACGTCACCGCGGAAAGCTGGAAGGCGCTGCAACCTCCTCCCCCCGAAGGTACGGTGCTCTTCAGCGCTGAGGTGAAGCCGTCACGGCTTGCGTTTCGCTCTCGGATGCGCCGCGTCGTAGACCTTGGCGAGGTGCTGGAAATCCAGGTGGGTGTAGATCTGCGTGGTGGCGATGTCGGCGTGGCCAAGAAGCTCCTGCACCGCGCGCAGGTCGCCGGAGGATTCCAGCATGTGGCTGGCGAAGGTGTGGCGCAGCAGGTGCGGATGGATGTGCTTGGGGATGCCCTGCTGCAGCGCCAGCGTCTTCATGCGCAGCTGGATCGTGCGCGGGTTGATCGGCGCGCCGCCGCGGCCGCGGAACACCGGACTTTCGGGCAGCATGCCCTGCTCGGCGCCCAGTGCACGCAGCGCGGCGATGGCGTGGCGGCCCACCGGCACGACGCGGGTCTTGCTGCCCTTGCCGAGCACGCGCACTTCGCCGCCGTCGAGATCCAGGTCGATCCAGCGCAGGCCGACCAGCTCGGACAGCCGCAGCCCGCTGGAATAGAACAGCTCCAGCATCGCGCGGTCGCGCACGGCCAGCTTGCCTCCGCTGTCCGTCTCGACCAGCGCCGCGGCTTCGTCGACGTCGAGTACCTGGGGCAGCTTGCGGCGCACCTTGGGCCCGCGCACGCCGAGCATCGGCTCGCCCGCCAGCAGGCCTTCGCGCTGGAGCTGGCGGAACAGGCTGCGGCAGGACGAAAGCAGACGCTGCAGACTCTTCGGCGCCAGCCCGGCGCGGTGCTCGCCGGCGACGAACGCGCGCATCCGGTTGGCGTCCAGCGCATCGAACGACAGCAGATCCTGTGCCTGCATGAAGCGCAACAGCTTGGCCAGATCGCGCCGATAGCCGGCGAGGGTGTGCGGCGAGGCATGCCGCTCGCCGGCCAGGCGCGCCAGCCAGCTTTCGACCTGTGCTTCGGGCGTCATCGCCGGATCAGGAAAGATCCCGCGAGCGCGCCAACGCGGCGGTGATGGTGGCGGAGATCATCTTCAGGAACAGCGTGCCCATGCCGGGCTGGAAGCGATCCGGATCGTGGCTGCCGATGACCAGCATGCCGGAGTCGCCCAGGCGCATCATCGCCACCGAGCGGATCTGCGTGGCGGTCGCGCCGAACAGGCGCTCCAGCTTTTCGGCCGACAGGCGGCCGGAAATCGGCTCGTTCTGTTCGAGGAATTCGGCAAATTCCGGCAGCGCCTCGGGGCCCTTCACCTGCTGCAACCAGTCGGCGCGCGGCAACTGCGGTTCGTCGCCGAACAACACCAGGCGCACCTGCTCGGTGTGGAAATCCGCGCTGAGCTTGGCCACCACGCTGCGCGCCGTCACTTCCATCGTATTGGCGCGCAGCAGTGCCACGGTGAGCGCGTGCACGCGCTCCATCAGCTGCTCGTTCTCGGCGGCGATGCCGATCAGTTCGGCCAGCCGGCGTTCCAGCTCGGCGTTCTTGTCGCGCAGGCTCTGCAGCTGGTAGACCGCCAGCGACGATACCGCGCCCTGTTCGCGCGGCATGGTGAGCTTGGCGGCCAGGTCGGGGTATTCGCTGAGAAACTCCGGATGGCGTTTCAGGTAGGCGGCGACCACGCGGGCCTGGGTGGCGTCGTCGAGCAGCGTTGTTGCGGTCATGCGGGGCGATCCTCGAACAGCGGCGAACACGCGAAGCGGTGTGCCGTCTGCCGGAGTGTGCGATGGACGCGGGCGCGCTTCAACCGTCGCGTCAGGCTTGTGGCGCCGGAACCGTCCATTCGCCCTCGAACGCGAACGCGGCCGGCCCGGTCATCCACAACG